>Ga0209648_10002132_pt1 | contig 16299 bp, 16 predicted proteins | sample GraSoi2013_115cm_FD_185830 | JGI IMG/M metagenome (GOLD analysis project Ga0209648, IMG submission 185830) | Grasslands soil microbial communities from the Angelo Coastal Reserve, California, USA - Sample 9_17_2013_115cm (SPAdes) (version 2) | ecosystem: Environmental > Terrestrial > Soil >...
TCATCGAGACCTGGTCGTTCAACTCCAACAAGTGCTTCGCCGTGTTCAAGTCGTGACCGTCACGCGGTCAAAAGCCTGGGGGGTCGCCCCAGGCTTTTGATTTGCGGGCTCTGCCGGCGGCGCCGGTCGGCGAGCTACTGCTCGGGGCTGGCCAGCTCGTCCGAGGCGCTCCGCACCACCATCAGCCGCGCGGGCCGCCCGTTCCGCTTCTCCACGCTGACGATGTCCCCCTCGTGGACCTTGCTCAGGTCGGCCTTGGACACGGACATCCAGCGCCGGTGTTCGGCACACATGAACGTGCCGGCCTGCCTGTCTGTCCGCAGGACCGTCATGCGCGTCTGCTGCAGGCGCTCCGTGAGGGTCTCCGCCCCTGCAACCGACGCCGCCAGTGAGAGAACCGCCGCACCGATCGACAGCACTCGGGTCCGCATCGTCGTCCTCCTCTCGGTCCGGTCATCGAGGTCCCTGAACCGCGCTCGCCGACTGGACGCGGTCGAGAGCAACTCGAGTGCCACCCGCTAACCGATTGGAATGACGGTGTAGTTGGGACGAAGAAGTTCGGGCGCGACCCCCGCTTCGCCCGAGGGGACGGCGTTATGCCCGACCCCGACATGAGACGCGGGCGGCCGCGTCTCGCGCCGGGGAACGATGGGATCATGTCGGCAGCGCGCCGAAGAAGCCCGTGATGCGCGCGAGCCGCCCGTCGGACACGAGCCCGCCGACGTCGATGCCGGCCACCACGACGGCGCCGTCGGGCGCCACGAGCTCCCACGCGAAGCGGAGCTCGGCGTGGTGCGTGTCGACGCCGCTGACCCGGCGGAAGCGGTGGCCGGGGAACTTGGCCTGCACGCCCGCGACCACGTCGCCGAGGGCTGCGTGGCCCTCGGCCTCCAGCATCGGATCGACGTAGCGGCCGTCGCGCACGAAGGCCCGCTCGATGCGCTCGGCCCGGCGCGCCGGGTCGGTCTCGTTCCACATCGCCAGATACGTGTCGACCGTCTTCGTGACGTCACTCATCTGACACCTCCCTGGGTTGGGTGCGTGCTCGAGCGCTGCGGATGATGGCGATCAGGACTCCGGTCTCGTAGAGCTCCTCGGCGAGGAAGATCGCGCCGAAGACGAGCAGCCCCGTCTGGGCGGCGAGGAGCCCGAGGGCGGAGGTACCCGCGACGACCGCGACGACGCAGCCGCGGATGCCCCGGACGAGCGGGAGCGGCTCGGCGTGACGCACGCCCCGCACGACCTGCCGGCCCCCGCGCGCGGCCGCGAACAGGCCGAGGAGCGCCAGCAGCGCGGCGACGATCTGGTTCAGCGGAGGCTCGTAGAGGTGGCCCATCGCGGCTCCTAGGGTGCGCTGCGCCGGGAGCCGCCGCAATCACCTCCGAGGTAAAGCGCGCCGGCGCGCCGCTACGCGATCCAGACCGACTTGATGTTGACGAACTCGCGGATGCCGTACTCGGAGAGCTCGCGGCCATAGCCCGAGCGCTTGATCCCGCCGAAGGGCAGGCGCGGGTCCGACTTCACGAGGCCGTTGACGAAGACCGCGCCCGCCTCGATCTGCGCCGCCACGCGCTCGGCGCGCGCGCGGTCCTGGGTCCAGAGCGAGGCGCCGAGGCCGAAGGCCGAGTCGTTGGCGAGGCGCACGGCGTCGGTCTCGTCCTTGGCGCGGATCACGGCGGCGACGGGCCCGAAGGTCTCTTCGTCGAAGGCCGGCACGCCCTTGTCGACGGCCGCGAGCAGAGTCGGCGGATAGAAGGCCCCTTTGCCGGGCGGGATCTTGCCGCCCAGGAGAAGGCGGGCCCCGCGCTTGACCGATTCCTCCACCTGCCGCTGCAGCGCGTCCCGGAGGTCCACGCGCGCCAGCGGCCCCACCTGGGTCTCGCGCGCCATGGGGTCGCCCACGCGGCGAGAGTGGAGCTCGTCGAGAAACCGCTCGAGGAACCGGTCGGCGACGGGCTCGACGACGATGAAGCGCTTGGCGGCGATGCAGCTCTGACCGCTGTTGACGAGCCGCGCGTCGGCTGCGGTCCTGGCCGCGGCGGCGAGGTCGGCGTCGGCGAGGACGATGAAGGGGTCGCTCCCGCCGAGCTCGAGCACGGTCTTCTTCAGCGCGCGCCCGGCGTGCTCCGCGACCTTGCTGCCGGCGAGGTCGCTGCCCGTCAGCGTCACGGCGACGATGCGCGGATCGGCGATGAGCGCGGCGACCGCCGACGACCCGACTAGCACGGTGGCGAAGAGGCCGCGGGGGAACCCCGCGGCGGTGAAGACCTCCTCAATCGCGAGCGCGCAGCGCGGCACGTTCGAGGCGTGCTTGAGGACGGCCGCGTTGCCGGCCATCAGCGCGGGCGCGGCGAAGCGGAACACCTGCCAGAAGGGAAAGTTCCACGGCATCACCGCGAGCACGGGTCCGAGGGGGTCGAAGCGGACGTAGCTCCGCGAGGCGTCCGTCTGGCGCGGTTGCTCGGCGAGCAAGGCCTCGCCGTGCTCCGCGTAGTACTCGCAAACCCAGGCGCACTTGTCCACTTCCGCCTCGGCCTGGACGATCGGCTTGCCCATCTCGAGCGTCATGGCGCGCGCGTACTCGGCTTTGCGGGCGCGCAGGACGCGCGCGGCTTCCTGCAACCGCTGCGCCCGCCGGGCGAAGGGCGCCGTCCGCCACTCGACGAACGCCGCGTGCGCTGACGCGAGCGTGCGCTCGAGCTCCTGGCCGGAGGTCTCGTCGAACGTTTCGAGGATCTCGCCGGTGGCGGGATTGACGGACTGAAGGCTCATTGGGTCCTCCTCACGGGCACGGCGCTCAGGAAGGCGCTGACGGCGGGGTCCGAATAGGCGCCATAGGCATCGACCAATGTCCCCCGCATTCCGCCTTCCGCTTCGATCGCGTACACGATCGCCATGTCATCTGGGTCGGAGACTCCCTCGAAGCGATGGTACTCGCGGATGACCACGTCCTCTGGCCGAAGTGTCTTCCCCGTCTCGACGACTCGAAGCCGGTTCCCTTCCACCGAAAGGTTCTGGGTGAAACCCCGCCGTGCGAGATCTTGGAGAGCACCGGCGAGTGTCTGCTCGTCCATGTCAGCTGATTGTCCCACCGACGCCAACCCCGGTGGGTTCAAACATGGCCGCTTGCGGTCCACCGGCATCTTGCCTATCGTCATCACTCGATGGCCATCGGAACGCGGGTGCCGGATACGGGCCTCACCGTGCGGCAGTACTACATCATGGTGGGGCTGGGCGCCTTCGTCACCACCCTCGCTCAGCCTGGCGTCATCGGACGGCTCCCGCTCCAGCTCCTCCTGAAGAACCAGCTTCACTTCAACGCGCAGACCCTCGCGGCCTTCATGCTCGTCGCGACCTTCGCGTGGAACGTGAAGCCGCTCGCCGGCATCCTGTCCGACGCGTTCCCCCTGTTCGGCACACGCCGGCGGCACTACATGCTGCTCGGCGCCGGCATGGCGGCGCTCTGCTGGTTCCTGCTGGGCGTGGTGCCGAAAGCCCACGGGCCGCTCCTGCTCGCCGCGTTCGGGGTCAACGCCTCCCTGGTCATCGCCAGCACCGTGATGGGCGGTCTCATGGTGGAGGCCGGGCGGAAGTACGGCATCTCCGGGCGCGTGACCTCCCTCCGTCAGGCGCTCCAGAGCATCGTGTCGCTGAGCAACGGGATTCTCGGCGGGTATCTCGCCGCCGTCGCGTTCGGGTGGACGGTCGGCATCGCGACGGCGCTGCTCGTCGTCCTCACGCTCGCGACGTTGTTCGTGTTGACCGAGCGGCCCGCGGCCGCCCGCGACCGGGAGGTGCTGCGCAACGCGGGCCGCCAGCTCGTGACGCTCGTGAGGTCGAGGACGCTCTGGGCGGCGGGCGGCTTTCTGGCCCTCGTCTACATCACGCCGGGCTTCACGACGCCCCTCCTTTACCTGCAGACCGACACGCTCCAGTTCGGCACGCGGTACATCGGCCTGATGGAGACCATCGAGGGCGCGGCCGGACTCGTCGGCGCCGCGTTCTACGGGATCGTCTGCCGCAAGTTGAGGCTCCGACAGTTCCTGACCGCGGCGATCGCCACGAACGCGCTCGCGACGCTCCTGTACCTGCACTACGGCCGTGGCAGCGCCCCGCTGATCCACGCGATCGTCGGCTTCGCGGTGATCTGCTCGGAGCTGGCCCTCATGGACCTCGCCGTCCGCTCGACCCCGCCCGGCTGCGAGAGCCTCGGCTTCGCGCTGATGATGAGCGCGCGGAACTTCGCCCTCGGGGGATCCGATCTCATGGGCTCGTGGCTGATCGACAGCCGGGGCTGGGCGTTTCACCAGCTCGTCTGGCTCAACTCCGGGACGACGGCGCTGGTTCTCCTCTTCATCCCGTTCCTGCCTGGCGTCATCGTGAACCGCAAGGAGGGCGAGGGCGCACCGCGCGTCTAGCGCGTGTCGGCGGGCGCGCCGCCGAGCAGACGTCCCGCGCGCCGGATCTCGCCCGCGTCGAAGGGCGGGCTCACGAGCAGGATCAGCCGGTGGACGCCGACGCGCTCGAGCGACTGCCGGGCGCGCGAGTCCGGCCTGAGCCAGCGCTCCTCCATTCCCGCGAACACCGTGACGATGAACCGGGAGGCGTCGCGCCCCGCGGCGGTGTGCGCGTCGCGCGCGACCTGGACGAGGTCGGCGAGGCGCGGATGGAACGCCTGCGTGTTGAAGCCGTCCGCGTGCGTGCCCGCGATGCCCGCCATCCGCGGGCCGAACCCGCCGACGATGATCGGCGGCGGGGGATCGGGCCGGAGGAATCCCGACGGCCGCTCGAGGCGATAGGCGCCGCCGGCGAAGCTCCCGCCGTCGCCGGACCAGAGCCGGCGCATGACGTCGATCGCCTCGGCGACGCGCCGCGCGCGGACCTCGTCGCGCTCGACGCTCAGCCCGAGCGCCTCCTGCTCCGCGGCGTACGGGGTCCGGCGGCTCCCGCCGGCGCCGAGCCCGAGGAGCAGGCGCCCGCCCGACACCGCCTGAAGCGTCGCCGCCATGTTGGCGAGGAGGCCCGGATGGCGATTCGCCACGTTCAGCACGAGCGGCCCGAGAGAGATCCGCCGCGTGGCCTCGGCGAGCGCCGCCAGGACCGTCCACGCCTCCGGCACGCCCGGCCCCCCGTCTCGATCGGGATCCCGCAAGTGATCCCACGTCCAGAGCCCGTCGAATCCCGCCTCCTCGACGGCGAGCGCCGCCGCGCGCATCTCGGCGTAGCGAGCGCTCATCGGGATGAGGAGCACGTCGGTCTTCATGACCGTCGGCGCGCCCGCCCGCCGGCTACCGCGGGATCACCGGCAGCAGGATGTGCGACGGATACCGGCGATCGTGAAAGATCGTCTGCTCCGCGGTCTGCACCCGGGCACTCGTCGCCTGGTCCTCGCCGGTGTTGAGGTTGCGGTCGAAGCGGGGAAAGTTGCTCGAGCTGATGTCGACACGGATCCGGTGGCCGAGCAGGAACACGTGGCTCGTCGCCCACAGGTCGATCGTGAATTCCGTCACCTCGCCGGCGTCGAGCAGCGTGGGATGCTCCCGCGACCGGCGATACCGCGCCCGGATGATCCCGTCGGTCAGGTTCTGAGCGTAGCCGTCCGGCCGCACGTCGACGAGCTTGGCGGTGAAGTCGGTGTCCGGCGCGCTGCTCGTCGCGTAGAGCATGACCTTCACCGGACCGGTGACCTCGAGCGCCGTGTCCATGGGCGCGCTGGTGTAGACCAGCACGTCCCGGCGCTCCTCCACCGGCCGCTGGTCGTACGCGCCCATGGGAATGATCAGCGTGCCTCCACCCCGCGTCGGCACGGGATCGTTCGGATCGTACACGTAGCGGTCGGGCGCTTCCTCCTCCGGCGACGAAGGGCCGAGCGTGCCGTCTCCGTGGAGCGTGTTGGCCTTGCCGCGGCTGTGGAAGTAGCACGGCGTGTACCGGGTGCGGCCGAGCGGCCACTCGTGCTCGTCGCGCCACGTGTTCTCGCCCATCACGAAGAGCTTCACCGGCGGCTCGTCGAGGATGCCGGTGTCGATGCCCTTGAGGAAGTGGTCGAACCAGCGGAGCTGGATCGCGTGGATGTCGAGCAGCGCGGCGGACCCGAAGTCGGCCTCGCCGGTGCCGCCCGACGTGGGATTGGTGTAGGGAAACAAATGAGCCCACGGACCGATGAGAAGCTTCTGGGCACGGCGTGTCGCCTCGGTCATCCCGCGCCGGCGGAGGCCGCAGAAATTCGCCAGGCCGCCGTGCAGGAAGATGTCGTACCACGAGGTCACGTGGTACATCGGCGTGGCGACGTTCCCGTGCTGGCGCTCCATGTCGATCGGCCACCAGTACGGTCCGTACTCCGGGTGGCGCAGATAGTCTCCGAGATAGCGCGCCACGGGCTTCAGGGTCTCGGCCCAGCTCATGAGCGGCAAGCGTCGATAGGCGGCATCGGAGAGCGGCTGGGCGAAGGGCGTGGGCGCCTTGACGATGTCGCGCTCCAGCTCGGGGAGGAGGCTCTGCGTCAGCCCCTGACGGGCGATCGAGTCGCGCGCCATGAAGATCGCGTAGGGGATCTGCCAGCCCAGCTCGAAGGCGCCGCCGGTGTGATAGACCCAACACTGATGGAAGTCCGCGCCGGACGAGATGGGGAACTGGCACTTGAGGTGCGGGGGCCGGGTCGACGCCAGCAGATACTGCGTCGCGCCGAGGTAGGACTGTCCGAGCGTGCCCACGCCGCCGTCCGACCAGGACTGGGCCGCCGCCCATTCGACCGCGTCGTAGCCGTCGTCGATCTCGTGCACGAGGGCGTAGTATTCGCTCCCCTCGGACGCGAATCGCCCGCGGGTGTCTTGCACGACCACCACGTATCCTCGCTCGACGAAGTAGTCGATGTCCCCCGGGCGCTGACGCAGGTTCTTGTCGTAGGGAAGACGCATGAGCAGCACCGGAAACCGCGCGCTCGCGTCGGGGCGGTAGACGTCGGCGTGGAGCACGACCCCGTCGCGCATGCGCGCGGGGACGTTCTTCGTGACGACGACCTTGTAGGCCGGCGGGCTCGTTCGCGTCATCGGCGGACTCCGGCCGATTATACGTCCGGGGGCCGGGCAGTCGCCGGTTAGCGCCGAGCGTCAGGGTCAGCGGCGCCGTGTCTCACATGGGACAAGCGCGGGACCGTCGCGCGAGGGCGGCTCTACCCGAAAAGGATTGAGCACCGGCGACGTCCGCCCTATTGTTCTCGTATATGGCCGACGCCCGTCTCCGCACCATGACGACCCGGCGGCGCTTCCTCCGCGGCCTCTCGGCGCTCGCGGTGACCGGGTGCGCTTCGAGCGTTCCGTTGGGCAGCGGGGTGCCGCTTCCGACCACGGGTTACTACTATCACCTGACGCGCGACTGGCGGCCGCGACCGAGGCGCGTGATCCACGACGTCCGGCCGCCGATCGTCGGCATCGCCCACGCGCCCGACGGCGCCCTCCTCGATCCCGCGCGTCTCGTGCGGGAGGCGATCGAGCAGGCGGGCGGATTCGAGCGGGTCATCCGGCCGGGCGATCGCGTCGTGCTCAAGTTGAACCTCGTCGTCGCGCTGCCGAGCGGCACCGGGTTCACGACCGACGTGCGCGTCGCGGAAGCCGTCGCGAAGCTCGCGCTCGACGCCGGCGCGCGCCAGGTCGTCTTCGCCGACGGCTCCTCGGTGGCCCCCGGCACGCCCGTCGCCCACTACCGTCCGGAGGCGACGCGGCTCGCGTTCGAGCGCGGCGGATTCCGCGATCTCGCGCGCCGGCTCGACGCCACCCTCCTCGATCTGAACGAGGCCGGGCGCGAGCCCGGCGGACTCGACCTCGTGCGCGAGGTCAGGCTGACGCGCGGCGTGCAGCGCAACTCCTACTGGCTCGCGAAAGCGTTCCTCGACGCCGATCGCGTGATCTCGGTGCCGGTGCTGAAGAACCACGAGTACGCCGGCGTCACGCTCGCGCTGAAGAACTGGATCGGCGTCGCGCCGGCCGGCGTCTATCACGCGCCGTCGGTCCGCGTCGGCAAGGGCACGCTCGATCATCAGATGCGCCCGCTCGCCGGCCACATCGTGGACCTCGTGATGGCGCGGCCGCCGGACTACGTCGTGATCGACGCGCTCGTCGGCATCAACTCGGGCGTCCGCGCCTATCCCTTCCGTCCCGGACCGGGTGGGCCGATGCGCGCGATCCTCGCGGGCCCGGACCCCGTGGCCGTGGACACGGTCGGCTGTCTCGCCATGACGTACGATCCCGCCACCATCGGTCATCTCGTGTGGGCGGAAGCGGTGGGGCTCGGCGTCGCCGATCCGGCGAAGATCACGATGCGCGGCGCCGACGTGGGCGCCTTCCGTCAGGAGTACGCGACGCCCGTCAACGGCATGTACGTGCCCGGCCGCTTGCAGGCACGCGCGTGAGCGCGCGGCGCTTCGTGATCGTCGCGGCGCTCGCGCTCGCGGCCTGCGCTCCGGCGACGTCGATGACGGGTCCCGCGGGCCCGATCCCCGAGCTGTGCGCGTGGACCGGCCGCTACAAGGGCGCGTGGGTGTTCGAGGAGGAGGAGCGAATCGTCGCGTACTTCGCGCCGACCGATCTCGAAGAGTACCGTCGCACGCTCCCCGGGGCGTTCGCGATGCCGGAGCGTCCGCTCGTCCGCCTGAGCGTCATCGACTTTTACGGCATGTCGAACGGCGCCACGTATCTGGAATCCGAGATCTCGGTCGTCGGACTCCATCGGGACCAGCCGGGCTTCTTCGTGGTGACGATGCCGGTGACCGACGGTGACTCGTGCGCGGGCGGACGCTTCGGGTGGGGCTATCCGAAGCTCGTGCGCCGCATCACGCTCGAGCGGCAACGCAACCGGTACGTCGGCGTCGTGTATGCGTCCGGCGGACAGGTGCCGGAGCTCACGCTCGCGTTCGACGCCGTCGGCGGCAATCCCGGCGGGCCGGCGATGGACGTGCTGGGCCTGGTCGGCCCGATGCCGAACTTCACCCTCAAGGACGGGCGCGTGCTGAGCTTCGGCGGGGGACGCCGCCCGGTATACCAGCTCGAAGGCTGGGCGCCCACGGTCTACCGGGTGTCGCTCGGGCGCGCGACCCTCGAGCTGCCACGCGAACCCGAGCATCTGCTGCGGCGGCTCGGCATCGGACAGCCACTCGCCGCGTTCTGGCTGCGGCAGCGCTCACGGTATTCGATCTCGGCGAACTGACCCGACACGCGCTCACCGAGGTCGTCCGCAGCCTGTATCGGCACACCGCGTGGTAGAATTTCGCCGTGGCGCAACGAGACAGCTTCGAGGAGTTCGAGGCCGCGAGCCTCTTCTGCCCCCGATGCCGAAGGGCGACGCCGGCCCGCAAGAAACTCCTGCTCGTGCTTCCGAGCGGCAACAAGTACGACTACCTGTGCGCCGAGTGCGGGACTTCGGTCGGGGGCAAGACGGACAACGACCCCACCGATTTCTATCGCACGGTCGCGCCGAGGCCCCGCCGCTAAGATACTCGGAGGGGCTTCGCCTCCCTTCTGATACCGGATCCGACAGGAACGGCATGTTCTGGTAAGCCGGACGTGCCGTTGCAGCTGGGCGTCGCGATCCAGCGGCACAAGGCCGAGCCCACCTACAGGATCAACACGGCGATCCTCATGCGAAACCCACTCCTCGCCGGATCCCAGGTCGAACCGGAGGAGGCTATCGTCCTGGCTCGCGCGATGGCCCAGGAGCTGAACCTTCCTTTGCGGGCACGTGGAGGATCGTCTCAGCCGCGAAAGCGTGAGTCGCTGCCCGTGAGCCGGAGCGGACCTTCGATTACTCCTACTCCCGAGCGTGTCCTTGAAAACTCCAAGGATCTTTACTGTCGAGCGGCTCCTGAGATTGTGCGACCGCCGCGTCCATGCGATCGATGGATAGGATCGCGAGGCTGAGACGCTTCAGGTTGCCGCGGAGCTCCTCGAGCGTCTGATCGATTCGGTCTTCTGGCAACAGCATCGCACCGGTTTCTACGGTCGCTCGAATCTTGACAAGGGTGAAGTTCGCCATGGACGGCACCCCGACTCAGGAGAGCCAGCGTATTCAGTGCCCGGGCACAAATCTGCCTGGCAACGATTATGAAATAGGTACTTTCAGATGGAGCGGATGTGCCATCCTGGCGCTCTAGCGGTGCACGCCGGCACGGCTGACGTCGCGCGGCGGGCCAACCGGCGGTCGAGCTCCTCGCCCGAGACGTCCTCGATGTGCGTCGAGATGTGCCACGTGTGGCCGAAGGGATCCTCGAACGTTCCCAGCCGGTCGCCGTAGAACTGGTCGGCCACCGGCCGCTTGACCTTCGCTCCCGCGGCGATCGCTTGGCGCGCCACGGCATCGACGTCCTCGACGTACATGTGCAGGCTGATCGGCGAGCCGCCGTAGTGGGCCGGGCCGTGCGCGTCGAAGTCCGGATGAACGTCGGCGAGCATGAGAACGGTGTCGCCGATCCGCACCTCGGCATGGCCGACCTTCCCGGTCGGCGCCTTGTGCCGGAACAGCTCGACGGCGCCGAACGCCTTCTTGTAGAACTCGATCGCCCGCTCGGCGCCGTCGACGATCAGGTAGGGTGAGACGCGGTTGTGCCCCTCGGGAACTTTCTTCACCGCCATCCCGGTCTCCTTACTTAAAGGGAGTCACGGTCAGTCACCATCGCGTACCCGTGCTCAGGGTACACCCGGGCCAAGCCGCGATCGCGGGTCCGAGGAGATCAGGTCGGTAGCGGTGAACGCGAGCCGACCGTTGGGCTGGAAACCCAAAAGGGCTACGGCATTGACCGTAGCCCCTTCTACATCCACGCACGCCGAATCAGCCACGTTTTCACACCCTGCGTCAGCAGCATGTACGCCAGCAGTGTCAGCGCCAAAAGGAGCCAGTACAGCGGCGGGACCGTCGTGAAACCGAGATAGGCTCCGACGGGGGTGAACGGGATGAGTACGCCGATCAACATGACCGACCCGGTCATGGCCATCAGCGGCCCCGAGGCGCGGGACTGGAGAAATGGCACCTTACGGGTCCGGATCACGTGGATGATCAAGGTTTGCGTGAGTAGGCTCTCCACGAACCATCCGGTCTGGAACAGAGCCGCCTTGTCGACGGCCCAGGCGTTGAATAGATAGAGCATGATCAGGAAGGTCGTGTAGTCGAAGATCGATGAGCACGGCCCGATGAAGAGGATGAACTTCGTAAGCGATCCTATGTCCCATGGCCGGGGCCTGGCGATCTCCTCGCGGTCCACCTCATCGGTAGGAATGGCCGTCTGCGAGACGTCGTACAAGAGGTTATTGGTGAGAATCTGGATCGGGGTCATTGGCAGGTAGCGCACGAAGATGCTCGCCCCGAGCACGCTGAACATGTTGCCGAAGCTGCTGCTCGCTCCCATGCCGATGTACTTGAGGATGTTCGCGAAGACCTTGCGGCCTTCCAGTACGCCCTCCTCGAGCACGAGGAGGCTCTTCTCGAGCAGGATCAGGTCCGCCGATTCCTTCGCAATGTCCACCGCCGTGTCCACGCTGACGCCCACGTCCGCCGCCCGCAGGGCCGGTGCGTCGTTGATCCCGTCCCCCATGAAGCCGACCGTATGCCGGCGCGACTGAAGCGCGTGGATGATCCGCTGCTTGTGCGCGGGGGAGACGCGGGCGAACAGCGTCGTGCCCTCGGCCGCATCGGCGAGTTCCTCGTCGCTCATCTCCTCGATCTGCACACCCAGTAGCGTGTGTTCGGTAGGCAGCCCGACTTCCGAGCACACCTTCCTGGCGACCAAGTCGTTGTCGCCGGTCACCACCTTCACGGACACGCCGTGCTGCTGTAGCGCGCGGATGGCGGCCGCGGCGGTGTCCTTCGGCGGGTCGAGGAAGGCGAGGTATCCGTTGAGGATTAGATCTTTCTCGTCATTGCGCCCGTAGCCCGCGTCCTTGGGTTCCACGTCTTTCGAGGCAATCGCCAGCACGCGGAAACCGTTCCGACCCAGCTGCTCGTACTCGTGGCGGAGCTCGTCGATGCGGACGTGCTCCATCGGCGAGAGCTCACCATCGAGCTCGAAGTTTTTGCAGCGTGGGAAGATCGCCTCGGGAGCGCCCTTGCTGATGATCCGATCCTTTCCCTCGGGCGTGCGGACGACCACCGACATGATCCGGCGCTCAAAGTCGAACGGGATCTCGTCTATCTTGGCGTAATCGGGCATGTGCGCATGGTGGTGCGTTGCTTCTGAGTGAGCGAGGACGGCCCGGTCCATCACGTTCTTGAGGCCCGTCTGGAAGTGGCTGTTGAGGTACGCCAGCGCCAGCACGCCATTGTCCGGCTTCAGGACGACGTCGCAGTGCGAACTCAGGATCACGTGGTCCATCGTCAGCGTGCCGGTCTTGTCCGTGCAGAGCACATCCATAGCACCGAGGTTTTGGATGGCGTTGATCCTCTTGACGATGACCTTCTTGCGGGCCATGGCCATGGCGCCTTTGGACAGGCAGACCGTCACGATCATCGGAAGCATCTCGGGGGTGAGCCCCACGGCGACGGCAAGGGCGAAGAAGAAGGCATCGTGCCAACTGCCTTTGGTCAGACCGTTGATGAAGAACACCAACGGCGCCATGACCATGATGAAGCGGACCATGAGCCACGTGAAGCGCGCCACGCCCTTGTCGAACGCGGTCTCGGTCGGCTGCTCCGCGAGCGACTCCGCCATGCTGCCGAGGTAGGTCTGTCGTCCGGTGACCACGACGACGGCCGTCGCGGAGCCGCTCTCGATGCTCGTGCCCAGGAACGCAAGGTTGACCAGTTCGATGGGCGACCTCTCTGGCGGGCCCGTGTCCACCTCGAACTTCTCGACGGGAAACGATTCCCCGGTGAGCGAGCCCTGGATGACGAAGAGATCCTTGGCGGCGACGATCCGCACATCTGCCGGGATCATGTCGCCGGCCGCCAGCTTCACGATGTCGCCCGGAACCAGTTGCGCGATGGAGAGCTCCTGAGGTTGTCCATCGCGCAGGACGGCCGCGGTCACCGTGATCATCGCCTTCAGCTTCGCCGCGACCGTATCGGCTTTTCTCTCCTGAATGAGCCGCAGGCCGACGCCCAACACGATCATCAGGGACATGACGATCCCTGCCCGCGTGTCGCCCGTGGAGAAGGAGATCGCGGCCAGGACCGCCAGCAACAGCACGAGCGGGTTGATGACGGCATGCCAGAGGAGCAGCCCGATGCTCTTACGTCCATCGGCGGCCACCATGTTGGGACCGTGCTCGATGAGCCGCGCTTCGGCCTCGTCTGTCGTGAGACCCGTCGCACGGCTCCCGAGCCGCGGATACACGAGATCGGACGTCAGGGACGCCGACTCGAGGAGGATCGGGGCGACGCGAATGGGGGGCGGCTGGCGCCGAAGCGCGGCAAAGATACCCTTTGACAGCCCAACGGACGCGCCTGGCCTCGCGGGACGAACGAGGCGGTGTCGTACGCGAGTCATGCGTGCTCCAGTCGATCAATGTGGGGTGGTTCGGGCCATTCCTGTAGGCTGAGCGAAGGTGGCGGGATCAGGAGGCCAGCGGCAGCCGGATCCTGAAGGTTGCTCCGCTACCGAGGGCGCTGTTCACGGAGATTCTCCCACCCTGCCCTTCGACGAGTGCGCGGCAAATCGCCAATCCCAGACCGACGCCGGGCGCCTCCGTGTAGCGGGCGGCGCTTCCCCGGTAGAACCTCTCGAAGAGCTGCGGTATCTCGTCCTCGGGAATTCCTGGACCAGTATCCGACACCGCGACCACAGCCGCGCTTCCCTCGATCGAGACGCCGACCCTGACCTCACCGCCCAGGGGCGAGAATTTGACCGCGTTGTCCAATACGTTCGCGACGACGTGGCTCAACGCGGCCGGGGCAACGCTCACCGTCAGTTCCGGTGGGGTATCCATCACCAGCACCACGTTTCGGCGAAGTGCCTCGGGGCCCAGACGTTTCACCGCCTCCTGGAGAATCGACGTCAAGTCCACTGACCGCGGCGCCTCGGGCGGTCCACCTGCGTCCAGGCGGGCCAGCATGAGTAGCTCATCTGTCAGGCGAGAGAGTCGCTCGACCTCGCCCAGGCAAGACCGCAGCACTTCCTCGTACTCGGCACGTTCTCGCGATCGGCGCAACGTCACCTCAAGTTCTGCGCGGAGGCGCGACAGTGGCGACCGGAGCTCGTGAGAGGCATCCGCAGTGAAGCGCCGCTGAGCTTCGAAGCTCTGCTCGATTCGAGCAAGCATGTCGTTGAGCGTCTCGACCAGGCGAGCTATCTCGTCCTGGGTGCCCGGATGCGGGAGCCGCTCGGCTAGCGCCGACTCCCCGATCATCCTCGCGCGCTCGACGATCTGAGCAATCGGACGCAATACCGTCCGCGCCAGCATGGCGCCCGTCAGCACGACTGCGCCGAGGATGCTTGCGGACATCGCGAGCAAGAGGAGTCGCGCCAAGCGCAGAGTCGCATTGGCGTCGTCGAGTGAAGTTCCAACCTGGATCACGTAGGCGTGATCACCGATCTGGAGGGGAATCGAGAGAAGTCGCACCCGTTCGTCGCCGAAATCGTCCACGGTCTCGACGACCCTGTCGCCGGTGCGCAACTTCGCCAGGAGGGACGCTGACGTCGGAAGACGCGCGGTGCCCAAATTCGCGCTGCGGGCGATGATTCGGCCGTCCGGGTCCACGTACTGGATGAATTTGTCGAGCCGAGGAAAGGACGGCGGCGCCGTGCCTGGGGACATCTCATGGATGTGGAGCGGGTGGCTCAAGTCGGCCACCGTCGAATTGGCTTCCGTGAGGGCCAGATCCAGGAGCGCCCGGTCAACTTGGCTGAGCACCATACGGGAAAACGCCCAGTCGGCGCCGAGCGACGCCATCGCAAGGATGAGGCCGACGGCCACGACGTGCCGAACGAAGACTCTCCGCTTGAGAGTGAGCTGGATCATGCGCCCGAGGGCCTCACCAGGTAGCCGCCTCCCCGAACTGTATGGAGAAGCTGGGGTCTGCCCTCCACATCTATCTTTCTCCGCAGGTGACTCACGTGTACGTCCAGCAGGTTCGTGAGTGTTTCGGGCTCCGCCTCCCAGACCCTTTCGGCGAGCGAGGCGCGACTCACCACTTCACCGGCATGACGCATGAGAACTTCAAGAATCGCGTACTCCTTTGGTGTCAGGCTGATGGGCACACCACCTCGCGTCACGCGGTGGCTCAGCGGGTCGAGCGAGAGATCGGCGACCCTGAGGACGACGGATCGAGTCAAGTCCGAGCGGCGCAAGAGGGCACGGATGCGAGCCAGGAGCTCTGAGAACCCAAACGGTTTGGTGAGATAGTCGTCGGCGCCTGTGTTGAGTCCCGTGACCCGATCCTCGAGTGAGTCGCGAGCCGTGAGCATGAGGATCGGCGTCGAGATCCCCCGTTTCCGCAGATCCCGGCAAACGACGATTCCGTCCCTGTCCGGCAAGAGCCAATCCAACACGATCACGTCGTAGTCGTTGACGCTCGCCATCTCATCGCCTGCTTCGCCGGAGTGAGCGACGTCCACGATGAACCGCTCTTCCTGCAGACCCTTGGCGAGCAAGCGCGCGGCCTTACGGTCGTCCTCGATGACCAGGACTCGCATCAGTAGCTGTACGATACTATCGACCTCGTGTGGCGATCCTGAAGAAAAATTCAGGGAATCCTTCAGGATTTCTTCATTCACCCCTCCTTATGCTCTGGGCTCCGGCGGCGCCCTCGGAGTGCGGTTCGCTCGCGTGCCCGGAGATCTCGGACGCGCAGAAGCGGGAGGGACTATGAAACGATACGCGTTCTCGCTTGGCTTCATCGGACTGCTCGTCGTCGCGTCGTCACCTGTCGCCTTTGCCCACACCAAGGGGCTCACCCTCAGCCGATTCGGCCTGATCGACGTCTCGCTGCAGGCCAACGTCACCTACGCGAACTTCGACGACCCCAAGAAGGTCGACTTCGACAAGATCGGGGACCGGCACTCGAAGGGGTTCAACCTGACGAGCTTCGATCTCTCGCTCAGCGGCCAGGTACCCGAGTTCCCGCTGAAGTTCGCCATGTTCCTCACCTTCGAACAGGACAAGGCGAGCATCGAGGAAGCCTTCCTCTTCTTTCACAAGCTCGAGGAGTTCTCCCCGGTGCTCTCCGACTTCCAGGCGACGGTGGGTCAGTTCAGGGCCAAGTTCGGACAGTTCAACCAGATCCACGACCACGAATGGTTCCTCGCGGATCCGCCCTTGATCCACACGAAGTTCCTCGGCGTGGACGGCGTCCACCTGCTGGGCGCCGAAGTGACCTATC
>Ga0209648_10002133_pt1 | contig 16293 bp, 15 predicted proteins | sample GraSoi2013_115cm_FD_185830 | JGI IMG/M metagenome (GOLD analysis project Ga0209648, IMG submission 185830) | Grasslands soil microbial communities from the Angelo Coastal Reserve, California, USA - Sample 9_17_2013_115cm (SPAdes) (version 2) | ecosystem: Environmental > Terrestrial > Soil >...
CAGCAGATCATGATCGTAGGCAACCAGTGGCGAGCCGACCGCTCCCCAGACCAAGAACATTCCAACAAGGAAAGTCGCCAACCGCCATGCGGGAATGGCGCTCGCAGAAGCCGCTCGCACGCCACGCCAGCCGCGCACGTACAAAAAGGATGCAACAACGAGGCCAGCAAGGATGATCCCACTTGAGGGCGATGACAATCCCATGGCGGTGTGGTGTATGGGCGGCATGAGGTCTTCCTACGGATTCGTGCCGCTCTCCTTGAGCACGATATCGCGCGCGGCATCACGTGCGGGAGCCTGGCCGGCCGGGTGTAGAGTTTCGAGAAAGGCGACCAGCGCGGTCGTTTCCGCTGGACTCAAATTTTTTCCATAGGCAGGCATGTTGCCGCCTCCCTGAATCACCTGCCGGATAAGCTGGTCTTGCGTGAGCCGCACGGCAACGCTGTCGAGCGCCGGGCCCCTTTGTCCGCCGAGTTCACCGAGCGAATGGCAATTCCGGCATTGCTTGGCCTGGAAGACGAGAGCTCCCTGCCGCTGCAGTGCGGTGGCGCCGTGCAGAAATCGTTCTGGCACCGGATCGCCGCTCCAGGCGTTCATGTGCGGACTCCAGGGAGTAAACCCAGCGAGATGTGTGAATGTCCCTAGCGTTATCGCGATCAGAAGGACGGTCAAAACCGCAATCGGTCGCCGCCGCCAGCTCTTTTCTCCTTCGCCCGAGAGAAAGGGTAGAAGGAGCAAACCGATAATCACCAGGACCGGGCCAATGAGCAGGGCTGGAGTCTCTAGAGATGGAGGAAGCAACGAGAGCAAGGCATAGAGCCACAGGAAGAAGTAATCGGGCTTTGGCACCGTCTGAATAATCGTAGGGTCCGGCCTGCCGGTTGGTCCGAACGGACCGAAGTAGAGAGCGCATGCCGCAACCGCCATCAGGATGAATGCGGCAAAAAATAGATCCTTCCAGATCGCGTAGGGAACGAACGGCGCGCCATCCTTCTTCGTCAGTTCATGGTATTCGCTTACGTAAGTCGCCCGCTTCACCAGACGTCCTGGCATCGGCCATTCGTTGATTCCCAGTTTCAGCACCATCAGAAGATGAAGGCCCGCGAAACCGATCAGCATTCCCGGAATCACGAATACGTGCAGCGCGAAGAATCGCGAGAGCGTCGCGCCCGCGATGATCGGCCCACCCAGCATCACGTTCACGATCATGGGACCAACTACAGGAACGCGGCTTGCGATGGAGGCCCCAATGCTGATCCCCCAATAGGCGTCTTGGTCGAAGCGCAGTACTTGCCCGCTAAAGGCCATCCCAAGTGTCATGAGCAAAAGGAACACGCCGACAATCCACGTAAGTTCCCGAGGGAACTTATAAGCCCCAAACAGAAAGACCTGGACCATGTGAATCAGAACAATCGCAACCATGAAATTCGAGCCCCATCCGTGCAATGCGCGGATGAACCATCCAAGCGTCACGTCGTGGTTCAAAGCCTGAAGACTGCTCCACGCCTCACTGGCCGAGGGGACGTACATCAGCGCAAGTAGGATTCCCGTCACAAGCTGGAGGAGAAATACAGTGAGCGCGGCGCTACCGAAGACGTACCACCAGCTTGCTGTGCTGCGCGGCACTTGGTGTGCAGCGGCTTCGCGAACGGGAGCTGCGAGTTGCAAGCGTCCGTCGAACCATTCCCCAATTTGCGAGATTATACGCATGGCGGTTTCTTTCCTGTAAGACCCGCACTCAGTCCGGGTGTCGGTAGCTCACCCGCTTGGATTGTGATCAAACCGTTCTCAATTTTGTGCGGATACTCGAAAAGTCCCCGTTCCGGCGGGCCCGACGCACGAGAGCCGTCGCGGTAATAAGCTCCCCCGTGACACGGGCACATAAACAAACCAGATTGCGGAAACCACCGCACTGGGCAGCCCAGGTGCGCACAGTTGACTGCAAAAACCTGGAATTGATCACCTTCAATTCGCCGCACCCAGCATGCCGTGTCCACCGTCTTGCCATCGGTCGGCATCACATAGGGATTCTGGAAGGTAGCAAGCCGCGTCTCACCCTCGGGAAATTCGCTGACACGACCGAGAGTCACCCAAGATAGGTAGGCGTGTCCGCGGCCGCGTGTGACCGAAGAGAGCAGGAATCGCACGATCGGAAAAGCAAGGGCGATCGCCACCAAGCCGTTGAAGAGCATTCCGATCTTCATGAACAGCCCGCGCCGGGAAAGCATATTTTCATTCGACATCTTCAGACTCCTAGTGCTGGGTGTAATTCGAAGCAGAGTATGGCTGCCCCGGGTTCTGACCCCCCCGCGAGGCGAGCCAGGCGACTACGTCGGTGACTTCCTGGTCCGACATAGGCCTGCCCGGCACGTTTCCCCGCCAATCCGGCGCTCCCAACTCAGGGCGGCCCGTGATGACACTCGTGCGCAGCCCTTGATCGCTGACGAGCGCCAAAAACGAATCATCCGTGATTGCGCTGCCTTTGCTTCCGCCCCTACCGGCTGGGCCGTGGCAAGACTCGCAGAAGGTCTTATATGCAACTTCGCCTCGCTGGGCGTCCCCTACTGATTTAGGCGCATAGGAAGGCGCGGTCGCCGTGTCCAGAACTCCCTGCTTGCTCCAACGCGAGCGAATTTCTTTGGTGATCACATCGATCTGCGCGTCTGTCAACATTCCGCCAGCGCTTTCGCCGAAGGCCGGCATCGCTGTTCCACGCACGCCGTTGGCGATGACTCTGCGGATGGCAGCGTCGTCTGCAATGGCCAGGTAAACAGGATTGGCGAGGGCGATTGCTGCCCCGCCGCGGCCGTCCGCACCGTGACAGCCGGCGCAATTTTCCGCGTACAGAGTGTCAAATTTCAGGACCTCATTCGGCGCCAGAACTTCCGAATCCTTGTTCGGCTGGCCATGCGGTCGGCCGCAACCCGAGCAAAAAGTCGCGGCGAGCGCCGTGAATACACAAAGATGCCGAAACGGGTTCACGGCTGTTTCTCCCCGTTTCCTCGCGGCATTATTCCGGGAGCTTCAATTCCCGCGCGGACGGCGAAGGGCAGGTTCTCGCGAGTTGACACACGCTCCTGCCGCACCACGACGATGCCCGCTACGACGCCGAAGGCTATCTGCGAGGCCATAAACCAGAACCAGTCAACGTGACTCGCGAGCAAAGGATTGAGAAGCTGCATAATCGAATAAAGCAGTCCCGACCACAGCGCTGGGGCAATCAGCCCTCCGAGTACGATCGGCCGCCGCGCGAACATGGGGAGCATCGCACCATAGAGCAGTCCCACGAAGATGGATCCGATGCCGTGCAGAACGAGTGCAATCGCGAAGCTGTCCGCACGAAACGAATTCAGTTGGGCGTTGCCGAGCTTAAGGGATTCCGCGTACACAGTAGCGGCAAGGAGGTTGATGGGATACCAGATGCTTCCGGCCTTCAGCAGGCCGTAGGTGCAGGCCAACACAGCCATTGCTACGCCTCCTGCCAAACCACCCTTTATGCCAGCCGATATCGGGTAGGTCTCGAGAGGAAGCCATGCACGCACGAGCTCGGGTGCAACGGGCACACGTTCCACAACGTGGCGCTCCGTAGTTATGCGGTGCTCTTCGAACACGACCGGCACAGTTTCTTCGTGCTCGTGAGGAAACACTTCGCGGAACCAGCCTGCGCAGCCCGTCAGGGCGAGCACCGCGCCGAGGATACTCACCGACGCGCTCGTCAAGAGTCCCGCGAACACCAGCGTAAATCCGAAAGCCAAAACAAAAGGCCACGCCGTAGGGGCAGGCACTTCGATCTCGCTTGGTGCCCGGTGGCTTTGCTCGATTTGTTCCGCACCTAACAGCGTAGCCATTTCTTCTCCTCATGCTCCAGGTGTTAGCGCGCGAGAACGTAAACCACGGTGAAAACCACGACCCACACGGCGTCTACGAAATGCCAATAGAGGGAAAGCACTTCCACACGCGGGGACTGCTCGGGGCCCACGCGCCCAGCCAGGCCGAAGAGAAACACGATGCTGAGCATAAGTAGGCCCGCTATAACATGAGAAGCGTGCAGGCCGACGAGCGAGTAGTACGTCGTTCCAAAAACGTTGGTGCAGAGCGTCAGCCCGCGCTCGTAGATCAGTCGGTGCCATTCCTGGCCGGTGCCGTAAAGAAAGAGACCACCCAAGATAATCGTGAGAAACCACAATCCAAGGAACGCGCCTCTCTTGCCTCGTTCGAGGAGCTTTGACGCGGAGTGGATGGTGAGGCTGCTAGACAACAGGCAAATCGTGTAGAAGATGGGTGTCTCAAGTACTTCGCGGGGTGTTGGTCCTATCTGGCTTTTCCCCGCATAGAAGAGATAGGCGACGACGAAAATAGTAAAAATGGCTGACTCGGCGGCAATTAGGCAGGCCATTCCGACCCTGCCTCGGTACGGCAGATTCCAGGCTGCAGGCGCCGGAGCAATCGAAGTTGTGGCTGCGCTCATAGGTTGCTTCCCTCACTCATAGCGGCTGTCCGGGTCTTCGGAATGTTTGCGATCCCATAGCGGTCGCCGGCTAGCGACTGTCGGAATGGAAGCGAAGTTGTAGGGGGGAGGCGGCGAACTCACCGACCATTCGAGGGTCCATGCGTCCCAAGGATCGTTACCGGCTTCCGGTCCTTTAAAGTAGGAAAGAACGAGGTTCGCTACAAATACCAGCGTGGCGATGCCCTGGATAAAGACGCCAATGGTTTCGATCAGATTCCATATTTCCCAGCCACGCCCGGGCTCGTACGTGTAGATGCGGCGCGGCATGCCAAGCAACCCGGGAATGTGCATCGAGTCAAACGTCAGGTGGAAACCGATCGCGAAGAGCCAGAAATGGAGTTTGCCCAGGGTTTCGCTCAGCATCCTTCCCGTGATTTTCGGGAACCAATAATAAAACGCACCGAAAAGGCAGAACAGGATCCCGCCCACGATCACGTAGTGAAAGTGCGCGACGACGAAGTAGGAGTTGCCGAGTTGCCAGTCAAAGGGTGCGACGGACATCATGACGCCGGTAAGCCCGGCAATCAGGAACTGGAACAGGAATCCGATGCAGAACAGCATCGGCGTCTTGAACTGAATCTTTCCGCCCCACATCGTGCCGAGCCAGTTGAAGATCTTGATGCCGGTGGGTACCGCGATGGCCATTGTCGTAAACACGAAAAAGCTGTTGGAGTAGGAAGTCATACCGATGGTGAACATGTGGTGGGCCCAGACGCTCAAACCGATGAACCCAATGCAGATCGTTGCGGCCACCATGACGGGGTATCCGAAAATCGGTTTGCGCGAAAAAACCGGAATGATCTCGGATGCAAACGCGAAGGCCGGGATAATCAGAACGTAAACTTCCGGATGCCCGAAGATCCAGAAGAAGTGCATCCAAAGCGTTGCAGAGCCTCCGGCCTGCGTATCGAAGAAGTGCCCGCCAAGGTAGCGGTCGATCGAAAGCATGATCTGAGCTGCGGTAAGAGGCGATAAGGCCAGGATAACCATTGCGGCCATGACCAGGTTTAACCAAGCCAGCAGCGGCATGCGGCTGAGCTTCATCCCCGGACAACGCATGCAGAGAATGGTTGCAATGATGTTGATCGCCGTGGAGATGCTTCCGAACCCTGAGACCAGTAACGCAATGGTCCAATAATCTGCGCTGTGACCTACTGAAAACGCACGCGAGGTCAAGGGAGCGTAGGCGAACCATCCCACGTCGGGGGCGTTTCCCGCTCCATAGAGGCCGCTTCCGCCAACAAAGCTGAAGTACAGCAGAAAGCCGCCGAGGGCAGTGAGCCAAAAACCGAAGGCGTTGAGCCGCGGGAACGCCATGTCGCGTGCCCCAATCATCAATGGCACCAGGTAATTGGCAAACCCAAACAGGATGGGCATGGCCACGAAGAAAATCATGGTTGTGCCATGCATCGTGAACATACGGTTGAAGACTTGTGGCCCCACAAAGTCGTTGTGCGGGCGCATCAGCTGGATACGCATGATCATTGCTTCAATGCCGCCGATCACGAGAAAAACGAGGGCGTAGAGGATGTACAGAATCCCCAGGCGCTTGTGATCGACCGTCGTCACCCACGCGTGCAGCATTTCAAGCCATGACCGACCTGCGCCTTCAGGGGTTTGAATGGCTATGACATCCGATGACATTGCTGATTTCCCACTCTCTTTCTCTACCGCAGTGTTTCCAGATAGCGGACAAGTGCGTCGAGCTCGGCGTCGCTCAACTTCATTGCTGGCATAAGAGACCCTGGCTTGACGGAATCCGGGTTTCGAATCCACAGGCGCAGGTTTTCTGGCGTATTTTCGGCTGCACCGGCCGCGATGGTGCGACGACTCATTAAGTGAGTGAGGCCTGGACCAAAACGCCCGGTCCCGTTGGTCCCGCTGACCGCATGACAGTTCACGCACGCGGTTGTTTCGAAGACATGCTTCCCGCCGAGCTCTTTTTCGTCCTGATGCGCTGGCCGTTGTTGCGCATGTACCCAGGCGTTGAAGTCTTCATGGCCGTCCACGTATACGCGCAAAAGCATCTTCGCGTGCTGTGTTCCGCAATATTGAGCGCACTGCCCGAGAAAAATGCCAGCCTCGTGAGGGTCGAGCCACGTCTCGTTCACGCGATTGGGAATCAAGTCTGTTTTGCCGGCAAGCTGAGGTACCCAGAAGCTGTGATCAGTGTCGGCGGAAAGCAATTTCAAGAATGTCGGTGTGGGATGAGCGGGGTCGCTCACGGGGACATGGAGTTCGTTCGCTGTGACGATGCCAAGCTTGGGATACCGGAATTCCCACCAGAACTGGTGGCCGATTGCGGTGACTTCCACCGCCTCTGGAGGTCTCGGCGCGTCCTGGATCGCGTGAATCACTCGCGCCGTCGCCAGAAAAAGGACAACGACGATCAGAATGGGAATGATCGTCCAGGCCAGCTCAATCTGCGTGCTCCCATACACTTGGGCCGGCTCACGTCCTGCCTCTCCCACTCTCCTGCGGAATTTCACCACGACATAGCTCAATAAGCTGAAGACGACCAGAAAAATCAGCCCAGTGATGGCGAGCACGAAATGAGATAGATGTTGGATCGACTCCGCTGGAGTTGAATGTGGTTCAAATATGGTAGGAACGGGGTTGTCGTGCGGAGTACTCGCCGTGCACAACCCGGCAGCCAGAAGTACGCCGGCAAGGAGAACGAGAACCCCGGCAGCCCGGCTGACAATCACTTGCCAACCTGCCTTGTGCGTCGTTTCGCCCATTTTTATCAGGCATCCTCTCCAAAAACCTCAGTTGCCCACCGGTTTGGTGACACCAGTTGAGGACGACCAAGATTGCTGCATGTCCGAACCATGCAAAGCTGTCTCCAGCCAACTACGAACGTAGGAGGGAACCGCGAGATGCTTTGATTGAAAGGCTTCGGGACAATGAAACCAGCACGACGGAGTTGCAGTTCCAACATTCCAACTGATCGTGGCCACGGTCGCAGCGGCAAGCAACACGACCAATGCGGGGATGGCAAACTTTTGCCATTTCGATCTAGTTAGCGGTGTCGGAGCGTGCTCCCGCTGAACTGCAGGTCCGCGGGCTGGCGTCGTGACGGGGGGACTTAAAACTGGTTTCTCGATCACGGACATAGCGCCTCTCAAAGAAAAAGTTCAGTCCTGACTCTGGACCAGGGGAAGTTGCGATGTAAGCTGCACATCGATCATCATGCTGATGCGGCGGTCGAGTTGAAAGAATGTCGCTGCTTTCTTTCCTGGCAGGACTTTTCGGAAGATCGGCACGTACCGCTGACGAAGTCTTGCTTGTTCGATGTCCGTCTCCAGCCAGCGGCGAATCAGGCTGTCGGCCTGGTCATCGGTCAGGGTTCCGTATTCGTCCGAATATTCTTTGATAATCGCCATTCTCGTGTCGTTGATCTTTCCCAAATCCGCCGAGTATTCTTCGTACACTTGCCAGAACTTTGTCGCTTCGGTATCCGTGAGCGTCAAATTCGCAGCAATAAGTTGCTTCTTGATCGTGCGAATATCCCTGCGTAGTAGCGCCAACTGTTGATCGGTTATCGCCTCCGCAGTGTTGTCGGCGGCGGACGATTGCGAAGATGTATCTTGAGCAACTGCCATTGGACTTCCGACCACACACAGCCCAATGAGCAGAAGCGCAGTAAGTGTGATTTTTTTCGATGCGTCCCTCTCTTTAGGTGTCGAATTAGCGATCTCTATGACGCGACCTTGGCGCAAACTTTTTGTCGCCAGATGGTCAGTATTGGTGCAACCGGCTTTCGGATAACTCGTAACCCGCATGACCGAATTTGATGCTGTGCTCATGTTCTGCTCCTGTTTCTGATCGCTACGACTCTCCAGCATTGCGGTGGACACCGCTTAAACTCGAGCTTCCGCAGTCATCAACTGTCCTGAGTTCGGAACGGGAAAGTGCATTTTTGCACTGGAAGAGCGCTTCTCCGCGTCTCTTAAGAAAACCAGACCTTCTTCGCCAAGATGGTGATCGATAACCAGCGCATCACCCTGATGCACTTGCGCAGTCGCCAGTAGTCTGGCAATTGGGTACACCACGTAGCGCTCAATGGCGCGCTTCAGGTGGCGGGCTCCATACCTCTGGTCGGTTCCCTCTTCTAGGAGGAACTCCCGCCCTTCGCTTGTGATTCGAAACAGGAAGGGGCGCGCCGTCGAATCCAGCACTCGCTTCTGTACTTGCCTGAGTTCGATCTCCAGCACTTGGTCAAGCTCCGCGCGGTTCAGCGGATGAAACACGACCACTTTGTCCAGACGGTTCATGAACTCCGGCGAGAACTTCCGCCTCGCCGCCTCCACCGCCGTCCTCTTCACCTTCTCGTGCAATCCCGTTGCGGCCTTGTCCTTTGGCTGAATGAATCCTATGCCACCTTGCATCAAACCCGCGATCTGGCTGCCTCCCAAATTCGAGGTCAGAAAGATTACTGTCTGCGATAAGTCCACCCTTCGGTTGTCGCCCAATGTCAGCGTAGCTTTATCGAGCATCCCCAAGAGCAGCTGCCACAGCGCGTCGCTCGCCTTTTCGATTTCGTCAAACAGAAGAAAGCTCAGCTTCAGCCCATCGCGATGGCTTGCGGCCAATGCTTCCTGGGTGATGAGTGGGTGTGTTTCGCGGTGTCCCAGATACCCTGGCGGCGAACCAATCAACTTGGCGATTTCGTGCGAGTGCTGAAATTCGGCGCAATCCACCTTGATCGGTGCCCGACTATCTCCGAACAAGATCTCCGCGGCGGCCTCGACCGTGCGCGTCTTGCCGGAACCTGTCGGTCCTAGAAACAACAGATTCCCCACGGGGCGTCCGGGAGAATGAAGACCGGCACAAAACACCTGATAAAGATCGACGAGTGCTTGAACGGCTTCTTCCTGCCCCACGATCTTTTTCCGCAGTGCCTCCTCGAAGTGGCACGCTGTGGAACTCCGCTTTTTCGAGTCTAAAATTGCGGAGAACCGTTGATCTGTGGCTTTCTTCAGGCGTGCGCTCAGTTCTCTTTCGTGGGCCGATTGTGTTGCTGTGACCATGACTGCTCCTTCTACTGAACAAGCTCCCACCGTGGGATCCCAATCTGTCTACCGCGCCAGCCAGAGGGCGTATCGGACCGCTTGAAAAACAGTCCACGCGTGATGAGCTCTTAGAATGCGATACCAACCGAGAACTGAAGGCGTCTTCATGATTGCCCCCTTTCGTGAGATTTGAGAAACCAGCTCATTCAAAACAATCTCCACGTCTTTGTGCCTGTGCGTGCCAAATCCAGCCCCTGGAATAACGCGGTCGTCATTGATGACGCGATGAGTAGGGAATCCCATGTGCTTTTCGTCGTAGTGGCGTCCGAAAGAGAACGTGTGCGGCTATCCAGCCAATCCAGCTTCGTGCGTCCGCGTTCTTCGGCACGTCGAACTTCGTACATAAACGTCACCTCGTGAGCCAGCCCAGTGGGTATCGCTGCTAGCCCACGTCATGCGCGAATGCATACTGTGTGCCAGGCTGCAAATCGCAAAAGCCAACTGGCCATCTGCCGACAGTCACCTAGGTGTGCTAACGCGCTCATCGTTATGAACTCTGCTAAACCAGACTTCTTCGGTCAGGTGCAATCCAGTTGCCGAAGCGGTGGCGCTCCCCAACTTGGCGTGTTTTCCGAGCGCACCAGGGAAGGAGAAGCGTTGATGTACCACTTTCTGAGCGTGTGCATGGAGGCCTCTCTCCAGTGGATTTGCGAATACATCGCCTCCAATCTTGACCGAAAAGATGCGCCTTTAAACGTTGGCTGAAATGGGTCGCGTGTGCGTGCAGCACCAAAGTGTTCGTTTGCCGCCCCACTGCTAGAGCAACGTCCTCTGGCCAAATAGCGTCATGCGTCGGTATCTTCACAATCACGGCAAGTCTTAGCTTCGAGACTTTCGACTTTCGGTCAATCTTGTCCTGAAAATTCAGTCACTTACGATTTTGTAAGTTTGGCGCGGCTTTTGCCTTTACCTCAGGTGCGAGGGCGAAGGCAGTAGCGAACCTCTTCTCGCTTTTCGCTGGCATGTAAGTAATCGAGAGGCTCGTGATGAACAACGGATCGAAACCAAACATCCTTTACTCCAGTGACCCAGGGGCGGACGAGGTGCTCGTCTCGGCCGCTAAAAACGGAAATCAGCGGGCCTTTGAAGTCCTAGTTGAGCGTCACCAGCAAAGAATGCTTGCGTTTGCACGACGCTATACCCGCGTCCGGGAGGACGCAGAAGATGTTGTCCAACAAACCTTCCAAAAGGCCTTTATCCACTTGAACAAATTCCAAGGGAAATCTTCCTTCTCGACCTGGTTAACACGGATCGCTATCAACGAAGCCCTTATGTTGATGCGTCGAAGTCATGCGCTGCGCGAGATACCCGTCGACGATTCAAACGACCACGGAGTCGCTGCGTCAGCAATGGAGATACCCGATGCAAGTCCGGACCCCGAAACCAGTTACATGCGGCGGGAGAGAGAGCAAATTCTGTCAGAGACGCTTGGGAATCTGCGGCCAAGGCTGCGTCTAGCAATCGCGTTGCGTGAACTCGCAGAGTTATCGACTGAGGAGACTGCCCGGCGCATGGGTATCTCGGTCGGCGCCGTAAAAGCACGGCTTTTTCATGCGAGGAAGAAGTTACGGGAAAAATTGAGCCGCTATATGAAGTGCAATCCGACGCAGGGGAGAAACACTACAGGTTTGGGGGATACCACCGAGCACGTTCGGGAACATCGCCTCTGCCCTGTGAGGAAAACAGCATGTTGAAGATCAGCTTTAGTGAAACGCCTTCAGAAGAGAGATGGACTCTCCAGGGACGGCTTATTGCTCCGTGGTTTCGCGAACTCAGGGCCTGCTGGAAAAAGAAACACCGCAGAGATACGGGACGTGCTTGCATCGTGGACCTGAACGAAATCACGTTCATCGACAAGAGGGGCGAGCGGCTTTTGCGTCTCCTGGTGAAGGAAGGGGCGCAATGCATCGCTACTGGTGACTACATCAAACACGTTCTCGAGAAATTGAGGACCAAAGCCAAAGGCTCGGTTTTCAACCGGCTTACCGGATTTTTCTTTGCCGCTGCAGTGGCAGCATTTGCCGTCCTCATTGGCGCCACAAGCGCCAAAGCGCAGAACGCTGTGGTCACCGGAAGCGTGCCGAGCGGCCCAGCCAGCGATCAAGTTCTCCGGTTGACTCTGCGAGACGCCATCAACATGGCGTTGCGGTACAACCTCGGAGCGATCGAAAGCGGAGAAAACGCCCAGGTTGCACGCGGTCAGCGTTTGCAGGCTCTTAGCAATCTCTTGCCACAGATCAGTGCAGGGGCCTCCGAAAACGTGGACCAAGTAAACCTTGCAACTGTCGGACTGAAGGTTCCGGGAATTCCTACTGTCGTCGGGCCTTTCAGCTACAGCTCAGTGGACGGAAGCGTTAGCCAGACGCTGTTCAGTTTCGAATCTATCCAACGGTTTCGCGCAGCGCGCACAGCCGAGCAGGCTGCCCACCTCAGTTATCAGGACATCCTGGATGTGGTTACGCTCACGGTCGGCAACGCCTATTTACAGATCATCGAGGCTGGCTCGCGCATCGAGGCGCAAGAAGCCCAGGTGCGAAATGCGAGAGCTCTTTACGATCAGGCCGTCGATCAAGTGCAGGCGGGCACGGCTCCGCGAATCGAAGCAACACGTACCGAAGTTCAGTTGCATACGGAGGAGTACAACCTAAGCATCGCGCGGAACAATTTTCAAATAGCGAAACTAACCCTTGGACGCGCGATCGGACTCCCGCTGGGGCAGCAGTTTGAACTGGCCGACACGCTCCCCTATTCCGACATCAGTCCGCTCAGCGTCGACGAAGCGCTGCAAATTGCATACAAGTCGCGCAACGATTTCCGTTCAGCGCTCGCCTCCCAAAAGGCCGCCGCGCAGACGCTTTCGGCTACTAAAGGCGAACGATATCCCGTCGTAGCCGTGAACGGAGACTACGGCGATATTGGGCCAACATTTGGCCACTCGCATGGAGATTTCACATTTCAGGCTGGAATCAGGGTTCCGCTTTTCACCGGCGGACGGATCAAGGGTGACATTACCCAGGCAGAAGCTGAATTACGGCAGCGAAAAGCCGAAGCGGAAAACGTTCGCGGGCAGATTGACTATGACGTGCGAACGGCTTTTCTCAATCTCAATGCGGCCAAGGAACAAGTCACGGTTGCGAAACAGAACGTCGAACTTGCGAATGAAAATCTCGCTCGCTCAAAAGACCGCTTCAGTTCGGGCGTGACCGACAGCGTGGAAGTGGTGCAGGCCGAGCAGTCTCTCGCCAGCGCGAACGACCAATACATAACCAGCCTCTACGACCACAACCTCGCCAAGCTTTCGTTGGCGCGCGCCCTTGGAGTAGCACGCACAAATTACGGCCAGTACCTAGGAGGAAAGTAATGTCGAACAACAGTGGTCCTCGAACCATCGAGGTTGATGAAAAACAAACAGGTGCTGCTGGGAATCACGAACCGCCCGATTCGCAGTCCAAGCAGGAGCATGGCAAACATCCGACAACCCGCCGCAAGAGAGTCCTTCTGATCTCGGGTGCCCTGGTACTCGTCATTGCGGCCGGTTATTTCCTGTGGAATGCATTTCGGTTCGAAAATACCGACGATGCAGAAGTGGACGGGCATGTCATGCCGCTCAGCGCCCGAATCAGCGGGCAAATCAAAGACGTTTTCGTTATCGAGGGACAGGTTGTTCATGCGGGCGACGTGCTCGTCACCATAGATCCTCAGGATTACCAGGTCACAGCTGACCAGGCGCAAGCGAATCTGGCCGATGCCTTCGCCACAGCCGCGAGTTCTCACTGGAACGTGCCTATTACCTTCGTAACAGTTCGAAGCAACCTGGATTCGGCGAAAACCGCGGTTGCAAACGCAGAGGCTGCGCTCAAGGCCGCGGAACAAAACTACGAATCGGCCAAAGCAAAGTTGGTTGAGGCCCAGGCTAATGCCGCAAAGAGCGATGCAGACCTGGAGCGGGCCAAGCAGCTGGTCGTGAAAGAGGATATCTCTCGCCAGCAATACGACTACGCCGTTGCAGCCGCAGCGGCAAATCAAGCCGCCGTCACCTCGGCGCAGGCGGGCGTGCGGGCCGCCGAACAATTCGTGCAAGAAGCCCAAGGAAAACTGCAGCAAGCAAAAAACGATTTGCAGACCGCGGAGACCGCGCCTGAACAGGTTTCGCTGACTCGATCTAACGCTCAAGCAGCCGATGCCAAGGTCTTGCAACGCAAGGCTCAACTTGCGCAAGCAGAGTTGAACCTGGGCTACACCGTGATTCGTTCTCCCGTCACCGCAATTGTCGGCAAGAAAAGCGTTGAAGTCGGCCAGAACGTGAGTATCGGGCAAGAACTTGTAGATGTCGTGCCGCTCGATGATGTCTGGGTCACGGCCAATTTCAAGGAGACGCAGCTTGCTCATATGCGCCCGGGTCAACCCGTCGAGGTCCAGGTAGATGCATATGGCCGCAAGTGGAAGGGTCACGTTACGAACATGGGCGGTGGGACCGGCTCGGTATTCAGCTTATTACCTCCCGAAAACGCCACCGGCAACTATGTGAAGGTCGTGCAGCGCGTGCCGGTGCGAATCGATTTCGATAGGGCCGCTGGACAGGAGTTCAATGCGGAAGGGCTGTTAAAACCAGGCTTGTCCGTCGAGCCTGAGGTAAGAGTCCGATGAGCACCGCAAACGCAATCACCGCTGATCAGGCAGGCTCGATGCCTAAGGTGAACCCATGGATCATCGGTATCGTGGTTTCGCTCGCCGCGTTCATGGAGGTACTCGACGGAAGCATTGCCAACGTCGCCCTTCCGTACATTGCAGGCAACCTGGGTGCGACCAATGACGAAAGCACGTGGGTATTGACAAGCTATCTGGTGTCAAACGCCATCGTACTTCCGATCAGCGGCTTCCTCGTTGGCTGGTTCGGACGCAAACGTTTCTTTCTCACGTGCATCGTCTTTTTTACCATCTGCTCGTTCTTGTGCGGTCTCGCGCCGAGCCTTGGGCTATTGCTCTTTTTCCGGGTGCTGCAAGGCGCCTTCGGTGGCGGATTGCAGCCGATGACACAGGCAATCCTCGCAGACACTTTCCCGCCAGAGAAACGCGGGTTGGCGTTCGCATTGTACGGAATCGTCGTCGTTTGTGCCCCCGCAATCGGCCCCACGCTGGGCGGCTGGATTACCGACAGTTATTCATGGCGCTGGATTTTCTATATCAACGTACCTGTAGGAATTCTGGCTGTCCTGCTCGTCCTCCAACTCATCAAAGATCCGCCCTACCTGTCGACCATGAAAAAAAGCACGCGATTCGACTACATCGGCTTTGGCCTGCTGGCCATTGGTGTAGGCGCCCTCCAGATCGCGCTCGATAAAGGACAAGAAGACGACTGGTTTGGTTCTCGCTTTATCACCACTCTGATCGTCATCGCCGTCGTAGGCCTTATATCAATGGTCATTTGGGAGTGGTTTCACAAGGAACCGGTTGTCGATGTTCATTTGTACAAAAGCTTTAATTTTGCGAGCTGCAACCTGATGTTGTTCGCATTTGGTTTTGTGCTGTTCAGTTCTACTGTGCTTCTTCCTCAGTTCCTGCAAACGCTGATGGGCTACACAGCGGAAACAGCAGGCATGGTTCTTTCGGTCGGAGCTATTCTTCTGGTATTTCTTACGCCTGTCGTGGGCCGCCTCGCGGGTCTGCTCCAGGCCCGCTACCTTCTCGCTTTCGGGTGGATCACCCTCGCGATGGGCATGTATCTCACTTGCAAGCGCATGGATCTGCTCATTAGTTTTCGCGCAGCCACAATGGTGCGCGTTTGGCAGTTCCTGCCGGTGGGCTTCTTGTTCGTCCCGCTCACGATGGCTGCCTATGTAGGTCTCCCAGAGGAAAAAAGCAATGCGGCCGCCGGCTTGATCAACTTCGTGCGCAACCTCGGGCAGAGCGTAGGGACTTCTGCTGTGACTACCTTGCTTGCGCGCCGAGGCCAATACCATCAGTCCGTGCTGGCCCAGTACACGCGCTCCCCTCGCTTTAATGCATCCGTCTCGGGTTTGGCGAACCGTCTGACGCACGTCGGCCTGAGCCCGTACTCGGCCCACCAACAGGCGCTCGACAGAATGTACCGCATGGTCATTGCTCAAGCACAAGCCATGTCTTACGTCGATGTCTACTGGCTGCTCGCCGCCACCGGGGGGCTGATGTTTTTGTTATCTTTTCTGCTCGCCAAGAATGAACCGGGCAAAGGCGGCAGCGTCGCAGTCGGCTAAGCATGGGTGCGCGCAGATATGGAACCCCGTTGACCTCTACCCAATCCTCAATGTAAAAATCGACGTCAGGCCCGAGTCCTTCCTCCCGATTGGAAGGTAGTCGCGTTACCACCCCTGCCCGTCAGGCAGTTCTGACAAGAGATTGGGCGGCATTCCGTAGATGCTGATGTAGTCGGCGTCGGCGAAGCTATCGAGTCCGTACTGCTCAATTTCCGAAAGAGTCAGCATTTCATTGCGTTTGGAGCCATGCAAGAGCAGCGCCCGATCGTACACAGGCGATGCCGGATTGCGATGGCGCTCATTCATTGAAACGGCAAAGGAACTCTTTCAGAATTCAACTTTATACCTGTTGCGGATTGATTTCGCGACCGCGCAAGTAGTGGCCGACTCTCCGTGGAGGAGGAAGCGTTTTGAGTGGAAATCTTCAGCATGCCTCCGTCGTTTACGCGCTTAAGGCATGGCCGGTGCCTAACCT
>Ga0209648_10002135_pt1 | contig 16283 bp, 13 predicted proteins | sample GraSoi2013_115cm_FD_185830 | JGI IMG/M metagenome (GOLD analysis project Ga0209648, IMG submission 185830) | Grasslands soil microbial communities from the Angelo Coastal Reserve, California, USA - Sample 9_17_2013_115cm (SPAdes) (version 2) | ecosystem: Environmental > Terrestrial > Soil >...
TGAGCGAACTCCACGAAGTACTCGGGCACGTGTTTGCGGGACGGCTCAAGCCGATCATCGACCATACGTTCTCCTTGAAGGAGATATTCACTGCCCACGAGTACATGGAGAAGAGCCAGATGTTCGGCAAGATCGTGTTGAACCCGTAAACGGGTTTCACCGACGAGTGCGCCGAACACTCTTCAATTGGCAGCGTCTAGTTCATAGCAGAGGTTTTCAGCAACGGTTCTAGCTCTATATCCAACACTCTTCGCTCGCCGGACGCGAATCTCACGAGGGGTCGTGCTGGGTTGGAAGGGTCAGTGTAAACCCACCCTTGGTATCCATTTGCGGACACATAAATTAGCAGGTCAGTGTCCATCGGAGCAGCCATTACAAATTGTCTACCATCAATGCGATGTGCGCCGCCCCCGCCCCCATTGTCGATGTCAATGTAATTTATCCACGCGCCCTCGACTGGTTTTCCGGTCACCTTATCCCTGATCGAACCTGTTAAAACGGCTCCCCTTGGCCGCAATCGAATGGTGACCTTCGGTGATGGATTTTTCGGCGTAACCGCGACTCTTAATCCTGGCCTCTGGTTCTCAATCGAATAACCCTCCGCTTCGTTGATTGCAGAAAGCCCGTAGCTTCCGAATTTCACATTTTCGATCTGGAATTGGCCTTCCTTGTCCACCGGGATACGGCAGCTGGTTGTTGTGTTGCCTTCAGAAGTCACCGATGTACACACATCTGCCTGCTCAACTACCTGACCATCCTCGTTTATAACAGTACCACTAATGCGCCCAACAGCCTGACCGGTCAGGTGGGAGGACACAATGACGACAAAAACTATTAGCCAAGCTCCCTGCATGGGTCGGCTCCTCACGCAAGGCCGGTTGCCCTCTATGGCCTTGCACTCAATCGCAATTGTGCACTCTTTCCAAGACTGGAGCAACACAGTCTACTGTGGTAGTCAGGCGTGGCTGTTGAAAAACTCCTTGCCGCGAAATTGGCAAAAATAAAATCGCGTCAGGATGCCCTACAATCGATTTTTCTCGGGTCGCCTAGACATTTTCTATCCCCCCAATTTTGGCTGTTTGGGACGAAAAGCGAGTTTTTCAACGCCCACAGGCGTTTACACTAACGATCCGATAAATAACTGAAATCGCCAACCAGACGATAAAATCTTCTCCTCTGCGCACTCGGCATCCTCTCCGGTTAAAATATAACCATGGCGCAAGAACTCAGCTTCGGTCCCTACGTTGACATCGAAAACGGCAAGAAAGTAGTCAAGGAACTCGTCTTCGGAGACGGCGTCCCCGAAGGCATCGTCATGACCAAGCTCGACTCGACCGTCAACTGGATGCGCAAAAACTCCATTTGGCCCATGACGTTTGGCCTCGCCTGCTGCGCCATTGAAATGATGTCAATGGGCGCATCGCGCTTCGATATTGCGCGCTTCGGAGCCGAAGTGTTCCGGCCGTCGCCGCGGCAATCGGACTTGATGATTATTGCCGGCCGCGTCTCCAACAAAATGGCCCCCGTAATTCGCCAGCTCTGGGAGCAGATGCCGGAGCCGAAGTGGGTCATCTCGATGGGGGCGTGCGCAACTTCCGGTGGCGTTTTCAACAATTACGCGCTCGTGCAGAGCGTGAACCAGGTCATTCCCGTGGATATCTATGTCCCCGGCTGTCCGCCGCGTCCCGAGCAGTTGATTTACGCGATCACGCTGCTGCAGGAAAAGATCATGTTAGAGCGCGGGACGGTGAAGAAAGCGTTGAATCTGGTCCCGGCGGGCGAGTAGTGGAGGGACGGGCGTCTCGCCCGTCGGGCCGGGCGCGGACGCCAGGCTCTCCATTTCAATCTCTCACTGTTTCATTCTTGTCGCCATCTGCCGTTCCGGCGGCGTCATCTGATTCCAGACCGCGTTCAAATCCTTTTCCAGAATTCGATTATTCGGATCCACCTTTAGAGCCATCGCAAACCATAAATACGACGTCGGCAGATCGCGCGGCACACAGTGGCCGGTGGCATACATGGTTCCGAACGCGCTCCGTGCCCTGGCGTTAGACATGCTCGAAGCGGCTTTCAGATATTTGACTGCCTCGTCACAGTTCTCCTTCACGCCTCGCCCGTAGAGATAGGCCTCGCCCTTGTGGAAGGCCTCGTCCCCGGTGTCAGCCGCGGCGGGCGCGGGCAATTTCGAAGCCTTCGCCGAGGTCGCACCCGGCTCGCGTTTCGGCGCGCTTTTCCCGGTCGGCGCGCTCTTCGGTATTGCCGGAGTCGTTGGCGCCGGAGTCGCCGGTTTCGCGTCGGCGGCAGGTCTTGCCGCTGCGTCCACAGCCTTCCGCGTAGCGTCGGGAGCGGCGCTTGCGTTCGCCGCCTGGCCCTCCGGAACCGCTGGTAATGGAGCTGGTGACGGAACCACCGCCTGCGACGAGCCTGCACCGGGCGCTGGAGCTGCATCTTGCGCCGCCGGTTTTGTGGATGGCTTCTCAACGGCAGCTTCGCCCGCGCTCGAAGTCGCGGCCTCCGGCTTTTTACTTTCCATAGCGCCGAGATAGTTTGTGTACGTCCACCAGCCCGCTCCGCCCAACGCTGCAAGCAGCGCCAGCATCAGCAGGATCCGCCATCCGCCGGTCTTGGGTTGCTCGGGCTCGAAAAAAGAATCCAAGCCGGAGAAGGCTTTTTGCTCCATCGAGTCGATGCCAGGTCGATTCGAACTAGGTTGATTTGCGGGCTGATTCAAGCCCAGCATTGAGGGACCGCTGATCGGGGGCACCGCCTTGTTTGGGAGCCTGGGCGCGCTCTCCACGACGAGCGGCCGCACCGCTTCCGGCGCGTTCTCTATCTTTGGTGGGAACGCCGCCAGCGGGTCCAGTACTGGCGCGCCCGGCGATCGCCGAAGTTCGAGCGAGGTGCCGCACATTCCGCAAAAACGGAATGTGGGCGCGTTGTCCTCCCTGCAGTTCGGGCAGATCACAATGGTTCTCCAGTCGTCGTTCCTACAGTTTAACTCCTGTAGCGATGTCATTGCGGTTCGTCCGTTCATATTAGAATGCAAGCGCCCGGTTTCCGCCCATGCCGAAAGCCTCGAAAGCCAAGCCCACGCCCGCCGCCAAGCGCTTCGAGGCCAGGCTCGAGCGCCTGCGTTCCCGTCTCAATTGGGTAGTCATCCGCGTACCGTTTGATGCAGCCGGAGTGTGGGGGTTGCGTGGCCAGATCAAAGTAAAGGGCGAAATCAACGGGTTCGCGTTCCGTACTTCGCTATTTCCCACTAGAGAGGGCCAGCATATCTTGCTGGTCAACAAGCGGATGCAAAAGGGAGCGCACGCGGTCGAAGGCAGCGTCGCCCGTTTTCAGATCGAACTCGACAGCGAAGAACGGACCGTGACCATCCCCGATGAACTCAAGCACATTCTCAGCGAAGACCGCGCGCTTCGGCGCTGGTATGACGAGTTGAATCACTCCACACGCAACGACATCGCCAAGTGGATCGCCGAACCGAAGAGCGCCGCAGCCCGCGAGCGGCGCGCGGAACAAATTGCGGAACGCCTGCTCGCCGTGATGGAGGCGGAAAGGGAACTGCCGCCCATTTTGCAAGTGGCTTTTGCGCGTTGTCCGCGTGCGCGCGAAGGTTGGGATAGCATGTCGGCCTCGTGCCGCCGCGGACACCTGTTTGGCATCTTCTATTACCGGACTCCGGACGCCCGGGCCCGCCGCATCGACAAGATGCTCGATGACGCCACTGGGCTCGCCGAGAAAATCAGTAACAAGAAAAAGTGAGTGAGCCCGATTGGGAGGGACGTATTAGTTCACAGATTAATTCACACATGAATTCAAGGCTCGGGAAAGAACTGCTCTACCTTTCCCGCGCCGACGTTGCCGCTGCCGGACCCGGCATGGCGGAAATCATCGGGGCGCTGGAGGGCATGTTTCGCGAGAAGGGCGAAGGGCGCGTCGAGATGCCGCCGAAGATCGGCATCCACACCATGCCCGACGCATTTATCCACGCCATGCCGGCTTCGGTTCCGGTGCTAAAGGCTGCCGGCATGAAATGGGTCGGCGGATATCCCGAAAACAGCAAGCGCGGCTTGCCCTACGTCACGGGACTACTCATCCTCAACGATCCTGAAACCGGCATCCCTGTCGCGCTCATGGATTGCACGTGGATCACCGCCCAGCGTACCGGCGCCGCCACGGCAGTTGCGGCAAGATATCTGGCGGGGTCTGAGTCGAGCAGCGTCGGTATCCTCGGATGCGGAGTGCAAGGGCGCAGCAATCTGGAAGCGCTGAAGGTTCTATTCCCGTTGAAAAAAGTTTATGCGTACGATAAGCACGCTGATCGCACCGTTCGCTACGCGCAGGAAATGAGTCGGCAACTGGGAATCGAAGTTGTTGCGGTGAGCGACGCGAAACAGGCGGTGGTTGCCAGCGATATGGTCGTCACGGCGGGCCCGATCCTGCGCACGCCGCATGCCACCATTCAACGCGGCTGGCTTCGGGAAGGCGCGTTTGCATCGTTGGTCGACTTTGATTCGTACTGGCATCCCGAGGTGCTGCACGAAGCCGACAAATTTTGTACCGACGATGTGCCACAGCTGCACCATTATCGTGACCTCGGATATTTTCAGAACATCCCAGCCATTCACGCGGACCTGGGAGAGCTTGTCACCGGGCGCAAGGCTGGCCGGGAGACACCGGAAGAGCGCACGATCACCTGCAATTTAGGGCTCGCGCTCGACGACATCGCCGTGGCGCCGCTGATCTACGAGCGTGCGCTGGAGAAGGGAATTGGAACTTGGCTGCCGCTTTAAGTCGTTTGACCGCCTCCCGTTCTGCATAGCACAATGCACAAGCGCCGCGCGGTGCGGCTGCTTTTTCGAGGATGCCCATGAAATCCCGCTTTATCGCTGCTGTCATTCTTTCGCCAATTATCCTTTTCGCAATCGTCACCTCACTAGCCGCCCAGAATTCGAGCTCCCAGCCGGGCGCTGCGAAGCGAGCTATCACCGAAAAAGACCTGTTCAATTTTGTCTGGATCGCCGACCCGCAGGTTTCGCCCGATGGGTCCCGCGTCGTCTTCACCCGCGTGGTCACGGACGAGAAGCGTACCGGGTACGAGACTTCCATCTGGATCGTCGCCACCTCCGGCAGCGAAGCTCCCATACGCCTGACCAACGGCAAGCATGACGCGCACCCCCGCTGGTCACCCGATGGCAAGCGGATCGCGTTCATGCGCGGCGGAGAGAAAGACGAGAATGGCAAGCCTCGCCCACCGCAACTTGCGATTCTGTCGCTGGCCGGCGGCGAAGCCAGCATCATTACCGATCTGCCGAAAGGCGCAACCAGTCCGGTGTGGTCGCCGGACAGCAGGCGCATCGCGTTTTTGAGTTCGACCACCCCTGAAGATATCGCAAAGGAACAGCGTAAGAAGAATGACGCCAAAGCCGGCGGCGCGAACCCCAGCAGTCCGGCGTCCAAGGCCGACTCCGAAGGCGACCGCGAATCCGACATTCACATCATTACTCGTGCCGTCTACCGCGATAATGACGAGGGTTATCTGGATTTCAAGCGGCACGAGCACATCTGGGCGATTGACGTCCCGACCACATCCGACGAACCGGCCAAACCGCTGCAACTCACCGGCGGCGACTACGACGAAGGCGAAATTGCCTGGACGCACGACGGTTCGCGCATCTACTTCCTCACCCGCCGCATTGACGAGCCTTATTACGAGACGCCGACCACTGATATTTATTCAGTTACATCGGCTGGAAGCGTGCCCGAAAAGCTGGCCACTGTTCCCATGGGAATTGGCGACCTCACACTCAGCCCCGACGGCCGCCGAATCGCCTTCCACGGTTCCGTCACGCAGCCCGTCCGTTCCTACTCCCAGCCCGATCTCTGGATCATGGACCTCACTCCGAATGCCCAGCCCCGCAATCTCACCGCCGACTACGACTTCGACATGGGCAGTTCCGTCTTCGGCGACAATGCAGCCCCTCGCGGCGGCAACGGCCCTACTCTGCACTGGTCGCCCGACGGGCGCCGACTTTTCGACATCGTGGCGAAGCAGGGGCGCACACCCCTGGTTCGCGTAAACGCGCAAACGGGTGCAGTCACCGAAATTACTCATGGCGATCAGGCGGTGCTCGATTTCTCCATTGCGCCCGATGCGCGCACCGCGGTTGCGCTGGTCTCTACGCCCCTTGCGATCGGCGACCTGTTCACGGTTGCGATAAGCGAAAACCAGGATGACAGCAAAGGCGGCGCGCAAACCCGCATAACCGACGCCAACCAGGCGCTCTGGTCTCAGCTTAACCTCACTGCGCCGGAAGAAATTAATTACAAAAGCTTCGACGGCATTCCCATTCAAGGGTGGATACAGAAACCGCCCGACTTCGATCCAAAGAAAAAATATCCTTTGATCCTCGACATCCACGGCGGGCCGCACACCGCCTATGGCTGGGTCTTCGATCACGAATTTCAATGGATGGCGGCCAAGGGCTACGTGGTGCTTTATATCAACCCACGCGGTTCAACCAGCTATGGGCAGGATTTTGGCAACATCATTCAGTACCACTATCCGGGTGACGACTACCGCGATCTGATGGCGGGAGTGGATGAAGTCCTCAAGCGCGGCTACGTTGATTCGAAGAAACTCGGGGTGACTGGCGGCAGCGGCGGCGGCGTGCTCACCAACTGGACCGTCACCCAGACCGACCGCTTTGCCGCCGCGGTATCGCAGCGCGACATCTCGAATTGGGCCTCGTGGTGGTACACCGCCGATTTCACTTTATTCCAGCCGAACTGGTTCAAGGCGCCCCCTTTTCAGGATCCGAAGGACTATGCCAACCGCTCCGCGATTACATTCGTCGAAAAAATTCACACGCCCATGATGTTCATTCTGGGCCAGGCCGATTACCGCACTCCGCAGAACTCGGGCGGAGAGCAACTGTTCCGCGCGCTCAAGTTTCTGAAGCGCCCGACGGCCATGGTCGTTTTCCCGCGTGAGACGCACGACCTGTCGCGCTCGGGTGAGCCGTGGCATCGGATTGAGCGGCTCGACAATATTGTGGGATGGTTCGATAAATGGCTGATGGGCGTGCCACATCCGGAGTATGAGGTGCGGCCGGAAAAGCCGGGAACGAAATCGGCGCAAGCACCGTGACCGCGTGATGAGTCATACAATAAGTGGAGGGACGGGCGTCTCGCCCGGCTCTCCACCGGCAAACATTTTCCACACACAGAAACTGCTCGTCTCCGGATTGCGCAATCCGTATAATTGAATCGTTTTAATACCGCTCTTCCTGGCACCTGGAGGCGTTTGCGTGAAAATTACGGCCACCGCTCTTGCAGTCGTGACGATGCTCGCCGTTTTCGCCGCGGGGCAAACCATCACGGTTGACGCCTCGCACTCTACCAACCACTTCGTTCCCAGTGAAACTCTGGGCGCCGGCGTCGACCGCATTGCCGCCGAGGCCATCGACAAAGATCTGCTTCCAGCCTCGCTGCAGGCAACGCTGTCCTCCGGCTGGCAGACGGTGTCTTACCGCCAGAATACCGAGTTGGCCGTCGAAGCCTGGCACTGGAATCCGCAGGGGACATGGAGTGATCCCGCGGGCAAAGGCTATTTCACGGGCGCTGCCGTTCCCACCGAAACCCTTCGCTACTCCTACGGATATACGCTTCCGCGTCGCGGTTTCACCCGCAACGACGGTACGGAAAACACCGGGTTCTCCCGCCTCACCGACGGTGACCTCAACACTTTCTGGAAGAGCAATCCGTATCTCACCCAACATTTCACCGGCGAAAGCGACGGCCTTCATCCGCAGTGGGTCTTGCTCGATCTGGCGCAGCCTCAGCCCGTCGACAGTATTCGCATCGCGTGGGGCGAGCCGTACGCTACGCACTACGTCGTCCAGTATTGGACCGGCGACGATCCCATCAAATCGCCGACCCGCGGCGTCTGGCAAACATTTCCGCAAGGCACTGTCACCACTGGCAAGGGCCGAACTGAAAACGTTCGTCTTGTCACAGCACCGGTAGGGGTGCATTTCGTGCGTATATGGATGACCGAGTCTTCCAACACCTGCGATGCCGACGGTCCCGCCGATCCCCGCAACTGCGTCGGTTACTCGATCCGCGAACTCTACCCAGGGACCACAACGGGCGACGGAGCCTTCCACGACTCACTGCGCCACACGGCCGATCAGGAGCAGACGACTACTTATTGCTCTTCCGTTGATCCGTGGCATGAGCCTTCCAACCTCGGCTCCACGCGCCAGGCCCAGATGGGCTTTGACCTTTTCTTTACCAGCGGCGTCACCCGCGGACTGCCCGCCATGATTCCGGTCGCGCTGCTCTACGACACTCCCGACAACGCGGTGGCTGAGATTGCTTATATCGAGCACCGTCACTATCCGATCTCCTACGTCGAGATGGGCGAGGAGGCCGACGGCCAGTACATGCTTCCCGAGGATTACGCCGCGCTCTATGTGCAGTGGGCGAGCGCGCTCCATCGCCTCGATCCGGCGCTCAAGTTGGGCGGGCCGTCTTTCCAGGGCGTCAACCGGGATATCGAAGTTTGGCCCGACGCCAATGGCCGCGTCTCCTGGACCGCGCGCTTCCTCGATTATCTGAAGCAGCATGGACGCATGAAGGATCTTGCGTTCTTTTCTTTCGAGCACTATCCCTACGATCCCTGCAAGACTCCTTGGGGCGTTCTTTATGACGAGCCCGAACTCATGCGCCACATCATTCAGGTGTGGCATGAAGATGGCGTACCCGCCGACATGCCGATGTTCGTCACCGAGGGAAATCTCTCTTCCGGCGCGAGCGAAACTTATCAGGACATTTTTTCCGGCCTCTGGCTGGCGGATTACATTGGATCGCTGCTCGACGCGGGGGCCAAGGGCGTTTATTACTTCCACTATCTGCCCCTGCAGATGGAGCCCGGTTGCAACAGTTCTCCGGGCACCTTCGGCATGTTCACGGTCGACGCTGCCTACAAGATTCAGCAGCCGCTGGCGCAATTCTTTGTGGCACAGCTTATTAACCTGGAGTGGGCGCAGCCCGGCGGAGGAGAGCATCAAGTCTATTCGGCCAAGTCCGATATCGACGACGGCACTGGCCGCGAACTCGTCACTGCCTATGCCTTGAAGCGTCCCGACGGCGAATGGTCGCTGCTTGTCGTCAATCGCGACCAGGAGAACGCTCACCGCGTGCGGATTGCATTTCGCGGGGCGTTTCCTGGGAAGCCCGATTCAGCTGCGAGTTTTGCGGGGCCAGTCGAGATCGCAACCATCGGCAGCGCGCAGTACAAGTGGAACCCTCCGCGTACTCGCTTCATGGCGCATGCCGAAATCGCCGCTGCACCGACCGTTGTTGCTTATACGAACGGGACGGCTGATCCCGACGGGCCTATCTTGCGCTCGAAACAGAATGGTGGCAAAGATACGGTTTACGATCTGCCGGCGGCGTCGGTGGTTGTGATCCGCGGGAAGGTTGCGGCACCGTAGGACTGTCATCGTTTCTATTTACTCCGAAGGTATCGGCCAAAACTAGGATCGTTGGTACCCCTTCACCTATCTATTGGAATCATAGGGTTAGGCGGCAGGGCGACGCCCATTGACTCTATGTAATACATCATGGTATATATCAAATCTAGGAGGATACCGATGCCGCGCACCGCAAAGCTCTTTCTCAACGGCCGAAGTCAGGCGGTTCGTCTGCCTGCCGAGTTTCGTTTTGAAGGCAGGGAGGTTTTTATCCGGCAAGACCAAACTACCGGAGACGTGATTCTGTCGCGGCGTCCGGAATCATGGGACAGCTTCTTCAAACTCCGGCAGGAAGCGAATGTTCCCGATGAGTTTATGGCCGATCGTAAGGATGAAGCCCCGCAGAAACGCGAGTTGTTCTGATCGGTTCCGATGAAACTGACCCGTTACCTGCTCGACACCAATATTGCGAGCTGCGTGATCAAGGGGAACAACCTGGCCGTAGATCGCCACTTGGTGAAAGTTCCGATGGCACAACTCGCTATCTCTGCGGTTACCGAAGGGGAGTTGCGATTTGGAGCCGCGCGGCTTCCTCATGCCACTCGGTTGCACTTCATGATCGAGGATTTCTTTCTCCGTGTGGCGATATTGCCCTGGGATTCAGATGCCGCTCAACAATATGGCCGGCTTCGCGCCACGCTGGAACGCGAGGGCCAGCCGATGGGCAACCTCGATGCAATGATTGGCTCTCACGCTCTTGCGTTGGACGCTGTCCTCGTCACCAACGATCATGCCTTTGCCCGTATCAAGAAGTTGAAACTCGAAGACTGGACTAAAGGACAGGCAGCGCGCCAATGAGCAAGATCGAGCTGCGCTAGCTGTGCCTCAGGCGCAGGCCCAGGTTAGTCTTCAAGATGGCTTTGCAGAATGGGATTTTCAGTCTGTGAGCGGGAACTTCGGGAGCCAGTGTGCGACGTTCCGTGTGGTTCGCTGAGAACCCACAACGGATCCGCTTTATGACCAACGTAACCGCACGCGGCATCTTCTTCTGCTATACTGCTATTAACGCTTTTGCTACGGTTTGCCGTTAAGCGGGGATCCTGTTGGATCCGCTCCACTTCCGCATTTCCTGCCCGCCGTTTGGTTCCAGCGCCAACTTCAATGCGAGCGGCATGCGAACTCTCGACACTGTGTTTGAGAATCTACTAGGCCCCTCCAGAAAGAAAACAAACGAATGACAACATTTACGGAACTGCCCTTGTCTGCTGCCTTGCAGCAGAAACTGGCGGCAGCTCAATTCATTACCCTCACACCGATCCAGGCGCGAGCCATTTCTCCTGCCCTTGAAGGCAAGGACGTAATTGGCACCGCCCAAACCGGCACCGGGAAGACTCTCGCGTTCCTGATTCCGATCATCGAGATGCTGCGCGCGGAATCGTCGAAGCATGAAGCATCCAAGAACGTCCGCGCTCTGGTCCTGTTGCCCACACGTGAACTCGCCATGCAGGTTCACGAGCAGTACGAACAACTGCGCGACAAGAAAATGCCGAAGGCGGCGCTGGTTATCGGCGGCGTATCGGAGAAGGCGCAGATCCATAGTCTCCGCTCCGGCTGCGAATTTGTAATCGCTACTCCCGGACGCTTGCAGGATTTCATCACCCGCAAATTTGCGGACCTTCGTCACGTGAAGATACTTGTGCTCGACGAAGCCGACCGCATGCTGGACATGGGTTTTCTTCCCGCCATCCGGCGCATCCTGCAAATTTTGCCGCAGCGCCGGCAGACGTTGTGTTTCTCCGCCACCATGGAGCAATCCGTGGCGTCACTGGTGAATGACTACACGCGTGAGCCGGTCCGGATAGCGCTGGGCTCAGTTCTGAAGCCTGCGGAAAGCGTGCAACTCGAAGCTTATGAGGTGCGCCCGTCCGAAAAATTGGACGTGCTCCGGCAGTTGCTGTACGAAGAAAAGGGACAGACTCTGATCTTCACCCGCACCAAGCGCGGCTCGCAAAGGTTGGCCAAGGAACTCGAGCGAGATGGTTTCAACGCTGCCATGATTCACGGCGATCGCACGCAGTCCCAGCGCAACGCCGCCTTGAGCGGATTTCAGGAAGGGCGCTACCAAGTGCTGGTCGCGACCGACATCGCATCGCGAGGCTTGCACTGCGATGACGTAGCGCACGTGATCAACTACGACCTGCCGAAGATGGCAGAAGACTTCATTCACCGCGTCGGGCGTACCGGGCGGGCCGGCTTGCAGGGCCGAGCTTCCACACTGGTCACAGGCGTCGAGGTTCTGGAACTGCGCAACATCGAGCGCACCCTGAAACTGCGCATCGAACGCAAACAAGTGAATGCGTCGGCCAGCGAGCGGCCGAAGCGGTTTGTGCAAAACACCTTGGCGTCGCGGACATTAACCGCGTTGCCGGGCGAGGTCTTCGTTTAGCGTTTAGTGGAGCGACGGGCACCCTCGCCCGTCCACCAGTTCGGCGGCCGGGCGGGGACGCCCGGCACTCCACCACAAGTTTTTATGGAATTAACTTGGCTTCGCCGGAGCGTTGCGCTCCGGCGAATCTTCCAAAGCGTCTAGCGATCAGCCTTAGTGCCGTGGCGGGATCGACACCTCGATAGAACTAGGTTCGTCGTCGTCGCTGCCGATACCGAACAGCGCGGCCTGCTCCGCGGCGTGCTCACGCATCTGACGCAATTCTTCCGCTTCGTCCACCACAACGCCTCCCGGTTGATCCTGTTTGCGCTGTGTCTTGCGCTCATTTTTATCCCGCTGTTTCTGTTGGCGCGCTTGTTCTTTCTGACGCTTGGTAAAAGTTGATCGGCCTCGTGGCATCTGAAATCTCCCCGTATTTTATAGTTTCATTATTATGGCCGGCTACATGAAGGGTCTGTAGGGTGGGCCCAGCTTTTTCCCTGGATTGAACCAGAGGACTGACACATCCGCCGTCTGTTGCGACTGTTAATCCTAGTATAACCTCGAACTGCGCCACGGAGAATACCACCGTAGTCATCCATCGCGAATGCATGCGAATGCCGAAGGCAGGCTCGTCGCTGCCGCCGGCGGTGACCTCAAATACCGCGTTTGACGCCCGTTGCGGCCCGGCCTATACTGCCCTCCGGAGAAATCGCCATGTCGAAACGCGTTCTGGTTCCTTTCCTGATTGTCGCCTTCGCCACCCTGAGTTTGGCGCAAACCCACGCGAAATTTCATCAACCCACCCTGACTCCTCAAAACAGCGGCACTACGGAGGGGCTGATTGCAGTCAGCCCGGTAAATTCGCGCGTGGTCTGGGCGTCCGGGCGGGGTGGCACGTTCGTTGTGACCACCGACGGCGGAGCGACCTGGAAAGCCGCCGTGGTGCCGGGAGCCGAGGCTTTGCAATTCCGCGACGTGCAGGGCGTGACCGAGAAGGTCGCCTATCTGCAATCCATTGGCAATAACCCTACCGATTTTCGCATCTACAAAACGGTCGATGGCGGCGCGACTTGGACGATGCAGTTCCAGAACCAGAATCCCGGAGCGTTCTACGATTGCTTTGCGTTCTGGACTCCGAAGCGCGGCATTTCGCACAGCGACTCAGTGAACGGAGTTTTTCCCGACCTGCGCACCACCGATGGAAGCACCTGGCAGGACATCAGCGCCAACATGCCGCCAGCATTGCCGGGGGAATTTTCATTCGCGTCGAGTGGCACCTGCGTCGCAACCCAGGGCGCGAGCAATGCCTGGATTGCGACCGGCGGCGCGACGGTGGCGAGAGTCCTGGCTACCAGAGACGCGGGCGCAACCTGGAACGCGTATGACACTCCGCTCGTGAGCTCGCCCAGCGCCGGCGGATTCACGGTAGCCTTCCGCGACCCCTGGCATGGCATCGTGGGCGGCGGCGACTTGGACCCGAGCGATCCCAATAACGCGCGGACGGCCACGTCCAGCGATGGCGGTCAAGCCTGGAAGCTCACCAACCCGCCTCCAGTGACCGGAGCGATTTTCGGCTTAAGCTACGCGCATGGCGTGGGCAACGGCGATCAGGAAGGAGACGGCAGCCGCACCGTGGTTATCACGGCCGATGCGGGAGGAGCGGCTTGGACTCCCGATGAAGGAAGCACATGGTTCCCCTTGTCCGGCGTCACCGGCTACTGGGCGGTTGCCTTTGCAAGTCCAAAAGCTGGATGGCTGGTCGGCGTCAACGGCACCATTCTGAAGATCAACTTTTAGTGGAGCGACGGGCGTCTCGCCCGTCCTCGCAAACTGAGCCACCAAGCGGCGAGTACTGTTTGCCACCTCCGACAGCAACGTGCTACCATCGAACACGTTACGAAAACGAGAAGAGACAGGAGTGCAACAGGTTAGTGCTAGCCAGAGAGCAAAAACAGTCCGTCGTCGACACGTATCGCACGCACCCGACCGATACCGGCAGTCCCGAAGTTCAAATCGCGCTGTTGAGCGAACGTATTGGTCAGCTGACGGAACACTTCAAGACGCACCAGAAAGACCACGGCTCGCGCCGCGGACTTCTCATGATGGTGAGCAGGCGTCGCGGTCTGCTCGACTACTTGAAGAAGTACGACTCGGAACGGTACAAGACCGTTATTTCCAAGCTCGGCATCCGCAAATAACAGCGCGACCGGCTCCGTGCGGAGCCGGTTCCAGACTCCGAGAGTCTTAGCAAAGTGCGTTCCCAACCGCCGCCTGGCATCCGCCTGTCCACGCGAACTCCGCGCCCGCGGGCATGCCCTTCTTCCCGTACAAAGGATGATGATCTATGAAGCCTGAAGTCACAAAAGTTTCCGTCGAAATCGCAGCCGGAAAACACCTCTTTATTGAAACTGGAAAACTTGCCAAGCAGGCGGGCGGTTCGGCCGTCGTGCGCTTCGGCGAAAACGTTGTTCTCGCCGCCGCTACCGCCAATCCCGAGCCCCGCGTGGGCATCGACTTCTTTCCCCTCACCGTGGACTACCGCGAGTACACCTATGCCGGAGGACGCATCCCCGGCGGCTTCATCAAGCGCGAAGGGCGCATGAGCGAGCGCGAGGTTCTCACCAGCCGCCAGATTGACCGCCCGGTTCGTCCGATGTTTGCCGAGGGCTTCAAGTGCGAGACTCAGGTCATTGCCTTCGTCCTCTCCGCCGACACGGAAAACGATCCCGATGTCTGCGGCATCAACGCCGCTTCCGCCGCCCTCACCCTTTCCGATATTCCGTTTCTCGGCCCCATCGGCGCCGTGCGCGTCGGCCTGCTGGAAGGCCGCTTCATCGCAAATCCCACTTACACCGAAATGCGCGACGGCCTGCTCAACATCATGGTCGTAGGCACCGCCGATGCGATTGTCATGATCGAGTCGGGCGCGAAAGAAGTAAAAGAAGAGACGGTGGTGGACGCGATCGAATTCGCGCACACCGAAATCAAAAAGATCTGTGCCGCCATCAACGAGCTGCGCAGCAAGGTTGGCAAGCCGAAGCGCCAGGTGACGCCGCCCGAGTTCGACGAAGCGTACTTCAAAAGCCTGGAATCGAAGATCGGCAAGCAGCTATCCGACGCTCTTGATACCGCGAAACATCCCAAAGCAGAAAGCTACGAACTGGTTCGCACCTTGGAGAAAGAGCTGCAAGCTGCTATACCCGAAGACGATGCAGCCGCCAAAGCGAAGTTGAAAGAGTATTACGAGACTCTGCGCGAGCGCATTTTCCGCAACCAGGTAATCGATCACAAGCGCCGTCCCGACGGACGCGCCTTCGACCAGATTCGCGAGATCTGGATCGAAGCCGGTGTGCTGCCGCGCGCGCACGGCAGCGCAGTCTTCACCCGCGGCGAAACGCAGGCTTTGGTTACCACCACGCTCGGCACCAGCGACGACATGCAGCGTCTCGAAGGCTTTGAAGGAGAAGCCAAGAAACGCTTCATGCTGCACTACAATTTCCCGCCGTTCTCCGTCGGAGAAGTCGGGTTCATGCGTGGCGCCGGACGCCGCGAAATCGGCCACGGCGCACTAGCCGAGCGCGCCGTTTCCGCGGTCCTTCCGACCGAAGACAACTGGCCTTACGCAATGCGCGTCGTCTCCGACATTCTGGAGTCGAACGGATCGTCGTCGATGGCCACGATTTGCGGCGCCTCGCTTTCGTTGATGGATGCGGGCGTGCCGTTGAAGGCTCCAGTGGCTGGGGTCGCGATGGGATTGGTGAAGGAAGGTGAGAAGTACGCCATCCTGACCGACATCGCGGGAGCGGAAGATCATTACGGCGACATGGATTTCAAGGTTGCCGGAACCAAAGACGGCATCACCGCGCTGCAGATGGATATCAAAGTTGCCGGCATTACTCCGCAAATCATGCGCGAGGCGCTGGCGCAGGCACAACGCGGGCGTTTGTTCATTCTTGGAAAAATGGACGAGGTCATCACAGAAGGCCGCGTGAAGGTTTCGGCTTATGCACCTCGTATCTACACCCTGCAGATTCCGGTGGACAAGATTCGCGACGTGATTGGGCCCGGTGGCAAGATGATTCGCAGCATCATCGAGCAGACGGGCGTGAAGATCGACGTGGAAGATTCCGGCAAGGTCAACGTGGCTTCGAACGATGAAGTCTCCGCGAACAAGGCTTTGCAGATTATCCGCGATCTGACGGCCTCGGCCGAGGTAGGGAAGACTTATCTCGGCAAGGTCAGCCGGCTGGCGGATTTCGGCGCGTTCGTTGAAATTCTGCCCGGCTTGGACGGACTGCTGCACATCAGCGAAGTTGCCGAACACAGAATCAAAGATGTTCGCGACGAACTGAAAGAAGGCGACCAGGTGC
>Ga0209648_10002136_pt1 | contig 16278 bp, 12 predicted proteins | sample GraSoi2013_115cm_FD_185830 | JGI IMG/M metagenome (GOLD analysis project Ga0209648, IMG submission 185830) | Grasslands soil microbial communities from the Angelo Coastal Reserve, California, USA - Sample 9_17_2013_115cm (SPAdes) (version 2) | ecosystem: Environmental > Terrestrial > Soil >...
AAATACGAAGGGTATTTGGCTCAGCTCGTCGTCATCTTTCACCTCCTGAATGAATTCAAAACCATCTTTCACCGGCATGTGAAGGTCAGAAAGAATGACGTCGGGACTTTGCTCTTCCAACAACCGCATGGCCTCATCGACATCTTTGGCATCGATAATCTTGTAGCCAAACGGTTCGAGCATGCTGCGCGCAAGCTTGATATTTACGGGCGAGTTGTCGACTACCAGAATAGTTCCCTCGGCGGCGTTTACCGGCGCCTGGCGCGTCGCCGCCGCTGCGACTGTCGTCTCAACCCTTGCAGCGCGCATGTAAGGTGTCATCTCGTCCATGAATGTTTGGGGATTGATTGGCTTGCTCAGATAGCCATTGAAGCCTTCGGCCAAAAGCTTTTCACGATCGCCGACCATCGCATAGGCAGTAACCGCAACCAGCGGAGTATCTCTGAGCGCCGGATCTTTCTTGAGTCGCCGGCAGACCTCGACACCGTTAGCGCCCGGCAATTGAATATCGCAGAGGATCAAATCGGGATGCTCGCGCTGTGCGACGGCAATTCCCTCCAGCCCATCGCGCGCAGAGAGAGGCGTGTGGCCGAAAGCCTTGAACAGATAAATCATCAAGTCGAGGCTCGCGGGATTGTCCTCGACGACGAGCACACGCGCCATTTCGCTCTCCTAGTCCTTCGGAATCAGCAGTCGAAACACGCTGCCCTTGCCATACTCGCTTTCCAGCTCGATGCGACCCTTAATCAACACCGCCAGCTTTTGGCTGAGATACAGGCCGAGGCCCGTGCCTTCGGCCCGATGATCGACGTCAACCTGCTGAAATGCCTGGAACAGCTTTTCTTTGTCTTCGGGACGAATACCTATTCCGGTGTCGATGACGTCGATCGTAGCGAGCGTGTGCCCATTCGACTGTCGGGTACCCAGCTCGATTTGTACCTTTCCCTTGTCAGTAAATTTGATTGCGTTGTTGGTGAGGTTGATCAGAATCTGACTGAGAATGCGCCGGTCAGATTCCACGCGCACGAAGCCCTTTGGCGTTTTCACCTTGAAGTCAAGGCCTTTGTTTTCGGCGAGCGGTTTGAGCGCCGCGGCGACTTCTTCGACCACGCTTTGACAGACGATCGGTTCGTACTTGATCTCGACTTTGCCGGATTCGATCTTGGCGAGATCCAGCAGATCGTTGATGAGCGAAAGCAGATGCTTGGCGCTGGTCTGCACCGTTGAGAGTTGCTGCTCCTGATCTCCGGTCAGAGGTCCCGGCAGTTTCATCAGCAGTGTGCCGGTAAATCCGATGATCGCGTTCAAAGGCGTGCGTAGTTCGTGGCTCATGCTGGCCAGGAAGCGATCCTTGGCCAGGTTGGCGCTCTCGAGTTCAATGTTCTTCTCTTGCAATGTCTGTTCGAACCGTTTGCGTTCAGTAACGTCGCGCGCCGCCGCGAACACGCCCTGAAGGTTGCCAGACTGATCGTTGAAAGTGGTGGCGTTGTAACTAACCACGGTCTCCATGCCGTCCTTTGACCGGGCGGTCAGCTCGTAGTTCGTCACCCGGCCCTCGCGCAAAACCGATCGAATGCCGTCTTCGGCGCGTTCGGAATCGGTGAAGTACTGTTTGAAGGCTGTGCCGATCAGTTCCTCGCGCGTGTGTCCGGTGAGGGTTTCCATCTGCTGATTGACGTCGGTGATGATGCCCAGCGGGTCGGTAGTCATCAGCGCGTCGATGTTCGATTCAATCAGGCTGCGGGTGTAAAGCTGTGAAGCGCGCAATTGCTCTTCGAGTTGCTTCTGTTCGGTGGCATCGCGGGCTGCGGCCAGAATGCCGAGCGGATTGCCGGCGGCATCCGTGAACACTCCGGCATTGAATGACACCGTGATGCGGCGGCCATAGCGCGTGATTAAGTTCAGCTCATAGCTGATGACGCGTCGCTCGTTCAGAGTCTGCAAAACGCCGGCTCGCGCGCGATCGGGATCGGTGAAGTAATCTGAGAAGCGCGAGTTGATGAGATGTTTTCGGCTGTAACCAGTTAATCTGGTCGCTTCTTCGTTCACGTCAGTGATGGTTCCGTCCGGTGCAATCGCAAACTGCGCGTCGGGCGACGCTTCGATTAGCGAGCGGTTATAGGCCTGCTGTTCGCCGAGCTGCGTTTGCAGGCGCGCCTGTTCTGAAATGTCGCGCGCCGAAGCAAAAATCCCCTGCATGCCGCCATCTACCGCTCGGAACACCGACGCATTGAATGAAACGGTTGCTTTGCGGCCCAGCTTTGATTGCAACACCAGCTCGTAATTCGTCACCACCCCTTCGGCGAAGGTGCGCTTGACGCCGGCGTCGGCCCGATCAGGTTCCGTGAAGTAGCGCTTGAAAGAGGATCCGATCAGCTCTTCGCGGCCGTAGCCCGTCATGCGGCACATCTGCTCATTCACGTCGGTGATGAAGCCTTCGGGATCGACGGTGATCAACCCATCAACTGAAGACTCGATCAGACCGCGCAGGTAAGTCTGTTGCTCGCGTAGTTGCTCTTCCAGTCTGACCCGGTCGGTGATGTCGCGCGCAGAAGCGAAAATGCCTTTGACTTCACCCTGAGGATCGCGAAAGACTGAAGCGTTAAAGGAAACTTGCAGTTGGCGACGGGTGCGAGAAATCAACGTCAGCGCGTACTCGGTTACATAACCGACTTCGAAAGTCTGCTGCACGCCGGAACGAGCTCGATCCGGTTCCGTGAAATAGTCGGAGAATGGGGTGCCAATCAATTCGGTGCGTGTGTAGCCGGTCATCTGGCACATGCGATCGTTCACGTCGCTGATCGTGCCCATCCCATCGACGGTGATCAGGCCGTCAACCGATGATTCGATCAGGCCACGGTTGTAATCCTGCGATTCGCGCAGTTGTTGTTCCAGCTTCTTCTGTTCCGTGATATCGCGCGCGGCGGCAAACACGCCCTGCAGGTTGCCGGCTTGATCGTTGAAGGTGGTCGCATTGTAACTGACGACGGTTTCGACTCCGTCCTTGGACCGGGCAGTCAGCTCATAGTTGCTTACCCGGCCTTCGCGCAGCACCAAGCGAATGCCTTCCTCAGCAAGATTCGGATCGGTGAAGTATTGTTTGAAAGGCGTGCCAATCAGCTCTTCACGCGTGTGCCCGGTGAGCGTCTCCATCTGCTGATTGACGTCGGTGATGATCCCCAGCGGGTCGGTGGTCATCAGCGCGTCGATGTTCGACTCAATCAACGAGCGAGTGTAAAACTGCGACGCCTGCAATTGACCTTCGAGAGCTTTCTGATCGGCGATGTCGCGCGCCGAGGCAAAGATGCCACGCACGTTGCCCGCGGTGTCCTTAAAGACAGCGGCGTTGAATGATACGGGCAGATGCCGGCCGTCGGCCGCTTGCAGTGTCAGTACATAGTTGCGCGCCGAACCTTCACGGAAAGTAGTCGCACGCCTTCGGCGGCCTTCTCAGGTTCGGTAAAGTACGACGGGAACGACGACCCGATGAGTTGGCGCCGCGGCCGGCCGACCATGCGGGACATGGTTTCGTTAACGTCGGTGATGATCATGGATTCGTCCACCGTGACCAGTCCGTCAACTGACGCTTCGATCAGCCCGCGGTTGTAAGCGCGCTCTTCAGCAAGCTGCGATTGCAGTTGCGCCTGATCGGTTACGTCACGCGCCGACGCAAAGATGCCACGCACATTGCCGCCTTGATCCTTGAAGATCGCGGCATTGAAGGACACCAGGATCTCGCGGTCATCCTCACGCCGCAGCGTCAGTTCGTAATTTGTTACTGCGCCTTTATCCAGCGTCAGACGAACGCCGGCGGCGGCGTATTTGGGATTGGTGAAGTATTCGGGAAACTGGGAGCCGATCAGTTTCTCGCGGGCGTATCCGGACATCCGGCACATTGTCTCGTTGACATCGGTGATCGTCATTGACGCATCGACCGTGATCAGGCCATCCAGCGATGCTTCGATGAGACCGCGGTTGTAAGCGCGCTCTTCTGAAAGCTGTGATTGCAGTTGCGCCTGTTCGGTAATGTCACGAGCTGAAGCGAAGATGCCGCGCACATCGCTGGACTGATCACGAAAGATCGATGCGTTGAAGGAAATCTGAAGCTGTTTGCCTGTGCGCGGCACCATGGTTAACACATAATCAGTGACCACGCCCTTCTCAAAGGTTTCGTTGACGCCGGCCAGGGCGCGGTCGGGTTGGACAAAGTAATCGGCGAACGGAGTGCCAATCAGCTCTTCACGGGCATAGCCGGTCATGCGGCACATCTGTTCATTCACGTCCGTGATCGTCGCCGAAGGATCGACGGTGATCAGACCATCAACCGAAGCTTCGATTAATCCGCGGTTGTAGCTTTCGGAATCTCGCAGCTGCTGTTCAAGTTTCTTCTGCTCGGTGATGTCACGAGCGGCCGCGAAAACGCCCTGCAGTTTCTCCTCTGCATCGCGAAACGTCGTGGCATTGTAGGAAACAAGCGTGGTGCGCCCGTCTTTCGCGATGGCCGTCAGCTCATAGTTAGTGACCCGGCCTTGTTGCAGCGCCAGCTTGATGCCCGCTTCGGCGCGTTTGGGGTCGGTGAAGTAATTCTTGAAGGCCGAGCCGATCAGCTCGTCGCGCGCGCACCCGGTCAGCAATTCCATCTGCTGGTTGACGTCGGTGATGATGCCCAGTGGATCCGTCGTCATCAGCGCGTCAATGTTGGATTCGATCAGACTGCGGGTGTAGAGCTGCGTAGCCTGCAACTCCTCAGTCAGCCGGATCTCGTCGGAAATATCTTTCGAAATCAGCAGGAAACCAATCACGTGACCTTCGGCGTCGCGTCGCGGAGTCAGCACCATGCGCGCGGTGAAGTGCTCGCCGTTCTTGCGCACGCGCGTGACCGTGCCTTCCCACTTGCCCTCACGCGTCGCGGCTTCAAGGATCTCGCGCGGCTTGCCGACTTTGACATCTTCCGAAGTATGCAGGATGGATGAGTTCGCCCTGCCGACTACTTCTTCGGGCTCATAGCCGTAAAGCCGGCGAGCACCCTCGTTCCACAAAAGAATCTTGCCTTCCAGGTCCTTGCCGATGATCGAATATTCCGTAGAAGACTCGAGGATATTGGTGATGAAATCAACAGCTTCCTGAGCGTTGCCCACGATTTGGCTATCGAAGAGTTTTGCCTTGCGAATTTCTTCAGTGAAACGCAAATCGTTGGTGATATCTTTTGAGATCAGCAGGAAGCCGACTTGTTTTCCCGAAGCGTCATGACGTGGAGTCATTACCACGCGGGCCATAAAACGGCGGCCATCTTTGCGCAGATGCTCGATAGAACCCTCCCACGAGCCGTCACGCAGCGCGGCTTCTCGGATTTCCTCAGGCTTGCCCGTGGCCACGTCTTCGGGTGTGTGCAGAATGTCTGCGTTTGCTTTACCGATAACCTCATCAGGCTCGTATCCATAGAGTCGGCGCGCGCCCTCGTTCCATAAGAGAATCTTTCCGTCGAGGTCCTTGCCGATGATCGAATACTCAGTCGAAGACTCGAGGATGTTCGTGATAAAGTCGACGGCCTCTTGCGCATTGCCGACAATATGACTGTCGAAGAGCTTGTCAGACATTACCTTCCTCCTTCAGAAAACCACTACTCGACGGTCGGGAACTTGGACCGACTCGGAAAGAGACATTCGGACGGCACTTGAAACCACCAGCTCGAAACAGCTCAGTGCAAGCCTACACAGCCGGCTTTCACCAAGCGCAGCACGCTAAGTTATGCACAGCGTGACCAACGTTAATTTAATCTGCTGACTCGAAAAGGCGGGATTCTGTTTTTCAAATTCATCCCGTCAAGGGATGACTACAGATATCGCTTTTTTTCCTGGCGACGGAAGGGGCGAACCACCAGCAGTGCCACGTTTTGACCATTTGTGGACAGTTAAACGCGCAATTTACGGGTAGTTTAACGCTGACCGAAGTGAATAGCAACCCCACTCCGTCGAAAATTAAATTTTTTGGCAGCAACACAGATTTACACCACTACCCACGTGTATTGTCCGTAGAGTTTGTTGTACTCGGACTGGTATTCTTTGAGAAGCGCCGTTCGACTGTGGCATTTCGCGCTGGCTTCAACCTTTAGCCACTGCTCCCGTTTGGTTTCCGCAACGCCCGATTTCAGGTAGCGTCGCTCCGAAACCTCCTTCGTCTGATCGGAAATGTCCTCGCCAGAAGGACCTCAAGAACGCAGGAAAGCAGGAAAGCAGGAACTCAGGAACTCGGCTTTGCCGCAGAAGTCAGCCTCGGTAATCACTTTTTAGGCAGATGGGTTACTACTTTGGAAAGGATAGTTTTTTCGAGGAGATTCTCTATGGCAAAGGTTATCTGAGCGACTGCAACCTTCGATCGGTGCAAGAATTCAACCAAATCATTTCGCCTGAGGAAAGCAACGGCTCTTTGTGCAACGGTTTATCGAAAGAGTAGCCAAAGTATTCGATGTCTTCCTTAAATGCCTCTGCCACGAGTTCGATGGTCCTAGCAGTGTAATACTGCCTATAGTCTCTATGTAGAGAGCGGTTAAGATGTGGAAGGGCGGAATGTTTACACCCGATTCGGTGACACACATAGCGAAAGTCTTCCGAGAGACTAGAATATTTCCCGACAAAATCGACTAAGAGCTTGCCATTGGAATCGACCGCAAAGTCTTTCTGCAAGCGCAGGTCTTCGTTCACCCGCCACTCGAGATACTTCTCGAAGCTGCCAAGCGACTCGATCAGGCGATGCTGCCGATGAGACTTGTTCTGAAGCATAAAGTGGTAAAGTGAGACCTGCCAATCCCACGGACAAACGCAAACTTAAAAAAACTATTGAAGATCCGAGATCCGAGGCGGCAATTTCTCTTTTATCTCCTGAGCGGTCGCATGTCCATTGAGTCGCTCTAACCGGTGATGCCGCACCAGACGATGCACACCCATCTTGCGCAATAGCTTAGCGTGCAGTTGGCGGTCAGGGAAATGGGCATACTTCGCGAATGCGTCTCTGATGCTGGTTCCAGCTACTCGGTAGATATGGACGTAAATGAACTTGTGGCTGTAGGAGATAAGCATCGGTAATAGAGAGAAGCCAAGGGCTAAAGATTACCGGCCAATGTAATCGAGGCCATCTGGTTTGAGTTCCGAGCGAATGCGCCCGTCTTCTTTTCGACGCACAACACAAACCGCTTTCAAGCTACTAACTAATTAGACGCGCAGGATTCGTGAAAAGTTCAAGAGAGTTCAGGGGGCTTGGCGAGATAGGAGCGCCGCTCCACGGCAGGCTTATATCACCAACATTCTCATGCGTCAGGATGGCTTGGACCAGCGAAGTGTAATCGTCGACCGGGATGCCCTGGTATCGGACCGAGTAATAATTGTCATTGTAATCGAAGCGCATCGGCAGCCGATCCAGCACGGATGCCGGGATCTCGCGAGGACTCCGGCCCCATTGCTTTTGCGTGTACCCCTTCAGAAACCATTGCTACAGTTCCTCGCCCACAAGCGCCAGAGCTTTCTCCTCGAAGTTGCGAGGTTCGGTGGGAGACGACACGCAAAGCCCCTCAATGAATCGTCGCGCGGCTATCAGCCCGAATGACTTGTCAAAAAATTGATTGATCGTGTGCAGGTTAATCGGGAACGAGAAAATGCCGCGCATGCGTGCTTTGACTCTGTTGATGAACGGTCGAAAACTGGCAAACCCGTTAACGTAGTTTCAGATTTCCTCGTCATCAGTGTTGAAGATATGGGCGTCACCCAATTTTTCGGGCCAGCTCAAAGGGCCGCTCATTTTTGCCACGCGACACAGGACGGCGGCCCGAACCATGTCCCTAAAGGAGAGTCCCTCGATTAGGGGAACACGGGCTGTGCTTATCCGGCTATCGTGAAAATGAATAATGTACTCGTCAGACTCTTTGGTAAGCTTTCCGACAGACAGGGTAAAAGGGAGTAGCTTCTCGTTCCACAGTTCGTCGAGCACCCGTCGAACTTCTGATTCTTCAGTAGCGGGATCGCGGGTCATCGAAGGATTCTACGGGCGCCTGGAATGGGAAAACAATCGGGTATTCCTTAGTGAGTCCTTGCTTGCCCAAAAGCTAATCGACTTGCCCATAAAGTCCCACGATGTCCCGCCTAAGAAGTCGGGTCTTGGGGAGAGTTCCTGGGCAAGTTTTCCGACTGCGGTTCTGATCATCTTCCAATTGCAACGAGAACCATCATGTCCGGGTTTTTCTGCTCGACTCGCTCGTCAGTTTTGGAACAGCGAATCTGAGCGATGGCCTGATGAAACTCGAGCGGTATTTCCTGCTGATATATGTCGCTGACTCGACGCACCTCAAACGACTCGTCCAGTGTTACGCGAGTGAGCGCGTCGTGAAACTTGCCACAATTCGGGCAGAGTATGTGAAGGTCGTATCGAGGCATCGACCGGTAGCAATCTCAATTTGCAACGAAAGCGTAAAAGCCTACATCTTTTCCAAGGCTGAAACCGCAGGCGATTCCACGAATCCGCGCGATGTTGTAGGGCAAATCAGAGGCCAATCGAAAAGCCCGAAATATGAGCTTCGCCCAATGTAAACGTCGTGAATTCTTCGCGCATTAGCGACATCTGATGAATTACCGAAGTTTTGATGGGATCGTTTGTGAGGTCAAATCGTTTTGAACCGATACTTATTGATCTTGAGCGATCTAATTCTCGACTCCAGAGTGGAAGGGGGGATTTGGAGTTTCGCCGCTGCCCCGGACGATCCCGCCACTCGTCCTCTCGCCTCGGCCAAAGCGGCTTCAATTATTTCTTTCTCACTTTCTAGAAGTTTCGCAGGCAATGGCTGTCCCGAGGAAGCTGTTTCATAAGACCCGGGAGTGAGCCAGCTCTCTTCCACCAACAGGTTCTCGGTCTCGGAGAGAATGATCGACCGTTCGATAACATTCTGTAATTCTCTAATGTTGCCTGGCCAAGTGTATGACTGCAATAACTTCAGCGTCTTATCATCCACCCGACGCATTTTCTTCCCAAGTCGTTTTGCGAATCGTTTCACGAAATAATCGATAAGCGCCGGGATATCCTCCGTTCGCTCGCGTAGAGGCGGGATTTCAATTGGGAAAACGTTAAGCCGGTAAAACAGGTCGCTGCGAAACGAGCCGCCGGCGATTGCCAGGTACAAGTTACGATTGCTGGCGGCAATCACCCGGACGTCAGATTGAATAGTTTGAACTCCACCGACACGTTCAAATTTGTGCTCCTGCAGAACGCGCAACAGCGCAACCTGGGTTTCAGGAGGAAGCTCACCAACTTCATCCAGAAAGATCGTGCCGCCATCCGCCAACTCGAAGCGACCCATACGTCTTTGGGTTGCGCCTGTGAAGGCACCCTTTTCGTGACCAAATAATTCAGACGCGATCAGTGACGGTGGGATTGCGGCACAGTTCACATTCACGAATGCTCGAGAGGAGCGCAGGGACTGTTTGTGGATGGCGTGGGCGATGAGCTCCTTGCCCGTTCCTGTTTCACCGGTTACCAGCACCGTCGAGTCCGTGGTGGCGACCTTGGACACGCGATTAAGTACTGCTTGCAAAGCAGGAGAAGCACCAACAATCTCCTCGAACATCCAGGACTGGTCGATCTCCGCTTTCAAGGCCAAATTCTCTTTGTAGAGTTGGTCTTTTAACTCCTTGATTTCCTCTTCAGCCCGCCTTCGATCGTTTATATCGTGACCTGCCGAATACCACTTAACGATCCTTCCCGATTCGTCTCGCAGCGGCACCGTGCGAACAAGGAACCAACGATATTCTCCGTCGGCCCGCCGCATGCGGAACTCGGTCTCAAGCGGCTTCCCGGTGGCCACGGCCGAGAGCCACTCCTCCGTTACCCTTGGCTCATCTTCGGGATGAACGACGATCTTCCAGCGCCAGTCCTTCAGATCCTCCAAAGGGACTCCGTAGTATTCCAACCAACGTTGATTGACGTAATCAGCGGAACCGTCAGGAAGAGTTGTCGCGACCATCGCGGGAATTGTGTCGATCAGGGTTTTGAGGCAAGCTTCGGCTTGCTTGCTATCTTCAATGTCGGTCCGCGTGCCGTACCACCGAGTGACACGGCCCTGTTCGTCGCGCAGTGGATTGAGACGAATTAGAAACCAGCGATACTGCCCGTCGTGTCGGCGAAATCGTCCTTCCATTTCAAACGGGACTCCTCTCGAGAGCCCGCACGGAGTTTCCTCACTGAGTCTTGGCAGGTCACCCGGGTGGACCAATCCACGACGAACATCCAATGCTTGAACCTCTTGCAGAGCGAGTCGGTAGTATTCGAGCAACACGTGATTTGCATAAAGAACGTCTTCATCCGATCCCAAAACGAAAATCTGCTGCGGAATAACATCTACAAGTTGACGAACTTCCATTTCTGAGAAGTCGTCGCTTAATCGCGGTTCCCCGCGCTGTCGATTTTCCATGAGTTATGATTCGTAAGTCTGAGTCTTCTTTTCTAATTTCAACAAGTCATCGCCGAGACAATCCACACCCCCGCCTGTAATAGGGTGAACCAATAGTTAGATATCAAAACCTCAGTTGCGCCTTCGCAATCAATATACCCCGTGAAAGCGTTTCGGCTCTAGCTCAATATAGAAGGCAGCGGAGTAAGAGCCCTTTGGCATTACTGCTGGGCATTTGGCAAACGCATCCGGCCGATCGCGCGTTCCCCGATGCTGCCAAAGTAGAGTGCGCCTTTGTGCTCGACGACGTTGGCGATTTGCGTGAAGCACTGCGGCGAAGGATCCTGAAGGTTGTGTGTGACCTTTCCATTGGCGTCGAGGCCGAGCGCAAAGGCGTAGCGCTTGATGTTTGGCTGCAGAAAGTTTGGCAGACGCCAGACGATCTTTTTCAAAAAAGGATGAGGGTGAAGCGCATCCAGCGCCGAATCACGACGGTTAACCAGCGCGACCCAAAACGTGTCGCGTCCATTCGAAGAAATCCCATCCGGGAAACCGGGCAGGTTGTCGATAAAGATGTCCGACTGGCCCTGCTTGGCACCCGTCAACCAATAGCGACGCACGCGATACGCGCCGGTATCGTTCACCAGGACAAAGGATTGATCCGGGCTGACGGCGACGCCATTGGCAAAATAGAGATCGCGCAACAACACCTTCGTCTGTTTCGTACGCGGATCGTAGGCCAGGAAACGGCCGTTGGGTTGATGCTCGAGCAGGTCGGCTTTTAGTTGCGTGAGCGGAAACTTGTAGGACGCATCCGTGAAATAGATCGTGCCGTCAGCGGCGACGTCGAGATCGTTTGTGCAGCGGAAGGGAACTCCTTCGGCTTCCGTGCTAATCACTGTGATATTTCCATCACCAGCAATCAAAAGCAAACCCTTGACGGCGTCGGCGACGATCAGGTTTCCGTCATGATCGAAAATAAGCCCTAATGGACGCCCTCCGGTGTTGGCAAAAATCTGTGGCTGCTTGCCGTCAGGCTGGAAACGAAAGATGCGGCCGTCATCAGTTCCGCAATAGATTCGATCCTGCGAATCGAAGGCCACGTCTTCGGGCCAGTTGCCGTCAACGTTTAGTCTTTCGATTCGTGAAAGTTCAGAATTTTGCGCATATACGCCCGCCAATTCCGGCGCCGTTGGCGGAGTCCACGCGGCAGGGTTGATGGGAACCGGCCATAAGAGTAGATAGGCGATGACCAGAGCGAAAATAGCGATTAACGATCGGAAGATTGTGCGTTTCATAATTGTTGAATCTTGGCCGAAGTGGCCCTCCCTCACGGTCGGGCTTCTGACACTATCTTTCGCCGCGGGCTACTTCAACCTGGCTCTCGAGTTCAACTACCAGCTTATTAGTCCCGGGCTGATCCATCGGTTCGATCCAACGCAGCGCTTCGTCTAAAACCCGGCGCTGATGCTCGGGCCAGTTTGGTTGACCGGCCACGCTGCCGAGTTGCCCTTTGTAGAAGCCAGCGCGCGGCGGGCGCGCATTTTCAGTAGTGTCGCGATCGACCGCCAGCATCATCGTCGGAATACTCGCCTGCTCAATCGCGCGGGCCGCGAGGGCTACGGATTGATGGCAAAGCCGCGAGGCGGGAATCAGCAGCGCCCCCTGGACTTCGTAGCGTTGCAGCCGCTCGATCAGTTTAGGCAACATCTCACTGACCAGGCGGCCGGCGTCGGGAATGAATCCGCAAAAGCTCCAGAAAGCAGAATTCAATTGACCGATGATCCGGTTGGCTTCGAACTCAGACAAACGCACCAGAGGCACTTGCACGTTCACATCCTGCTGGACGAAAGCGGGGTCATAGCCGCGCGCGGAGAAACGCAGATCGCTCGGGTCGATCTCGCTGGGTATTTCGCGGAAACTGAAATCGCCGTCCGGGGCCCTGGTGTCGAATGGATCGGTGCCGTCAATGTATCCCCCGGCCGAACTGATCAGTGCCAGGTTCATCATTGACAGCGACCGGTGCGCTGGCGTGAACGGCGCGCGCGAGTTTTTGACGAACGGATACGAGTCCCCGATATTATCGTCTGCTACTTTGCCGGCGCGTTGCCTCCACTGGGCGAACTGTCGCTGCCACTGCTCGCTGTTCTCTATTATTTCCACTTCAGACACTCCTTAAGATTGTGGATCAAATTGCTCGCCTGCGAACGGCTTGGGTTCGTTAATAGTGTTAAATTGGCACATTACCGGTTCATTTCTGAATGGTCCAGTTTTGTTCGGGCCTGGTGAAGCAATCAGGACGCTCGGCGAATTTGCTTTCGTCGATCGCCACGTTCTGCTTAACCTCTTTCAGTCGCACCACCGTGGCCACAGCAGTCGCCGGAGATTCGCGAGCGACAAACGGTACCTTCACCCCATCGACCTCGCGATAGTCCTCTAAATAAGTGTCGTTTTCGCGCACCAGCAAACCGGTCGCGACTTCAAAGAAGAGACGCTCGAATACTATTCCGCCGGCCATTCGATCCAGCACAAAGCAATCGCGGTCGCCAACCTTGTCTTTTCGTTCGAAACGAAGAGAGCTAAGCAGCCGGCGATAACGCAGTTCTCGATGGATGTCATCGCTGCTGGCGCTCTGATTACCCGCGGGAAAACTTAGATAGCCGCGGACTGGATCCTGCATCCACCTGACGCTGCCATTGAAAGTTTGTTGGACAACGCCAAAGCCGTCCAGATTCATAATCACACTGGACCGATTCGGCGCCTGTTCGTAAACCTCTACTGTTCCGTTGAGTCCCATAGGCAGTTCTATCGTCCCAATAGAAACCCGACTCTTGATTTTCAAGAGCGCGGTTTCTCCACCGACGGCTTCGATATAGTGATTGATGATCTGTTCGGGCGATGGCGTATTCGGGTCCGAAGAACTGGTTTCTTTGCCCCCCGCTTCAGGCTTGGCCGGGATCGGCTTTGGTGGCGGCGGAGGCGGAAGTGCCTCGACCGCCGCCTTCTTAGGATCGCCATATGAGTCTTTGGCTACCGGCGCCGTCACTGTTACTTCGGCGATCAGTTCCGGCAAACGCGTCTGAGAGATTCGCCGGCGCAGCTTTGCAATGGCGGCGGTTAATTGCGGGTCGCCGCGGAGCAAGGCCCGGCGGTTGAGCTTCACAATCCAGTCAGGAACAACTCCACGGCCTTCGAGAAAGATTCCATCAGGGCTCTGATAATTACCAAAGGCGTACTGGAAAAGCGCGCCCGTGGGTAATTTCAGAATTCCCGAAGGCAGAGTATTTCCGGCGCTGGTGTCGCCAATCACCACTGCGCGATGCGTTTCCTGCATACCGGCGGCAAAAATTTCCGCGGCTGATTGGGTCGAGCCGTCAATCAAAATCGCCAGCGGTCCGGAGTAAGGGCTGCGTTGCGGAGTGACCAGAACGGGGTTTTGGCCGGAGCGCGTTTTCATCGAGCCCAAAACCGTCGTGTATTCAGAAACCAGTCCGCCCAGGCCGCCAATCATTCCCAACAGACCGCCCTGGTTGCCGCGCAAATCGATAATGATCCCTGACGCGTCGTGCATTCCGCGCAGGGCCGCGCAAACTTTTTTCATCTGTGTCGGCACGAAAGCATTGAAGCGAATATAGCCGATGCCGCCCGCCATTCGTTTGGCTTCAAATTCAGTGTAAATGGGCGGCAGGTTTCCAATTGGTGGCGACATTTCGCCCTTCAATCTTTCGCGGGTGATTCGCACCCGGCGTGACAGGTTTCGCGCATCGGAATAAGTCAGCAGCACTGAGTTTCGCAAATCGCCGTTGATATAGTTAGCCACCAGCACCAGCGGTATCTCAGGCTTAATGATGTCGTGAAAGATAGGGTCCTTTTCGATCTGGGCAATCACCTCAGAGAGTGGCTTACCATCGACACTCCTGATCGCAAATCCGGGCCGCAATCCCGCGCGGGCGGCTGCGGACCCAGGTTCTACGCGCGAGATCAAAACCGAACCATCTACGACGCGCAAGTCGATCCCAATGCCGGTTGAAAGCCTCTCGGTAAGTTTTTGTTTGATCCGATCGAGCGGCGTCTCAGGTTCCCTTTCCTCGGTGTCTGACTCGTCGGCGTTTTCCTGGTCGCTATCTTCGCCATGCTTTGGCAGCAGCTTGGGAATCGCCTCCGGGGGAATAATCCAAAAGTGGGACTGGTGAAGCTCGTTGACCATCAACTGCAAGAGTCCGTACAACTCGCGATCACTGGTAACGAGGGCGATCCGTGGCGCGTAGCGATCGTGGACCGCCTTCCAATCGACGCCATTGAACTTGGGATCATAGAAGCTTTTGTCCACGGTTTGCCAGACAATTTCGAAAGACTCGCGGCGCTTCTTTGCTTCAGGGGATTCTGATGAGCTCCCGGAGTTCGCGCTCGTCGTCGCGGCCTGCTGCGCCAGAGCAGTTAAGCTCAGGCTTAGCAACAACGCGAACAACAAGATCGAGGACTTGCTTTTCATGAAGAGGTTTTCCCGGGCCCGAGCAGCGGGCGAAATCCGGTCAGTATTATGGCCGTCACCGCGCCCAGCATCGCTATCATCAGCGCGATTACTGAATAACGATGCAGGTTGTTGAAGGCGATCCGTCGCGGGTCGTCCGGGGAAACTTGATCGATGGCCACCATCGCCAGCCGCAGGCCGCGCATTCTGGCAGCGATAACCCAATGACCGACCGCCGTCGCCAGGGCCATTAGTGTTAGCGCGAACGTGCCCGCTAAAAACGAAGCCTTGATATTCTTTCTTTCCACAATCACCGTCAACACGAGCAACAACAAGCCGATCAAAACGCCGCTCACATTTATTACGGACAGTGCGCGGGTAACGATTGTGCCGGCAATTTCATTCATGTTCGCCACTTGAAAGCTCCGCAGCGCTCCGAAAGCTGCCGGCGCGACAACTGCTGAGAAAAATATCGCCGCGCCCAGCCATAAAGACAGGAATGACAGGCTGACGCCGCCGGCGAAGGCTGAAACTCGTCTGTTCATACGCTTTGGGTCACGCCGGCCACCAAGGTGATCAGCGGCGGCGCAATTTTCGGCTGCTGGATCTCCCGCGGATCCGGAACGCCCAAAAGCCATGACAGTGCGCGATCCAGTTGGGCCTGATAGTCTTCCAGGTCCAGCGACATGAACACCGGCTGATTCAGGCGCGCGAACTTTTCCTTAGCCATCAGGTACATGCGCCGCGCGGCGCCCGGACGGCCAATCTGCAAATGATGAAAAGCCACCGCCGATTGAATCATCGCCTGTAGGAATAACTTTTCGTCAGGACCGACCGGCCCCATCCAGCGTTCTTCCCAGGCATCGTGGGCAGCGTGATATTCGCCAGCATTGTAGAGATCGATGCCCGCGATGTATTCGATCGGATAGGCGACGATATGTTCCGCGGTGTAATGCGCGTCCGGCATCTTCTCAATTGTAACCGAAGAAACGAGGTGTCAGAAGCCCGACCGTCAGGGAGGGCCGGTCACATTATGATCGTCGTTCAGCATCGATCTCAATCTGCCTTTTTCTTATGCACGGGTTTCTGATACTACGCTGAACTTGAGTTGTTAAGCGGAAGAAAATGATCGAACAGTATTGTGAAAGCTGGTCGACTTCGAGGTAGTGCGGGTCCAAGTAACGAGGATCCACGAAAACACACGAAACTGGAATTAGTCATGCTTGTGCGATTTCGTGTGAGTTTCGTGGATCGTTTCGGGCCAAACCGGAAGAAAGCACGAACCCTGATCAGGACGCTAACGAATTAGTTAGCGCTTCTTACGCGCGGCCTTTCGGACTCTACTTCGCTTTCGGGTAATAGCCCTCGCGGGCGCGCA
>Ga0209648_10002137_pt1 | contig 16277 bp, 11 predicted proteins | sample GraSoi2013_115cm_FD_185830 | JGI IMG/M metagenome (GOLD analysis project Ga0209648, IMG submission 185830) | Grasslands soil microbial communities from the Angelo Coastal Reserve, California, USA - Sample 9_17_2013_115cm (SPAdes) (version 2) | ecosystem: Environmental > Terrestrial > Soil >...
TAAATTCCGCGGGCTTCAGCACGACGGTATTCCCGGTTGCGAGCGCGGGGGCAATCTTCCAAGCCACCATGAGCAAAGGAAAATTCCACGGGATGATTTGACCAACGACGCCGCACGCGGCGTATCCGGGAAACTCCTGTTCAAGCAACTGGGCCCAGCCCGCATGGTGATAAAAATGCCGCGCTACCAGCGGAATATCGATGTCGCGGCTTTCACGAATCGGCTTGCCGTTATCCAGTGTTTCGAGTACCGCGAGCCAGCGCGAATGTTTCTGCACCTGCCGGGCCAGCGCATAAAGATAGCGCGCCCGCGCATGCGGAGTGAGGGACTGCCATGCCGGCAACGCGGCGCGCGCGGCTTTCACGGCGCTATCGACATCTGCCGCCGATCCTTGCGCCACTGTCGCGAGTGTTTCTCCCGTGGAAGGATCTGCCGTGTCGAAATAACTCCCTGCCGCAGGCGCCTGCCAAGCGCCGTTAATGAAGTGTCCGAAGCGCCGGCGGTGGCGGTCAAGCCAGGCAAGAGCCTCGCGCGGGTCTTCCGGCGCGGGACCGTACTCCATGGTCATGAATTTTTCGACGATGCTCATTCGCTTCTTCTCGTTTCTCTCGTCATCGAACCAGGGTTTTCTCGCTTACGCCATGGGATGGCGGTAATCCGCCGAATAGCGTCCTGTGGCATAGTGTTCCAATTGCCGCTCGATGTCCGCCAGCATGCCGCTGGCACCGAACCGAAACAGCTCCGCGTTTAGCCAGGAATCGCCGAGCTCCTCCTTCATCAAAGCAAGCCACTCGAGCGATTGCTTCGCGGTGCGAATGCCGCCCGCTGGCTTGAAGCCCACTGCCATCCCGGTCTCCTGGGCGTACTCTCGAATCGCGCGCGTCATGACCAGGCTCACGGGAAGCGTTGCGTTGACGGGTTCCTTGCCTGTGGAAGTCTTGATGAAGTCGGCTCCGGCCATCATCGCCACCAAGCTGGCGCGCGCCACGTTGCGCAGCGTCAGCAAATCACCGGTGCCCAGGATCACCTTCAGGTGCGCAGGACCGCAGGCGCTTTTGAACGCGGCAATCTCATCGTAAAGTGTTTGCCATTTCCCGCCGAAGACGTGCGCGCGTGTGATGACCACGTCGATTTCATCGGCGCCGGCTTCCACCGAGCGCCGAATCTCCGCGACCCGTTCCTTGAAGGGAGAAAGACCGGCCGGGAATCCCGTGGAGACTGCGGCGACATGAATGCCGCTGCCCTCGATGGCGCGCCGCGCAGTTTCGACGAAAGTGTGATAAACGCAAACGGCGCCAACCTTGATATCGAGGCTCTCGATGCCAAGTGCTTGCTTGAGTTCCTGCTGAATCGGCTGTCGCGCCTTGGCGCACAAGCGGCGAACACGCTCGTCGGTGTCGTCGCCAGAGAGTGTCGTCAGATCCATGCAGGTGATGGCGCGCAGGAGCCAAGCCGCCTGCCATTCCTTCTTCACCGTGCGCCGGGTGCCAATCGTTTGCGCGCGGCGTTCGACGGCGCTGGTGTTCACGCGCACCGCGTTCACCCAATCCAAATTCAGCGGGACACCGCGATTGGGCTGGAGGTTACGCCCTGCATAACTGGCGATGGCGGTATCCGAAGGTGAAATCGGAGCTTGCAAACCCGAACGATCAAGACTTGAGGAGATGTCGATCCGCGGGTTGTCGGGCAGAGTCATGGGGTTTAACCGCGTGCGGCGGAGCAAACAGCAAAGCTCTATCTTAGCACTTTGACAAAGCCCGTTTACAGGCTCGCTAGGCCGCGAAAACGTTGCGCACCATGAACCATAAGTTCGCTGGACGCTCCGCCAGCCGGCGCACGAACCACGGATACCAATAGCTGCCGTAGGCGACGAGCACGATGGAAGTGCAGCCCTCGCTTGCGAGGCGCTCCTGCTCGGCGCGCTGAATGCCGTAGAGCATCTGCACTTCAAAATCCTTCTTCTCGAAACCCTCCGCGGATGCAAGATCGGCCAGCCGCCGTATCAGCGCTACGTCATGCGTGCCGAAGGCGGCGCGCACGCAGCGATTCTCCTTTTTGGCTCGAAGCATCTGCTTCCCAAGCGCGAAATAATTTTCGTCGACATCCCGCTTGCGGGCATACGCGATTTCCGGCGGCTCGTTGTACGCCCCTTTGACCAAGCGGATCGACGGTCGCAGCGGAAGAAGTTTTGCCAGGTCATCCTTTGTTCGATGGAGATAAGCCTGCAGGCACAGGCCAACGTTGGGATGCGCCGCTAGTGCGCGGCGATAGAGATCCAGTGTCCCGTCCACATAGTTGCTTGCCTCCATGTCCACCCAGACGACGGAGTCCTGCTGTGCGCGCTCAATAATGGCATTCAAATGTTCGAAGCACAGATCTGGCGAGAAATCCAAAGCGAGTTGTGTCAGTTTGACGGAAATCTCCGCCTGCAGGCCTTTTTCTCGGATGCGCTGCAGAACTTCGAGATAGTGTTCCGCAACCCGCTGCGCCTCGGAGCGGTCCTTGATGTTTTCTCCCAGATAAGTGAAAACCGTTCCGATCTTCTTTCCCCGCAGAGTCTGAGCCACGCCAAGCGCATCATCGAGCGTCTCGCCGGGCATGAACCGGGCTACGGTGCGCCTAACGAATGGGTAATTCGCCGCGCGATGACGTAACCACTGATTTTGTGATGCTGCGAGCAGCATCGACCGCATGAGACTCATGAGCGCGTCGCCCCCTTTCCATGGAGTACGAGCATCTGGGTTTCGGTCGCTGACTTATTCTAAGCCGCATTCGAACGCAAATTGTTTCTCTATTTTCCGCCAATGGCCGAATGATCTTGCTAGCCCCGCCGCGAGAACGAGGAAACTGACAAGCTAGGCCGAAAGTTCAGAGCGTAATTCCATCATCAGGAAACAGCGAGCACTCGGAGAAGTGCGCCAGCCAGCACGCCGCCGATCAGCGGTCCAATCACGGGAATTGGCGCGTAGCTCCAATCCGAACTGCCTTTCCCTGCAATCGGAAGAATCGCGTGGGCGATACGCGGTCCCAGGTCTCGTGCCGGGTTGATCGCGTATCCGGTCGGGCCGCCCAGCGACAGACCTATGCCCCAGACCAGGCTTCCCACGAGATAGGGGCCGAGTCCCGCCGCGGGCCCCGCCGCCGATACCCTCTTGGAAAAAATCGCGCCAATCACGAACACAAGCACGAAGGTGGCAATGATTTCGCTCACCAAATTCGTAACGGGATTGCGGATCGCCGGCCCCGTGCAAAAGCATGCCAGCTTCGCAGCAACATCCGGTGTCTCCTTCCAGTGCGGAAAGTAGTGCAGCCAGACGAGCGTGGCGCCCACGATGGCCCCAAGCATCTGTGCAGCAAGGTAGGGAGCGGACTTCGCAAAATTGCCGTCACGCACGGCGAAGCCCATCGTCACCGCGGGATTTAGATGGGCATCGCTGCTCCCGCACGCAATGGCAGCGAAAACGCCTGCCATCACGGCGAACGCCCATCCGGCGGTGATCACCATCCAGCCGCTGCCTTCCGCCTTCGATCGTTTGAGCAGCACGGCGGCGACGACTCCATCGCCGAGCAGGACAAGTATCATCGTGCCGAGAAATTCACCGGCCAGCGGTGAGTTCATAGGTGAGCGCCCCCATCAGGATTCAATCCAGTCAAATGATCGCGTGACCGCTTTCTTCCACTGTCTGTAAAGTTGCTCGCGTTCCGTTTCGGCGAGATGCGGCTTCCAGGTGTGATCGACCGCCCAGTTGGCCCGCAACTCTTCCAAGCCGGAAAAGAATTTTACCGCCAGGCCGGCCGCGTACGCTGCGCCGAGCGCCGTCGTCTCTTGAATCACCGGGCGCACCACCTCACGATTCAAGATATCCGCCTGAAACTGCATCAACAAATCGTTTGCTACCATGCCGCCATCCACGCGGAGGCTTGCCAGTCCGATCCGAGAATCTTTCTCCATCGCCTCCACCACTTCCCGCGTTTGAAACGCCGTAGCTTCCAGAACCGCCCGCGCGATATGTCCCTTATTCGCGTAGCGCGTTAAGCCGGCGATGACGCCACGAGCATTCTCCTTCCAATACGGCGCGTACAACCCGGAAAATGCGGGAACGAAGTAAACGCCCCCATTGTCGTTCACCGTGCGCGCCAGCGGCTCCACATCCGCGCTCTTGTCGATGATTCCGAGCCTGTCGCGGAGCCACTGCACCAGGGCTCCGCTAATGGCGACGCTCCCTTCCAGGGCGTAATTCGCGGCTTCGCCGCCGAACTTGTAGGCGACCGTGGTGAGCAGGCCGAAATTCGAGGGCACCGGCCGTTCGCCGGTGTTCATCAGCAGAAAGCAGCCTGTGCCATACGTGTTCTTGACTTCGCCGGGACGAAAACATGCCTGGCCGACCAGCGCCGCCTGTTGATCGCCCAGGATTCCGGTGAATGGAACACCCGCGATCGCACGGAGAGTTGCTTCGCCATAGACTTCACTGCTAGAGCGCACACTCGGCAGCACCGCGCGGGGAATGTCAAAGGCCGCGAGCAGTTCCTCATCCCAATCTAGCGTTTTCAAATTCAAGAGTTGTGTGCGGCTGGCGTTGGTCACGTCGGTTGCGTGCACTCCACCTCTCGGTCCACCCGTCAAATTCCACAAGAGAAACGTGTCGATATTTCCGAAGAGCAGCTCGCCGCCGGCCGCCTTCTCCCTTGCGCCAGGAATATTTTCCAGCAACCAGCGCAGCTTCAGGCTGCTAAAGTATGTGCTCAGCGGCAATCCGGTCCGCGGACGGAAACGGTCTTGCCCGCCCTTGCCGGCGAAGCGCGCGACATCCTCCGCAACCCGCGTGTCCTGCCAAACAATCGCATTCGCAACCGGCTTGCCGGTCATGCGCTCCCACAGGACGGTGGTTTCCCTCTGGTTGGTGATGCCAATCGCGGCCAGATCCGAAGCCTGCAACGCGCGCTGCGCGAGAGCGTCGGCAATCACCTCTTCTGTGCGCCGCAGGATTTCCAGCGGATCATGCTCCACCCAGCCGGGCTTTCCAAAAATCTGTTCGTGTTCTTTTTGCGCCACGGCGGCGATCCGTGCGGACCGGTCAAACACCATGAAGCGGGTGCTCGTGGTGCCCTGATCAATCGCTGCAATGTAGTTTTTCACCACGATTGTCCTCTTGGCTGACGCTGCAGCATACTGCAACTGCCATCCCTTGCTTTATGCAAAAAGCGGCCTATCCGTCTCGAGGGCAAATTCTCCTTCTGCTCTTGGGTTGAATCCCGGCCATGTTTGTACGCCTTTTATGCTCCGCCTTGCATCTAATGCTAGTGGAATAGATAAAGGGAGCCATCATGCTAAGAAAAGCGAATCCCAGCAGTATTGCCCTGATGATCGGGGCTCTTACTCTAGTAACAGGGCTGTTTTCAGCAAGTGCAGTTGCTGCAGGGCCCGGCACCGTGTTCCTGACGGTAACAGCCGTCGGCAAGAAAGACACCAGCCCGCCCATCGTGACCAAAGACGATGTCCGGTTTTACCTGAACAAAGAGCGCACCCCGGTTGCCGGTTGGACGCACGGAGAAAACCTCTACCTCGCGGTCCTGATTGACGATTCGTTGGACAGCGGCATCGCCCTGCAATGGAATGATCTGAAGGCGTTTTTCGCCGGCCAGCCCGACAACACATATATTTCCGTAGCCTACGCGCGCAATGGCGCCGCCATGCTCGCCCAGGATTTTACCAATGATCACGAATTGGCGGCCAAGGCCTTGCGCCTGCCGCTCGGCGATGGGGGTGCGTTCACGAGCCCCTATCTGGCGCTTCTGGATCTGATGAAGCGGTGGCCTGCTTCCGCGGGCAGGCGCTCCATACTCTTAATTTCTTCCGGGATCGACTATTTTCGCGGCGATTTTGGGTTCAGGAGCCCGGATCTCGATTCCACCATCAGCCGCGCGCAAAAGCAGAATATCAACATTTGGACGATCTATGCTCCCGACGCGGGGCACAGGGCGCGTGGATTCTTCCTTACTTTCAGGGCGCAGTCGAGTCTGAGCCAGCTCTCGGATGAAACGGGCGCGGAATCCTACTATCTTGGCACCGGCGCGCCCGTCACTCTCAAGCCTTATTTTGATGAACTCTCCACGCACCTCAGCAACCAGTATCTCCTGACATTCAAAGCCAGTGGAGGAGCAAAAGGACGTTTCGAGCGCGCGCGGGTCGCAACGGAGTTGCCCCACGTTGAATTTTTGGCCGCTCCACAAACTTTTCTGCCAGCTGCGAAGTGAGTTCTGAATTCAGTTTGCCTGAGAACCAAGAGGCGCTCATCGAACGATTCGCGCCTCATTCTTCCGAATTCCACCAGTCACTTTGCTCCCTCATTCTCCCAACTTCGGAATTCGGGCTCAGGCGTCAGAGCTGCTGAGTACCGCTGCTCGTGTAGAATCGCGGATCACCAGCTCCGGATTCATCTTGTGCCGCGAAATATGCCAATCGCGCTTTTCCAGCCCGGCGTTGACCCCTTCCATCACGATATTCACTGCCAGGTTTCCCATCGCTTCTAGCGGCTGCCTCACCGTTGTCAGGGACGGTGCGGCCATTGAGGACAACGGCACGTCATCGAAACCCACGACCGAACAGTCTTCCGGTACTTTCACGCCCGCTTTGCTCAGCGCGCGGATCGCGCCCAGCGCCGTCAGATCGTCGAAGGCCATCAACGCCGTGAACCGCTTCTTTCGCTGCAGCAACTCTTCCGTGAACCGGTAGCCGCCTTCGAAGCCCGAGTTGGGGTCGAAAGATTCCGGCAATTGCAAAACGAGCGCCGGATCGATCTCCAGTCCAGCCGAGTGGGCGAATTTCTGAATCCCTTTCCACCGCGGGGCGCTGTCGATCAGCATCTTTGGTCCGCGGATGAACGCGATCTTGCGGTGTCCCAGGTGGTGGAGATGTTCGAGCGCGAGCCGCCCTCCCGCTTCGTTATCCACCATCACTGAGCTGACCGCGTCGCCGGGCATCTCCCATCCGATGGTCGCCGCGGTAATGTTTCTCTTGCTGAGGTCCGCGAGCAGGTGGATGTCCACGAAAAGCCAGTTGGCAACGACGATCAATGCCTCGACGTGATGCTCCAGCAGCATTTCAAGGTATCGTTCGAACCGGTTTCTCTGGTTGTGGGCGTCGGCGAAAATCGGCACGTACGACGACTGGTAGAGTGCGTTCTCGATCCCTCGCAAGACCGGCGTGCAAAAGGGATCGGTAATGTCGAAAAACATCACTCCAACGCTATGGCTCCGTTTGCTGCGAAGAAAACGCGCCATCGCGTTTGGCCGGTAGCCGAGTTTTTTGGCGGTTTCTTCAATGCGCTTTTTCGTGGCCGGCGCGATGTACCGCGCCAATGGCGCATTGTTCAGCACGATCGAAACCGTGGCGGGAGAGAAGCCGCTGGACTTCGCGACATCCCTCATCGTGATGGTCTGGTTCTTTCCGCTTTGCCGTTTCACCGCAATGAGCACCTCCGCGGGCATGATCATCATCCTTCTAGAGTCGCTCACGACGCAATGGGTCCGTCTTCCGCTAGCGGCGTCATTCCGCGGGCACCTCAAAAGAAAGCTGCTCCCGGAAGCCGCGCGTTTTCCACACCCCGAATGCGATCCCCGCAGCCATCCAGATCGAGCCCACGACCATCGCGGGCCGGCTTAGGTTCAGCCATAGCGCCAGGCAGATGAGAAACCCCAGGATGGGTGGAATCAGGTTGATCAGTTTTTTCTCTTCGGCGCGAAGGTAATAGCGCACGAACGCCGCTGCGTTCACGCCCATAAACGCAATCAAGGCTCCAAAATTCAGCATCTCCGCGCCAAGGCCGTAAGCCTTGTCCCCATTTAGTATTTTCAGAAAAATTCCCCAATTCAGCGCCTGCGCGCCGTCGATGTAGGATCTATATCCGGCCACTGCTTCGAGCAGGAACGCGCCGATGAGTGCGGCACCTCCGACGAAAAGAACATTGTTCTTGGGAATCCGGTGCTTGCCATCCAGCTTTCCGAAGAATGACTTAGGCAGCGCATTGCTCCGCCCCATGCCGAAGAGCAATCGCGCCGCCCCGATTTGCGCCCCCAGTCCGGAACCGAAATTGGCGAGCAACAGCGTGAAGCCTACGAGAAGAAAGAGCGGAGCGATGGTTTGAGTTCCCAGGTGCAGTGCGGGCCAGAGCCGGCGCATAATTTCTGGATAAGCGGTATTTACGTCCGGGAACGGTTGTGAAATGGGCCAGATGAGCTGGGCAATGTAGACTTCCGCCGCGGACAGAAGACCGATGATCACGCAGGTAAGCACCGTCGCTAGCAGGATATTGCGTCGCGGATTTTCGGCTTCTTCAGACAGCGTGGAAATCCCGTCGAAACCGATGTAGGTCAGAACGGCGATGGAGGTGCATCCAAAAAGGCCGCCGAAGGCAAAGGTTTGCGGGTCGAAAAACGGCCTGGTAAAGAAGGCGGGATCGGCGTGTGGATGGCCGAAGATGTAGCGCGTGGCAACCACGAAGATGGCCACGACGACCGCGCCCATCCCCGCAGCCATGCCGGCGTTAATTCGCGCAGACGTTTTGATGCCCCGAATATTCAGCAGCGTGAAAACCACCGCAAAGAAAACCTTCCAAGCCCAAGTAGCGATTCCCGGCGCGAAATCATGGGCTTGTCCCGCGCACCACACCGTGCAGATCAGCGGGTTAAGCATGTAATCCATCACCATGCTCCACCCCGTTACAAATCCCGCGCTCGGATGAATTTCCTGCGCGACGTAAGTGAATGCCGAACCCGCGCTAGGATACGCCCGGGCCATTCGCCCGTAGCTGATACCAGTAAATAGCATCGCTACCATGGCGATCAGGATCGCCGTCACAACGTGGCCCTTGCCCCGGTCGCTCAGGACGCCGTAGATAGACATCGGCGCCACCGGTTGAATCACGATGACGCCGTACAAAATCAGGTCCCAGAGCGTGAGAGTCCGCCGCAGGCGCGGCCCGGAACTCGCCGTGATTTCATTGCTCAAGCCCCTCTCCTCTTGGCGGAAGCGTTTTCTTCGAAGTTATCCAATTTCGGCGCCGCGCAGTTGACATCAAGGTCAGCCTGTATTCAATCGTTTCAATGCTGACAGTGTGCGCAATCTTGCCCGCCTGCGCAACTGCAAATGTTTCTTCCACGCTGCCGCGCATCCCTGTTGGATTTCTGCTGCCACATTTTGTCCTGTACTTTCGTACAGCTCGCGTAATCCACAGGACGGTGCCTCTTGCCTAACGAACTCATCGATTTGCCCTGCAACTCAAACGCCCCTTTTATAGTCTAATTAGGTAGACGCCAGGCTTCGAGAGTAAAGGAAATTTCTGTTTATCCATGAGCGAGGCTCCAATCACAAACGGCCGCAGCAACATTCGGATCTTTCTCGCGCATTTCGGCGCCTTTCTTTTTGTGGTTCTCGCCGCTTACTGGCTTCGCCGCATAACTCTGCGGCCTGATGCCATACTTCAGGGCTACCTGCAGGTCGTCAGCGGCCTTCTCGCTTTTGTTTTCGCCGCCGTAACTCTCGTCCGTTTCCAAGGAACTCAGGACCGCATTTCACTGATTCTCGGTGCTGGATTTCTTCTTTCCGGCGCCGTTCTGGCCGCGACAAGTGTTCTCTTTTTTCAAGTTCTTCCGGGCACTCTTCTGCACCTCATGTGGGAGCCCATCGCCTGGTGGCTCGGCCGCATGGTTCTGGCGCTTCTGCTTGTCGTCGCGCTTCTGGTTGAGCACTTCCTGCCGCGTTCGCGTCATCCGCGCCGCGAAATCGCTGGCGCTCTGCTGTCGGTAGTCGCTCTGACCTACGTGCTCGCGGTCGCACTTCGCCGTTTGCCGCCGGAAGTCTCTCGCCATCCCAGCGCCTTCTTCCCGAATCCGGAGCAGTTGCTGCCCGGCGCAATTTTCCTCGTAAGCCTCATTTGGTTCCGCCGCCGGTTGTCCGTGGAGGATTCCGCTTTCGACCGCACCATTTATGCGGCCACTTGGCTGAATGTCGCCGCTCAGCTCTCCGCCGCCCAATCCGCGCGCTTGCTGGATGCTCCATTTGTTTTCGCCCAGGCGCTCATAGTGCTGGGCTACACCGTCGCGCTGGGTGGCGCGCTTCTCGATAACGCGCGGCTCTTTGAACAAGTCCACCATCTTGCCGTTAGCGATCCGCTCACCGGTCTCGCCAATTATCGCCGCCTCCTTGACGTTCTCGAAAACGAGACGGAGCGCACCAATCGCACCGGCCGTCCGTTTTCCATACTGCTTCTCGATCTCGACGGTCTGAAAGCGATTAACGATACTTATGGCCATCTCGTCGGCAGCCGGGCTATCTGCCGTCTCGCCGATATTCTCCGCATCCACTGCCGCGCCATCGATACTGCCGCGCGATACGGTGGCGACGAGTTCGCCCTGGTTCTCCCGGAATCCCGGGAAGACGAAGCGCACCGCGTCGCCAATCGCATCCGCGAAAAAATGGCCAACGAGGATGAACCGCCGCGCCTCTCCGCGAGTATCGGCATCTCCATGTACCGCGGTGATGGCGAGCGCATCGAGAAACTGCTTTCAGAGGCGGACAAGGATCTCTACGCAGAAAAGACAAAGCGGAGAATGCGCGCCAACGCAGCGCCTAATCCCCGCCGCCATACTCCGAAGACTTGAAACGTCATGCCTTCCCTAATTAGTCGCTTCTATCGAATGGAACTGCCGTCCGCATCCACGACGTGCACCATGCCAAGATTTAGCTCACGAATTCCGGCCTCCACCTTCGCAAGGTCTCCGACCACGACCCAGACCAATCGATCCGGGTTGAGGAAGGACTTCCCCGCTGCCGTGAGGTCGTTTGTCGTCAGCGCCCGCACCTTGGATGCATACGTCGTGTAGTAGTCGTCGGGCAAACCATACTGCACGATATTCTCAATCGCATCTCCGACTTCGGCCGTAGTTTCGCGCGAACCCGCCAGTCGAAGGGTCCGATTGTCCTTGTCCTTATTGAGTTCATCCTGCGAGACGGGGCGAGCGCCAAACACGCCGCGCAACTCTTTGTTGAGTTCCACGAGAGATTCTTTCGTCTTATCTGTTTGCACCGGCGCTTGCGTTACCCAGGCGCTGTCGCCGCGCGCAAACTGAAACGCCGTACGAGCGCCGTAAGACCAGTGCTTGTCCTCACGCAGGTTCATGTTTACTCGCCCGCCGAACGTTCCCCCCAGAATGTCGTTCCAGATTCCCAGCGCAATTTCCTGCGGGCTATTGCGCGGCGGTGCGATCGTTCCCGCCAGGATAAAAGACTGCGCCGCGCCCGGTTTATCGATCAAATATACTTCCGCCTGCTTCGGCGCCGCTACGTTCGGAATGCTCTTCTTCGGCGTATTCCCTTGTTTCCAGGACGCAAAAGCCTTTTCGAGTTGCGGTTTAATTTCCGGCAGCGTGGTGTCGCCCACGATCACCAGCGTAGTGTTATTCGGCCGGTACCACGTGTCGTGGAATTTGGCGATCGCGTCGCGCGTCAATTTGGCGACGCCCGCTTCAGTCAGCTCCAGTCCGTAGGGATGACCCTTGCCGTAAAGCGCCGGAGTCATCACGCGGCCCGCCATCGCCCCAGGGGAAGTCTTCGCCCGTTGAATCGCGGCAATCTGCAGCTTCTGCTGGCGCGCGAAATCCTCCTGCGGGAACGAAGGATGGAGCAGCACATCAGAAAACAACGCGAGCGATGGCTCCAGCTTGCTCTTCAAAGAGGAGAGATACACCGTCGAACTGTCCAGTCCGGAAGCTGCCTCAAGCTCTGCTCCCAGCCTCTGAAGCTCATCGCTGATTTGCAGGGCGTTGTATTTGTCCGTGCCACTGGTCAGAAGAGAGGACGTCATACTCGCCGTACCCGGCGTGGCTGGACTGTCCGCGGAGGTGCCCGCATTCACAAGCATGGTGAAATTCACAAGGGGCAATTCATGCCGTTCCGCCAGAACGACCTTCAAGCCGTTCGAAAGCGTCATGCGCTCAAACGCTGGCAGCTTTACGTTTGGCGTCACGCCGACTTCGGGGAGCTTGGAACGGTCCGCGCCCGCGCTCGCTGCCTTGTAATCCGGAAAGGGCACCACTTCCAGCTGATAGAGACCGTCGCTGAGCCAGCGCCGCGCCGCATCGCGCAAATCCTGCCCCGTCGCTTTGCGCACCCGCTCCAGCGAAATCAGATATTGTTCCGGATTTCCTGTGAATACCTGGCCGCGAGCGAGGATGTCGGATTTCCCTCCGAAGCCTCCGATGCGATCCAGCCCGCGCACGAGGCTCGCTTCATAGGCTGTCTTCACACGCTCCAACTCTTCCGCCGTTGGCCCGTCCTTCCGGAATTTGTCGAGCTCTTCGTGCACATCCTCGTTAATAGGCGCCAGGCTTCCCCCGGGTTTCGCCGACGCAACAACAAAGAACTGGCCGCCGATTTCGTTCGGATCGACGCTGCAGTTCACCGACGTCGCGACTTGCTCGTCATAAACAAGCCGCTTGTATAACCGCGAATCCTTCCCGGTTGTCAGCACGTCGCTCACGAGGTCCAGATAATCGGCATCGGCCTGGCCGTTTTCCGGAACATTCCACACGTTGAACACGCGCGCCGCCGGCACGCGGTCTTGCGCCTGCTGACGGTGCACCCCCGTCATTTTCGCCACCCATGAAGTCTGGTGAGAAACAGGAGGACCGGCGGGGATATCCCCAAAATACTTTTGCACCTTTTCGCGTGCGGTTTTTACATCGATGTCGCCGGCAACCACCAGCGTGGCATTCGAAGGCCCATAATAAGTCTTGAACCATTCCTGCACATCCGCGAGCGACGCCGCGTTCAAATCCTCCATGGAGCCGATCGTCGTCCACGAGTAGCCATGCCCGGCGGGATAGGTGTTTTCGGTGATCAGATACCGCGAGATGGAATACGGCTGGTTATCGCCCTGGCGCTTTTCGTTCTGCACCACGCCACGCTGCAGGTCGAGGGTCTCCTTGTTAATGGTGTTATAAAAATGCCCCATGCGGTCGGACTCCAGGAACAGCGCATAATCCAGCGCTGATGTCGGCACATTCTCGAAATAGTTGGTGCGGTCGGAATTGGTCGTGCCGTTCCGGTCCGTCGCGCCCACGCGGTCTATCGCATCGATGTAGCGCCCCTTGAGGTTTTCGCTCCCGCCGAACATCAAGTGTTCAAACAGGTGTGCAAACCCGGTCTTCCCCGCCTTCTCGTTCTTCGAGCCCACGTGATACCAGATGTTCAGGGCTACGATCGGCGCTTTATGATCTTCGTGAACGATCACGGTCAGCCCGTTGGGAAGCACAAATTTCTCATAGGCGATCTTGATGTCCTGCCCTGATGCGCCGAGCGCCATCATCGTCAACATCCCCATCGCCAGCGCCCCAAGCAGCGCGATCGCCCGAGCGGTTCGATCAGTGTTCAAACCCATTTCCCCTCCGTATTTTCAAACCTCTTTAGAATCTGCAGTGTGGTGAGTCAGAAAGGCAAACGAAGAACCACCCCTTTAATAGCAGACGTATCGCGCGGTATACTGACGGTCCCGGCCGGAAGCACGATTGTCTGTTGAAACTTCCGGCCGCGACCGTCAGTATACCGCGCGTCTCTGGACGGTGCCCTTTGTTGCCAGCGAAAATCGCGCCTCGGCTGCGCTGCCGTCGAGCAACCGGCCCGCTACATACTCTCCCACTGCCGGGCCGTGCTTGAACCCGTGGCCCGAGCCGCCCCCTGCAAACCACACATTTTCCATTGTCGGATGCCGGTCAACTAAGAAATCACCGTTCGAGGAGTTCTCATATTGGCAGACGCGTGTTTCCACAATCGGCGCGTCCTTCAGTGCCGGGAAGCGCCGGGCCACATACTTTCGCACCATCTCCGTCATCGCGGGAGAAACAATCCGCGACTGCGTGTCCGGATCGACGCGCTCGCCATGTTCGTCAAACGCAATCTTCAATCCCCGCCCTTCGATGTCCGGCATTCCATAAACCAGGTCTTCCTGAAACAGCCAAGTCGGAAGCGCCAGTGGCACAAACCGCGTATCGCCCGCCGGGATGCCGAAGTAGAACACTTCCTGCCGCGAAGGAAAGATGCGCCCGCCGAGAACCTCCGGGAACAGTTTGCCAAGCCACGGGCCGCAAGCAAAAACGAATTGCCCTGCAGAGATTTTCCCGCCATCGCTTGTCGCCAATGCGTGCGCACGGCCTGGTCCCGCCGGTCCGAGGACTTGCGCGCAACGATACTCCGCACCAAGCCGTACCGCGTCTTCGACCACCGCGGCTACCACTCGCCGCGCCATCAGAACGCCGCTCTTCGGCTCAAAAATCCCGCTCCTGATGCCATCGAACCCCATTTGCGGATAGCGCTTCTCGAGCGCCCCACGGTCCAGCTCTTCGAACGTTACGCCGCATCGCTTTAGCGTTTCGCTGGTCTGCCGCAGCCGCAGGTCCTCGTCACTGGACATCCAAAGCACCCCAGTTTCGAGAAAAAGCGGCTGTCGCGTGGCCGCAAAAAAATCTTTCCACTTCGCCAGGGAATGCTGCGACCAACGCGTATACAGTTCATCTGCCCCATACCCCATTCGGATTATGCGCGTTTCGCCCCCGGAACTCGCCCGCGAATGCGCCGGACCGTAAGCATCCACCAGCACCACGCGCTGGCCACGCTTGGTGAGATGCCAAGCCGTCCATGCCCCAAAAACGCCCGCGCCCACTACCAGTATGTCGTATGTCTTCTGCCCGCTCATCGCCCAGGAATCTTATCAAATGCGTACCCCGGCGAGGTTGTGGGTCCGTCGCCGGTTAGCCCGTTGCGCGTCCGGTAATCCGGCTTGCCAGGACTTGACCGCGTGGCCAAGTAGGATTGAGTTTTTGGCTTTTAGTTCCGCAGAACGCGAAGGGATATGGGCAACTAATTGAAATTGTAGCCAATTTCCCAAAGGAACTGGTGATTGCCCGTCGTTACGCCCGCGTTTCCGATCTGATAAGCAGCATAAAGCGTGAGTTTTGAGTTGAGTTTTATGATGGCGCCAGGGTTCACATACCCAACGGTGGTGTTGCCTGTGTACCACTCCGCTGCGAGCGTCAAGCGATTGCTCACTCGCTGCTCGAAAGTGAACTGTCCGCCGGCGCGATTAGCGTCCGCAACGACGTTCCGCGTAAAGTCGTATCCGCCAATACCAATCCGCATACCGTGTTTCCATTCCTTCGCGAAGAATGCGTAAACATAATTTCCCGCGTCGTAGGTCCGCTTGCGGACGGGAAAAAACAGGTCGTCCCCAACGTAAAAAGACCATCCCGAGGCCTTGTATTTCCAAAGCCGCCATTTCAATGTTGGCGAGATTGCGAGCTGGTCTAAGGCGGGGGCACTCAGCCCGTTGAAATTTGTTCCGACTTCGATTTGGTGCCCTACGCCAACGACGACGCGCGGCGTAAACGTGGCCAGAGGATTCACTGGGCGCACAGTGCCGTCCAGTTCGCCATAGACCTTTCCTTTGTCCAGGACGTCCGCACTGGGAACGTCGAATACGGTTTGTTGCCCGTAGACGCCGGCGACTGGGAAGACGGTCAGAAGAAGAACCAAAAACTTGAATGACTTGATTTCTCGCAGTGGGAGCAAGGCGTTTCAGGATATCCCGACTGGATATCCATTGACCACAAACATTTGATCTTGGGCATTGAACGGAGCCAAGGAGTATTTCCGCTGGCCGTGCACCGCGCAGGAAAACTCTTCCTTCCAAGCACGGGAAGCGGTACCATTTTGCGTTTTGCGTTCTCATCAGCGGAGGATCATGTGAAATTGTCTCGCCAATCCTTTTTCGCCACCATTTCTTCTCTCATCTTCCTTTTTCTCTTGGCAGCAGCAGCAAATGCTCAGCAGATCGATCCTAAGACCTACGGCGGCATGAAGTGGCGCCTCATCGGCCCCTTTCGTGGCGGCCGGGTCCTTGCCGTAACGGGAGTGGAGAGCCAGCCGAACACCTACTATTTTGGCGCCGTAGCCGGCGGCATCTGGAAGACCAGTGACGCTGGCAACACCTGGGATCCCCTTTTCGAGAAGCAAACCACCTCTTCCATCGGCGCTATCGCCGTCTCCGAATCGGATCCCAATGTAATTTACGTGGGCACCGGCGAAGCCTGCATTCGCGGCAACATCTCCTTCGGCGATGGCGTCTATCGTTCGAATGATGGCGGCAAGACTTGGAACAACGTCGGGCTGAAAGATACTCGCCACATCGGCAGACTCATCGTCCATCCTGCGAATCCCGATGTCGCCT
>Ga0209648_10002139_pt1 | contig 16270 bp, 14 predicted proteins | sample GraSoi2013_115cm_FD_185830 | JGI IMG/M metagenome (GOLD analysis project Ga0209648, IMG submission 185830) | Grasslands soil microbial communities from the Angelo Coastal Reserve, California, USA - Sample 9_17_2013_115cm (SPAdes) (version 2) | ecosystem: Environmental > Terrestrial > Soil >...
AGCTTCAGCGCTGCGGCCTTCAGCGTGAGGTCGTTGTCCAGCGCGTAGTGCGCAATCTTCGATGCCTTGTCGTAGCCAATGACCGGCGAGAGCGCCGTCACCAGCATCAGCGAGCGCTCGACGTATTCGTTAATCTTCTTCAAGTTGGGCTTTGTCCCTTCGACCAGGAATTTTCGGAAGTTCGTACACCCGTCGGTCATGATCGCGATGGAGTGGGTAACGTTGAAGATGATCAGGGGCTTGTAGACGTTCATCTCCAGGTAGCCGCCGGCGCCGCCAAAGCCCACCGCCACATCGTTCGCCATCACTTGTACGGCGATCATCGTGAGCGCTTCGGCCTGGGTCGGGTTCACCTTGCCCGGCATGATCGATGAGCCCGGCTCGTTCTCCGGAATCACCAGTTCGGCGAAGCCCGCTCTGGGGCCGCAAGATATCAGTCGAATGTCGTTGGCGATCTTGTAGAGCGAAACGGCCAGCGTGCGTAGTGTGCCAGAAAGCTGTACCAGAGCGTCGTGAGCGCCCTGCACCGTGAATTTATTCGGCGCGCTGACGAAGGGCAGGCCTGTGAGCTTGGCGATCACGGCTGCGGCTGCCTCGCCGAAGCCGGGCGCGGAATTGATGCCGGTGCCCACCGCCGTGCCGCCGAGCGCGAGGCGGTAGACACCCTTCAGTGCATCTTCAATCCGATTGAGATCGTCCGCGAGCATGCCCTCATAGCCCGACCATTCTTGCCCGAGTGTGAGAGGCGTGGCATCTTGCATGTGCGTGCGGCCGATCTTGACGACGCTCTTCCACTGCTCGACCTTGGCAGCGATTGCATCGTGCAGCTGCTTTACCGCGGGGATCAGTCGCTGCTTCACATTGACGGCTGCCGCAATATTCATCGCTGAAGGAAATGAGTCGTTCGAAGACTGAGACATGTTGACGTGATCGTTCGGATGAACCGGCGTTTTGCTCCCGACCGGCGTATCCGCGATCTGGCAGCAGCGGTTCGAAATCACTTCGTTCACGTTCATGTTGAACTGCGTTCCGCTACCCGTCATCCACACATGCAAGGGGAACATGTCTTGGTGCTGGCCCGCGAGGATCTCGTCGCAGACTTGAACGATCAATTTGTGGCACTGGTCGTCGAGTCGCTTGCCGGCATAATTGGCATTGGAGGCGGCCTTCTTCAGAATGGCGTACGCGCCAATCATCTCGCGCGGCATTAAGTCCTTGCCGATGCTGAAGTGCTCAAGCGACCGCTGCGTCTGCGCTCCCCAGAGCTTGTCGGCTGGAACGTCCACCTCGCCCAGGCTGTCGGTTTCTTTGCGAATTTCTGCCATCTTATTTCTCATTTCTTTTTTTTAGGAACTCCCATCGTTTTCAAGGCGAAAATGATGGCGCGCTGCGCTCCTCCGCCGACTTCGCGTAATATTGAATAACCGGCCTCAGAAACCGGATCGGTTAATTCATTCACCGCGAGCGAATATCGTCGCGGCAGTTACAAAATGCTGCCCTCATACACTTGCTCAAACAACTTCGCATTCTGCCGGTAGTCCACGTGAACTCCAACCAGCACCGGCCCAGGAGTGTCGAATGCTTTCCGAAGTGTCGTGGCAATCTGATCCGGATGGTCAATCCGCAAACCGGTCGCACCGAATGCCTCCGCGTACTTGATTGGATCTACTGGTCCAAAATCGATACCTGATGTGCGTTTGTACTTCAGGCGTTCCTGCACGGCGACCATGTCGTATGTGCCGTCGATCCAGATCATATGAACCAGATGAGATTTGAGACGCACAGCTGTCTCGAGTTCGTTCGCGGAGAAAAGGAAGCCGCCGTCGCCTGAAATTGAAAGAACCTTTTCCTGAGGACGGACGAGTGTGGCCGCGATAGCCCAAGGCAACGCAACGCCGAGCGTTTGCTGTCCGTTGGAGATGAGCAACTGACGTGCACGGAAACTGTAAAGATACCGCGCCAAATACATACTGAAGGAGCCCATATCAGAGCACACGGTCACATCGGGCGTGAGGATGTCTTGGAGTTCCGCTATGAGCCGCAGCGGATGAATCGGAACAGCTGAGAGCGAGGACGCCTCGGCCCTCATCTGTTCTCGGTCTTGAGCTATTCGAGACAGGAGAGCCTTGGAAGAGGCGTCAATTGGGGGCCGATGTAGAAGCGGAGTCAACGCGGCGAGAGTTTCTTCGATGCTCCCAATCAGTTCGACTGCGGGATCGTAGTCGTTCTCGAGTTCGGCGGGAACAACATCAACATGCACGATCGTGCGGTCTCGACCCTTGTTCCACAGAGATGGCCAGTATTCGACGGCGTTATAACCGATGGTGACCACGAGATCTGCCGTGTGCAACACCTCATCAGCCGGCTGGTTTGCGAGCTGGCCAACACGGCCTGCAAAAAAGGGAAAGAGCTGCTGAGAGATCGCTCCGGCAGCCTGAAAAGTTCCGACGACCGGGATCGAGCACGCGTATAAGAAGGCGCGAATGGCATCGGCGGCTTTTGGCTTGCTGGCCATAAGTCCCAGAAAGACAACCGGGGCTTTAGCAGAATTGATCAGGCGCGCTGCTTCGCGCAGAGACGCTTCCGCGGCCCGTCCCTGCTCTGTAAAACTGCTCAGACCGATCGGTTTACATTGCGCCTCTCCGGTCATTACATCTGTGGGAAGGCTGACGAATGCGGAACCTGGCCGAGCTGATTCGGCGGCGCGAAATGCTGCGGCAAGCACCTCGGCGGTGGAAGCCGGCGAATCCACCTCTGCTGCGTACTTGGTTACCGGCTTGCACACACTCACCGAGTCCATTGTTTGATGCAAGGATTTGAGGCGATCCGCCACTGAGACAGCACCCCCGAGCGCGACCATTGGATCGCCCTCCGAATGAGCAGTCGCCAATCCGGTCACCAGGTTAGAAACGCCGGGTCCCGATGTCGCAATCGCTACTCCGGCCTTGCCAGTCATGCGCCCGATGCCTCCCGCAATGAAGGCCGCATTTTGCTCGTGACGGCAGACCACCGTCTGAATGGAGGAATCGACCAACGTATTGAATACTTTGTCGATCTTTGCGCCTGGCACTCCAAAAACATATTTTGTACCGCGCGCTTCAAGCATTCGGACCACGACATCGGCACCTGTCTCTGTTTGCGTTTTCGCTTGTGCTTTCATCCTGTTGCTCCTTTCGGGACTAACTATTCGGCTCTCTGGAGATCCTTTGTCGTGTCCACTGCCAGGTTCTCTTTTAAAAACGATCCGGCTTCTGGGAGACGCACGTCGTATTCGAAGAGCGTCTGGATTCCGACGCGCAATCCCTTTGCACTGCAATCGAGCACGTGGCCACCCTTCGTGCGGTCGTTGGAGATGAAGTGGAAGTGATATCCAGGGATGCTAAAGGAGCTCGAATAGCGCGGAGACCATACGCACACGAGCGTGCCCTCGATATCTTTGAATCGAAATTCCGGCTGAGTCTCGGCCGCGGCGAGAAGCCGCGTGCCTTCGCTAGCAGCCTTCACTGCGCGTGTATGCATGTGCTCAAAAACGCCGTCCACACGCAAGGCATAGAACAAATTTTCGGATTCGCGGTGAGGATCGCAGGCTCGCTGTAGGTCATCGAGACTGCCGGTATCCGTGACTTCAAAGTTCTCATCGGGCTGAAATCGGCTGACAACCGCAAACGGAATCTCGAAATCGTCCCTCCGAGCCGCCACCGTGCCGTCGCCGCGCACCTGATAGATGACCCCGTCGAGCACCACCATTTCCCCATCGAGATGTTCAAAGGTTCCCAAGCCGAAGTCGCCGTTGGCGAGTAACTTCCGTGACGACACGGCTCCCTCAGACACTCCCTGCACGAGGGCCGCAGAGGTGGAGATTTGATAGGCGCGGTGGCGGCCGGTTTGAAAATATTGGCTGAGCGCCGCGGTAACAACGCTGTCAGGCGAAGTAGCCCGGCGCGCAACAGCATTATTTAGAATGCTCGCGAGGGAATCTGGGATAACCACAGTTAGATTCGGCATGACATAACCTTCTTTTGACCCCAGAGGGCTTCGACATCGATGGTCGTTTCTCTTTTCCTATCTGTCCGTTTCATAACCTTGTCTTTCGTACTGAACTCCTGTCGCCACCTCATCCGCTGCTGGTCAATCGATCGGCTGATCCTCGCCAGGATCGACATCAGTTTTTTGCAAGGCTAGACCCTGATTGGGTGACGACAAGAAAAATATGTTGAGGGAGCGGGCGCCTTGAGCGCCATGCACCAGAGTGGCCTCTACGTCAGCTGTCGCAGACGGCCCCATCATGAAGCACCCAAATGCAGTCTCGTTGAGTCGCACTCGACGATAGGCTGCGTGCATATCCGGAACGATCTGTTCTGGATCCAGCAGAACAATAAGGTGTTGAGACAGCACACCCAAGGCGTTGACGACAAGGTCTTCTTGCGTCAGCCAAACGGCTCCACTCTCTGCAACGCCGAACTGCGCGCGGACCACGCCAACGTCCACGTCCGCGAGTTGATGTGGATCCTGGACCGCTTCTACACGTCGTGTGCCGTAGATCTCCGGCACTGCGGAGCACACCACTTTTGCGCCGGGATGCAGTGCCATCAATTTGGCCTCGGCCTCCGCTGCACTGCTGACATCATGGAAAGCGCCTCCAGCTTCGCGGAGATGTTGTTCAAATGCAGGCTTGAGAGGACCGCCCGCCCTTGCGAAGACAGGAATGTGCGGGTGTTCCACTGGTTTCGGAAGATTGGCGCGGATAGAAGTCAGAATTGTCTCCCGGCTAGTTTGCGGCCTTTGCATTTTCGCTCCGATTCTCGAGATACCACTCGCGGAAGGTTTGCTTGGCAAGATGTGGGAGTTCGCGATCGCGCCCCCAAGGGTTCAGAGAGTTGTTGTACAAGAGGAAGTGCGGCGCGTATTCCAAAGCCGGCTCGGCAAACTTCTGCACAACGTGATATTCCTCAGGGTGAGCAAAGACGTATCCGGCCACTGCGAATGACAGCCGTTTTGCCAACGGCAGGTATCCCTTTTTCGCCATTACTCTGCGCCACTTAAATATTTGGTCGCTGATATCGATTCTGACTGGACAGACTTCTGAACATGATCCGCAAAGAGTTGAATGAAATGGCAGTTCGCTGTACTTGAATTCATCGAAGGTCGGATCGAGGATCACACCAATCGGACCGGAGTACGTTGCCCCGTAAGCCAGACCTCCGCTGCGGCGGTAGACGGGGCAAGTGTTCATGCAAGCACCGCAACGGATGCATTTCAGCGAATGCCAGAATTCGGGCATCGCAAGGCGCCGGCTGCGCCCATTGTCCACCAGAACGATATGCAGTTCGCCGCCCTTCCTCGGTCCGGTGAAATGCGAAGAGTATTGCGTGAGCGGAGCGCCTTCTGCACTTCGCGCGAGCAATCGCAGGAAAACGCCCATATCTTCCACTCGCGGAACGATCTTCTCTATGCCAATGCTGGCGATATGAATGGGCGGGACGGAGGCACCGATGTCAGCATTCCCCTCATTGGTGCAAACCATGAAGGTTCCTGTTTCGGCGATTGCAAAATTGCCGCCCGTCATTCCCGCGTCAGCGGCGAGAAATCTGGGGCGAGCGTTATTGCGCATGACCTCCGTCAAAAAGTGCGGATCGTCGTTGTCAGGATTGGTACCGATCGTGCGGGCGAAGAGCCTCGCCACATCCTGCCTGGTCTTATGAATAGAAGGGAACACTATGTGGCTAGGCGGTTGTCCATCGAGCTGCTGGATCCGCTCACCTAGGTCCGACTCAATCACCTTGATCCCGCGGTTTTGTAGGTAGGGTGCCATCTGACACTCTTCCTGAAGCATGGACTTGCTCTTGATCAGTTCCTTCGCCCCGTGATCTTCAAGGATCGAGTACACAATTTCGTTGTGCTCCGCCGCGTCCAGAGCCCAATGAACATGGGCTCCCCGTTTCGTGGCGTTGGCTTCGAACTCTTCGAGATATTGATCGAGGTGGGTGAGCGTATGCTCTTTGATCGTCGACGCTATTTCGCGTAGCTCTTCCCACTCCGGGATTGCCGCCGCCTCCTTGTTGCGACGCTGCATCGTTGCCCACAAAAATCTATCGTGCATCGGTTCATGGACGTGATCACGAATGATGAATAACTCGGCTGCGGCCGCTGGATCGACTTGCTTTGCGCTACCCATAACAGGACCTCCTTAGAACGGGCCGCCATTCAGTACTTGTGCTATGTGAACGTATTTCAAATCCAATCCAGCTCTTCGGGCGATTCCTTGCTGGTGCATCAAGCACGACATGTCTGGAGACACCACAAATTCCGCGCCGTGGCGGAGATGATCGTGAACCTTATCCAGTCCCATTCGGGCTGAGACGGCTTCATCTGTCACGCAGAAGGTGCCGCCAAAACCGCAGCAGTCATCCGGACGGTCGACGGGCACAAGCACCAAGCCCTTGACCTTCGAGAGCAACTGGGCGGACTTATCGAATGCAGGGCCAACGATTTCGGACGGCTTCGCGATTCCCAGACCCCGGATGGAGCTGCAGCTGTTGTGAAGAGCGACGGAATGCCGAAACTCAGCCCAAGGGAAGGATTCGACTTTCAGAATGTCGTGGAGAAATTCAACCAACTCGTATGTATTTGCTCGAACGTGCTTAACGTTATCGTTTTGTTCGATGCTATCGAAGTGACAGCGAACCTGCTTAACGCAGCTCCCAGATGGCCCGACGATACAATCGTAGTTCTTAAAATTCTCAACAAAGAGTCGTTCAGCCGCCGCCGCGTTGACCTCATCGCCGCTGTTGGACATTGGCTGGCCACAGCACGTTTGGCTTAGGGGATAGCCAACATCGAGCTTGAACCGTTCCAGCAATTGGAGAGCTGCGATTCCAACCTCTGGATAAATCATGTCGATGTAGCACGGTATGAAGAGCCCGACTTTTGCACTTCGAGAAAGCTGCTTCCGATTTATGGCTTCTGTCTGTGTTGCCACTTCGCTTCTCCTTTCGGGGCGTGACCAATCCATCGTTAGACTCCTTTCTTTCTTAAGGCTGCCCGTGGCATCGCTCAAAATGGCTATCCACCTTAGCGAGCTGCATCATCACGCGCGAGGGGGTGGAGGACATTCCCCGAGGTGAGGATTACGCTGCGCTCGATGAAATTTTGGAGCTCGCGAATGTTTCTCGGCCACTGATACGAGCTGAGTGTAGACATCGTTTCCGCAGAAATGCGTTCGATTTGCTTACCCATCCGGCGGCTATAAAGCTCGACAAAATGCGTCACCAGGGCGGGAATGTCTTCGCGGCGCGCCCGTAATGGTGGCAGAGTGATTGGAAACACATTCAGACCGTCATACAGGTCGCTGCGAAATTCGTTCCGCTTCACCATGTCCGCCAAATTGCGGTTGGTCGCCGCCACGAGCCGAACGTTAACGTGGTGAGTCCGAGTGCCGCCTAAGCGCTCAAACTCCTGTTTCTGTAAGGCACGCAGCAGTTTGGGCTGCAGCGCCAACGGAATATCGCCCACCGCGTCCAGGAAGAGCGTCCCCTTATTGGCCATTTCAAAACGACCGATTTTTTGCGTGATAGCGTCTATAAGAGCGCCCTTCTCGTGGCCAAAAAGCTCGCTTTCCAGTAAATCGAAGGGAATGACAGCGCAATTCACCTTTATGAAGGGGCGTTCGTACCGCTCGCTGATGATGTGAATCGCGCGCGCGATCAGCTCCTTGCCTGTGCCCGTTTCTCCCTTGATAAGAACGGCGGAATCCGTAGGCGCGATGCGTTCGACTTCTTCGAGCACCGATTCCAGAGCAGGACTGTTACCTATAATCTGCTCGAATCTGCGCTGATTACGGTCGTGGTGACCGGACTCGAATCTTTCGTTCGCTCCCATATAAGCTCCCAGAAGGACCTCCTGGTTCACCCGGATGCACGTTTCCGTTACCGGATTTCGCTCTCCAGAGCCGCTCGAACACTCTCGATCAGGGCTTCGTTGTCGAACGGCTTTAACCACGTTTATTTCGCGAACTTGAACTTCAACCTTTCCGCGAAGTATCTCTGCCGTTTCATGCATCGCCTTGTTGCCCTTTGCGTTGATTGGGTTCTCGTTCGCGGCGAACACCTTCCTCGAAGGTCTGCCCAAGAAACCTGAGCAGTTCTTCCGTGCACCGGAACTTCAGTCGCTTTCCGGTATCCACTTCTTCCACCGACCCTTCGAACTGGCCTCGTGCGGAGTCCGTTTGGGGTCCGAGTCGTACTACAAAAGCTCCTCGCATGACGGGTAGCGTAGGCTGTTTCAGAGATCAAGGTGTGAGGTTTCCGTACGTTTTTTGTCCGATTTTTCGTTCCGGCAGGTCTGACACCGGTCGAGTGAAAGCCTCGGCGGGAGTTTACAGCGAGACGGGCACGCGCCGAAGCGGCGGGTGCCCGGGTCAGGTGTGCTTCTGATTTCGTTGCGAGAAGTCTCAGTCGAGCGCTATGTCCTTAGTCAGGACCCGTATTCGAAATACCCGCGAGGCTGTAAACGAGCGTGCTGATCCCAGACAGTGCGTCTTTCTTGGGCGGGCAAGCATCCCAGTGCGTGGGAGATGAGAAGGTTTCAATCATTCAGGCTCGATACCGCAAACCAGTGCCTGTGGCATGGTGAAGCTCGGGCCGACCTCACCCCGAAGGCGTTTGATGTCCTCCGCTACCTAGTCGAGCACGCGGGTCGACTAGTGACGCCGGATGAGCTACTGGAAGCGCTCTGGCCGGGCACCTATGTCAATCCGGAAGGTCTAAGAAGATACATCCAGGAAATCCGGAAAGTACTGGGAGACCGGCCCGACAAGCCGGAATTCATTGAAACTCTGCCCAAGCGGGGATACCAATTTGTGGCTCCCGTAATCGAAGAAGGCATTGCTAGGCGGTTAGATTTACCTTCGGAGGCGGCGAAAACCATCGTGGGTCGCGAGCCGGCCCTTACCGAGTTGGACCGCTGCTTAAGTAAGGCCCTGCTGGGGCAGCGGCAGATCGTTTTTGTCACGGGGGAGCCGGGCATCGGGAAAACGGCCCTGATCGATGAATTCCAGCGGCAGGCTGGCGCCAAAGTCGTGGACCTCGGTATTGCTCGCGGACAGTGCGTGGAAGGCTACGGAAGCAAGGAAGCGTACTACCCCGTGCTCGAAGCGCTTGGTGGCTTGTGCCGTGGTTCGAGAGGAGAATGCCTTGTCCAGACGTTGGCCGTGCAAGCTCCTACCTGGCTGGTGCAGTTTCCCGCACTGGTGAAATCCGAGCACCGCGACATACTTCAGCGAGAGATCCTGGGCGCCACACGCGAGCGCATGCTGCGCGAGATCGGGGACGCGCTCGAGGCGATCACCTCGGAAAATCCACTTCTGCTGGTTTTCGAGGACTTGCACTGGGCGGATCACTCCACGGTCGATTTCATCTCGGCCCTGGCACGCCGACGGTCGCCCGCCAAATTGATGCTCATCGGCACGTATCGCCCGGTGGATGTGATCGTCTCGGAACATCCCTTGAAGGCTCTCCAGCAGGGCCTGTCAGTTCATCAGTCATGTCGCCAGATCGCTTTGGAGTCGCTGGCAGAAGCCGAAGTGGCCGAATATCTCGCGATCGAGTCATCGGGAGCCAGCCTGCCGGATGGCTTGGCCAGCCTGCTGTACCAGCAATCGGAGGGCAATCCGTTGTTCATGGTGACGGCACTGGACGACATGGCCGAGCGGGGCCTGATCTCCCGCGAGAAGGAGAGATGGCAACTGCGGATCGATCTGAAGGGAATCGATCTGGGAGTGCCGAAAAGTTTGCAGCAGATGATCGAAGCCCAGATCGACCGGCTGAGCACTGAGGAGAAGCGGGTCCTGGAGGTAGCAAGCCTGGAAAGCGTCGGACGTTCCCGATTCGCGGTCGTCTCCCGAGCGCCGGTAATAGACCTGGAGCCGGAAGTGTTTGAGGGCGTGTGTGAATCGCTTTCGCGGCGGCACTGCATTGTTCGCTCGGCCGGCTCTGAGGAGTTCCCAGACGGGACGGTCTCCGCATGCTACGAGTTTGTGCACGTGCTTTATCGGCAGGTGTGCTATCGGCGGATTGCCCAGGGACGCAGAGCGCAGCTGCACAGGCGATTAGGAGAGTGGGTTGAGGCACGATTGGAACCATTGAACGAGGCGGCGGCCTGGCTGGCAGGTCACTTCGAACAGGCGGGAGATTGGCCGCGTGCCATCAAGTACCTGAAGCTCGCGGCGAATACCGCAGGGCGGCGTTTTGAACCTCGGCAAGCCGCAGAGATTCTTGAGCACGCTATCGATCTGGCAAAGAAACTGCCCGAGGCCGAACGATCGGTAAGCGAAATCGAAATTCTGGAGAAGCTGGCAAAGACTTACTTGGCACTGGGCGATGGCATGCGCGCCATCCAAACCTTTGAAGTTCTGGCTGCACGTGCGGATCACGATGGTCTGATCGACGTGGAGTTGCGTGCGCTCATGGACATGGCGTACCCGTTGTCGTGGAGCTGCTCTCAGCGTTCGCTGCAAGTGCTGGAACGGGCGCTTCGGCTCAGCGCCCAGCAGGAAGATCCTCTCCTGCGCGCAAGGACGCGTGTGCGCTGTTTTGCCTTCCGCCTGTGGCAAGGGTGGAATCCTCAGGATGCGGAGGAGTTCCACAAAGCATTCGCGGAGATTCTCAACACAGATGACCGCCGCATACTCACCCCTTATTTGGCCGACTGCGGATTCATAAGCTGGATGTCCTCCGAATACGCCGAGGCGCGTCGGAGCTTGAGCGAGAGCCGTATCATCCAGTTCGACACACTAGAGGAGAACCCCTATCTAAGTTCCCCGGATATATTCGGTCAACACGTCGTCGTACCAATCAATCTTCTGTTTCTCGGAGAGTGGGGCGAGGCGCTGCGAGAGTTCAAAGATCAAATTGCCATATTGGACAAAAACGCCTTATATAACTGGGGACAGGTAGCGCACCTCAACCGCGCATGGCTGCATCTGCAGGCCATGGACTTTGCAGGCGTGCTGGCGATTTGTAGCTCAGTGCTCCCCTTGGTCAGAGATCCCGAGCTTCGCCCCGCGCCTGACCATCCAACTCCAATTCCAGCTGCATTCCGGAACCGCCTGATTCTGACGGGCTCGGCGGAGACGGCTTTGGGAAATTATGAAAGTGCACTTGAGCACTTGCTGGCAGCGCGGGCAGAGATGGATCGGCTGGCGATCATCTTTAACTGGTACTGGCGCATCCGTCTCGAATCTGCTCTCACCGAACTTTGGCTTGCGAAAGGCGATCTAGCCCAAGCGCGAACGCACGCAGAAAGTTTTCTGAAGACCGCGTTGGCGACTGCGGAACACACGTGGCAGGCGCTGGCCTGGGAAATGAATGCCCGCGTAGCTATGGCGGAACTTGACCTGACAAGAGCACAAGACTGCATCGCCAAGGGGTTGTTTGCGATGGAAGGCTTTGAGGTTCCTCTAGCTGCCTGGCGCGTTCACGCCACCGCGGCCGAACTTTACCGCCGGATGAAATCGAGAGACTTGGCGGAACGCCAACTGGCACTCAGCCGCGAGACAATTATGAAGCTGGCGAATTCCCTTCCTGCGGAAGAGCCACTTCGACATGTATTCCTGTCAGCGCCAAAGATTCGCAAAATCCTCGGAGAAGGTGAAACTCCAAAGTCGCGTGCCAAAAAAGCTTGACGGGCGCAAATGTTGTTCTTCGCCAACACACATAGCGGCAAATCCGACGAAAACCAACTGTAGATAATTTTGTCAGGTCAAGTTCACTGGATCCGAACACGGGCTTTCTGCCTTGGATTTCCCGCATAGTTTCTCACTGACGTCCTATGAGCGGATACCTGCATTTCGGTCGCAGCAAGGTCTCCTAGGTCATGTTTTGGGTGGCTGGGCCGTCGCAGGAACCTACTTCATCACCTCTGGCCAGCCATACACTCCCATTCAATTTGCGCTAAATGGTGGTGGGCCGCCCTACGATAACGCATTCACAGCAGCCTAGTCGCTGATCTTCTACGCCTACGATCTGGACGCGCAACCGGGGCTTCGTAACGCGAGTTCGTTCCAGGCGTGGGGCCGAAGAGGCCCGGACAAGGAACAAGCTCTGAATCTCGGCATCTTCTACGAAGACAATGCCAGTAAGAAACGCTGGGTGTTGAAAGCCGAAGACCCGAAGACGCTGGAAGACATCGACGCCGTTTTCGTCACGGTCGAGCCAAACGGCGGGAGCCACCATCCGAGCGGGAAGCAGTTGCTGTTCGCCTACCTTCGCGTAAGTCCCAACCATCCTTAGGGACGAATCCCGATACAGCACCAAGAGCCCGTTTCCCGGACGGATTCTATCGGCCGAGCACTATTGCTCTGCCAACGCTCATCCTTCGACGGCCAGTGAGCGCGATCTCTTCCTCCGCCTGTGGCCCTGGCTCAGTTTGTGATTCAGCCCTATTTCCCTCTTTGTGGAGCACCTTCACGAATTATTTGGGCCGCCTGACACAAATTCCTTTTCCAGCGCTGAATAGGTAAGTAGAGGGACAAATGTCTCGCTATCCAGAAGCACAAACCTGTTCTAGTACTCACCGTCTAGCTCCCCTTACCCCCGACGATGGGAGCGAGGTTCAGCCGATGCGGGATTCCTGCGTCACGCTGGCGGGACAGCCTCGCTCCTGTCGACCAAACCTGGGAGGTAACGTGACCGGCACTTCGTCTCCGGAAACGCACGGTTGTTCCCACATCAAGAAACAAGCGCAGGGCAGGAAAAGTTTACTGACATCGTCGAGTCCTTCAAAAACCTTCCATACGTGGTTAACTGCGACCAGGGTGAACCGTGTGCGGAAAGCACGGTTCACTCTCCCGTTCACCGATCCGTTCACCCTCAGAGCGACCCTAAGCCTTACGGAACACATAGGTTGTGCACGGCACGACGATGAATTCGGACGCGGGCAAAACACCGAACTGGGCGGGAGCGACCCCACTTTTGACGGCTTTCAGCCGCCCAAAGTTCTGTGGGGTCGCTCCCGCCCGTCACGCAGGAAGGGTGACCGTGTTTTGGCCGCGTGCAGGAGTCGGAGAGTGCAAGTCGTAAGGCAAGATGTAAGACAAAACCAACTGGGAGTAGAAGAACAACAACATGGCAATCATCAAGGCACCACCCAAACAACCAAAGTCGGTGACGGTTCAGGCCCGCGTCGAAGAGTCCGTAAAAGAAAATCTCGATCAGTATGCGAAGTTCATCGACTCCACTCCGTCATACGTCGTCACGGAGGCGCTGAAAGTTCTCTTTAAACGCGATGACGAGTTCAAAGCATGGCTAGGCCAACAGACAGCCGATAGGGGAATTCAAGAGCTTAAAGGAGGCGGACTCAAAGAGACCGCGTAGCACAAATGAAGGACGCTCCAATACAACTCGACATGCGCGAGAACGCAGCGTCATCAAGACGGCATGCCTCGCGCCTTACATTGGATGCATTGCCCTCGATGTCCGAGTTTCTCCCGAGAGGTTTGCAACATCGTCCGCCAACTCCACTCTTGTCATCCCGTACAAGCGAGACGGACAAATCATTCATTACCATGCCGCTGGAAGCGGCCACAGGAGGAGAAAAGGGAGATAGTGACGAAATTGTTTCCGCTCCTGCAACGGTTATCAATGCTAAGGAGTTGAGGCAAGTGCCCGTGATGCCGGAGCCGTTTGTCTCCGCGGGCGAGGCGGCACAATTTCTCTGCGTTAGGCGCCGCTTTCTACTGGAGCTCGCCCGCAGAGGCATTGCCGGAGCCTACGCACTTGGCACCGGAAACAAACGCAAAATCTGGGTGTTCCGCCTCTCAGAACTCGCCGCTTCCATCGCGTGTAAGCAGACGCCGATCCCAAATCTGCCAAAACCGTGTACGATCGAATCTGGCAGTCCCCGCTGAAAAGAGGAATATGGCTTATCAGCGAGGATCACTCAAGAAAGTGCGCCGCAGGGAAGGAGATACCTGGGTGCTCAGATACCGGGTTGCGAGTGCAGACGGAAGGCGGGTCGAACACAATGCGCCCATAGGACTTGTCCAGAAATTTCCAAAGGATGAGGACGTATGGCGCGAGATTGACCGTCTCGGAATCCTGATCCGCATTAACGACAACACCTCTTCGAGCCGTATCAGGTTCAATTCCCTCGCGGAGCATTACCTCAAGGCCGACTTTGGGTCCGATGCTGTGCGTCCGAAGTCGGAAAACACAACGGGCATTACGGAGCATATCGTCCGCGATTACCTTATCGCTCGCTGGGGCGGGGAAATTGCGGAAGACATCAAACCCCTCGAGATTCAGCGCTGGCTTAAATCGCTGAATACCGAGTCAAAACTTGCATGGGCGACGATTGAGAAGATGCGGGGTGTCATGAGCCGCATCTACAAGGTCGGCATCCTGCACGAGCAGGTCAAGAAGAACCCCGTGATGCACGTCGAAACGCGAAGCAAATCCCATTACCGGGCTATCGTCATCACCCCGGCCCAGACGTTCAATATTCTGAAAACCCTGAAAAACAATCTTCATCACACGCTTGTGCTCACCTGCGCCGCGACCGCACTCTGTTCATCGGAGATTTTGGCGCTGCGATGGGCCGACATCTTGTGGCTGGAAGAACGGATCCGGGTTTCAAAACGCTGGGCAAGCGGTAAAGATCGTGAAACCAAGACGGAAGCATCGGACGGCTACGTTCCCTTGCATCCGGTCCTGGCGAATCACCTGCAGCAGTGGCGCTGCCAGACGCCCCACAAGAAGGACACGGATTTCGTTTTCCGTCCTTCAAGGCGCGCGGTAGCGTCCCCCTATCCTCCTCCGTATTTGTTTCTGACCATCTCCGGCCGGCTGCGAAAGCAGCTGGAGTGCAGATCAAGGATGGCCAGAGGTTCGGACTTCACAACCTTCGTCACTCGCTTAGCAACTGGCTGGTGAACAAGGCGAAGGTCGAACCGAAGACGGTGCAGGGAATCCTGCGTCATTCGAGAATCCAGACGACGCTCGATCTCTACACCCAGGAAGACAGCGATGAAGCTCGGGGAGCGCAGGGTGAATTCCTGAAAGCAGTCGGAGTGCATTCAGGGATGACACAATAATGGCAGTTGTGGGTTGAATTGTGGGTTGGAGCGTTTCCGGTTTTTGCTTTAACTCATTGAAAGATATGGTAGGCCCGTGGGGACTCGAACCCCAGACCTCTACCGTGTCAAGGTAGCGCTCTAACCAACTGAGCTACGGGCCTAGAATCCATAAAGTTTAACACGAGTGCCAGGTCAAAGCGGAGCGCACCTATCCATCGACTGATGCTTCGAATGATGCCCCGACGAGATATCGGGCGGTGTGTTTGTGTTAGTGTTGCCGGGGGATAGCAATAGAAGGGCATGCCGATCAAGACGATCATCGAGCCGTTCCGGATCAAGAGCATCGAGGCGATCCGCCGCACCACGCGTAAAGAACGTCAGAAACTCATGGAGGCCGCGGGCTACAACCTTTTTCTGGTTGCTTCCGAAGCGATTCTGATTGACTTGCTGACGGATTCGGGGACCGCGGCGATGTCCACCGAACAGTGGGCGGCGATGATGCGCGGCGACGAATCGTACGCCGGTTCGCCGAGCTTCGCGCGATTCCGCGATTCCGTGCAGGGCATCTTCGGTTTCCGGCACGTGATTCCCACGCACCAGGGCCGCGCCGCAGAACGCATTTTGTTCAGCGTAATGTGCAAGAAAGGCGACGTGGTCCCAAACAACACGCATTTCGACACCACGCGCGCGAACTGCGAATTCGTCGGAGCGCAAGCGCTGGACCTTCCCACCCCGGAAGCGAAGGAGCCCGCGCGCGTGCATCCCTTTAAAGGGAACATGGACACGGCGCGGCTGACGGAAACGATCGAACGCGAAGGCGCGAAAAAAATTCCGCTGGTGATGCTGACGGTGACGAATAATTCCGGAGGCGGCCAGCCCGTCTCGATGGAAAACATTCGCGCGGTAAAATCCATCTGCAAAAAGTATGGAACTCCGCTGTACATCGATGCATGCCGCTTCGCGGAAAATGCGTACTTCATCAAACTGCGCGAGCCGGGCTACGCGAAAAAAACTCCGCGCGAGATTGCGCGGGAAATGTTTTCGCATGCCGACGGCTGCACCATGTCCGCGAAGAAGGACGGCATGGCGAACATCGGCGGATTCCTTTGCACCAACGACGATATTCTGGCGCAACAGGAGAAAGACCTGCTGATTTTGACCGAAGGCTTCCCGACGTACGGCGGGCTGGCGGGACGCGAC
>Ga0209648_10002141_pt1 | contig 16265 bp, 8 predicted proteins | sample GraSoi2013_115cm_FD_185830 | JGI IMG/M metagenome (GOLD analysis project Ga0209648, IMG submission 185830) | Grasslands soil microbial communities from the Angelo Coastal Reserve, California, USA - Sample 9_17_2013_115cm (SPAdes) (version 2) | ecosystem: Environmental > Terrestrial > Soil >...
CCCCGGAAGCGCTTTTAGAGTCACCACTTTTGGAAATGTTCATGCTAAACAATTTGAACCTCTTTAGAATCCACACTCATGAAAGACCAGCGGCGCGAGTCCGTTTTGCACCATTTTGGTGCAATGTAAGCCCCTTTAGAATCAACACTTATAGAAATGTTCGTAAGTGTTGATTCTAAACCACTTATGAGGACCTTAAGTTCTTTAGATGCAACACTTACAAAAAATGGGGGGTGGGGGGAGGGTGCTCGGAAGGTTCAAAATGAAACCACTGTGGCGGCGCAGTCGCACCGCGCGCTGAGCGCGCCTGCCACTCTTTTCGCCGCCGCCGCGATCGGGCAATCCGTACGCCGAAGCGGAAGCACCGCAGTCAGGATTTGATTTGGTTGGAGGCGGCGTCCCAGGTGACGGCGGCCTGCCGGAAATAAGATTGGTTGGCCATGTGGCAAGAGAGCGCGGCGTTGTGGCCGAAGACGGTGTCTTCGGTGACTTGCTGGTGGTTGCGCGCCCCCTGGAAAAATCTCCAGAGGTGAGGTTTTTCTTCGTCCCAGGAAGCGCCGCGATAGTGGAAACCTTCCGTGATGGGTTCCTTGCCGGGCTTGGGGTCGTGCTCCGCGTGCCACTTCTTTAGATAGGCTTCGCGCATCGCTTGTGGGTAGCCGGAAGTGTAATAGCTGGGAGACTCGTCTTCGCCGGATTGCGGGAAGTAGGTGATGGCGTATTCAGTGACTTCGAGAATGCCCTTGGAGCCTTGGAAGCGGTAAATCTCCGGCGTTTCGCAGCCGAGATTGAGGCGGAGATACACCGGCGCGCGGCCGTAGTCGAAGAGTGTGGGGTGAACGTCAGGCATATTGCGGCCGTCCTTGAAGCGCAGGATGTCGCCGAGAGCCATGGCGCGCTTGGGCGGCTCGTTCCAGCCGAGCATGAAGTTCATGCCGCTGACGAGATGGACGAGAAGGTCGCCGGCAAGGCCGGTGCCGTATTCCTTCCAGCACCGCCAGCGCGCGAAGTACTTGGGAGAAGTGTCCGGATCCCAGGGCCGCTTGGTGGCGTCGCCCTGCCAGGTGTCCCAATCGAAATTGGCGAGGGAGAGATCGGGAGGGGGAGGATATTCCCACGCGCCGGTGGGATCGTTACGGCCGAGCGAACCTTCAACGAGCGTGAGAGTGCCGATGATGCCGTTGGAGAGAAGCTCTTTGGCTTTGGCGCAGATGACGGAGCTGACGCGCTGCGAGCCGATCTGCACGACGCGGCCGGTCTTTTTTGCGGCGGCGACCATGGCCACGCCATCGGCGGCGGAATGGGACATGGGCTTTTCACAGTAAATATCTTTGCCGGCGCTGACGGCGTCGACGACGACTTGTTTATGCCAATGGTCGGGGACGGCGGCGATGAGGCAGTCGATTTCCTTGTTGTCGAGAAGATCTTTGTAGCGGCGCGTGGTGGGAATTTTTTTGCCGACAATTTCCTGGGCGAGAGTGTGGCGGCCATCGTAGAGATCGCAAGCGGCGACGCATTCGACGCCGGGAAGTTGGATGGCGTCGCGAAGGAGGCCGGAACCTTGCATGCCGATGCCGATGATGCCGAAGCGGAGGCGGTCGCTCGGCGGTGTCGATTGCAGCGGCAAAGGAATGTGCTCCGGCTCAAGAATAATGGCGGGCGAAGCCGCGAGCGCGCCCGCGGCGCCGGCGGTGCGCTGGAGGAATTGACGGCGGGAAAGTTCTTTTTTCATGTTCCGCTCCTGAAGAAAGGTGAGAGTCCCGACCAAGTCGGGATCTTCGATCAAAAGTTTAAAGTTGAAAGTGTAAACCAAGAGCCTCTGGGAAAATTTGCCGGGCCTCGCTTCATCGGCTCCTGCTCCTTTTTTTCTTGCGCGGCGGCCGGAAAGGCGAGTCAAGCTACGGAGCAGCCGTGCGGCGCCCCTAAACAAGAAAATCAAAACTGGAGATTGTGCAGGTAGTCGTAGCTGATCTTGATGTCGTCAAACGCTGATTTGGGTTCATCGTTTTCAACGAAATAATGCTGGATGCCGGCCTTTTCGGAGTGCGCGAAAAGATTTTTCCAGTCAATGGAGCCCTGGCCAACGTCAGCCATGTGGCCGCCGAATTTAACGGACTGGCCCATCGCTCCCTGGTACTCACTCGGCGTAGAGGCGTCCTTCACCCAGTCTTTTACGTGGACGAGCGGGAAGCGGCCGGGATATTTTTCGAAATAGGCGAGGGGATCCTTGCCGGCGACGCTGATCCAGCAGAGATCCATTTCCATGGCGACGAATTTGGGATCCGTTTCGGCGAGGAGGAAATCATAAGGGAGTTTGCCGCCGAGCGAGAGGGCGGAATCGAATTCGAACGAATGATTGTGGTAGCCGAACTGGATGCCGGCTTTCTGGCTGGCTTCGCCGGCGCGATTGAAAAGATCCGCCGCGCGCTTCCAGCCGCCGGGCTTGGCGCGCTGCTTCTCGTCTATCCACGGACAAATGATGTAGGTGTGGCCGACAATCTTGGCGGCTTCGAGGGCTTCCGGCCACTTTTTTTCGAGGACGTCGTAGCCCGCGTGGCACGAAGGCGCGGCCAGGCCATTCTTGTCGAGAATGGCGCGGACGTCTTTCGGAGAACGGCCGTAGTAACCGGCGTTGGCCGCAAAAATGCCGGCGAATTCGACTTCCTTGTAGCCGACGGCGGCGACTTTTGCGATGCTGCCTTCGAAGTCGGTTTCCATGGCTTTGCGCACGGTGTAGAGCTGGAGACCGACGCGGTCAATGCTATGCGCGGCCGCAGAGCGGCCGACGGAATGTGCGGTGTCCGCAGCCCAGGCTGGCTTGGCGGCGGCTGCGAGAGTAGCGGCGATGGATGTACCGATAAATGTGCGTCGATTCATGGGCGGCATTTTACTCCATTCGAAAGGAAAGGGAACAGAGTTCGTTGGAAAAGAGAAGGGCGGCGCTCCGAAAAACGCCGCCCTCCAGCCAGTTATTTGATTAGAAGTAAAACCGCAGACCGAACTGCATGCGGCGCGGCGCGTGAGCGCTGGTCAAATGCCCGAAGTCCGAGCTGCCGAGCGCTGAGCTGATAGAACCTGTCCCATTACCAAATTGCGTATGGTTGAAGAGGTTAAAGTTTTCCCAGCGGAAATCAATTCCGATTTTCTCGCTAATGGAGAACCTCTTAAACAATCCAAAGTCGAAGTTCACTCGGCCCGGGAGGTAAAGCGTGTCTCGCCCCACATTGCCAAATGCAAGCCCTCTAGGAATGGCGAAAGCAGCGGGGTTGAACCAGAGCGGCCCAAAAGTGCCCGGTTCCTGGTTTGAGGTGAAACCGGTGTGAGGGTTACTCACCAAATCAGGACGAGAGCCCGTGCCAACGCCGTTGGCCACGCCGGCACTGTCGCCAAAGGCCGTGCCGTTGGTTACGCTGAAAGGATTGCCGGTCTGCGCGATAGTGATGCCGGAGACCTGCCAACCGCCGAGAGCCTGGTGAGCTATGCCGGCTTCCTTGAAGAATGGCAAGCCATAAACATAGCTGATAGCCAGACTGTGACGCTGGTCAAAACTGGAACTAGCCCGATTCCTGGGGATATTGTAGGAATCGACGAAAGCACCGTCAAAACGATCGGAGGAATCGTCGATAGAGTGGCTGTAGGTGTAAGAAAGGCTGAGGGTCAGATCACCCACAGTGCGCCGCGCCGTGGTCTGAAGGGCGTGATAACTGGAATTGGCAACATCCTCCAGCCGGGTGATGTTCCCAAAACCGAGAAGTGGACGCAGGGGGTTAGGATCGTTCCCGCAGGCAACGCCGAGATTGGTGGCTGCCTGCCCGGTGATGGCCACACCGCTTGGCGTAGTCAGGGTTCCGCAGTCATCGTGGCCGTTAGCGCCGATGGCTTCGCCAGGTTTGTACGGATTCGCCGAGACGGGCACTGACTGCAGCTGGTTTAGATTACGTTGCAACGTTAAATGCGTGCCTTTGCTGCCGACGTAAGAAGCGGTAGCTACGATGTGCGATGGAAGTTCTTTTTGAACGTCCAGGTGCCACTGTTGGACGTATGGCCAGATGGCCTTACTGGGGATGGAATTGACGCCGAGCGGGAACAACGGCACGAGCGCACCGGCGCCGATATTTTGGTAGCCAGCGATATTGGACTGCGTAGCGTTGAGCGCCAGAGGGGCCGAACCTTCGAGTGACTCCGTGTTGCCTTCGTTGCCATTGGTATGCTCAAAGAAGACGCCGTAACCACCACGTATGGCCATTTTGCCGTCTCCCTTGGGGTCAAAGGCAAATCCAATGCGCGGGGCTGGATTAAAGAGATGCCCCTTGAGACAGCCAGCATTCGAGGAAGTTCCGACCTTAACGGTGGGGAATGCTGATCCCGGGACGAGAGGGAAATTCCCTCCCGCTCCTCCACACTGAACAATGCCGTTAAGCGGATTCCCAGTTTTTCCTGCGTTCTGAGCCAGCGAACCATCAGAATTGAAGGCCGGCTCATTGGCCGGGACGAAGGCGCTGGGATCGAAGTTGAAGGCCTGCTTGTAGCGCTCGCGGTAGGTTCCAAACAAGCTCAAGCGGAGACCAAGATTGAGCGTCAGGCGCTTCGTGACGCGCCAGTCATCCTGAAAATAGGGTTCCACGATCTTATAGCGGTTGTAGTATTTGGCCTCCAGGTTCCACTGATGGTAGCTGGCAATATTTCCCACCAGCATATCGGCAAGTGAGTTTCCTGTGCTAGGGATGGCCTTATTGCTGGAATCAAAGGTCAGGATTCCCTGGACGTCCGGAGAATTCTCCTCGTTCTTTTGCGCCGCAGCAAAGTAGACCCCGAACTGAAACGTATGCGTGCCCAGAATCTTAGTCATGTTGTCCCGATAGGTGTAGACGGGGTTGGCGTTATTCCAAGGGAAGTAGCCGGTGTCTTGGGCGAGGCCTCCACCTCCACCATAAGCGACGTTGCTCGCGAGGGAAATCGACGGAAGTTTCCCGCCGAAGCCATTATTAAAAATCGCGCCCATAGGGAACGGAGACGGAAGAGCTGGATTGTTAAGGGCGGTGAGAAAAATATGATCGGCGGTGTAGCTAGCCACGAACTCATTGAGCAAGGTCGGCGAAACGTTGGCGTTCAAGCGCGCGACAAAGCTCGATCCCGGCCCCACGAATTTCGTTTGTATGTCCTGGAAATTGGAAGTACCTGTACCCCAGAGAGGGTTCGGCACCACGGTTTGCCAGGAATCATGAATATAACGAAACGTCAGGCGGTAGTTGTTGGTGATGTTGTGATCGACGCGAACAAGTTCTTCGCGCCAAGTCGTCGGCGTGGAGACGGTTTGTGTGACGGCAGGAATCGGAGTTCCGTCGGCAAAAGTGCTGTTCGTCGTGTTGGCCTTGGGAATGAGCGTCAGGAGCGCCGTGCCAACTGCGGTCGGCACGACTTTGTGACTGCTGGAGACTTGCGAGCCAGTTGGACAATCGCTGGGTTGATGGGAGCAGAGAACGGAGAAATCTCCGCTGCGCTCCAAATCAGAGGGAACGTTCTGGGTAATAGTGGAAGGGTTTTTCTCCCGGCGCCATTCCTCGGAGAAAAAGAAAAAGGTCTTCTTCTTGTCGGCGTTGTAATGGTTGGGAAAGTAGACTGGCCCGCCGACGGTATAACCGAAATCATGTTTCTTGTAAGGGGCCTTTGGCTGGGTCGGGTCAATACCTTGATCCCAAGACTTGGCATTGAAGAACTCGTTGCGCAGGTATTCGAACGCGCTGCCATGGAACGAAGCGCCGCCGGACTTGGTCTCAACTTCAACAGTACCGGAGCCATTGCGGCCGTACTGCGCGCCATAATTTGAGGTGAGGACTTTAAATTCGGCGATGGCCTCGGGATTGGGATACACGTTGAGGGTGGCATTGCTGCCGTTGTCCATGTTGTCGCCGCCATCGAGCTCCCAGTTGTTATATTCGGTGCGGCCCCCGTTCATGCTGTAAGCAACGTTGCCATAGACGCCGACAGTGCCCTCGTCCTGGCCTGTCTGATTCACCACGCCCGGGGCGAGAGTGACCAACTGGGTGAAGTTGCGGCCGTTCAGAACCAGCTGATCGATCTGCTTGCCAGTGATAGTGCTGGTGAGGTCCGAAGACGTGGTTTCGACCTGGGCGACGCTTTCGCCGGTTACTTCCACTACTTCGGTAATGGCCCCTACGGTTAACTGCACGTCGACGCGGATCTTCTGGGCGACGTCCAGCACGACTTTGGTGGCCGAGTATTTCTGGAATCCTTTTGCGGACACGGAGAGGTTATATGTAGCACCCGGCAAACCGGCGACCACGTAAGCGCCGTCGGTGTTCGTGGTGGTTGTGCGCGTGAGGCTGCCAGCCACATTTGTAATCATTACTTCAGCGCCGATGACGGCGGCGCCGGATTTGTCGGTGACGGTACCGCTGATGTAGCCAGTGTCTTGAGCGGGCGAAGCGAGGGGCAGGGCCAGCGCAACGGCTAGCACGCCGAGCCAGAGCCACGCGGCTCCCAAAATATTCTTTTGACGACTGAAAAGGTTTGAGAGTTCCTTCACGTTAAGACCTCCAAGCGAGATTCGAACTTGGGGAGACGTGGAATGCAGGGCCTGGCGCGGAGGTTTAGAGCGGCTACCCCCGAAGTCACCTCGCGCAGAAAGCTCCCTGATCGGACACAGCCTCCACCACTCGACGACTGCAGGCAACGCACCGAAGCTATCTATTAAAACGAGTTAATAGTGCATTTGAAGGTTGGTGTCAAGGGGGAAATTTGTGACCAGCTGAGATATAGCACCCGCGGCGGCGGAAGGCCGGAGATAGGCGACGTCTACGGCGCCAAACCGCAGAGGCTGCTTGAAATCTTGATGGGACTGCCGGACACTAAATGCCGATGCACGCTCGATTTTTGAACGGACGCATGCTGGCTTGCGTTCTATCTCTAAGTGTCTGTGTGGGTGCCGCGAGGCCCGCCTGTGCGAGACCTTTGAACGAAGCGGGCTCGGCGCACCAGTCCAACTCTTCGCCAGCCGGGGCGAACCAGCGAAACGACCCTAAAGCATGGTTTGCGAAGGGGCAGACGGCGCTTCAGAGCGGGGACCTCAACACGGCAGAAGCGGCCTTTCGCCAGGTACTTGCAGCCGACCCGCGCGCCGGCTCCGCCTACGCCAATCTTGGCGTGATCGCCATGCGCCGCAAGGATTGGGACCACGCCATCACGCTGTTGCAAAAGGCCGAGAAACTCGAGCCAAAGATGGCAGGAATCCGGCTGAATATCGGGCTTGTCGAATACCGGCGCGGCAATTATGCCGCCGCGATTGCGCCGCTGGCCTCCGTCTTGCGCGACCAGCCGGATTCGCAGCAAGCGCGTTACCTTCTGGGACTTTGCCAGGTTTTCTCGAAACGGTACGCGGCCGCGATACCCGTGCTCGAGCCATTGTGGCCGGAAAAGTCTGGAGACGTGTTGTATCTCTATTTGCTGGACATTGCCGCGGTGGAATCCGGGCAAAAAGAGCTGGACGAGAAAATCCTCAAGCGCATGACAGATGTCGGCGGCGGGACCGCTGAATTTCATTTGATATTGGGCAAGGCGTACCTGAATCGAGATGAAGTTCCGGAAGCAACGTCGGAGCTTGAGCAGGCCGTGGCGCTGAATCCCAATCTTCCTTTCGTCCATATGAATCTAGGAGTTGCGTATATGCGAGCCGGGGTTGACGAACGGGCGGAAGCGGAATTTCGCAGAGATGTCGCGCTGGAGCCGGATCTGGCTGACAATTACGAACAGCTCGGCGTGCTCTATTCGCGGATGCAAAGGGACGAGGGCGCGGAGAAATCGTTCCGCGAGGCGCTGCGTCTGGACGCGAAAAGCGCCGGCGCATACCTGGGACTCGCGAAGCTTTATCAGAAACAGAATAAACCAGAGCCGGGCTTGAAAATGATTGACACGGCGCTGCGTCTCTCGCCGGATATCCATGGCGGGCGCTTCCTGCGAGGGCGAATCCTGATGCAGCTTGGGCGGCAGAAGGAAGCGCGCATAGAGTTCGCGGCTGCGCAGAAAGATATGGAGGGCCGCTTGAATAAGGAACGCGAGTCGCGAGAAGATGATCGAGTGCCCAACCCGGAGTTGACCCGACAGCCGCAATAACAGGCAGCACTGTTCAGGCCACATCAAAAGGGGGCGCCAGCCAAGGGCCGCGGACCTGCTCGATGGCTTCTGCGACGGCCAAGACCAGTTCGTCTTCAAACGGCCGGCCAATCACCTGCACACCGATGGGCAGTCCTTCATTGGAAACGGCGACGGGGACGGACGCGCCGGGAAAGCCGGTCAAGTTCAGCCATTGCGAAAACCGCATGGTGTCGCGATATCCCGTGCCGGGGAGGTAATTTCCCTGGCCGTGGCGAAACGCGGGACTCTTGGAAACTGGCGAGAGAAGGACCGGCGTGTTTTGCATTTGGCGCAGAATTTCGGCGCGGAGAAGATCGCGATCCGCGCAAGCCTTCGTGAATTGATCGAGAGTAATTGGATCTCCAGAGGTTGCGTAAGCCAGATACTCGCGCAGCATCGGACTGACTTGGTCTTCTTGGCCGGCGATGCTGTGGCGGAACAGATTGCCGATCACTGGGCCAAAGAAAAACCACCAAAGATCGAGCGCGCGATCGAGTCCCTCAAGCGGGAAAGTTTCGACAGTGAAGCCTTTCTCGGCGAGTAATTTTGCCGCCCGCTCGACGGCAGCGCGAGTCTCCGGAGTTGCCACGCCAAGAGCGTCACTTTCCAGAATTCCAATGCGCATGCCACGAAGCTCACCTTCCCGGTACGCGCGCAAGGGAACCGGTGCGGAGAGCGCATCGCCTGGGTCGGGTCCAGCCATCACCTCAAAGAGCGAACGCACATCCGCGATGGTGCGAGCCATCGGTCCGACAACGCCAATCCAGGAGAAGGCGCCAGCGCCCGGCGGAAAATGTCCGGTAGCAGGAATGCGGCCGGGAGTGGGCTTCAATCCACAAATTCCGCAGAAGTGCGCGGGCACGCGAATCGAGCCGCCGCCATCGCTGCCAACGCCGCCGGCCGAACATCCTGCGGCAATCGCTGCGGCTTCACCTCCGCTCGAGCCACCTGCGGAGTGCGCCAAATTCCACGGGTTGCTGGTTTTTCCAGTGAGCAGGTTGTCGGTTTCGTAGGCCATCAGAAATTCGGGGGTGTTCGTATTCCCGATGAGGATAGCGCCTGCGGCTTTCAATCGCGAGACAAGCGGAGCGTCCTGTTTGGGCGCGAAATCTTTGCGAAGAAGAGAACCGGCGGGACAGGGCCAACCAGCAACATCAACGCAGCTCTTGATGGTGAGCGGCACGCCATGGAGGGATCCGAGTTGCGCTCCGCGCAATACTAAATTCCCCGCCGTGCGCGCTTGCCGGCGTGCTCCCTCACCGTCCAGATGCACAAATGCATTCAACTTCGGCTGCAGTTCCTCGATGCGTTTAAGATGGAGTTCAACGATCTCGACGGGAGAGACATTCTTGGATCGAATTTGCTGTGTGATTTCCGCTAAAGTACCGAAGGGGAAGCAGCTCATGGCCAATGCGCGAGAGTAAGCTCACATGCGGCGCAGGTCAAGCGCCCGCGAAGCACGCAACTAGACGCTCATAATAGCGGTTGACGACGCGTAAGGCAGCCGGGAGAATTCTAATTGCGCCCGAGCGGGTCAGACATAGAAATTCGAGCATCCCTCGCAGACAGGAAAAAATATCTTAATGCGAACATTTTATCGTCGTGTAGTGGCTGCGGTTATCGCTGGTTCACTTTTGATTTGCTGTGCCGCGATATTGGTTCGTTCCAGCGCGCCCTCTCCGCAGGAAAAAGCGTCCGCCACAAAGAAATCTGGGTCGCCGGGCGGCAGTAGCACCGACGCCTATCGTTTCAATACGCTGGGCGTTGCCTACATGAACCAGCAGCGCCCAGCAGACGCACAAAAATATTTTGAACAAGCGCTCGAGGCAGACCCCAAGTTTGCTGTGGCTCGGCTGAACCTCGGTGTCTCCCTGCTCGCCCAGCAGAAGCTGGAAGCCGCGCGCGCGGCACTCGAAGCGGCAGCGCAGCAGCTACCGAAGGATGCTTACGCCTGGTATAACCTCGGGCTCGCCTACAAAGACCTTGGGGAAGCGGAGAAGGGCATCGCCGCATTTCAGCACGTTACGGAGATCGCTCCCAACGAAGCTGACGCCTATTATTTTGCCGGCTACCTGAACGCTCAACAGCAGAAATATGATGAAGCCATCGAGGCGTTTCAGAAGGGGCTGGCTTTGAATGCTTTTCATGCTTCATCGGAATTCGGATTGGCGCGCGCGTTACAGCGGAAGGGCGATGCTGCCGGGGCGCGCGAACATCTGGCGCGCTTCCAGAAAATCACCACGGAGCATCTTGGAACGCCGTTTGGAGCGGCTTACGGCGATCAAGGGCGTTACTCGCTCGCAGAACTGCCGCTGAGCTCAGTTGTGAATGTGCCGGCCGCGATTCCGGTACGGTTTGCCCTGGAGGCGAATGCGTTTGTGTCGAAGAGTGCGGGGGGAAGCCGTGTCGAGATTGGGCCGAGCGCGGGTGCGTGCTTCTTCGACTACGATGGCGATGGGAAGCCCGATCTTTTTCTGGTCAGCGGGGCGGCGGACAGCGCCAGCCACTTGCTGCGCAATCTGGGCGATGGACGATTCGACGATGTGACGAAGGAAGCAGGCATCCATCTTACCGGAAGCGGGTTCGGATGCGCGGCCGGCGATTTTGACAATGACGGCCATACGGATTTGGCGGTTTGTTTGAGTGACGGCGTGCGGCTGCTTCGCAACAAGGGAGACGGCAAGTTCGAGGATGTGACCCAAGCAGTTGGCATACGGCGGGAAAGAGGATGCGTGGGCATGACGTTTGTGGACTACGACCACGACGGCGACCTGGACCTGTACGTCACAACGGCGCCTGATTCAGGTGCGCCGGGAGCACCACCGCACAATGTTCTCTGGCGCAACAACGGGAATAGCACATTCACGGACGTGTCCGCGGAATCGGCGCTCGGTTTTGCGGCCACGGGCGCTGGCGTTGTCACCACCGATTTTAACAACGACCGCGCGGTGGACTTCGTCATCGCGGGTGGACAGGCCGGAGCTGCTATCTATCTCAATCCCCGCGAAGGAAAATTCACGCCGCTCGGTGGCATCGATTTCGAAAAAGAGAAGTTGCCGCCGGCGGTGGGCGTAGTGGCGTTCGACTTCGATAAGGACGGCTGGATGGATCTGGCGTTCACGCACGCCGGCGCGCCGGGGATTAGCCTGTGGCGGAATGTGGAAGGGAAGCGGCTGGAGCGCGTTCCGCTCCCCGATTTCGGCTGGCAGAAGGGCTGGGGAATTGCCGCACTCGATTACGACAATGACGGCTGGCTTGATCTTGTCGCCGCGGGCGAGTCGAGCAACGGCGGCGAACTGCGCTTGCTGCGAAATTTGGGGAGCAAGGGCTGGGCCGAGGTCACCAAAGATGTGCACCTCGATGCGGTCAAGCTGGCCCAACCGCGCGCGATTGCAGCTGCGGATATCGATGGAAATGGCGACGCGGACTTGGTCGTGACACAACTCGGCGGCGCGCCTCTGGTTCTTCGCAATGAGGGCGGCAATCAGCATAACTGGATGAGCATCGACCTCAAGGCCCTCAATGACAACAAGAACGGAATCGGGACGAAGGTCGAGCTTTACGCGGGCACGCTGTATCAAAAATGGGAAGTAGTCGGCGCGTCGGGCTACCTAGGGCAGAGCGCCGCGCCGATTCTTGCCGGCCTTGGCTCGGAGCGCAACGCCGAAGTCGTTCGGCTGCTGTGGCCGACGGGCGTTCCGCAGGACGAAATAAACCTGGCCGCGAGAAAAGTGCAAAGCATCACGGAACTCGATCGGCGCGGCAGTTCGTGCCCAGTTTTGTTTTCGTGGAATGGCCACGAGTATGAATTCATCGCGGACATGATCGGGCCCGGCGTGGTTGGCCACTGGGTCGCGCCCGGGGAAAGGGATGTTCCCGATCCGGATGAATATCTCAAGGTACCTGCGCGCAGCGCGAAACCCCGAAATGGCCTGCTCAGTTTCCGTTTCATGGAGCCGATGGAAGAAACGGTGTATCTCGACAAGGTGATGCTGTTGGCTATCGATCATCCAGCGGCTTACGAAGTTTTTCCGAATGAGCGATTCGTCAGCGCGCCGCCTTTTCCTGAATTCCGCGTGATCGCGAGCCGCGGCGCCCGTGCGCCAGCCGGCGCGTGGGACGACCGCGGAAACGATGAGCTGGCGTTGATCTCCAAGCGCGATCGCAAGTACGTCACAAATTTCGAAGGGTTGCCGTTCGCGGGATTCGCCAGGCTGCACTGGATTGAACTCGACCTCGGTGCATGGGATGCGCAAGAACCATTGCGGTTGATCATCGATGGCTATACCGATTACTTCACGGCGACTTCCATGTACGCGGCGGATCAGGCGGGAATCAAAGTGATTCCGCCTTATGTGGAAGCCCTCGATGCGCAAGGCAAGTGGGTGCGTGTCGTGGAAGATATGGGTTTTCCAGCGGGACTTGAAAGAACCATGGTTGCGGACTTGACCGGCAAGCTTCCGAAAGGAACGCGGCGGATCCGCATAGTCAACAATTTGAAGATTTATTGGGACGCCATTCGAATCGATCAGACGCCGGATGTGCGGGACGTGCGCGTGGCGCAAGTGCCTCTCGCAAAAGCGGCGCTCGATTTCGTCGGCTATCCGCGCGAGACGCGGCTGAAGCCGGCGAGCGACACGATCTATTCGTATTCGCACCGGAGCATGACCGGTCCTTATGCGCGCGCCGCAGGGAATTACACGCGCTACGGCGACGTGTTCGATTTGCTGCAAGCCTCCGATGATCGCTTCGTCGTTTTTGGCTCCGGCGAAGGACTGAAGCTTGATTTTGATCCGCGGCGGCTTCCCGGGCTGCCAGCCGGATGGATTCGCGATTATTTCTTTTACGCCGACGGCTTTGAGAAGGATCTTGATTTCTACGCGGCACACGCGTTTACCGTCGAGCCTCTGCCGCGGCACTCGCTGCTGCCTTATCCGTATCCTGAGGGTCAAGACTATCCCGCCGATGCGGAACACTTGGGCTATCAGTTGGAGTACAACACGCGAGCGCGTTCGGAACGCATGCCGCCAAGCCTGCGCTACCAATATACTGCGTCGCACTGAGACCGCGTACTCAGCCCCAGAGCACCGCAACACCGATTCTTCGCAAAGATTCCGGATGGGCTCTGCCCGCGAATCCCAAGCCAATCATTGCTGCTGTCTGTTTCATCGCCAGCAGTCCTGCTAGTTATGGCTTTTCCCCATTTAAGTTTTCACTGCGATTGCAAGGTATCAAATTTTAAGGAGCCAGAAATTTGGAAAATCCGGCCTCCCGGAGTAGGATGCTCACCGAGGAGATACCTGTGTCCACGCCGCAAAGGAAGCTTTGGCATATCGTTATTGTACTGGCTATTTGCACTATTGGGGCAGTTCCGTCCGGCGCCGATGATGCTGCGTCGGGCATTGTTGATAGCCAGACATTCTTGAAGAAAAATCTGACTCCCGCAGGTCCGCCAGCGAGCGCCTCGGCCGCTGCGGTTGAAAAACTTCTCGGCCAGATGACGCTGAAAGAAAAAATCGGCCAGATGACGCAACTGGAAATAGGCATGATCACCGATGGACAAGGCCAATCCATTCGAATCAATTCTGAAAAATTGCACAAAGCCGTCGGCGAATATGGCGTGGGTTCCATCCTCAACGTTAACGATGAAGCGTTGTCCGTGGAGAATTGGCAAGGAATAATCCGCGCGATCCAAGGAGAGGCGAAGAAGTCCCGGCTGCAGATCCCTGTCCTGTACGGCATCGATACCATCCACGGGCCGAATTACATACTAGGGAGCACTCTTTTTCCTCAGCCGCTCGCAATGGCCGCGACGTGGAATCCCGAGCTGATGCTGCGCGGCAGCCAGATCGCCGCTGCGGAGACGCGCAAGGCGGGGATTCCATGGTCCTTTTCGCCTGTGCTCGACGCTGGGCGGCAGCCGCTTTGGTCGCGCTTGTGGGAGACGCTCGGAGAGGATACTTACCTTGCGATAGTAATGGGCGTGGCGACGGTGCGCGGTTATGAAGGCAGCGATCTTTCGAGCCCCGGCAGCGTTTCTGCTTCGCTGAAACATTATGTCGGGTACAGCTACCCCACCACTGGCGGTGACCGCAGCCCCGCGCTTATTCCGGAAAATACTCTGCGCGAGTATTTTCTCCCGACGTTTGGCGCGGCGGTGAAAGCGGGAGCGCACACCGTGATGGTGAACTCGAGCGAAGTCAACGGAATCCCCGGGCATGCCAACGGCTATTTGCTGAAAGATGTTTTGCGAGGTGAACTCGGCTTGCAGGGATTCGTTGTTTCCGACTGGATGGACATCAAGAAACTCGTTGGCGTGCACCACGTCGCGGCAAACGAGAAAGAAGCCACTCGCATCGCCGTGCTTGCGGGGATCGACATGAGCATGGTGCCGAGCGATTACAGCTTCAGCAATCTTTTGCTCGAGCTGGCACAAGAGGGGAAAGTGCCCGGGACCCGCATCGATGAAGCGGTGCGAAGAATACTCACGGTGAAATACCAACTCGGGCTTTTTGATGACCCGCTGCGCGGGATCAATTCGAAAACGGTAATCGGCTCGCCGGAATCTCGGCAAGTCAGCCTGGAAGCCGCGCGCGAAGCCATTACTCTTCTGAAAAATGAAAATCACGCTCTGCCCCTTGCGAAAACCGCGCACGTTCTCGTGACCGGACCGGACGCCGACTCCCTGATCCCGCTGAATAACGGTTGGAGTTACACGTGGCAGGGTGACCGCGCGAGCATGTATCCCAAGGATCGAGCAACAATCCTGAAAGCCATTCAGGAAAAAATCGGCGCCGCGAACGTGACCTATGTTCCCGGAACTACCTACAACAAGGAAGTTGACTTCGCCAAGGCCGCGGAAGCGGCGTCAAAAGCCGACGCCGTCGTGATTTGCCTCGGGGAATGGGCTTACGCGGAAACGCCAGGCAACATTCCTGATCTGACGCTGCCTGATGCGCAGCTCTACCTAGCGCTGAAAATTATGGAGACGAAGAAGCCTGTCATTCTGGTGCTCACCGAGGGCCGCCCGCGCGTTATCAGCCGCATTGCGGATCCGGCGAAGGCCATCGTGATGGCTTACAACCCCAGCAATGAAGGCGGACAGGCGATTGCCGATGTCCTTTTCGGCGATGTAAATCCCAGCGGCAAGCTGCCCATTACCTATCCCCGCTCGACGAATCGCCTACTCACCTACGACCACAAAGTATTTGAAGGGGAGGATTGGGGAGAAGGGAAAGCAGCGGCCGCGCCGCAGTTTGAATTTGGAGCAGGGCTGAGCTACACGAATTTCTCTTATTCCGATCTGCACGTCGCTCCGGCCACTGCTTCCGGGAGCCAGACCGTGCGCGTGGACGTGACGGTGAAGAACAGCGGCGACCGCGCCGGCAAGGAAGTCGTTCAACTGTACTTAAACGAACGTTTTGCGAGCGTGACGCCACCTTTGAAGCGGCTCAAGCGATTCGCAAAGCTTTTGCTCCAGCCCGGCGAGAGCCGCCAAATCTCTTTCGAATTAACCTCCGAAGACTTGTCCTTTATCGGGGCCGATAACAACCGAGTCGTCGAGCCCGGCATCTTCGACGTTAGAATCGGTGGACTCCAGCAAACTTTTGAGTGGAAATAGCCTGAGTACACGGAGTTTTCGCCGCTGACCGGCCAGGAAGAGTCCTGCGCTCAGATAAGAATTTGACGGGAGAGGGTGCCTGCATTCGAGTCCCCTGCGTTCCCACCGGATTTTCATATGAACGCTCCATAGGTTTCGATAGTTTATGAGGACTGGTTCGCGCGGGCTTGGCGGGGGATTTGTAATTGATTTCGATGCAACGATTTGAGTTTTTGCGCAGAGGGCCAGGAAGTGGCAGTTGCTTTGCGACAAGTCCTGAGTTCTGTGGTGGAGCGGGACGCCTGCCCTCGGGAGAGGGTGGGTAGCCCGCTCCAAATTTTGGTCCCGCTGCATCCGCCGGAAATGAACTACTAATCCTTCTGTGAAAGAAGCGAGGTGCGGACAGCCTCCAATTCCTTCTTCTTGGCTTCGTCGACATCGGGGAAGGCAAGATCGAGCTGGTCCAGCGTTTGGATGATCGCCGAGGCGACGGCTAGCCGAGTGAACCACTTGT
>Ga0209648_10002143_pt1 | contig 16261 bp, 12 predicted proteins | sample GraSoi2013_115cm_FD_185830 | JGI IMG/M metagenome (GOLD analysis project Ga0209648, IMG submission 185830) | Grasslands soil microbial communities from the Angelo Coastal Reserve, California, USA - Sample 9_17_2013_115cm (SPAdes) (version 2) | ecosystem: Environmental > Terrestrial > Soil >...
CACTCTCGCGGTCGCTGCTTCCAAGCCCTCGTACATCGTCATTGGCGGCGGGTTGCAGGGCTGTTCGAGCGTAGGTCACCTCCACGGTCGTATGAGATGAATCAGTGGAAGTCAGCTTTACGTCGACAGTGGTTACAACGACGTCATCGATAAAAGCGACGTATTGCATCCTTCCATCAGGCAGATCAAAGAGCGTATTGACCCATACGCTGGAGTGCTGACCGTGCTGGACCCGGAATACCGCTCCTTGCGTGTCCTTTGCCGGTCGAGGATATAGGAACTCGGGATTCCAGTGTTTGCCGGCCCAGCCGCGCTCCGCTTCCGGGCCAAAGAGCGGGGCCACGCGACCCAAAGCAGCGGGGACTTCGAAATGAAAGGTGTTGCTGACATGGACCAGTTCCGTGGACGGCCTGGTCAGTTCAACCAGTCGCGGACCGTTCATGATAAGGACTCCCAAGGCAAGGACAACCGGTTGCAAACTCATTTGCGCTCCTTCAAACGGTGACTGTCAGACGCGCGAAGCGCCATTCCATAAAGGCTTCTGAACTGGTCGATGTCCTTCAGCGTTTGCGCAGAGAATGCACATTTGCCTTCGAACGCATGCAGGACGATACCTTCCAGTAGATCTCCCAGGCTCATATCCTTAAGTTCAGCGACCGCTTTCAGGACTTTCAACAGCCGCTTTTCGATCCGGACCCCAGTTTGAACCCGGTCGACCTCAACAGCGCCTTTATCCATGTGTACCAATGTACCACGGTACGAACCGCAAAGCCCAATAACATAGTTAGTCCCGAATGACGGTAGGACTCTATCGGGACCGCTCTAAGGAGTGGATGTGTTTGAGCACAGGTGTTAGGCGGAGCGGTTCGGATAGAGCCGTAAGAAGGAAGCCGTTGGTGCGGTGGGGCAGGATGTTAGGGCTATGGGTTTTCAACTGGATCGAGAGACGGTGTCGTTGCTGAAGAGCGCAGCGACTGAGTGCTGGGATGGTGAAGAGTTCCGATTAGCGATGCAATCGGGGCCATGGCGAGCCGTTGCTTGCAAGGGCAAGATGGCTTTTTCTGAAGCGCGGGGCACAGGTTCAGGGAGCATAGCGAGAGGTATGCGCGAGTGGCCGGATTCAACAGGCGCTCAAGAGGTGTCATAGGCACCTGCGGGTCTGGTCTCGGCGCAGAGGATCTGCGCAGCGGTGAGCCGTTCGATCACGTGCATGGGGCCGTGGCAGAGAGGGCACGGCCAGGTGGCAGGCTGCTTGGAGGACGATGCATCTGTTGCCGGCGGTGACTGATGGAGCAGGCGGCGGCAGAGAGGCAGCAACTGCTTGCGGGTGCGGTTGGCCAGCCATCCGAAGTAGCGGATGCGGGGAAAGCCCTTGGGTAATATGTGTTGGAGGAAGCGGCGCAGGAACTCCTCCGGAGAGAGGGTCATGGTGCGCTGCTTGCTGCCATGGGCATAGTCTTTCCAGCGGAACGCTACCTTGGAGTCGGAGACCGAGAGCAAGCGATGGTTGGAGATGGCGACGCGATGAGTGTAACGGGCCAGATAGTGAAGGACATGTTCCGGTCCGCCGAAGGGTGGCTTGGCATAGACGACCCAGTCCTGCTGAAAGAGTGAGCGCAGAAAGGCAGCGAAGGCCTTTTCGTTGTTGAGCGGCAGACACTGGCCAAAGAAGACAAGTAGGTGGTTGCGGAAAGCGCGTCGTAGTCCGGCAACAAACTTGCCGCGAAAGACGCGGCTGAGGACCTTGATGGGCAAAAAGAAGTTAGAGGGTGAAGATATCCAGCGGGTGTGATCCGGCGACAGACCGCCGCCGGGCACCACACAATGGATATGCGGGTGAGGCTGCAGGGTCTGTCCCCAGGTGTGCAGGATCGAGAGCAAGCCGGCTTGAGCGCCGAGATGCCTGGGATCGGCTGCGACTTCGAGGAGTGTGTCTGCACTGGCTTCGAATAACAGCGCGAAGAGCTGCCGCTTGTTCTGCCACATCAGCGGCGCCAGTGCGTGCGGCACGCTGAAGACCAGATGATAGTAGCCCACGGGCAGCAGTTCCTGCTGGCGCTTGGCGAGCCACTGGTCGCGAGCGTTGGTCTGGCACTTAGGACAGTGCCGGTTGCGACACGAGTTGTAGGAGATGGCCTGATGCCCGCAGTTGGAGCACTGATCGCGATGTCCGCCGAGCGCGGCGGTGCGGCAACGGGCGATGGCATCAAGCACCTTCGCCTGCGGCCAGGTCAACGACGCGCGTTCGCGGAACCTGCTGCCTGCGGTGCGGATCACATCGGCCACCTCGAAGGGTGGCCGCGTCATCCCTGTCGCTGCTCCTGTGTGGCGCGAAGCGTAAGTTGATCAAGCGGGTTGATGGCGGCATGCAGATGCCGCTGGGACAGGTGCAGATAGATGGTCGTGTCTTCCAGCCGCTCATGGCCCATCAAGAGCTGGATGGTGCGCAGGTCTGCGCCGCCTTCGAGCAGATGCGTGGCGAAGCAATGCCGGAGCGTATGCGGGCCAAGCTTCTTCTGAATGCCGGCGCGAGTGGCCGCTGCCCGACAGACGTTCCATACGGTCTTGTCGGAGATGGGCCGCTCGATGCTGCGATCGCCCACCTTGCTGGGGAACAGATAGACGCGGGGCTTCTTCCATCGCCAGTAGTCGCGCAGGGCTTCGAGCAACTTCGGCGTCAAGGGTACGTCACGATCGCGCATCCCCTTACCCCGTTGGATATGGATGACCATGCGCTGGCTGTCAATGTCGCTCACCTTCAGCAGAGACGCTTCGCTGCGGCGAATGCCGGTGGCGTAGAGCAGCATCAGGAGCATGCGATGCATGCGGTTGGTCGCCGCTTCGATCAGTCGCGTCACCTCGTCCTGGCTGAGCACGGTTGGCAAGGTGCGCGGCTGCTTGGGAAAAGGCAGATCGTCGAAAGCCAGATCGCGCCGCTTCAGCGTCTTCTTGTAAAGAAACCGCAGAGCCGAGATGTTGTTCTCCACTGTGCCGAGCGCAAACTTCCTCTCGTGAAGCAGGTAAAGCTGATAGCGGCGCAGTTCGTCGCCACCCATCTGTTCGGGCGAACGGTGAAAGTACTCGGCAAACTGCCGCACCGCACGGATGTAGCCGCGGATCGTATCAGGGGAATAGTTGCGCCGCCGGAGATCGTCCAGCATGCGCTGACGGAGTGGGGTCATAGGAACCTCCTTCCTATGACCACCCACGCTAGCCCTGCCGTACTTCCTTCGCTACACCACCACTCTCCATCCGCCGCGCCAGCGGGTTAGTTCTGACGGGCAACCCGGAAGTTATGGTTACAAGATTGCGCAGTAGCGAAATGCCATCCACTCCTGACCCCATCTTTGTATCCAAGAAACCACGACGCCTCTCTCCTCATCATTCATGAGTGATGGATCACCCATAATTTGGCAGCCGCGGATGGCCACTTATGGGTTTATTGCATAGCCCGAACGGTGGACTGCAGCGTCGGGTTTTCGGCTCGGGCAGGGTGCCGCGCTTGCATTGCGGGCATGAGCGGTTGAGCGCGGACTTCTGCTGTTCTGTCAGCAGCGCGTTGACGTCATGAGTGGAAGCGCTGAGATGGATCCTGCAGAGGGCGAGAGCCTGACGGCGGCTGCGGTTGGCGAGCAGTCCGAAGTGGCGGATCTCGCTTACTCGATCAAAGATGAGCGATGCTTCTGTCAGCCAACGGAGGTCATCTGTCTCATCGTCATGGGACGTGTAATCTACACGTTTTGGTCGCCGCATTCGGGCTGGGTTCAGTGCACACGTCATCCGGTGAAATAGCTGTGCTACCGGAGTCTGCCAAGTCGTGTCACCAAAGCTCTTGATCGTCTTGACCACCTCGTCGTTTAGATTAGTCGCACGATTCGCTTGCACCCCTCGTCGCGCGAGATATTCGATCGTCTTCTAATTGGAGAACACACTGTTATGCTAAAGCAGATCGTCCACATATCCGTTGCCGTGGACGAAGGTGGCGATGCTCGCTGGCCATTTGCGAGGTGATTACGCTGCTGATCTTTGCCTAGTGTGTGGCGATTCAGCGACGTCGACATGGACCATCCTCGTAATCAGAGCGAGACTGTACTCGAAGAGTAGGCGGCCTATGCAACGTGAGTTTGAGCTATGTGCGGAGACGCTACAGGCCTGCGAAGCGGCGGAACTTGGCGGCGCAGACCGCATTGAGTTGTGTGCGGCCCTGAGCGAGGGTGGGGTTTCGCCCAGTCGTGGATTCCTCAAGGCTGCGCTGTCGAGCGTGAAGACGCCTGTGCATGTGCTGATCCGGCCTCGCAGCGGAGACTTTGTCTTCACAGAGAACGAGTTTCGCGCCATGTGTGATGACGTGGAAGATGCGGTTGGACTTGGCGCTGCGGGCATAGTGGTGGGATTGCTGACTGCAGGAGGCGCTATAGACGCTGAACACCTGGCGCAGTTGGTGGAACTAGCGTCCGGACTGCCTGTGACGTTCCATCGCGCGTTAGATCGCACGCGCGATCTAACGAAATCGCTGGAAACGGTGATCGGGCTGGGTTGCAACCGCGTGTTGACCTCTGGTGGTGAGCCTACCGTTATGGAGGGCCGCACTTCGCTGGAGAGAATGTGCGCTCACGCCGCAGGACGGATCCGCGTGGCGGCGGGCGGTGGCGTCGCGCTGGCAAATGCCGCATCGTTGCTGAAGATTCCGGGCCTGGACCTGCACGGGTCGTTGCGTGTTGGCACGGGCGAATTTAGCGGAGACGCGTTGTGGGCTCCTTCGCCAGGCACGGTGAACCCGGACGACGTACGCCGCATGTCCGCCATGGTGCATGGATCGCTTGTGCGCTGAAGCTCAATCCTGAAGTGCGAAGGCGATGTAGCTGCCGAGGATCGGCTTCTGTGAAGCGCGGTGCACAGGAATACTGTGCGTGCCTCTTGTCGACCGGATCGGTGGAACTAAGCACTGACTGGAGAGCCCACTTCGCGGGCTCGGAGAAGTGCTCCCTCTATGGGATCCACAATGCCCAGCATCGCGTCCGTCTGCGGAAACTCGCTATGTACCTCGGCAATCAGAGCATCACGCACTGGCTGCACCTTCTCCATGATGGAACCGGCGAAGGCAAGTGATGGCACGAAGAACTCGCTTCCTGGCGTGCCGCGCATGCGGCGGATGAGCAGGCGGACGAGGTATCCCAGTTGCCGGCCTTCGCACTCCAGAACTTCACGCGCCATCACGTCCCCTCGGTTTGCACAATGGAACACAAGATGAGTAAGACGCGAAACGTCCGGCGATGGCGCCTGGTTGGCGAATTCAATAAGCGCCTCCAGTGAGGATAAATTCCAGAAGTTGAGTATGGCCTGTTGCAGCTCGGTCTCACGACCCTCGTCGATGGCGAGGAAGATGGACCGTAACGCCCGCGCTCCTATGGCATATCCACTACCCTGGTCTGCGAGCGCAGGGCCCCAGCCGCCACACGTGGATAGCGTGCCCGCAGGTGTGCGTCCAGCGACGTTTGAGCCTGTGCCCGCGAGCACGAGAATGCCGGGGCCGCCCTTGAAAGCCGCGTCAAGTGCGATCTCCACATCCCCTAGCAGCAGCAGGCTTCCAGCCACTCGCCGTGCGAGTGCGGAGCGGAGCCAGTCTGCAACTAGCGGCACAGTCTCGCCTGCGGTACCGATGCAGGTGCGATTCACTGCAGACATCGAGACGCCACTGGCTGCGGTGAGTTTGAGCAGACCCTCTTCAAGGTTCAGGGCGGCCGTTTCGTTATCAGTGCGCAGACGCTTGATTGTGCCTGTTCGCACGCGCGCAAGCGTACGTGACTCATTGGCCAGTAAGTAATCAGTCTTAGTGCCACCCGCATCGATCGCGAGAAAAAAAGCCATAGTCAAACCTTGCTGCTACTGCCGCTCCCGCGATGATTGCGGGGTGTTTGTTTGTCCAAACGACCTTATAATGCGTCGGCTCGAACCACTAAGTTGCACGCAAACCGCTGCCAGGTAAATCGAAGAGAGAATATGCTGCCAACGGGCAAATCCATCTCCCTAGGATACAAGGCCTAACTGCATGGGGACTACTGCCATGATGCCTCCCGTCCCCGCTCCTCGCGTGAGCGTTTCAGTACTTCGGCAAGACGAACCACTCGCGCAGAATCCTCAGGGAGACAGCGATCAGGCGACGCTCCGGTCTTCGCGCAGTCGACAAAATAAGCAATCTCATCGGCGTATGCATCGTGCTCTGGCATCCCGACGGTTTCACCATTTCCGTCGTGCGTGAGCGTAAGTGCCGCGCCATTATCATAGTGCAGCGTACTGTCTACAGTTTCAATGCGAAAGCTCTCCGAGAAGCGCGCCTCTGGAGTAAGCCAACCACTCGTGACGATAACGTTGCGGTTCCCATACCGGAGCGTAGCTTCGGCCGTATCGACATCTCCGACACTCACCGCGGACACTGCATCCGGCGGACCGAACCACAGCAGCGCCTGGTCGAGATCGTGGCTGAGCAAGTCCAGAATTGCGCCGCCACTGCAGTCGCTGTTCGCGAGCCAGTTGCTCCACTGCGGATACCCTGTGCTGCGCTGCAGCGTGCATGACACGATGTTATCGATGCCCGCCGCACGAATGAAGTCGAGCGCATAGATGTACGGGTACCTGAAGCGTAGTACCTGCGCGATCATGAAGGTCTTGCCCGCATTCGCCGCTACAGCCATCAGCTCATCGCACTCTGAGGTGTTCAATGCCATCGGCTTCTCGCACAACACATGCTTGCCGTTTTCTAAGGCGGCCAGCGCGACCGGTTTGTGCAGATGCGTGGGCAGGCAGATGTCAACGGCATCGATGGCCGGGTCGGTGACGACTTCACGCCAGTCCGGTGTCCACTTCACTGAGTCTGGTAGCGGAGCAGTCTTGAGATCGAGATTACCGCGCGTGGGCTCATCGTCCGAGGGGCGCGTACGGGACGCGAGTGCGTAAAGCGCCACGCCAGGCAAGCTCTGGATGGCCGCGGCATGTGCGCCGCCCATGAAGCCGTAGCCGATGAGGCCGATGTTCATGTCAAATCTCCGGATGAACGTGGGCATCGCTACTTTCGGCTGCGTGTCGAAATGTAGACGCTGGGCGTGAAGGTCAAATCATCCACAAAGGGAAACATGGGCGGGCGGTACTTGTTCTTCGGCAGATGGACGATATCCTGATTGATAGAACCATCCGTTAGAGCCATCAGATTGGGGTTTGCGATGGCCTTGATCTGGGGTTCAAGATACCCCGACTTCACCACAAGGATTTTCGCCGCCTTTGGATCCACGCCGAGCTTCGTGAAGTCGACGATCTCGTGGTAAGGACGGCGATAGGCACTGAGAATCAGCGTGATGCCCTGAATCTGCACGGCGGCTTCGCGCTTTGCCGAGTTCTTTTCATCGAGCAGTGCCTTCACTGTGGCCTGCACTTTGACTGGCTTGCTCGCAAGCGGGTCCAGAGTTGCACCGATTGATAGGGGTATGGTCTTGCCCAGGCCGGCCTTATAGCAAGCGTCCACGGCAGGGCGGTCTGCAATGCCCCCAAAGACGACGTCTTTTGCACGGGCCTTCAACAACGCTTCCAGCACTGTTGCCTGATCGCCATTGCCGCCTCCCGTGGGGTTATCACCAGAATCGGCGAGGACGAAAGGATGTGTACTGGACTTCATTGCTTTCGCAATGCAATCGTCGAGCGAATAAACCTCGTCGCCGAAGTTGAACTCGCGGCGCGCATCCCAGTACTGCTGCGCAAGGTTCTTCGCGATCTTTTCTTCCGCTGCTGGATTCGTACCCGTCACAACGACTGAAGCTGCAGAGCGAGGCTCGTCTGCCCAGACGTAGCCAACCAGCATGGACACATCCAGGACACCCGGCATGTTATTCAACTCGGGCAATTGCGCCCACAGATGCTTGGCAGGCTCCCATTCAGTGGAGCTACGTTCACCTGGCATCAGCACTGGAATCGTCGCCCACATCAGCGTAGGACGAAGATTCTCCTGGATACACTTCACCAGCATGTCGCACGCCCGACTCATCGTCTCTTGCCGGTCAATGTGCGGAGCCGTGCGGAAGGCCGACATCATGTCAATCATGTCGATGATGTGCTTGCTGATGTTTCCGTGCAGATCGTAGCTGGCAGACATCAGGCACTTCGGGCCAACTACCTTGCGTGCAGACTCGTACCAGTCTCCCTCCGCATCCTGCATCCCTTCGACAAACATGGCTCCGTGCATGGGCAGATACAGTCCATCCAGAGGAAGCAACGCTGTGAGCCTCTCCAGAAACTCCGCTTTGATCTTTGCATAGGTCTCGCTCGCAACAGGCCCGCCTGGAACGGCTGTAGCTACCAGAGTCGGAAGAAAGGGCGCACTGTACCGTTTCAGAAACTGAAAACGCTGATTCTCTATCGCCTGATTGCCGCGAAGGATCGTGAAGTCTTCCATCCGGGCTCGGATACGGCTGTACGTGCTCGACTCAATGCCGATGCCGCCGAAAGCGATCCGCGGGGTGGGAGCTGCCCACACATTCCGCGTCGCCAGAGTAGCTAACGTTGTCGCTGACGCTGTCTTCAGAAATAGCCGCCGCTGCATATAGAGACACTCCAATGTTCAAGAATGCAATAAAGAATGGGCAGCCCAGTTGAATGAGCTGCCCCCAATCTTACGTGCCTATCTAAAACTTCAGGCGAGCCGCGAACTGGATCAGACGCGGGTTGTAAGCATTGGCCGTTGAACTGATCACGCCAAGAGATGAGATTGGCGTATAGCCTGCAACCGAGTAGCCGTTGCAAGCGGTCGTGCAGGTCTGCAGCGAGAGCGATGCGCCCGGGTTCACGAACTGCGCCGTGTTCAGCACATTGAAGGCTTCGGTACGGAACTCAAGCTTCAGGCTTTCGTGGATATCGAAGTTCTTGAACAGTGATAGATCCACGCGCTGCAGTCCCGGACCGTAGAGTTGATTGCGGCGTTCACTGCCCACCGTACCTGCCGGCTGGAAGACGAAGGCATTGGTATCGAACCAGCGGCTGATCGTCGGATGGCTCACCTTGCCGCTGGCGATCATGTTCGGACGGTCGCTGTTGCCGGCCGTCGGCCGTGTACCGCTGCGGTTGGTCACGTTTGTGACGGAAAACGGCATGCCGGTGTTCCACACCACCACGCCATTCGCCTGCCATCCTTTCGCCAAAATGCCAACGAAACCGCGGGTCTTCTCACCGAACGGCAGAGCGTAGTTGAAGGTGCCGGTGACGCGATGACGGACATCGAGGTTGCCATTGCCGTATTCGATGGTTGGGATCAGGTCAGCTGACGAGCCGAAACCGTTGCCGCCGTTGTTGCTGATGGACTCCGAGTTGTCCAGCAGGCGTGCCAGCGTATAACCCACCTGAAGATCGAGCCCCTTGCTGTAGCGACGCTTTAGAACCGCCTGCATCGCGTGATAGCTGCTGGAACCCGCGCTGCGATAGAGCGGGATGGAGGTCACGAGCGGCACACTGCCGGCGAAGCGGCGCAGCGAGTTGAAGGTCGAGTTCGTCGCGGGCGAGTTTGTGGTCGTATCGCCCGGGTTGAGGAAGACCTTGGACGTAGAGGCCAGCGGCACAGTGTTGTAGTCCGACAGGTAGTAGGCGTTATGGCGGCCCAGTTCGCCGACATAGGACAGTGATCCGACGAAACCGGCAACCTCGCGCTCGAGCGTCAGATTGAACTGTTCAATGTAGGTGGATCGGAAGTGCGGATCCAGCGCCGCAGTGATGCTGCCGCTCGGATTGGTGTAGCTGTTGGGGCTGGGGGTTGGCAGGCCACCTGCAAACTTCGTGTACTGCGCCGGGTTCGGCAGGCCAAGCGCCTGAGCCTGCGCCTGCGCCTGCGCCGGAGTATAAGGTCCCCATGTCGCGGTAAAGGGTTGGTTGACAAGCGCCGAACCGGAGGTGGTGTTCTCCGGCGCGTACGTCATGCCGAAGCCGCCGCGGACAACCGTCTTCGCCATTGGCGTGTAAGCAAAGCCGAACCGCGGCGCGAAGTTGCGGTAGTCGGTCTGGACGCCGCCGTGTACGCCTGTGTTTACGCCTGCAACCAGAATCTGGCCGAGGGTAATGTCGAAATTCGACAGGACGTTTTTGGTCTCGGTGTACGGCGTGAACAGGTCATACCGCAGGCCAAGGTTGACGGTCAGATTGTTGGTCAGGTGCACATCATCCTGGAAGAAGAAGTGCGGCTCCCAAGTGCGATTGTGCGGCGTGTAGAGGATCCAGTTACGGCCACCACCGTTCAGGTAGTCACCTGAGAGCAGTGTAGCGAAGGTTGGGAAGGCCCAGTTGCCGTTCGCCGTGTCGGTCTGTGTGGTGGAATCCTGACGGCGGATGACACCCGCGCCAATCTTGATCGTCTGGCGACCCTTGATGTAGTTGAGAACGCCCTCATATTGGTAGGTGTTCTCGTGGTAGATAATTGGCGGCCGGTTGCCCAGCGTGGTGCCGGTGTTGCTGATCGTGATCGCGGACATCTCCGCTGTACGGGTGTCGACATTGATATTTGGCTGGCCGAACTTCGTATTGATCGCGTTGCCGAAGTTCAGCGGATACTGCGCATTATTCAGCAGCGTGTAACCGGCCTTCAACTCCAGCAGAACGTTGGGCGTGAAGGTGTGCACGTAGTTCAAGTGCGCCTGGTGGGCGCGCGTCTGTGCGGGGCCAGGGTAGCTGCCCAGGTTGCCGCCCGGGTAGATATTGCCCGCGGCGGAGCTGACCAGCGGGAAGAGGCTGCCGATGGTTGTGTCGACGCTGTTGTAGGTGTAGCGCAGATAGGCGAGATCGCCGTTCTTGAAGTGATGATCGACACGGCCGTCACCCGTTTTGGCGAACTGCGAATCGGCGCGCGCGCCGACGTAATTATTGACGAGCGCGGTGTTCGTCGGCAGCGGAAACAGGTTGAAATACTGCTGGCCGATCTTGTCGAACGAGCTCGCGGGCACAACCGTGCCGATCGCCGGGTTATCCGTGAAGTTGCCGGGATTGCTGCGCTCAAACAGCGTCGGCACCGTAGTGGACGTCGGGTTCTGATTGCGGACGATGTTGAGTCCTTCGTAGTCCGCAAAGAAAAAGGTCTTGTCCCTCACAATGGGGCCGCCGAGGCTGCCGCCGTACTGGTTCTGGCGATACTTCGGCTTAGGGATGGCAGCGCCGAACTTGAACGGGTTGGCGTTCAGCTTGTCGTTACGGAAGAACTCATAGGCCGATCCATGGAAGCTGTTCGTGCCGGACTTGGTGATGACGTTGATGATGCCGCCGGCCGCGCGGCCCACCTCTGCGGTAAAGACGTTCGTCTGTACGCTGACTTCCTGGATGGCATCGACGGACGGGCGCACGCCGATGGAACCGATGACGCGCTCGTTATTATCAATGCCGTCGATCGTCTGGTTGTTCATCATGTCAGCCTGCCCATTTACGGACACCGAGGATGTTTGACGGCGATCGTCGGGGCGGTTACCGCTGGCCAGACCATTGTTCAGGCCCTCGGTCGCACCCGGGGTCACCTGCACAAGGTTGATGAAGTTACGGCCGTTCAGCGGCAGTTCCTGCGTGGCTTTTTCGGTTACGGTGGTGATCAGCGCGGCAGAGTCGGTGCGCAGTGCTGGCGTCGTGCCTTCGACCGTGATGGTTTCGCCTGTTGCGCCGACCGACAGGTTCGAGTCTTCACGAGCGCGGTCGCCTGCCGAGAGGCTGAACGACTCGATCCTGAACGTCTTGAATCCCTGCGCCGTCACGGTCAGGGCGTAGCGGCTCGGCTTCAGCAGCGTAAATGTATATTCGCCATCCGAGCCGGAAGTGACGATACGCGTCTCATGCGTATCGATGTTGGTCAGCTCGATCTTGGCATTGGGAATGACAGCTCCGCTGACGTCGCTCACGGTGCCGACGACGTCCGCCGTGGTGTTCTGTGCCAGCATCGGCGCGCTGGTGAATATCACGGCAAGACCGCCGAGCAGGCAGCCGCGAAGAATGGAACGCGTGAAACAGAGCGGACTTCCCAGGAACAACGTTCCCAGATTGCCCAGGGTCGAATTCCTCGAACGATCCTTCATGAGCGGCCTCCCATGCATGTACGAACTGGTGATGAGCTACGCGGATGCTTCCACGCACAACGGCGAGGAACCTGCAGTAACGAGCGAACCCCGCATACTTCCGTCATTCATTCAGTCACTGAAAAAAACCAGTGCTAGTATCGATGCGGGCGTTGTAGGATCTACAGGTATTCCAAAGCTGCAATGTTTCGGTAACTGGATCATATCCACACCTTGTTCTAGCGGTCAATCAGAATTGTCACGAGATTTTCACCGCGTTCCTCTTGAACCAGGAATCAGTTACGTGACAGTTTCAATGTCCCGGATTTTGGGTTTTGCTTGGAGACGCGTTTGAAGGTGCCGTTTCAATCTGCGAAGACCTCGGTGATTGCAGCGCTGTTGCAGCACGATCACCTCTCGCGACTCGAGCTGAGTGAACTTACCGGTGTCAGTCCGGCAGGCATTACCGAGGTCACACAGAAGCTACTTCAGCATGGCCTTCTTATCGAAACGCCGTCCGCGGCGCTTGAAAAACGTCGGGGCAGACGTGCGGTGCGTCTCTCCATGCAGCCCGGCCACTCCTGCTTTGTGGGGATCAATCTGGGCGAAGGCGAGACATTGCTGGCCATCACCGATCTGAAAGGTGAGGTGCTGGAGCAGCGATCCGTGCCCCCGACCAGATCGCCCGCAGAGATACCAGAGGCCGTCCGCAAGACATTCGTCGCTGCTCTGCGGAGCTCAGCCATTCCCCGCAGCCGCGTGCGTGGCTTGGGCATTGCGGTTGCCGGCATCGTGGATGCGCAAGAAGGTATTTGCCGCTACTCGGCGGCGCTGGACTGGCGGGACGTCCCGATTGCGAAGATGATCGGCGATGCGCTGCAACTGGAAGCTTGGGCCGATAACGATGCGAATGCTGTGGCCATTGGCGAACATATCTTTGGCAATGCGCGCGACTATGATCACTTCTCATCCATCGTCCTGGGTCGCACCATCGGATCGGCGCACTACGTGCACGGCATTCTGAATCGCGGGCACGATGGCAGCGCCGGGGAAATCGGACACATCACCGTGGATCCCGACGGGCGTATGTGCCGTTGCGGTCGTAACGGTTGCCTGGACACGATCGCGGGGGGCTTCGCATTGCGCCGAGCGGCGCGCGAGAACGGCCTCGAGGTGGATGGGATGCGGAAGCTGGAAGAGCTTGCCGTTCATGGTGACCGTACAGCCGCGAATCTGCTGCGTAACGCAGGCAAAGCACTGGGCACAGCAGTTGCTTCTCTGATCCACCTGAATAATCCGCAGGCTGTCATCTTCACCGATCTGGAAGGCTTTGAGAATGGCGTGTTTCGTACTGCCACCCGGCAGGCGATTGAGAACGGGATTCTGCCACGCTATCTGGGTTCAACAGAAATTGTCTTTACCTTGGCAGACCCAGTTTCGCTCCCGCGAAGCGCGGCCTCCATTGCAGCGTTCAATTACCTCATGGCGATATGAAGTACATTCTTGTTCGCGCGGAATAGATACGGGTTGAACAATTGGAAAAGGAGACACCGAAATGGAACGTCGTACCTTTGTGAAGCATGCGGCTGCCTGGGCAACCGCCGGAGCTGTGAACGGTATCGTCCCGTCTTCACTGATGGCCGAAGAGGCGATTCACAAACAGCCTGAGCATGCACCGATGGAGCTTGGCCTGCTCATCAAGCCGTCACCCGATCCCGAAGCGAAGATCCGGTTAGTGCACGAGCTTGGCTTCAAGACATGCTTCCTCTCCCTGGACGGCTACCTGAATCACTTCACGCCAGCGCTGACCAGGCAGTTCGCGGATCTGCTGGACAAGTACCAGGTAATTGCCACTACGGCTGAAGTGGTCTATCCACAGCCGCTAAAGTGGAATTTTGTTGAGGGGCCGGCCACGATTGGTGTGGTGCCGCGAGCCTACCGCAAGGCGCGACTGGACGCACTGAAGCAGTGCTCGGACTTCGCGAAGGCGCTCGGCATCGGACGTGTACAGACCCATTGTGGCTTCATTCCGGAGTACCCGAAGGATGCTCTGTACGAAGAAACCGTGGCTGCAATCCGCGAGATCACAGAGCACTGCGCGGCTAATGGACAAAGCTTTCTAATGGAGACAGGCCAGGAGACACCCACTACCATGCTGCGCATGTTGAAGGACGTGAACAACACAGCACTGGGCGTTGGTCTCGATACAGCAAATCTGATTTTGTATGGCAAGGCGAACCCTGTGGACGCACTGAAGGTGCTGGGGTCGCATGTGCAGGCGATGCATGCGAAGGACGGCAAGTGGCCAACCGATCCGGACAAACTCGGGCAAGAGGTACTGATTGGCAAGGGCGAGGTGGACTTTGTCAAGGTACTCTCCATGCTGCACAGCCTCGGCTATAAGGGCGCAGTCAGCATTGAGCGCGAAACCTCCGGCCCTCAGCAGATTGAGGACGTAAAGGCAGAAAAGCTGTATCTCGAAAACATTTTGAACAAGATCAAGCAGGCATAAACCGGCGAAGGAGACAAGACCATGAATCGCAGAAAGTTCCTACAGGGTGCCAGCACTGCATGCAGCCTGATGATCGTGAAGCCGAGCGTCGCGTTTAGTTATGCGGCGAACTCGGCCGTGCAATATGGTCTGCTCGGTTGCGGTAAGCGCGGCACCTCCGTGGCCACGTCATTTGCGACGAACACGCAGGCACGCGTTGTGGCCTTGGGCGATATCTTTCCGGACCAGCTTGCCATAGGTAAGCAGCACTTCGACCAGCTGAACTCAAAGCTGGGTGTCCCAGCCGTTGATCCCAAACTTACATTTCATGGCTGGGAGGCGTACAAGGCAATGGCCGCCAATCCGCACATCGATGCCGTACAGATCTCCACACCGCCGTTCTTCCACGTTGAGCACATGGATATTCTGAGCGCAGGCGGCAAGCATGTGTACTGCGAGAAGCCGGTGGGTGTCGACATCCCGCAGACCCGGCGCGCTCTCCAGATCGCAAAGCGCATTGACGGTAAGGTGAGCGCCTCGGTCGGCTTCCAGATTCGTTCGGCGCCGCCGTTCGCGGAGATCGTCCAGCGAATTCATGCTGGACAGATCGGTAAAATCGCATCGATTGCTGGCTACTACAACGCGCCACCAGCCACATATCCGGATCGTGGTGCCATGCCGCATGACGAACAGCGCCTGCGCAACTGGCTTTGGGATAAAACCCTATCCGGCGACATTTTGTTGGAGCAGAACATTCATGTCATCGACGTGTGCAACTGGGTGATGGGATCGCATCCTTTGAAAGCCACAGCACGCGCTAGCCGCAAGGTGATCCAGAACTTCGGCAACATCAACGATAACTATGAAGTCATATTTGAATATCCCGGAGAGGTGGAGCTTGTCTTCAGTTCTACGCAGTTCAATGCACCGGGCTACTTCGATGTTAAGGAGACGTTCTTCGGCACCGAGGGCATCGCGGAAATGCCGTACAAGGGTGCACTGCGGATTCAGGGCCAAAAGCCATGGACATGGACTGGCAGCGAACAAGAGAGCGGAGCAAAGTTCGCCGCCGACGGTGCCTTTAGCGACAATCTGGCAGATGCCGACAAGATGAAGGATCGCAGTTTCATCGAGAGCATTACCGGCAACAAGTTTCAGAACCAAATTGCCGCGGGCGTGGAGAGTGCGCGCACTTGCATGATGGCTCGTAAATCTGCGGAGACCGGATGCACGGTCAGCTGGCAGGATATCGAAGCCGATACCGAGCAGTACCAGCTCGGCATCGAGATTCGGAAGTTTGTCTAAGCCGCTGCATTTCAAGGACTGTCTGGTGCACATCGTGTGCTCGGGCGTCTCGCTTCAGCAGCAAATTACTTGAACGCCGGCCTCGCCCTTGCTGGGAGCAACATATTTGGCAAGTCTGCTGAGTAGAAGCAGAACCTTAACTACTCTGCCAGAGGCATAACCCGGAAGGGGATTGTTTCATAATCCATACCTTTTGGAACAGTGCCGCACGCCATGTTTTGATCTTCTGTTGTGAGCTGTTTGGGGGCATTTTGCGCGGGTCTGAGACTCGACCAAGAGCGGCTGTCCCGAGTTACTCATTTAGCTGTTCAGGTCGATCTGTGTCTTCAGCAAGTGGCCGATAAACCGGCTTTCCTCCAACATCGCTCGCTGATGCAAGTGGACGACAAGGCGACTATTCGGACATGTG
>Ga0209648_10002144_pt1 | contig 16259 bp, 18 predicted proteins | sample GraSoi2013_115cm_FD_185830 | JGI IMG/M metagenome (GOLD analysis project Ga0209648, IMG submission 185830) | Grasslands soil microbial communities from the Angelo Coastal Reserve, California, USA - Sample 9_17_2013_115cm (SPAdes) (version 2) | ecosystem: Environmental > Terrestrial > Soil >...
CTCAGCCTCTATAGGATACTCTTTTGGTCTAGCTATCAGTTCTCCTCCTTGTACATCCAACTCCGACTGCGTTTTTTTTACCCACCGCACTCAAATATTTCCCTGTTGCTTCTTCCACCACTCCATTTCTAGCCTCTAGAACTTTTCGCTCGTATTGATCAAATACCTGATCAAAGACTTCTGGACCAGTAAAGGCTTCAACTTCTGGGATGCTTACCTCCATGGTCGTTGGTTCCGTGAATGCTGATTCATCTTCATTTTCAATGGTCACGCTTATCCGCATCTTCATCTCGATTGCTCTCCTTTTGTCGTGATTGTTCCTTGGATCCTTCCTCCTCCGAGCTTAGCACATCCGCGCTCTGGCCTTCAAGCTCCTTCAGGTCTGTCTCACAATTTCACAGGTCGAAAATTCTCAGAGATTTTTAAGAGTCCGCCACTATCTTCGAACGCTCCCGAGTTATATGATATTATTTGCTCTCCTACTTCTCTTGTGCGCCAAAGATGATATGCCGATATTGCCAGATCAGCATTATTGGCAGAATAACGAGAAGCACGAGTAACGGTACTGATAATGTGTCAGCATTAGTCGCCACTAAAACAATCAGCCCGGCAAGTAGCAAACAGATGCATGCCGCTCCGACAGCTACTGCTAGTGCTTCTTCACTGCTACGATCAGCCAGTGCACGCGTACACAAGCGGCGCAGCATAGCAACCCACTTTATAAGCAATACGAAGGCAATCAGCACACTCAGAAGAGAGATAACCAGGTGAGCTGGGAGTACAACCCATGGAACGGACGCGAATGTTGATGCAATAATTACTAGTACAATTACGACAAAGTATAATGGCACGCTGCTTAGCAGAAGGCGCTCCTCGATCCTCTCAAAGACCTCTGAAGGCGTCGTGCCCAACTTCTTAGTTTTCTTTGGTATTTCCAGTATCTCCAGCCTATAGTTTTTCTGTGATTCTTTCCGCATGATACATCCTTTCCCAGAGTAGCCAGTTCTGACGGTTATCTTGCTGTACAACTATAATTTCATCTTTAAACAAAGAAGAGAAATTATAGCGTTATGCCAATACACCATGTATGGGTCTATAGTGCAGAATGAACTTCAATACGTTGTACCACTTGACAATATCGAACAGATATTCTATACTGTATTCGGAAATGCAGAGGTTACTTCCAAGCATTTCTCCTGTTCTCCTGCTCAAGTTGCTCGAGTACAGTAATCGATCTGTTTGAACACATTTTGAAAGGCAGGTTATCTCATGTCCAATCATTCCATTGTTCACGTCGAAATTCCCGCCATTGATCCCGGCAAGGCCGGTACGTTCTATACTGACCTCTTCGGTTGGAAGATCCAAGTTGATCAAAGTTTCGATTACCACATGTTTCAGCCTGAGCCTGGCCCTGGTGGTGGATTTGTCAAGGTAGGTGAACAGCTTGGGTACAAGCCCGGCGAGGTGCTTATTTACATCTCGACCGATGACATCGATGCTACACTTGCCAAAGCGGAGTCCCTGGGTGGCAAGACCCTGCTCCCAAAGACCGAAATTCCCCATACAGGCTGGTTTGCATTCTTCTCAGACCCGACGGGCAATCGCATCGGCTTGTTTACCAGTACAGGTCAACCATCCTAACAAGCCTCTGTGTAACGCGACGGTTTCCCTTTTGTTAGAGGGAAACCGTTGTCAGTTAGCAGGGAAAATACACGACGAAATTAAGGTAGGCTCAGGGTTCTAGCCAATCATACTCGGCAGCGACATTCTCCTGAGCCCATTGTAGCAGAAGTTTGCGTGCTCTTATAGGGGGAAACAGGGACAGCTCTTTTATCAAACGCGCCGTAAAACCCCTGTCCTTTAGACACGGGGATAGAAGGCGCTTCCTTGTTTGGGGCTGGGGCATGGGGGAATACCTTCCCCCATGAACAATGTTCATTTTCCTTTCCTCTATCATGAATATTTGTATATTGACATGTGTGAGATAATGTACCTATATTCTTGAAAGGAACAAAACAATGAGCAAAACAAAGCGAGCATACAAGTATCGGTTCTACCCGACTGACGAGCAAAAGCGTATCCTTGCGCAAACGTTTGGATGCTGTCGCTTTGTGTACAATTGGGGCCTTTCCACCCGCAAGACTGCCTATTCCCAGCATGGGGAAAAGCTCTTCTATAACGATCTCTCTGCCATGCTGCCCAATTTGAAGAAAGAGCATCCCTGGCTTTCGGATATCTCCTCTGTGCCCATTCAACAATCCCTTCGCCATCTGGACCGTGCCTACAAGAATTTCTTCGAGGGGAGAGCCAAGTATCCCACCTTCAAGAAGAGGCATGGCAACCAGTCGGCAACCTATGCCTCCAACGCTTTCACCTGGGAAGATGGTCAACTCACTCTTGCCAAGATGGATGAGCCTCTTGCGATCACCTTCCACCGAGCATTCCCCAAAGGATGCAAGCCCAGTTCGGTCACCGTCTCCAAAGACTGTGCCAATCGCTACTTTGTCTCGATGCTGGTTGAAGAAGAGATCAAACCGCTGATGCCAGTCAATGCACAAGTTGGGTTGGACCTGGGACTCAAATCGATGGTGATCCTCTCCACTGGCGAAGCTGTGGGCAACCCACGCTACTATGCAAAAGACGAGAAGAGACTCGCAAAAGCCCAACATCGGCATGCCAGGAAAAAGAAAGGCTCCAAGAACAGGGAGAAAGCACGACGGAAAGTAGCACGCGTGCATGCTCGTATCCAGGACCGCAGACGAGACTACCAGCACAAGCTTTCGACACGCATCGTCAACGAAAACCAAGTGATCTGCGTGGAGAGTCTGGCAGTTAAGAATATGGTCCAAAACCACTCTCTGGCAAAAGCCGTCAGTGATGTGGGATGGGGCGAGTTTGTCCGCCAACTGGAATACAAGAGCCAGTGGTATGGACGAACCCTCATCAAAATCGATCGTTGGTATCCATCTTCTAAAACCTGCCATGATTGCAAGCATGTGGTAGAAGACCTCCCGCTTGACGTGCGTGAATGGGTCTGCCCAGAGTGCGGCGTCTGGCATGACCGGGATATCAATGCCGCAAGAAACATTCTGGCCGAGGGGCTCTCGGTGTCGGCCTGTGGAGGCGGTGTCAGACCCGCTCGGGCAAAAGCTCGGGCAGGCAACCCCCAACGAAGCAGGAATGCCCGTTCGCGAGGACGGGAAGCCCCCGCCCTTTAGGCGTGGGGAGATGTCACGAACTTTGAGAAATTGATGGGGAACGAAAAAATCGCCTCATCATGTTCCTAGGTGAGCATGCTGCGCAAGAATGAGAGAGCACATTCGCAAGATTATTCATATTGACATGGATGCATTCTATGCAGCGATTGAGCAGCGTGATTGTCCCGAGTTACGAGGCAAACCTGTCATCGTTGGTGGTCAACCGGACAAAAGAGGCGTGGTTGCTACCTGCTCCTATTAGCAATCCAGGATGCACAAACGATGATGCACTATCTCCTCGTTCTGCTGACACAATTGGAAGGCGAACAGAAGCAGGTTCGCTTGTTGGGTGTCTCACTCTCCAACCTTGTGCCTGAAAATGGCATGTCTTCACAGCAAATCTACACCTCACGGTCGCTTTGGGATACCGATCTTGGGGCTCTTTCGTGAATGAGAGGAGATGGTCTTTGGCCTTTCCAATTGCATGTGCGCAAGTACTTCTGCGATAGCGTTGATTGTGCCAGCAAGATTTTTACCGAACGCCTTCCAGCCTTTGTTGAACCCTGGGCACGTCTAACAGTTCGTCTGCGTCAAGCCCTGGAAGCCGTTGGGATAGCAACTTGTGGAGAGGTCGGCACACGCCTCGCAGAGCGGCTTGCCCTGCCAACCTCTCCGACAACTCTCCTTCGCCGTATCATGGCCTTGCCGACCAATCAAGCAGGATTGGTCAAACAGTTAGGCATTGATGACTTTGCCTTACGGCGTGGGAGAAACTATGGAACGGTTCTGGTCGATTTAGTACATCACCGGGTGATCGACCTTTTACCCGATCGCAAGACAGAAACAGCGAAAGTCTGGATGCAAAGCCACCCGGAAATTCATCTGGTCACCCGTGATCGCGGGGGAGATTATGCCAGCGCAGCTAGTCTCAGTACCCTCTCCCCTCACTGTGTCAGTTCTGCTTTCACCCGGAAGGACAGAGAGCCTCCTACCACCTACAGTCAAGAGGGAGACCACCTGGTCGGTGATATCAACACATCGACTGACCTACTTGTCTGGTATATGATAGAGTTGCGGCATTCTTGTCTGGTAGTTGACAGGATTATAGCATTGCCCTAACAGGAACTCATCAATTACAATCTCTTCATCAAGGGTATTCCGAATAGAGTTACCCATTTTTAGTAATTACATTTAGAGCTTATCCGGAAGCCGTCCTGCTTCAGAAGCAAAATCAGGGTATTCGGATAAGCTCTTAGAGGGTGTTTATAGCAATGCAACATCAATTCACAAAGAAGGCTGACCAAGGGCCTGAGGTAGCTTCTGCTAAGGAAATAAATCACCATGGAGAAGCGCATCCACACGAACATCACAACGAGAATGAGAGGCTCCTAGTCTTCAGTGATGGTATCATAGCGTTTGCCTTAACCATCATCGTTGTATTCATCAAGGTGGAAGGAGGCAAGCCTGCAGAGGAATTGCCTAGAATATTGCAGAATCTTCTCCCTGATCTGGGATTTTACTTCTTAAGCTTCCTGGCAATTAGTGTCTACTGGAAAGAACATCATCGTATCTTTAGCTACATTAAGCGCTCAAATACTCCACTCGTTTTGTGGAATTTGTTGTTTCTAGCGCTTATTGTTCTGGTACCTGTTGTGAATCATTTATTCCTTTTAACTTTTAATGTTGAGGATGCTCAGATTTTAGGGGATCTTTTGATCGCCGCTGCTGGAGTCCTCTTCGCTGTGGGGCTGAGCTTACTGTGCCTCTGGTGGTATGCCTGTCGCCATCCTCATCTTTTTGAAGAAGACTTGAGTTCGCGCCTGAAAACATATAATACACTCAGGTTGCTTACTCTTCCATTAACGCTGATTGTGTTCATCATCGCTCTTGTTCTTGCTTCCTTTCTTGACAACATGCTCCTGCTGTTAGTTCCCATACTCTTTTATGTGGTCTGGCTCATTTGTCGGCGTCTCTACCGTCGGCGTATCAGTACCTTATCAGCCGAGCAGACAGTTGAGCGCGTTATCGTCTTCACTGATGCTGTCATCGGCATTGCCATTACCCTTGCTCTGGCCCAGGTTGAACTGCCGACAATAGGAAGCCATCCATCATCAGAGCGTGTTTTGGAAGTCTTTTCCGTTGCTGCTGGACACATAGGTACGTTTCTCTATGGCTTTGTTGTGCTGGGGACGTACTGGTTGATCCACTATGTCATGTTTCGCTATGTTAAGCGCTACAATGCATGGTTAATCTTCTTCAACTTTGCCTTTCTATTGTGCTGTATTCTGCTCTACATTCCTATCTCGGTCTTTTCCTTTTACCTTCGGGATGGGCTCGCCTCGCAGGTCTACTATAGTAGCCAGGTAGTCACGTTGCTGATGCTTTGTCTCATCTGGTTCTCTGCCGCTAGGAAGAAGAGCCTGCTCAACCCGGATGCGGATGAAAGGACGGTGAGAAACTTAACCTTCATACTCACAAGCTGTCTACTGGTCACCTGTGCCCTGGCACTGCTATCTTACTTTAAGTTTGTTCCTATCAGTTATCATGTCCTGGCATATGGCGCTCTTATGCTTGTATTCTCTATCATAAGTCGAGTGCGGCATGGGTTCAAGCATAGAGAAACTGGTTTGGCGATTCAAAGCAAGGCATAATAATTGACCAGTTTAGCAAAGAGCAGTCTCACTTGGTTGAAACTGTCATAACCAAGTAGAGAATGAACACCATTTTCGTAGCCATTTTGACTCCAAAGTAAGGAGTCAACGTGTAAGGAGGATTGATTACATATGATACGGTATTACTTGAAACAGCGTCTTTTTAGCTTAACGAATGATTTCACCGTGCAAGATGAAAAAAACGAACCTGTGTTTAAGGTTCACGGCAAGTTTCTTCACATCGGTGATGATATTACCGTCACTGATATTGCAGGTGGGCAAGAACTTGTGCATATCAAACAGAAAGTCATCTCTTTATTGCCATGTTATGACGTTTATCGCAATGGAGAGCTTTTGGTGCGGGTTAATAAACAGTTCCACCTCTCAGGTGAACGCTTTAAAGTAACTGGTGATAATGGAAAGACCTATCAGATTGTAGGCAACATTTTTGATTGGGATTTTTCTATCAACGATGAAGCTGACAATGTGTTAGGACGCGTTAACCGCAACCTATCCGTTTTCCGTGATAGCTATGCCGTCGAGATTGAGTCCGAAGCTGATGTGCCATTTATTATAGCTATGGCTCTGGTCATCGAATTGGTGAAAGTGCAACGCGATAGGGCTCTACGCTTGAAGTAAAGCGGTAAAAGTGTAAATTACGGTTTGGGATGGTCTCAACAGGCTGCATAATCGAGCCCTTATGGTTGATACAGATGCTATCCAGCTGAGCCAGATTGAGCAAAAGGTAGAATCATTCATCTCACGCACAGATCATGTTCATCTGCTGGCATAGGCTATTCCTTCAATCTGAGCACGAATGGTTGTTCCCTGACCAGGAGTGCTCTCGATTGAGAGTATTCCTCCCAGGTTTCTCACACGCTCTTGCATCGAGTGCAGACCAAGATGGCCTGGAAATGAAGCTGTTGGGTCAAATCCCACCCCCATTATCACGTACCTCCAGAATAACACCTTTGATTGTCTGGCTTAATCGCAGATCCACCTTCCTCGCGCGGGCATGCTTGACCGTATTATGCATGGCCTCTAAGAAACATATTGACATTGAATGATATAATTTATCATGAAAAATCTATCTTTGTTGCTACTTCACCAGGAGCCATGTGTTGATCGGAGTATCATCCCTTCTCTCTCTTCCCGAAGGGCTACAGGTTGGAAGGAAGCTCGCCATCAATTGAGCAACTACTTCGAATTTTATAATCATAAGCGGCTTCACTAGTCACTTGATTATCGCACTCCTGCTGAAGTCTATTCAGCAGGACAATAGATATATATAACCATTCAATTATCAATTTTATGGCAAGAGAAAGTTTACTAGCATATCCTGTTTTTTCACCCAGGGAACTCCCAGACGGGAAACTTGGCATTCAAAATTCAGAGAAATGGCAAGGTAAATTTTTTCTGCATAAAGAAACCACAAATCCATTAGGTCAAGCATTAATAATTGCATCAGAACGGCAAAATGGAGATATTTCTGTTGTACATAGTTATGATGTTTGGACAGAAGGCTTAGATACCACCTATATTCCGGCTACAGAACAAATGGTACACTCCCTCAGAAGTTTTAGAAGTCAAGCTGAGCTTGATGAGCTTCTTGATTTTACGAATATATATATTGGTCATGGTGGACCGGATATTGAATCTGAAATACTTGAACAGGTAACTGGTAAAAGAATAGATGTACAAAAAGAAAATCTTGCAGTGTATGGAACTCCAAACCCATCACGAGGTCTTGCAGAATACGAAATATTGCGTCGACTTGTTAATAGACCTGATATATTTACTGTTACAGCTTGTCGGACAACAGAATTGATGGAAGCGATTCTGACAGAAAAAGAACCAACAGAAGTTGCATTAATGCATAGACCCGAAGGTAACAATAATAATCCGGTTCACCATCCAGTCACATGCACTTTACCGGTTACTGTTATGCAGGAAATGCCCGAATTACAGTTTTTGCAAGATGTTACAGAAATGAACAGCCATCACCATCAAGGATTTAAGATTTCCGATGTATCCCAAGAACAACAAGAAGAATTCGCAAAAAAAGGCTTGTATTCTGCTTTCATTGCGCCAGATGGGATTATTGAAATGTGGGTTAGAATAAATGAGGGTATGGTTACTGGCATTTTTTATCAAGGGCATGTGGAACGGGATACGACAGCATCAGGAAAAGCATTAACAAATTGGATATTAGAACAACGTGATATATTCTTAAAACAAAAACACAAAAATTTACCATAAGCGGGGTTGAGTAGCAATGGAACAGAAACTGTAGTTAAGTCTTTTTCCCTGAAAACCTCAAGAGGGCAGACATGAAAGAGACCATAATCCTGTGATAATGATAAAGATGGCGAGACAGCAAACAGCGGTAGAGCTGCATTAAATGGTGGAGGCATGGTCATTTAAGCTCATTTTGACCAAGTTTTTGAGCCCAACCACCAAATAACGTGGCTCTACCCAAACAGCGTTCGATAGGCTTTTTGTGGTCAAAAAGATGTAAAAATCCTGTGATAATGATACTTATCACAGGATTCCCTCCATTTTTCCCTGGTCGTTTTCCTTAACTGCATTTTCTGTTCCATTGCTACTCGACCCCGAAGTTGTCTCCTCAAAGTCCTGGAAAAAACCTCTTGTATTCGCTATACTTAACAGGGAAGATCATTGTCGAGGAACTTTTCTGTGAGGAAAGATTCTCAGCCCTATTAGTTAAAACAGTTAAAAGAAGGAAAATATGAAATGGCAAATAGAAGATTACATCAATCAATTAAAATCACACCTAAGTACATCCTGATTGTCCACCAAGACGAACTTTCGCGGCCTAACGCATCGGAAGTCGCTTTGCGCATGGCACTTGAAGAGAAAGGGCATAATGTAGCTACATTATTTTTTCAACCAGAAAATTGTAAACTGATGAGGTCTAACGATGACGCTTTTCTTGAAGCAGATGGTTGTGAAATCAATGTATCAGAAGTGCCGCTTTTTTATCAGGATGCAAAATTCATGGATTTGATTTATAAACGCATGAAGCACCCAAAACATGGGATGAAAGTTGAGAAGAGAAGAGATGAAATATATATAATTTACCCAGCTATCTGTGAAAGAGTTAGTAAATTTGATGGTTCTGTGCTGATGACATGGGCAGATGGCGAAGAGGAAGCAATTGATTTCATGGAAAAACTTGAAAAATACGGAATAATGCCAACAGATAGTATAGAATCGCTGCGAAAATCAAGGAGTAAGATAACTAGTCAGAGATTATTTGAAGCTAATGGAGTGCCGACACCGAAAACCTTATGTTTTCCTAATAATCCCGACAACAAGTATGGTAATTTCGCTATCAGAGATGAGCTTATAAAACTTGGCCCGCCTCCGTGGTACATTAAATCAGAGTATGGTGTCGGTGGTGATTCAGTTTGGCGCGTTAAAGATGAAATAGAAGTAATAGATATAGTAAGATTATTGCGCGAAAAAGGCGAGGGATTTGTTATTCAAGAGGAAATTCCCAGCCTTACAAAGAACCGTCCACAACGTATAAGGATTGTTGTCCAGGATGGTAAGATTGTTGGTGCGTTGAGATGGACAGGAGCAGAAGGCGCTATAACTGATAATGCTTATTTCCATAAGCATGGAACTAACAGAATAATACAAAAATCTGTTCCTATGTCATGCCTTGAAGAACTTACAGAAGCTCAGAAGGATGTGGCGATTAGGGCTGTGGAAGCAGTTGGTTTGTCTACCAGTGGCGTAGATTTGCTTGGCACACCAGATCGCCCGCTTGTACTCGAAGCCAATAATGCGCCTGGCCTCTGGTTTCATAAGAGTGTTGGTCAGAATACCTTCGAGGAAGTTGCAGAAAGCATGATTTCTAGAATTAAGCACAAGCAGCCAAAAATATCATAAACATGAACACTGAGCTTGAGCTTTTTATCTGCGAACCTGTGATTTTGAGATAACTCATCAACAGCACAATTACCAGGGCAAACGCATCTTATTTTCTAGGCCGTGCCTAGCCTGACGTGAGAAGCAACAGAGAAAATCGGGACTGATGTGCTTGCTTGCTTTCATGCGAAGCTAGGCTATTGCTCAAATTTAGATGCGTTTGCCCTGGGGTGGCCCCCTCCTTCGGAGTTATGAGTGGATGTCAGATGATCCACCCCTTGCCTGTGTCATGGATGTGCGCGGTGTCTATCAGCACCTTACCGGACGTGCAGTCGCAGCTGGTGCAACGATCCGTGTACGCCATACCGTTGATCAGGTGCTGCAGGAAAACGGGCGTGTGCTAGGTGTCACTGTAAAAAACCATGTGAGTGAGCGCTTCGAGGTACGTGCTGATATTACCATCGATGCCAGCGGATTTGCCCGCCACCTCTGTGATATCCCCCAATTAGCACAGTACTTCAAGGGAGCCAGTCCGCTTGAATACCATACAGGTTTGTTTCCCTCTGAGAACTATCTCGAGCGCTTCTCGCGAGATGGCCTGCTACTGGCAGGTGATGCCGGCGGGCATGGTTCGACATTGGTCAGAGAAGGGATTCGCTTCGCCATCTACTCGGGGCTGATGGCACAACTGGAAGGTGAACAGAAGCAGGTTCGCTTGTTGGGTGTCTCACTCTCCAACCTTGTGCCTGAAAATGGCATGTCTTCACAGCAAATCTACACCTCGCGGTCGCTTTGGGATACCGATCTTGAGGCTCTTTCGTGAATGACAAGAGAATGGAAAGCCTTGATTACAATATACACATATCATCTTTTGTGTCGAAATACTCAATAAACAAGGGAGATAGGGAGATTTCTTTTATCCGTGGCTTTGTCTACGAATTTCCTCTACAACTTGTGTTTGTTCTTCAGGAGAAAGAAATGGAACTTGGGCATAGGTAATTTCTCCACCGAGCTTTGCTGCGAGATGGCCTCTGCCCAGCAACTTTTCAGCACCTTTCTCTCCTAATGCAATCTCCGATGTACCCTGGCTCTCGACGCGTAGGATCAAACGATTGCCAAGGTTGTCACGTAGTTGTGGCGGCAAGACATTTGCATCTGGACGCTGTGCAGCAAAGATGAGATGGATGCCAGCCGCCCTCGCTTTGGTTCCAAGACGTTGCACGGAAGTTGAGACTGCTTCCTTATATTCGTTGACGAGCATCCAATCTGCAAATTCATCGTGGACAAGCCAAAGGACAGGTACGCGTTCACTCGGCCCCACCTTACGATTGTAATCAATGAGATTGCTGACGTTCGCTTTCGACAACAATGCGTAGCGTTGCTCCATCTGATCAACCATGAGAGAGAGAATCTCTTGTGCTCGTCCTTGCTCCGTGATGATGCCCTCTCGCAAATGAGGGAGTCCAACTGAGATCTCCCGCAGCTTTTGCCAAGGGGGTTCCGGTTCAGCTCCCTCTCAGTTGCTTTCGCCTTCGAGATCAACGCTTTCCAGATTAGGCCGTCCCAGGCGGCCTTCCACAGGTCGAGCACTCGGGCTCCTGTGGCACCCTACCTGTTACCAGTAGGGCCAGCCCTTCGACTGAAAACGGTTGTTTGAACGGAGACAAGAGTCTCCCACGAGTTGTACGTCTCGTGTGCGAGTAGCACGGCAAACTTGTACGCTAGTGCTTTTACCCAAGCGAACGATTGAGCTTGGAACCTCTGAAACACTATTGAGTTGTCCATGTACTACAAGATGTAGTATAGCATAGGTGTCAATATACAAATATTCATGCTAGAGGAAGGGAAAATGAACATTCTTTTATGCAGGAAGATATTCCCCTGTGCGCCACTCCCCAAAAGCGGTAGACCCATTCATCCTCCGCCTGATTCTTACCCACATCTTTTTTTGGGCCGCTTGTGAAGCGGATCAATACCGTTGAGACTGTGAACCAGTCAGCAATGACAATCCGCTCCTCTGGCCGTTTCACACAATCTATTTGTAAGATGTGGGTAAAAGTCAGGCTTAAAAGACGGGGGCTTTCTGGGCCGAGTGCTGTAATTGCTGATTGTCTGGTATTCATTTGCGTGGAGACAGTTGAGGTTATCGATATCACATATTTACGGACAATTCGGAGTGGTACCCTTATAAGCTCCTTTCCCAGGCTGATTTTTTGTTTATTACGCGAAAGTTTGGTCGCGATGGCGCTTGTGCTCGATAATCAGCCATGAAAATGCCAGTGCTGTCAATGCTAGCAAGAAAAGAAGTCCCACAAAGACTATCACTGCTAACGGGGGATGATACTGTAAGGCCATAACCATACAGCCAGTTGCTGCAAGAATAAACAGTCCTTCGACAGTGCAAAACAATCCCCGCGAGGCTATTACATTAAGCCCCCGACGCGGAGCTAGCTCGTGATATGTCTTGCCATGCTTAGAGAACTGGGGAAACCATGGCCGTGCCTTAAACAATTCATGACGTTTTGTTTCCCATCCTTTCCCTTGTAAGAACTTTTCTTCATGTTCATAGCGCAGGTGATAGTTAATCTGTGCTATTCGCATGTCTATTTGCTCTCTCTGACAGGCACAAAAGCCTAACAGGATGGGGCAGGCAAATAGCACTATTGAAGTACCTAATTCTTGGACAATGATATTATTCATCAGTCCCCCAGTAGTGACGATCACACCCGCGATAGTAACACAAAACCCCGATATTTGAATCACCCGATCATCGATTTTATCTCGCCGCTCTAATTGCTTCTCAATTTCGCTACATAGCCGGTCATATTCTCTCAGCTTATATTCACGATCTATGTCGGTTGTGCCATTGGTTGGCACCCAAATTTGTATCATGAGCATTAGCCTCCTAATGCTAATCTACTTTGATTCAATTGACTAATCTGTATCGACATCCTCTATATTATTTGATGAGAATAAAGAGCCAACAGAGCTATCTGTTCCATTTACATCTTCTTCTGTAAAAGGTATAGCTCCATTTGAAGAAGTAGTATCTATTACCTTTCCTTCTTCAGGAAGAGAGCTATCGAAGACTTCTAGCAGCTTAAGGTAATTCTGCAATACAGCTTTAACCGATCTATCATAATCAAGGGCATCGTGGATCAGCCCACGGTTTATCTCCACTAAATTTTTAACTGTTTCCGAGAGTAATTTTATATAAGCCTCATTTTGCTCCTTTCTCCTCTTTTCTTCACGAGAAACTTTATTCTCTTTTAACTTCTCCTCACGATCAAATGCTTTTTGATCCCTTTCTCTCTCTCTCCTTAGTTTTGCATCGAGATCCTTAACTTCATGTTCATTTTCTATTTCTATCATTTTTATCTCATGTGCGCTTCTCATTTCTATTTTTCTCAGTTTGGTATTTTGATAAATCTCTAACTCCTTCAAGCTTGTCGGGGCTGGAATGAAATTCCAACTGTAACGCCTTATACTGACTCCACAATCAACACCTAGAAGCTGAAGTGTGGCGTCAAAGGATGGCTTTGCGCTATCATCCAGCTTATCGTGACCAATGCCCGCTGCCCAGCCTTCAAAAATTTTCTTGAGTCTGTCTATCATCCAGCCAGATGGATCTTTACTCTGTCGGTATTGCTCTACAACACGTTTGGGATTGGTAACGACTAATTCAGTCTGCATCTTATAGGTTATATGATACTTGTCTTGCGTCTGAATAGTGCCAGTGAAGGTATACCATTGAGGAGTAAGAGTCACATAGTAAATGATATCTCCTCTCCGAGCTTTGACAAGAGCACTGCCTGCTTTCACAGAACCATGATGGTTTTTCCCTCGGAAAACCTCCTGGCTGATGCCTTCTATTACCAAGATATCTTGATCGAAGAAGGGGAGAGGTATCCTCCCAAGTATGGGCCATCCCCTGACAACCTCTTGTTCAACGAGCTTTAAATAGTCGGTTACCGAATTGAGCATAACGTCACCTCACCTATGACTATCTTGGTAGATGTCCAAGTGGCTCAACTGATATAACACATCCTTAACCAAGGAAGCGATTGGGCTTTTCCTGCTGCTCCATTGCTCTAATTGCTTCTTATAGAGAATGTTGGCAGGAGGAAAGTATTTCTTTTGTTTTTTAAGGTTACAACACCAGGAATTAATGGTTTCTCCTAGCTTTACCATAAACTGTGTAAATGACATAAGATTCTGCTTTTTCTCATCCTCACCTGCTCCCTCTTGCATATCCAGCAAGGTTTGAGCCCACTGCTGAATTAAAGCGAAGGCAGCAGGTCTATTCCTCCCGTTTCTTTCAACAATAGCAGCGCATAACAGGATAATGATCAGCCCACGCCATTCACTGCTGTTTTGCAGTAAGCCAGTAAGCAGGATATCACGACCTAATGGATCAGGAAGAGAGAGGGGATCAGGTAGCGGCTTACCATAAGCTGCCGAGTCACGAGTTGCCATCTCGGCGAGTGAATCAGCTGCGATAAGAAAGAATACTTCTAATACAACGTTGAGTTGCGTCTGGTATCGCAGACGGTATGCGTTGCGTTCGGCTAGCCTTTGACCAGAGTGACTGGTCTGTTGAAGCATAGCCTCCTCTGCAATATGAGCCAAGTTTTGCAGAACACCATTGAGATGACCTGACCAACTCAAAGAAATATAAGCAGACACGACGGCAGCAAGGAGTTTATTTGCATGCTGCGTAGACTCGCTCTGTGTCAATGGAAGAAGCTGCTTTAGCCCTTCCAGAGCGACTTCCAACTTTCTTTTTCCAATGAGCCCATAAGTATTGGCCGCTGCACATTTTACATAGAAATCTACCGGACGTAACACTTGCTGCCCACATTTGACCCATTCATCAAGCAACTGGAGTACGAATAGTGCCTTGGCACGAGGATACTTGAGACTATCAATCTCATAGGCACCATCAAGCAGCATCGCCGTTCGCCGCCAACTCCGCATGCTATGGCTCTTTGCCCATTCATTAGCTCTCTGGCGTAGCTCATCGACATCCTGGCGCCATAAAAAGACCCCAAGAGCACGTGCTGAGAGCCAGGAATAGACCTTATCCCGATTAAGGGAAAGTGAGCTGAGAATAAAGACGAAGACGAATGATCTCCCACTCAGCTAGCTAAATCGGAATAGAGTCTAATACTCTTTCTCGGACTCTTGCGACCATTGACGGACTCTCTCGAGAAGATTCTGACCATGGAGTCCTTTGTTCATGAATTCACCTGCAAGAAAATCCAACAAGCGGAACTCAAAAGTGGACATGCCATGGGCATCACTATCCCTCCAAAATAGCCGCTCCACGTTCTCAATCCGCTGCAGAATTGTACCCGTCTTTACCTGCAGTTCTCTACTCGATCTATGCCGCAATAGTACTGAGGGGGGAGAGAAGCTATTTTGTGGGGTCTGTGATGCTACCTGTACTATCTCCCCAACATGCAGTCTTTCCTGCTCGATAATTTGCAGGTAAAGACTATCTGCACTTCTTGATATATCTTTCACCGCAGCACCATGTAAGATTGCTACAGCTTGTATATAGCATTGTTCATATTCATCAAGTTGATAATACCACTTATCTATATCCTCTTCGTTTACAGGCAATTGAGCTTCTGTTCCTTCACACCTGACCTCCGTATTTGAAAGAAATGTCTTGCTCTGGCGCTCAAACTTTAAGGCTTCAATAAGATCAGATTTGGTCTTAAGACCATTTTCTGTTTCTTTTCTATTATTGTCTTCCAGTGTTCCTTTTCTGGACTCGCTAATGATATTAATGTAGTTATAAATAGTAACTTGAGCATGATCACCTATAGCAGCAACTGCATTACTCTTATTTTTTACCTGGTACTGTGTTTTAAGAGGCTCTTCATCTTCATTTATGACTTCTTCTAATTCTAAATCATCCTCTTTAAGTTCCTCAAATTCTAAAACACCTTCACCTAGTTCTGCATCAGTAGAGATGTATTCAGAACTATATCCATTTTTGCTATCTTCAACAGGAGCGGCATCAGAAATAGACTCATTTTGCTCACCACTTGACATCATTGCTCTCCATCAATCTAGCAGAGAAGCTAACTACCCCAGACACTACAAAGCTATAACTACAATAATTACTCTGGAATACCTATAAGTCAATGCAGTGGGCAACCCAAAAAATGAACATAAACTCTAAAAATGTCATCTTTTGCAGTTTTTCTAGCCTACAAAATGTATTGCTAAAAGACTTCTTTACTCATCCTTGGATTGAAGTCTGTTATTGAATACTGTCACATGTGAGTTAGGGCCTACAGCCATTTGTCCACTGTTTGTAATAGAGTACTTGACCGTCGTCTGTCGCTTCTGGCTTGTTCTTTGTGATGGCTTCGTCTTAGCTACAGCCGCTAGAAAGTGTTTATCAGAGCCTAGTTTTGAAAGTATCTCAAAGGCAAAAGCGCTTGCATGACGGGACGCAAGTTCCTGTGAGTTGGCTGCATCAGCTTCGTATTTTTCCTCA
>Ga0209648_10002145_pt1 | contig 16258 bp, 12 predicted proteins | sample GraSoi2013_115cm_FD_185830 | JGI IMG/M metagenome (GOLD analysis project Ga0209648, IMG submission 185830) | Grasslands soil microbial communities from the Angelo Coastal Reserve, California, USA - Sample 9_17_2013_115cm (SPAdes) (version 2) | ecosystem: Environmental > Terrestrial > Soil >...
CCAATTCATCTGCGACGGTCCATTCCGATCTTGGCGCAGATGAATTGGACCGTCGCCATCATCGGCAGAGTGAATGGCGCGGTCCATAAGGTGGCGAAACCCAGCGAGGCGCCCGCCTGAGTGTAGGTTCCGATTCCCGAAGGGTCATCGTCTGACGCTCCGGTGATCAAGCCGGGCCCCAGAACCAGAAACAGCCGCTTGAGGGGATTTTTTTCTCGCGCGACTTTCGACTCAAGGGCCTCCTTTTTCGGCTTTGCAGTTTGGTTACTCGCCGTGTCGCTTTCCTCCATTCGGCAGCATTCGCTTGATATTGAGATAACCCGAAACCAACGGAACGTGCAAATCGCAGCCGAGAAATGCAAACGGGCGACTCAATATCAAGCGAATGCTGCCGCGACTGGAAGCAATTACTTGCCGCAAGTTTACAAAAATTCGAGCAATTCTGACCTCAACGTTCCGCCGAGTTTCGAATTTTGGAAGCTCCCATTGCCGAAAGTGCAAATTGGAAGTTAAGCCTTGCCGGAAGTTCAAAGAGAAGTCGATCGACGTCAATATGTTCAGCTCGAGACGTTTCTTAAGACGGACCGACCTTGGGTTATGAATCCCAAGTAAGTGGTCCAGCCTTATACCGAGTATGAATCCAATAAAACAATGGGTCGCGGTCGGAAAAAATGCGTTTATGAGCTTTATGCGACGTAGGTTTCGATATGAATCTCGGCAAAATCTCGGCAAAAACATCACACACGCGTGAAGTCGAATCCGGGTTTTCTCTCCAGTCTCGTTCGCATTATGAAGCCAGCAATTCACTAAGTGTTTTTCTTGGCCGCCATTTCGGGCTGTTCTGACGAAACGATGTCGCGTCGTTCGAGGGGGCTTAGCTAAAGCAAATAACATTCATTCCCTAATCTGGTAATTAACCCCGAATTCCGCCGGTGATAGCACTCATAAAACCTCGACTTTTTGTGTCGTGCCGTTCGCAACCTCAAGTTTCCTGAACTTGCAAGAGCGTCGGACGGTTGCGAACGGCATAGCTGCTATTCCTACTGCACTTGAGCGTGCGGCACCTCGCTTTCGCGAAATTCGTTATCTTTGAGGGCCGCTGGCTCCTTTCGAAGCAGCTGCAACAGCTGTGGGCTGCGGGTTCGTTGGCGGGATCTGACTTGCGGACCGGCTAAGCCACTCTTCGAAACGCGTCTCGCCGAGTTGCGCGTCATCGCCAGGAACGAGTGAGCGATCGCTCAGCTCCGTGCCAAAGTAGCGCGCGTGCGGGTCAGCGATAACCTCTCGCGGATCCTTGCCTGCGCTGAGGGCTTGGCGAATGAGTTCATCGAAACGGAACTGCTCGGGCCCAGCCACCTCAGCGATTCCATTCAACGGCGATCCCATGGCCACTCTACCCACCGCACTGGCAACATCGTCGGCCGCCATGGGCTGGAAACGCACAGGCGGCAGGCGAACCGTGTTGCCGTCGGTAGCTGAGTCGGCGATGCGCTTGACGAACTCGAAGAACTGCGTCGCGCGTACGATCGAGTAAGGGATCGAGGATTCCTTAATCAGTTTCTCCTGAGCGATCTTCGCGCGGAGGTAGCCGCTGTCGGGCAAACGGTCACAGCCAACGATGGACAAGGCCACGTGATGTCCCACACCAGCGGCCGCTTCATAGGTGAGCAAGTTGCCAGTTGACGTCTTGAAAAACTCCATCACCGGCGCGTCCGCAAACGACGGTGAATTCGACACGTCGACGACCACCGACGCGCCCTCGAGGACCTCGGCAAGTCCTTCGCCGGTCAGGGTGTTTACCGAGCCTCGTTACGAGCTTTGACCCGATGAGCCCACTGCCGCCAATAACCACGATCTTCATATTTGACCTTTCGTTCGTCATAATTAACCTCCTCATGTGTGACCTTTCGTTTGTCGTCCGAAATCCGGACGAGTGATCTCCGAGACATACCCGGAGTTGTGTTGAACTGCACTTCTGATTTCCGTTTCTGCCTGGTTCATTCCGGCACTGGCACTAGCACCGGAGCGCCCTGGTCCCTGACCAGGAACACCAGGAACTTTGCCGGCTTGGTGCTGCTTGCGTTCCGGCCAACGACATGAACATCGTCGGGGCCTTCATAAAAGGTCTGGCCTGGCGTCAGCGTTACTTCCTTCCCATCCTACACGTGCGCCACGCTCTTGCTACTCGCGGGTGAGAACCCGAGAGTAGTAAGCGAGAGACTCGGCCATAGTTCAATCGTGATGACCCTTGACACCTATTCTCACGCGCTTCCATCCATGCGACAAGCCGCTACTGAGAAACTTGAAAATATGCTTTTCACTAAGGCTGGCACACTATAGGCACACAAAATGAAAACGGGCAGCCGATTGACTCGTGGCCGCCCGTAGCTGGATGGAAATTCGTTTGGCTGGGAGGCAGGGACTCGAACCCCGATAGCCAGATCCAGAGTCTGGAGTCCTACCATTGGACGACCTCCCAGCAGCGAAATCGAATTTACGTAAGTCAGCCGATCAAGTCAACCGCGCGGCACTCGCCTTCTTAACTCTTATCGCACGCACAATTTCTTGCGATGTCGAATTGAGTCTTGCGCAAAAAAGTCCTTGCGCTGGCGCCAAAGTGAACGCAAAATAGGCGACGAGTGACGGCGGCCCTCGCGCTCCTGCCGTTGGACCTCACGTTCGTGGGTTCGACTACTGCCAAAAAGTTTGGAGCTAATGAGCGAATCACAAACGTCTGCGGACACGAATGACCTGGCGCGTTTGCGCGCCCAGGTTGCGGGCTACGAGATAAGGTTAACTGACGCGGCGGCGCTGGTGGCGCGTGTCAGGCATGAAATTAACAACCCGCTGGCCGCCTTATTGGGCCAGGCACAGCTGCTTCTCCGTGAAGAATTGAGCGAAAAATCGCGCCGGCGGGCCGAGACGATCGAGAGTCAGGCGAAGCGGATTGAAGAGATCGTGAGTGAATTACGCGACGTTCAAACTCCGGTGGCGGCAGTAAATCGCGCTGAAGACTAGTTGGTCTGCGGTCGCTTAACTGATGCGCCGTTCTCTCGCCTGAACGGCATCAACCTAAGCCAGGTCGAAAAGCAGCAGCTCGGCCCGGTCATGAGCGGAGATCGAGAGTTCGCTCTCCTTACTCACGGCCGCGCCGTCGCCCTGCATAAGTTCCATTCCATTCAGACGAACGGTACCGCGCGCTACCTGGAGCCAGGCATGACGAGTCGGCTGGAGCGGATGAGTGACGATCTGTCCGGCGTCCAGCAGAGTCGCGTAGACCCGCGCGTCCTGATTTATGGTTACCGAACTTTCGCGGCCATCGTCTGAGGCGATCAGTCGCAGCTGTCCGCGCCTCTCTTCCTCAGCGAATGCCTTTTCCTCGTAACCCGGCGGCAAGCCGTGGGCCTTTGGCAGAATCCAGATTTGCAGAAGATGCACGGCTTCGCTCTCGGATGGATTAAACTCGCTGTGCGACACGCCGGTGCCGGCGGTCATGCGCTGGACGTTGCCCGGCCGAATCACGGAACCGTTTCCCATACTGTCGCGGTGTTCGAGCGCTCCCGACAGAACGTAAGTAATGATTTCCATGTCGCGGTGCGAGTGCGTCGGGAACCCTTGCCCCGGCGTCACGCGGTCTTCGTTGATGACCCGCAGGCTGCGAAAGTGCATATGCGCCGGGTCGTAATATTGATCGAAGGAAAACGTGTGATGAGTATCCAGCCACCCAAGATCAAAGTGGCCGCGTTCTTCTGATTTTCGAATTGTGATCATTAACCCTTTCGCCGTGCCTCCGTGGTTGATTTTGGTGCTAACGATTTAATCACCACGGAGACCCGGAGGACACAGGGGAGGTCATAGGCAGAGACTCGTTGACAGATCTTATCCGCGCGATCATCTGCGGAATGTCTTTGTCTGTGTAAATCGGCAAACCGTTCAAGTTCAGTTCGCTTGTCAGGCCTCCGCGCCATTCCATGAACCGCTTTACCGCCGTCGCCCCATCGCAATCGTCAAGTGTCGAAAGATAGAGCACGTCCGCTCTTTCCAGCGTCCGTCGCGCCGAAGTTTTCAACTTGTTCTCGCCCGCGCGCGCGCACATTAGCGCGAAATCCGCTGCCACGTAATCCAGAAAGCTGTTGCCTTCAACCAGCACGCCGGCGCCGTTGACGCGCGCCAGGGCCTGTTTGATTCCCTGCTCAACCTGATCTTCACCGACAATCACCCAGTGCACGTTCGCCGCACCCGCATCCCAGAACCGCCCCGTGTCTTTGCCTGCCTCATAGTTGGCCTCGCGCCCGGAACGGATCAAGGGTTCGTCGCGCAGCAGATCGCTGACGCAACAACCCTGCGGGTCTTTGCCGCACGAGCGATAGTGCCCGCGCGTCAGCTTGATCGCTTCCCAGCCCGGCAAGCGCCGCAGCAACTCGCACATCAAAGTCGTCTTGCCGGTGTTCGAGGACAAACCGCTGACGGCAACTATAGTTGGTCCTGCTTCTCTCTTTCGGGGTTGATGATGGTTTTCTGTCCGCATTAATGACGTTGTGACTCCCGTGCGGCTTAGCCGCCGCACAGTGCCCCACAGTGCTGAGGCAAAGCCTCAATCTATGTGATAGTCGCAATCAGAATAGCTGCCAGACTCTGCAGCCCTTCAGCATCAGCTTCGTCGAATCTTGCCAATATCGGGCTATCGAGATCCAGCACGCCGATCAACTCATCTTTCTTGATCAACGGTACCACGATTTCCGAATTCGACGCGCTGTCACAGGCGATGTGCCCGGGAAACTCGTGCACGTTCGGCACGATAGTAGTTGCGCGTCTCGCGGCTGCCGTGCCGCACACGCCCTGGCCGATACGGATGCGCACGCAGGCGAGCTTTCCCTGAAACGGTCCCAACACCAGTTCGTCATCTTTGGAAAAATAAAATCCCGCCCAATTCAGATCCGGCAAAGAATGAAAGATCAGGGAAGAGAAGTTCGCGGCATTGGCAATCAAATCGCGTTCGCCGGCGAGCAAACTGCTGAGTTGCGCAGCGAGTTGGTCGTAGAGTTCGCTTTTGGAGGTTGCACTTGATTCTGCGAGTTGAAAACTCATGCTTCGCTCGATTACCACAGAGACACGGAGGTCTCAGAGAGTTTCACAGAGAAAAACTCAGTGGTCCTCTGTGCTTGCTCTGTGTCTCCGTGGTGAAAAAAATTCCTGGCTTATCAACTGTCTAACCCTCAGAAGGCCTGATACTAATCACCACTGACTTCGAAGCCGGCGTGTGACTCTTGTCCGCAAAGTGGCGTACGGGAACCAGCACATTCGCTTCCGGAAAATAAGTCGCGGCGCTGCGCCGGGGAATGTTGTAGGGCACGACGGTGAAATGGCGCGCGATGCGTTCTTCGCCTTCAAAATGGCTGATCAGATCGACAATCTGACCCTCCTTTAACTTAGCCAGACGAATGTCGGCGCGATTGAGAAACACCACGCGCCGGCCATTGTGAATGCCGCGATAGCGATCGTCCAATCCGTAAATCGTAGTATTGAATTGATCGTGACTGCGCATGGTCATCATCAGAAACTGTCCCGGCTTTAGCTCGTGTATCGGCAATGGATGGACAGTGAAATGCGCCCGGCCGTCTTCGGTTTTGAATTCAAGTTTGCGAATCGGATTCGGCAGATAGAATCCACCGGGATGTTTGGCGCGTTCGTTGTAGTTTTCGAAGCCGGGTACCACGTGCTCGATGTGTCCGCGAATCAAATCATAGTTTGCCGTCAAGCCGTCCCAATCAACCGCAGACCGATCGGTCAGGACAGCTTTCGCCACTCCAGCCACGATTGCGGGTTCGCTCAACAGCTGATCCGAAGCCGGCGCCAGCGGACCCTGCCAGCCTTCAACTACTGCCATGGAATTTTCCGTCGTGATGAACTGAGGCCCGCCGGCCTGCTGATCAATTTCGGTGCGTCCGAGGCAGGGCAGAATCAGCGCTTGCCGGCCGGTGATCAAGTGCGCGCGATTTAGCTTGGTCGAAACGTGCGCAGTCAACCGACAACGCTGCAAAGCTTCGGCCGTGTATTCGGTGTCCGGCGTGGCCGAAAGGAAGTTGCCGCCGAGGGCAAAAAATACTTTCGCTTTCCCTTCGTGGATCGCCTGGATCGCGCCCACCGTATCGAGACCATGGTGGCGCGGCGGTTCGAAGCCGAATTCCTTACCCAGCTTATCCAGAAAATCTTCGCTCGGCTGTTCCCAGATGCCCATCGTGCGGTCACCCTGCACGTTGCTATGACCACGCACCGGACACAAGCCGCTGCCCGGCTTGCCCAACTGCCCGCGCAGAAGCATCAGGTTGATGATTTCCTGAATATTGCCGACGGCGTTCTTGTGCTGAGTCAGCCCCATTGCCCAACAAAAAATCACGCGCTCAGATTCAACAAAGATGCGCGCGGCATCTTCCAGTTGACTCTTGGTAACGCCTGCTTGATCGAGAATGTCTCCGAGATGAACCCGGCCCAACGCTGCTTTAAAATCTTCAAAGCCCGTAGTGTGACTGTTAATGAATTCCTGATCGAGGACCTGGCCTGGCCTGCGTTCCTCCGCGTCGAACACCTCTTTCATGATTCCTTTGAGCAAAGCGACGTCGCCGTTGACGCGCACCTGTATGAAAAGATCCGCCAGCTTGGTTCCTTCACCAGCGAAAGTCCAAAATTCCTGCGGATGTTTGAAGCGGGTCAGACCGGTCTCAGGCAGCGGATTGATGTGGGCGATGGTGCAGCCGCGCCGCTTCGCGTGCAGCAGCGAAGTCAACATGCGCGGATGGTTCGTGCCGGGGTTTTGGCCGATTACAAAAATTGCGTCGGCTAAATTGAAATCCTCCAGCGTGACTGTGCCTTTGCCAAAACCGAGCGCCTCTTTCATTCCGGTGCCGCTGGATTCATGGCACATGTTCGAACAATCGGGCAGATTGTTCGTGCCAAACTGTCGAACGAAGAGTTGGTAAAGAAACGCGGCTTCGTTACTGGCGCGGCCTGAGGTATAAAAGACGGCTTCATCCGGCGAGGCCAATGACTTTAATTCAAGAGCGATCAGGGCGAACGCGTCCGACCAACTAATAGCCTGGTAATGATCGTCGCCTGCGCGCCGGACCATCGGGTGCGTGATTCGCCCTTGCTGGTTGAGCCAGAGGTCGGACTGTTGCGCCAGTTCCGTCACGCTCCATTTTTGAAAAAACTCAGGCGTGACGCGTTTGGTGGTGGCTTCATCGGCGACATGCTTGGCGCCCTCTTCGCAGAACTCGAAATGCGAGCGCTCGCCGTCCGGCTCGGGCCAGGCACAGCCGGGACAATCGATGCCTTCCTTCTGATTCAACTGGAGCAGCGTGCGCGTGCCGCGGATCACGCCCATCTCGCCAAAGGCATACTTTACTGCGGTGAGTGCGGCGGGAATTCCGCCGGCAACTTTGCTGATGGGTTTGACCAGCAGCGTTGAGGTTTCTTCAGGAGGCTGCGCGCCTGATTTCGGAGTAAGATCTTCTTTTTTTGTGCTCATCTTAAGAAAGCTAAGGGAGAAACATTTTTTCCAGCATTACGAGATTACAACGTCCCTCAGGCTCGATCCAAACCAGGGCGGTTTTTGTAATGGTGCGGTGTCATCTACTTGATTCCATTACGCAATATGAGCAAGTCGTTACAGAACCGCGAGCGGTAGCGACCGGATGCTACATTCAACCTCCGATCCACAATTTCGCCGGCAGAAAGGCCTGTAGATTGAGTACTGGATCCGGTCGCTACCGCTCGCGGTTCTGTAACAAGGAACACGTCATTTCGTTTCGCTGATCAAAACGACGTCGTTCGTTTGCACTCCGCGCGATATCAGCAGACGGCCGTCATGTGACCAATCGAACGAAAAGATCCGGCTGTCCTTCAAATTCGTCACCTGCTTTGGCGCACCGCCGTCAATCGGTTGAGACCAAACATTATCGAACCCGCCGCGATGGTCGACATATGTCAACCCGCGACCGTCCGCGCTCCAGCGAATCAAGACATCCCAGTTGACTTGCACCGTTGGCGGCACGTCGAAAATTCTTACCAATCCGCCGGCTGTGAAGGGGAAGGGGATGACTCCCAGGCGCCAGGGTCCGTTCTGTTGATTTTCTATGTACCATCCTGCAATCCAGTTTCCGTCCGGCGATACAGCCGGCCGCATCAACACTCTGTCAGTAATCAGGATCGCCGTTCCCCCTTCGATGGGTACTTTCCACAAAGTGCCGGGGTTGGCGAGATCAGAATAATCGGGATCAGAATGATGTTGATAAATTACCCACTTGCTGTCGCCAGAGAATTGAGGCCAGTTGCTTTCCTGTTGACCGTTGGTTAATTGTCGCGGATTGTTTCCGTCGCGGTCAGCCACCCAGACTTGAAATATACCGGAACGATTCGAATGAAAAGCAATATGGCGGCCGTCAGGCGAAACTGCTGCCCCGTAGTTACGTCCGGCGTCGGTCAGATTTCTTGAGTTCGAACCCTGGAGATCTGTTTCATATATATTCGCGTTGCCGCTGGCGTCCGACGCGTAAATGATTTTGCCATCCGGCGCCCAACAGGTATCGAAATATCTGCCCGCGCCCGAAGTGACCGCTGCGACGCGGTTAGGTTGCGCCTTCGGCGCCGCCCAAATATTTGAGACTACCTGTCGCTGCACTGTTACGATCGCGGCGGAGTCCGCGGTCAAACTGGAGCCGAGGTAATCGCTCAAGTCGTTGGTGATTTGTCGCGCCGACCCGTCGCGCGCCAGAAGCCAGAGCTGAAAGAACGAAGCGTTTTGTGCCTTAGCCGTGACCATCAAACCGCTGGCGTCCTCTAACATTGAGACACCGTCCAGCAGCTCAAACTTCTGACCCGTCAAAGTAACAATATTTTCCGATCGGTCCGAAAGGCGAACTTCGTAAAGTCTGAGGAAGGAACTGTCCAAATCAAAATTAACCAGGGCCGCACTTAGCTTCTGGTCGTCACTCGACCAGGCCGGCCGGGCGTCCCAATTCCATCCGAATCGTTCGGGCCATTTTTGTGTGGCAACTGCCTGTTCGCCACTGCCGTCGGCGTTTGCCACCATCATCCGGTCTTCTTTTTTTTCCACGTCATAGCGAAAGAAAGCAATCTTCTTTCCATCATGGGACGGTCCCTGTGGTCCGTTATAGAGGTCTACTTTTACCGCTGGGGCGCCCATGGCCAGCACCGGAACTTTATAGAGTTCAGGATGTTGAATTGCACCGGGACCAGCGTAGCCATAAAAAATGAAGTTACTGTCCGGAGAAAAGGCGATGCCAAGGTATCGGCCCTCGCGCGCGGGCAAGAGGCGCACGTTGCTATCCACAGCCGTCTGTCGCAACCAGAGACTCTGCTGGCCTCCTTCACTCGACACATAGGCCACATATTTTCCGTCCCGAGAGATGGCGGCAAAAGCTGCGTTACCGTTAGTGGTGAGCTTGGTGACTTTGATGCGCTGGAAACGCCCGGTGGCATTTGGAGCGCGTAGCTTGCTGACGAAATAATAACCAAAGAAACTTATTGCACTAAAGACCAGCACAGCGATAACGATCAGAGCGGTCCGGTTGAGTTTAGCGGATGGGCGCTCGACACTAACTGTCTGAGTGTGTCGCGTGGTGTCGACCTGGTCTGTCGTTCGATGAATATCAGCCTGCTTCTGCTCGGCGGAAAACGAAGGCGCGACTGAACGATCCCCTTCGACCTGCAATTCGCGTCGCAGGCTGCGCAAGTCGATCGCCATCTCTTTAACCAACTGATATCTCTCGTCACGATTCTTTCGCAGCGCCTTTTTAACGATCCGCTCCAGTTCCGCCGGCAAATCCGCAACTGATTCTGCCAGCGGCGGCTGATCTTTCTCGATAATGGCGACCACTACATCGGTCGGTGTCTCTCCGGCAAACGGCGCATGCCCGGAAATCATTTCATAGAGCACAACGCCCAGACTCCAGATGTCTGTGCGCGCGTCGACATTGACGCCGCGGGCTTGTTCGGGCGACATGTAGGCCACCGTGCCCATCACCAATCCCGGAGTCGAAGTCCGCAGCAGCGTCGTTGCGGTGAGACTGTCAAAGCCGCCGGATTTTTCCGTCAGCTTGGCCAGCCCGAAATCCAGCACCTTCACATAGCCGTCACGACGAATCATAAGATTTTCAGGCTTGATGTCCCGATGAACGATGCCGGCTTCGTGAGCAGCGACCAGCGCGTCGGCGACCTGAATCGTGATGTCGAGTGTTTCACCCAGCGATAGCGCGCCGCCCGCCAGATGCTGGCGAAGCGTGAAGCCTTCGACATGTTCCATGGTGATGAACGGACGCCCGTCTTCCGTCTCGCCCACTTCGTGAATGACGCAGACGTTGGGATGGCTGAGCCCAGAAGCGGCGCGGGCCTCCTGCTCAAAACGTTTAAGTCTCTTCTCGTCGCTGGTGAAATAGGCAGGCAATAACTTTAGCGCGACACGCCGCCCGAGCTTGGTGTCCTTGGCGAGATAGACCTCGCCCATGCCGCCTTCGCCGATCTCGGCCAGGATTTCGTAGTGACTTACTTTTTGGCCGGGCGCGAGTTTGTCCTGGTTTTCCAAGAGTGAATCTGCCGCGGCTTCCACCGCCGGCGACTCCATAAAGCTTTCGGCCTGCTCGTAAGACTTGATCAAGGATTCGACTTCGCGGCGCAGGGCTTCATCGCCCGCACTGGCCTCGCTGAGAAATGCATCGCGTTCCGCGAACGGGCGCGCCAACACCTGTTCGAACAGCTCCTTTACTTCTTCCCAGTTTGCCGAGCCGGTTTTATTCATCACGACTAATTTCCCGATACAGCCACGCCTTGGCAACTTTCCAATCACGTTTCACAGTCGCCGGCGAGATTTGCAAGGCGGCCGCCGTTTCATCGACGTTCAGTCCGCTAAAAAATCTCAGCTCTACAATCTTACTTTGCTGAGGATCAATTTCGGCCAGTCGATTCAACGCTTCATCAAGCTCCACCAGATCCAGGTCAGCATCCTTTGTAACTGAGGTCGCGTCGGTAAGCGAAACCCTGATGTCGGAGCCGCCGCGCTTGGCGCGATGTTTCGTCCGTGCGTGGTCGACCAGAATGCGCCGCATCATTTGCGCGGCAATGCCGAAAAACTGCGCCCGATTCTGCCATTGCACACTCTTCTGATCGATCAGGCGCAAATAGGCTTCGTGAATCAGGGCCGTCGTTTGCAGCGTGTGGCCGGGACGCTCGCGCCGCAAATAACGCGCAGCCTGGCGCCGCAGCTCGTCGTAAACAACCGGCAGCAGTTTGTCGAGCGCCTGCTTGTCGCCGCCATTCCAGGCAATCAACAGTTGGGTGACGTTCTGCGGCGGCGGCGACATTAAATGCTTCCGTTGAAATTTCTTTAGTTACTGCTGGTCGTTATTACGAATCAGCATAGATATCGGTTCGGCTGACGTCAATTTTGATTCCTTTTCAGAGCGGCGCACTAGCCCGACCGTCAGAGAGGGCTCCTTGGGTCACATTTCTTGAGCCCTCCCTCACGGTCGGGCTAATGCCCCGAGGACACACCCTGCCTCCTCCCTCACGCCTTTCCCTATTTATTAACGCGACTTCTTCGATCGGATGGTGCCATTTTCCCGTTAACGGGTCGAAAAAACCTTGAGCCCCTTTTCCCGCCAGCGTCGCGTTACTAGATGAAGGCCGCAATTAAGCTGGCCTGAAAACGATTAGGAGGATGTTATGAAATACACGAGTTTGAAAACTACCGCGATGCTGGGCCTTTTCATTGTGCTGGCCGTTATGACGGCAAATGCACAGACAGGTAGCCGGATCGAGGCGAGCATTCCGTTCGATTTTGCCGCCGGCGAGACGAATCTGAAGGCCGGTGACTATACCGTCAAGCGCATTTCAAAAGACGCATTGCAGCTCAGAAATGCGCAAACGAAAACGAGCGTGATCGTGATGGCGCCGCTGGTGATTCAACAGACGCGCAACGATGCGCCGGAACGGCTGGTGTTCAAACGCTATGGGAATGAATATTTCCTGTCTCAGGTTTGGACTAACCGGGCTGCGGACGGACGCGGACTTTTCGCTTCAAAGACCGAGAGCCGGCTGGCAAAAGAAATGGACAAGACGCGGCAACGGCCGCAATCAGTTGAGGTGGTCGCGCGCACGAAGTAGTCTCTGATTACAACTGGTCGATTGTGGAAGAGAGCGGGCCCACCGGGGTCCGCTCTTCTTGCATATCGCAATGTCTTGCTTGCCCGTGAAGCCTGAACTAAAGGAGTCAAGGGCTCTTTGACAAGAGTTCCACGCCGGGACAGAGACGACAACAGAATATGAAATTTACGAAGATCCTTCCGGCAGTTCCGTGGTTTACTTTCTTATCACTGAGGTTTTCGTTTCCTTCATAGATCCGATGATCCCCATCGACGTTCCAAAAAGAGCCGGGGCGTGAACTTCACGTCGCTCAATCTCACCTGCCAGGATAAGGGCTCGTTGCTCATCCGTTCGAGCCAGCGATTCAAACAAGGGCATAAGCCTCGAAGCGACCGCCACCAAAGTTTGCACATGTTCGTTGTGGGAATTGCTACCAGGTTTGTCACTGGGGTCGGGCGGCGGAAGTTTGTTAATGACCTTGATCGCTAAGTGAGTGACTTCGACAACTCTTGAGTCGTCAACTTTCATAAATGCTGACACAATATTCAACAGCGACAGGGCCTTTGCAGGGGAGGTCTCCGAGTCCAGGATGAGCTTGAGAGCGTCATTTAGTATCTGGTTCGCGCTGACTAAGTCTCGCGACTCAAAGAAATACAGGGCTATCTCCTGCATCGCAGATGCACGCTCGAACGGCGATTTGATCTTGCCGGCGCCATACCTGGCAGTGTCTGAATCCTTCTTATTAATTGCAGACTTGACGACATCAGACAGGAATTGATCACGCCACTCCTCTTTCATTTTCTGTTCTTCCTTGAAATCCATACCGGCAACGACGTCGATAGCCAACCTGAGTCGACCATCGCTGAGAGCGCGCTGCGCAGCCTCAACCAGCAAATCATTCTGGATGGCTTTGTTCTTGTCGTCGTTAGCCTCGGTTATCAGTTGGTTTACTGGATCTGAACTTTGTTCTACTCGGCGATGTATTTCAACAAGGTCAAGCTGGTTTGAGTTGAGACGTGCCATAGCTGCCGCCTGAGGAAGCGCCGCCGCATATAGCGATGGCGAAAGTTTCTGCATTGCCGGCAACAGGCTGGTCAACAGATCGTAAGCTTGCGCAACTTGCATTCGCTCGGGCGAAGTCGAGGCGGTCAGTACAGTATTGAAAGCCATCGTTAGGAATCGCGTCTGAAGCTGACGAGGGTTTGTTTCTTTCAGGTAGAAACTGCGGAGAAAAATAAGAGTCAGCAACGAGATGGTGTCGAGTCTCTGTTCCTGAATTGAAATGATTGAATCAAGCAGTGCAGGGACTTCACCAGGCTGTTTCTGCTCAAGCTCATACAAGTAAAAGGGCAGAATCATGCCCGGATCTCCGTTGCTCAGCGCGCTGCGCATGGCCTGGACCGATGCCTTAACTTCATTGCTGTCCTTCAGCATGGAGTAGGCTGAGTCAAACTGGTCACCATCTCGGTCCGACGCGTCTTCCTTCTTCAACCGTTTGGCTAACGCAGGAGAATGCACCTCAATCTGTGCCACCAATTGAGAACGCAGCCACTTCGCCATGCCATCGGGCACGCTGACTCTGTTTTCGTCAAGGTCGGTCAGCGCCTGCATGGCCACTCTTTCAGCTTCTTTCGCATCCTCCTCAGACCGGTCACTCCATAGATAAGTCACCACCCGCACGCGGACTAGCATGCGCAGCGCAGGCTCGTCCATTGCCGTCGTCTGATCAAGAACCTGCACCAGCAAAGACTTTGTACGCAGCCTGGTTAATTCAAGGTCATTATTGGCACTTTGTTGTCCAGCGCACGAAATCGCGATACTCAACACTAGCCAGCCTAAGAGAAATTTAATGACACCTTGATTCATGAAGGCTCGATCACAACACTAGAACCGGATTGCTCAGGCGACGCTTATGAACTCTATCCCTGGGGATTGTGGGCCCTGTCCTGATCGGGAAGGCTCCCAGCCAGGATTGCGTCGTGAGTGGCGTTGTATCACGACAGTAATTGCACTGCAACCGCTTTCTCGCCGACCGCCTCTTCTTCGGCCCGCAGACAGCCAATGTTCAAAACAACCCGCGGGAAGATCGTGGCGCGTTGTTCACTAAAAGGCCACATCGAGATTGCAAATATTTGACTTAGCACCCGCCTTTAGCTTAAAAGCATCTTCTTCTCTTCTATCAAACAGTGTTCGCCAGGAAGGCTTCATGCCGTCTCCGAAGGAGTCGAATATGAATCTCAAACGAATTAGCCGCTTGCTGATGGCAAGCTTGCTCTTGATTTCTGCTGCCGCGCTTTCCGCCCACGCGCAAAACGGGTTCAGTCGCGATGCCAGCCAACCTGTCGACGATGAATACGGCAAGAAGATTCGCGAATACACCACGGAAACGTTCTTCAATTCGCCGCTGACGGATTATTTGCCGGCGTCGCCAAACGTGCCTACGCCGAAAGTCGTGCTGGGTGATGTCGCCGGATCGCCGGGCAAGCTGCCTTACGCCGAAGACGTCTATCGCTATATGCGCCTGCTTGAGAAAGCCAGCCCGCGCGTAAAGGTCTTCTCGATCGGCACTACCGAAGAAGGCCGCGAGATGATCGCCGTGGCGATCGCTTCGGAATCACTTCTGGCCAGGATGGGAGAGAATCGCGCGCGGCTGACGAAACTGGGCGATCCGCGCATGATCAATTTCGATGAAGCTGAAGCCGATCGACTGGTGGCCCAGTCTTTTCCCATCTACTACATCACCGGCACGATTCACTCGGTTGAGACCGGCGCGCCGACCGCTTTGATGGAACTCGCTTATCGTTTGGCTGTCGACGAAAGTCCTTACATCAAATCCATTCGCGACAATATGGTGACACTGATCACGCCGGTGGTCGAAGTCGACGGCCGCAATCGCATGGTGGATGTTTACAACTGGCACCTGGCGCACCCGAGTGAAAACTGGCCGCCGCTGCTTTACTGGGGCCACTATGTCGCGCACGACAACAACCGCGACGCGATGGGTTTATCGCTCAAGCTCACGCGCAACATCATGAAGGTTTATCTCGATTGGAAGCCGATCGTCCTGCATGATCTGCACGAATCTGTCCCTTATCTTTATGACAACACGATCGGTGATGGGCCGTACAACGCCTGGGTCGATCCGATTCTGACTGACGAATGGCAAATGATTGGCTGGAAGAATGTTTCGGAAATGACCAAGTTCGGGATGCCCGGCGTGTTTACGCACGGCACGTTCGACACCTGGTCGCCCGGCTATCTGATGTTTATTGCAGCGACGCATAACGGCATCAGCCGCCTTTACGAAACGTTCGGCAATGGCGGCGCCGACACCCTAGTGCGCACGCTTTCGCCGGACGAATATTCGCGCACCTGGTATCGGCAGAATCCGCCCCTGCCGCGCGCGAAATGGTCACAGCGCAATAACAATAACTATGAACAGACGGCCCTGCTGATCTCGCTCGACTATTTCAACAAGAACAGTAAGTTGTTCCTCAAGAACTTTTATTTGAAATCAAAACGTTCGATTGAAAAGCCGAAGAACGAAGGGCCGGCCGCGTACGTTTTCCCCGGCGACGATTCCCGTTTAGGCAATCAGGCAACACTGCTGCGCGTGCTGCAAGCCCAGGGCTGTGAAATTCATCGCGCCACGGCGCCGTTCACGGTGAGCGTGAGAAAGAAGAAATCCGACAGCGGTAACGGTAAGCCGGCATCAGCGAGTAGTCCGTCGTCCACAGCCAATGCGGCCCCTTCGCCGGCCGCCAAACCTTCCGATACCGAGGCGCGCACTTTCCCTGCCGGCAGTTACATCGTGCGCATGGATCAGCCTTACAGCCGCATCGCCGACGCGTTGCTCGATTATCAGTACTGGAGCCCGAAAGATCCGCAACAGGATGTTTACGACGACACTGGCTGGACCTTTGGCGAGTTGGGTAACTTGCAAGTCATGCGCGTCACCGACGTGAAGGTTCTGACTGCGGCGATGGAGCGGGTCAACGGCGAAGTGCGTTCAGCGGGCGGAGTAAGTGGCAGCGGCTCGATCTACATCGTCAATCACAACGCTGATAACAACCTGATCACGCTGCGCTATCGTCTGCGGAAA
>Ga0209648_10002147_pt1 | contig 16252 bp, 11 predicted proteins | sample GraSoi2013_115cm_FD_185830 | JGI IMG/M metagenome (GOLD analysis project Ga0209648, IMG submission 185830) | Grasslands soil microbial communities from the Angelo Coastal Reserve, California, USA - Sample 9_17_2013_115cm (SPAdes) (version 2) | ecosystem: Environmental > Terrestrial > Soil >...
ATGTGGTCATCGAGCGCGCGGAATTGAGCGATGCGGTGCGGCGCGTCTCGCAGCTTGCCGACCAGCGCTCCCACGCCGTGAAACTGGCCGTTTCGAAAGAAGGCATTGAGATATCCGCTTCGAGCCCGGAATACGGCGAAGCCAAGGAAATCATCGAGAAAGAATTCAAAGGCGAGCCGATCGCCATCGGTTTTAATTCCAGCTACATGCTGGATTTTCTGGGCGCTGCGGCCGATGGCCCGATCAGCATCGAACTGAAGGACGAACAATCCGCCGGCCAAATGCGCCCGCTTGCCGACGAATCCTACCGCTACCGCTACATCATCATGCCCATGCGCATCTGATTCTTGTCAGACGTGAATACTTTCAGCAATCACTATCTTGATTTCGAAAGCTCTTTTCCGGCGATACTATAGCTGCGCTACACAGCGAAAACGCTCTGATAAGAGCGAACTCGTAAAACCAATGTCCGTCTTGCGGCTAAGCTTGCAAATACTTTAAAACAGACAACTTACTTGGTCTTTTCCTTATTTCAATTACTTGAGAAAAGGGACCGGATCGAGTATAATTTTGGTGTTGTCGATTAGCTGATTCGCATACTCCAAATCGACACGTCCGCCAGGTATAAGTGACCCGGAATTTGAGCTTCGCGCCAGGAGCTCGGGGGCACGGACCTGGAGAAACTCCCTTCGGACCTTCGGTCCTCAGGGTAAAGAGTCTTCGCCACGTCTCGCTGCGCGAGACGGGATGGAGCAGGAACCCTACGAGTTTCGGATTCGCCCGGCGAAACCGGAATCACAGGGTGAGGCGACGTACGGAAAATTCCGCAAGCACGCCTTCCTTGCTTCACTGAAAACAAGTTTTAAGCGCGGACTCGCACTCCGAATTGCCCGGAGTCTGTCCAACGCCGCAGATACACGCGAGAAATTGCTTCGCACACCCTTCACCCGCAATGCGGGTTCAGGGCAAGGGAGAAAACATGGGTGACAAAGAGAACACGCCTGTGACACCGCAAGGCGGCCACAAGTACGACGCGAAATCGATCAAAGTTTTGGGCGGCCTGGAGGCCGTGCGCCTGCGTCCGGCGATGTACATTGGGTCGACGGGAGAAATGGGCCTGCACCATCTGGTCTGGGAAGTGGTGGACAATTCGGTTGATGAAGCAATGGCCGGCTTCGCGGATGAGATCAACGTCACAGTGCACGCTGATGAGTCTGTTACCGTGGTCGACAACGGCCGAGGTATTCCCGTGGACATGCATGCGACGGAGAAGCGTCCCGCGGCGGAAGTCGTGTTAACGGTTCTGCACGCTGGCGGAAAATTCGACAGTGACACCTACAAAGTTTCGGGCGGTTTGCACGGCGTGGGTGTTTCGGTCGTCAACGCGCTTTCCGACTGGCTGGAACTGGAGATTTCGCGTGATGGCGCGGTCTGGGAACAGACTTACGAAAAAGGAAAACCCACCAACAAGCTGAAGCAGACGGGAAAAACGCGCAAGACCGGGACGAAAGTTACGTTCCACCCCGATCCATCGATCTTTGAAAAGACTGTCTACAGTTTTGACACTCTGGCGCAACGCTTGCGCGAACTAGCCTTCCTGAATAAAGGCCTGAAGATCACGCTCACCGATGAGCGCACGGAAAAAACCGCGGAATTCAAGTTCACCGGCGGCATCACGGAGTTCGTCAAACACCTGAATCGCGGAAAAGAAACGCTGCATGATTCGCCGATCTACATCGAGGGGAAGCGCGGAACCGTGGAGATCGAAATCGCGCTGCAGTACAACGACACTTACGGCGAAAACGTTTTTGCTTTCGCGAATACCATTAACACGGTTGACGGCGGCACACACCTTTCCGGCTTCCGGTCCGCGCTGACGCGCTCGATCAACAACTTTGCGTCGTCCGCGGGCATGCTGAAGGAACAAAAAGATGAAGTGACGATCACGGGCGATGACGTTCGCGAGGGACTTGTCGCGGTGGTCAGCGTGCGGCTGCCGCAGCCGCAGTTTGAAGGACAAACCAAAGGAAAACTCAACAGCGACATCAAGGGCGACGTCGAGCAACTCGTCAACGAAAAACTCGGCGAATGGTTTGACAAGCATTCGACGGTGGCGCGCCGCATCATTTCCAAGTGCATCGACGCGGCGCGTGCGCGCGAAGCTGCTCGCAAAGCACGCGAGCTCACGCGCCGCAAGTCGGCGATGGATTCGAGCGGCTTGCCGGGGAAACTCGCCGATTGCCAGGAACGCGATCCGGCGCGATGCGAACTGTTCGTGGTCGAGGGCGAATCGGCCGGCGGCTCGGCGAAGATGGGACGTGACCGCAAGTATCAGGCGATCCTGCCCCTCAAGGGCAAAATCCTCAACGTCGAAAAAGCACGTTACGACAAGATGCTCGGGCACGAAGAAATCCGCGCCATCATCACGGCGCTGGGCACCGGCATCGGCAAAGACGATTTCGACGCCGGTAAACTTCGCTACCACAAGATTATTCTGATGACCGATGCGGACGTGGACGGCAGCCACATCCGCACTTTGCTGCTGACTTTCTTCTTCCGCCATATGAAGGAATTAATCGATCGCGGGCACATCTACATCGCCCAGCCACCCCTTTACCGCGTGAAGCGCGGCAAGACAGAAAAATATATTCGTGACGATCGGGATTTCGCGCGCGAATTGATGAAGCGCGCCACGGAAGACCATGTCGTAAAAGCCAAGGAAGGCGTGAATCTTGAGGGGGCACGGCTGACTTCCTTCTTGCTGAACGTGCAGGAGTACGAAGCCGCTGCGGCAAAGCTTGGACGCAGGCTGCGCGATCCTGCCCTTGTCGAACTGCTGGTGGAAAGCGGCCTCGAAAAGAAGACGGACTTCGAGGACAAAAAGGGGCTCGAGAAACTATTGAAGCAACTGGAGAAGACCAAGTTGAAACTCGAAGGCAAGATTGTGTTCGATGAAGAGCACAGCTTGCACGAAATTCAATTTGGTCCCCCACATAGCCAGAAGATCAATTGGGCGGTGGCGTCGACAGCGGAATACAAGCGTTTGCGCGGGCTTGCCAAGCAGATCGAGGAGTTTAATCATCCGCCGTTCACCGTGACGCGCAACGGTGACAAGGTGACCAAGGAAAAGGTGACCGACGTATTGAACTACGTGGTTGAGGACGCCAAGAAGGATTTCACGATTACGCGATTCAAGGGGCTGGGCGAAATGAACGCCGAGCAGCTGTGGGACACGACCATGAACGCGGACACACGCACCCTGCTCCAAGTGAAGCTCGAGGACGCTGTTGCGGCAGAAGACATTTTTACGACGCTGATGGGCGAAAACGTCGAAGCGCGCCGGAAGTTCATCGAGGACAACGCGCTGGAAGTCGTGAACTTGGACATCTGACGCGTGCCGGTCGATTCCCAAGCCGACGCCGGTTCCATTCGCAGTGCGATTCGCTGGGGCCTGCTTCTGGCGGCGGTTGCAACTTTTGGGTTCCGGCTGCCTCGCCTAGGACAAGAATTTCGAGCGTGGCGCGTAGCCGTTCGGCTGGGCGACGCGTCGGCAGCTGAGAGCTGGCGTACATTTTTGGTCGCCGATTCGATCGGGCTCTTGATTGTGTTGGCCTTCGGGCTGGTAATCTTTTTCGTTTTGCGGCCGCGCAGCAAGAGCCGGCCATGATTTATCAGCTGGGGTGGACGACGCTGCCTGGGCTGCGGGGTTTGAGCGTGAGTGAATTTCGCGCCACGCCCACAACTGCGCCTGACAATGAGAGCGGCGTGACGATTGATTTTGCCAGCAGCGCCCACTGCAATGAATTTTTGCGGCAACTCGAAGAGCATTTTGCGGCGCGGCGGTTTACGAATACGGCGGACGCTTTCGATACGGTGAAGGCATACGTGATCGAACACGCGACGAAGGCTTAAAGCATTGCCTCTAGGGGCGCAGCATGCTGCGCCCCTGCACAATTGAATCTCAGCAACAGCGAGGGGAAATGGCGGACGAGACAAATCAGTCAGTACTGCTTCCGATTGACATCGAAGCAGAAATGAGGAAGTCGTACCTCGATTATGCGATGAGCGTGATCATTGCGCGCGCGCTGCCCGATGTGCGCGACGGCTTGAAGCCGGTGCAGCGGCGCATCCTGGTGGCTATGAACGACCTCGGCCTGGCCTCCAACCGCGGCTACCGCAAGTGCGCCAAAATCTGCGGCGACACCTCCGGCAATTATCATCCGCATGGCGAAGCAGTGATTTATCCCGCGATGGTGCGCATGGCGCAAGACTTTAACCTGCGTTACATGCTGGTCGACGGGCAGGGAAACTTCGGGTCGGTTGACGGCGATCCTCCGGCGGCCATGCGGTACACCGAAGCGCGGTTGGCGAAAATTTCGGAAGATATTCTCGCCGACCTGGAAAAAGAAACCGTCGATTTCATTCCAAACTTCGATCAGACGCGCGAAGAACCCGTGGTGCTGCCGTCGCGCATCCCGAATCTGCTCGTCAATGGTGCGAGTGGCATCGCCGTCGGTATGGCCACGAACATCCCACCGCACAACTTGCGGGAGATTGTGGACGCGGCAATTTGGCTGATCGAAAGACCGGACGCGACACTGAAAGAAGTAATGAAGATTGTGCCAGGGCCGGACTTTCCAACCGGGGCATACATCGCGGGCCGCGAAGGCATTGAAGCTGCTTACAAGACGGGCCGCGGCAGCTTTGTGATGCGCGCCAAGGCGGCCATTGAAGAGACCACCAAGGATCGCGAGAGCATCATCGTCACGGAAATTCCGTATCAGGTGAACAAGGCGCGGCTGATCGAGCGCATCGCCGAACTCACGCAGACCAAGAAGCTTGAAGGCATTTCTGACGTGCGTGATGAATCCTCGCGCGAGGGCATGCGCATCGTCATTGAGCTGAAGCGCGGCGAGGAATCGCAGCTCATCCTGAACAATCTTTTCAAATACACGCAGATGCAGGAATCGTTCGGGATGATCCTGCTCTCCATTGTTGGCGGGCAGCCGCGTGAACTGGGCTTGATCGCGATGATCAAGCTCTTTATCGAGCACCGCATCGACGTGATCCGGCGCCGGACAATCTTCGAGCTGAAGAAAGCCGAACAGCGCGAGCACATTTTGCTCGGGTACCAGATCGCGCTGGATCATCTCGACAACGTGATTCGCATCATCCGCGGTTCCTCCAGCCGCGTGGACGCTAAGGAAAACCTGTTCAAATACTTCAGCGAGCAGGACGTCACCATCACGGAAAACGGGAAGTCGAAGAAAATCGAGGGCGTGAAACTGGACGGCCGGAAATATCGCGCACAGGGAGCGCCGGAAATCGAAGCCGCTGGCCGCGGTAACGCGCTGGGCCTCAGTTACGCGCAGATCGACGCTATCCTCGAATTACAACTGCACCGGCTGACGCAGCTCTCCATCGACGAGATTCTCAAGGAATTGAAGTCCATTCGAGAATTGATCACCGAGCTGCGCGAGATTCTGGCGAGCGACAAGAAACTCAGGCAGGTGATCATCGCCGAGCTGCGCGAAGTGCACAAAGCGTATGGCGACGACCGGCGCACCCAAATCGTCGATAAAGTGGACGAGATCAAGCTCGAAGACCTGATTGCCGACACGGAGATGCTGATTACCGTCAGCCACGCGGGCTACATCAAACGCACGGCGGCGGATACTTACCGGCATCAGTCGCGCGGCGGCAAGGGGCGGATCGGCGCCAGGACGAAAGAAGAAGATTTCGTCGAGTATCTATTCATCGCTTCGGCGCACAGCTACATTTTGCTGTTCACATCGAAGGGCCGCGTTTATTGGCTGAAAGTGTACGAACTGCCGGAAGCGGCGGCGGCCACTCGCGGCAAGGCGATTTCCAGCCTGGTGAAATTCCAGGAAGATGAGAAACTTACTGCGCTGGTCGCGGCGCGCAACCTGGAAGAAGCGGGCCAGTTCGTCTTTATGGCCACAAAGAGCGGCACAGTGAAGAAATCGGCGCTGACGGAATTCTCCAATCCACGCTCGACCGGCATCATTGCTCTCACTCTGGACGGCAAGGACGAACTGATCGGCGCGAAGCTCACCGACGGCAAGAAAATGATTTTCCTGGCTAGCCACGAGGGCCAGGCGATTCTCTTCCGCGAAACAGAAGTACGGCCGATGGGGCGCAACGCTGGTGGAGTAAACGGGATGGATCTCGACAAGGACGACTACGTCGTCAGCATGGACGCGGTCCAGCCGGACTTCGAGATCATCGCCAAGGAACACAACACGACCACGCAGAATCTTGAAGAGCTCGAAAACGAGCAGATTAAGGATTCGCTGGTGACGCTGATGCTGACGGTGGCGGAAAAAGGCTTCGGGAAGCGCACACCGCTGGCGGAGTACCGCATTACGTCGCGCGGTGGCAAGGGCGTCGTGAATATGAAGACCACGGACCGAAATGGGTTCGTCGTAGCCACGCTGCAGGTGACCGAAGAGTCGGACGTGATGATCATCACGCACAACGGCAAAGTGATTCGCGTGCACGCGAACGAAATCCGCGAAGCTGGCCGCTCGACGCAAGGCGTGCGCTTGCTGCGGCTGGAAGCGGACGATTCCGTCGCCGCCGCCGCGGTCTTGCAGGAAGAAAACGAGGAAGAGAAGAAGTAAGCCTCTGCCAATGGGGCGCAGCAGGCTGCGCCCTACAAGATTCTCCTCTCTATCCCCTGGTTATGCGTCCTTTTGTTATTCGTTCTCACGTGATCGGTGATGATAGAATTCTCTGCCTCATGAAGATCACACGACGATGGATTGCGTTTCTAATTGTGCTGGCAGCGTCGCTGCTACTTTTTTCTTCTGCGCAAACTTCCGGAAAGCCTGCGGCCAAGGGTCAATACCTGGCGTACGTCGGCACGTACACGACCAAAACGGAGAGCAAAGGAATTTACTCGTTCGACTTTGACGCGGACACTGGAAAGCTGACGCCAAAGGGCGTTGCTGCGGAAACGCCGGACCCGTCTTGGGTGGCGGTGCACCCCAGTGGAAAATATCTGTATGCCGCCAACGAGGCGGGCAAATCCAGCGCCGTAAGCGCGTTTGCGATTGATGCGAAGAGCGGGAAGCTCACGCTGCTGAATCAGCTTCCGGCGCTTGCCGAAGACCCTTGCTACATCTCATTCGACAAGACGGCCAAATACGTCCTAGTAGCCAACTATACTTCGGGAAACATCGTCGTGTTTCCGATTCTGCCGGACGGCAAAATAGGCGAGCATACGGCTATCGTGCAGGACGCTGGCGCTGCCGGGAAGAACAAGGAACGTCAGGACGGACCGCACGCGCACTGGATCGAACCTTCGGCCGGCAACGATTTCATTTACGTTTCGGATCTTGGTCTCGACCTCGTCCTCGTCTACCCGTTCGACCCGTCAAAAGGTGTTCCGGTCATAATTCGGCTATCTGAATGGCAAAGATGGTCCCGATCGAAGAATCATCCTGACCGGCGCATTAGACTCTCTCCGGGCACCGGCCCGCGCCACGTCACCTTTTCGGCGGACGAAAAATTCATGTACGTCCTCGGGGAGCTGCATTCCACGCTCACCGTTTTTGTGCACGATGTGAAGCAGGAAACGTTTCGCAAGATCCAGGAGATCTCGGCGCTGCCCAAGGGATTCACGGGACGCAATGATGCCGCGGAAATCGCGTTGCATCCTAACGGGAGATTCCTCTATGCGTCCAACCGCGGCCATGACAGCATTGCGATTCTTGCGATCGATCCCGGCGCGGGAACGCTGACGTTAGTTGCCCATGTCCCAACGGGCGGGAAGGAGCCACGGCATTTTGCGATCGATCCGAGCGGCAAATACCTGCTGGCGGAGAACCAGTTGTCGAACAGTATCGTCGTTTTCAAGATTGATTCCGCGACGGGCGGCCTTACGCCTACCGGGCAAGTGGTTGATGTGCCCTCGCCGGTTGACCTCACATTCGTACCCGCTGAGTAGCGCGCTGAGCTACAATTCACGTTCGCATTCATGGCCATTCCGGAGAAGAACATGACGGGTTCAAGAAAAGTGCGCAACGCGGCGCTTGGTATCTTTTCCGCGCTGGTTCTGATTCTAGCTCCACTCCCGGCTCGCGCTGCGGATGGCGAAACAGCCCCAGCTCGCGACGCGAAACAAGCCATCGACGAGCAATATACTGCAAAAATTCAGAAGTACACGACGGCGCCGTTTTTCACCTCCCCACTCGTCAATTATCTTCCCGCGTCCAACACCGTGCCGACTCCCGAAGCGGTGCTCGGCGACATAGCCGGTGCGCCAGACGTGCTGCCTTATGCCGAAGACGTGTACAAGTACATGCGCCTTCTGGAAAAGGCTAGCCCTCGCGTGAAGGTTTTTTCGATCGGCACGACGGAAGAAGGACGCGAGATGATTGCGGTGGCCGTTTCTTCGCCCGAAAATCTAAAGAACCTCGAAGAAAATCGCGCGCGGCTCACGAAGCTTGCCGACCCGCGAACAATCAAGCTCGATGATGCGGAAGCCGACAAGCTCGTCGCACAAGCCGTGCCCGTTTACTACATCACTGGAACGATCCATTCTCCGGAAACCGGCGCGCCCACCGCGCTGATGGAGCTGGCTTACCGGCTTGCCGTGGATGAAAGCCCTTATGTCCGCGAAATCCGCGATGGAACGATCACTCTAATCACTCCCGTGGTAGAAGTGGATGGCCGCGACCGCATGGTCGATATTTACAGATGGCATCTGGCGCACCCGAAAGATTTCTATCCGCCGCTCATCTATTGGGGCAAGTACGTCGCGCACGACAACAATCGCGACGCCATGGGCGTGACACTCAAACTCACCGAAAATGTGCTGAATACCTACGTCGGTTGGAAGGCGCAGGTGCTTCACGACCTCCACGAGTCCGTGCCCTATCTCTATGACAATACCGTCGGCGATGGTCCTTACAACGCCTGGGTGGACCCGATTCTTACCGACGAGTGGCAGATGATCGGCGCGCGCAACGTGGCGGACATGACGAAGTTTGGAATGCCGGGGGTTTTCACCCACGGTGATTTTGATACCTGGTCTCCGGGCTACTTGATGTTTATCGCCGCGATGCACAATGGCATCAGCCGGCTGTATGAGACCTTCGGCAACGGCGGCGCGGACACCCAGGAGCGCACGCTCGATCCCGAGGAATATGCGCGCACGTGGTGGCGCCAGAACCCGCCGCTTCCCAAGGCGCTGTGGTCGCAGCGGGACAATAATAATTACGAGCAGACCGGTCTTCTCACCTCACTCCATTATTTCAACGAGAACAAGCGGCTCTTCCTGAAGAATTTTTATCTGAAGGCCAAACGCTCGGTGATGAAACCGGCCGCCGAAGGCCCGGCTGCCTACGTCTTGCCTGCCGACGAATCGAGGCCCGGTTTGCAATCGGAATTGCTTCGCGTCCTCCAGAAGCAAGCGGTGGAAATCTCGCGCGCAAAGTCGGCTTTCACCGTGTCGCTGCCCGTCAAAAAAGAAAAGCCCAAGAAAGAGGCGAAAGACGCCAAGGAAGCTGACAAGGAGAAAAAGCCGGAACCCACCACAAGAGATTTTCCCTCGGGCAGCTACATCATCCGCATGGATCAGCCCTATGCGCGTATCGCCGATGCGCTGCTCGACCATCAATACTGGAGCCCGGATGACCCGCAGAAGACCCCATACGACGACACGGGCTGGACGTTCGGAGAATTATTCGGCGTTCAAGTTGCACGTGTGACCGATTTGAAAGTCCTCGATACTCCGATGGAACACGTCGTGAATGTTCATGGGCCCGGCGGCGTCAAAGGCGACGGCACGGTCTTCGCGATCAACAACAATGCCGAGCCTGCCCTCGCCACCCTTCGTTACAAGATGAAGGATGCGGCCATGGAAGCCGCCGAGGAGCAGTTCGACAGCAGCGGAAAAAAATTCACCCGCGGCTCATTGATCATTCGCAACCTGACCCGCACCGACCTGGATCGCGCAGCGGCCGATCTGGGACTGCAAGTCGTCGCGCTTGGAGCTGCTCCCAGCGTAAAGACCCATCCCGTCCGCGCCGCGCGCGTGGCATTTGTGCACACTTGGCTCAGCACGCAGACCGAAGGTTGGTGGCGTCTGGCGCTCGACGATCTCAAGGTTCCCTATGACTACATCAGCACGCAGAAAATCGCGAAGATCGACGACCTCAACGCCAAGTATGACGTCATCTTGTTTCCACCAGTCGGCTATTTCCCGGGACCAACCGCCATCATCAGTGGCATGCCCGCGGCCTGGGGCAATCCGTTGCCATGGAAAAACACTCCTGAAACACCAAACCTTGTCGGAAAAAATGATTCGACGGATGACATGCGGCCAGGCCTTGGCTGGGACGGTCTCGCTAAACTGCAAGCATTTGTGCAGAAGGGTGGCGTGCTGCTGACCGCGACAGACACTTCCCGGTTCGTCACGGAAATCGGTCTCGTCACCGGCGTCACCGCACACACGTCGGAGCACATGAAAATTGTCGGTGCCGTCGTCGGCACGAGGTTGGTGGATGGCGGCAGCCCTATCGCCTATGGCTACGAGGAGAAAGTCGCGGCCTATTGTGACAACGGGCCGATCTTTTCCCTTAGTAGCATCGCTGGCGCACGGGGACGCCGCCGCCTCGGCAACGAATCCCATACTCGCCCCACTGGCCGCGGCACCGCGGATGATCCGGACTTCACCGTGGGCCGCCCAACGGTAGAGGCTCCCGAGGAGCCTACTTCCGAGATCTGGGAAGCGCCACCGGTGACCGACGAACAAAGGCGCAACGGCTTCCGCGTGATTCCTCCAGCCAACCGCGCCAGAGTGATCTTCCGTTATGCGGATAAGAAGGATCTGCTCATTTCCGGTCTGGTCGAAGGTGGAGACGAAATCGCCCAGCATCCCGCCGTTGTCGATGTTCCAGCAGGCAAAGGACACGTGGTGCTCTTTTCGATCAATCCGGTCTATCGCGGCGAGACGCGCGGCACCTACTCCATAGTGCTGAACACCATTCTCAACTTCGACAGCCTGGACGCCGGCCGTAAGCTAGCCGAGAAATAGGCGTTTCTTTGCCGGGGAGTGAATCCGGGCTGGGGCACATGAACCCCTGGCAGTTTCTGGTAGTTGGAGTACAATCCCCGCCATTATGGCGAAGCGTAAAGCGAAGAGAGCGGCATCCAGACGTTCCAACAAGAAGAGAGTCTCACGCAGGTCACGCGTGGGTCGGAACGAGAAGCTTCCGAAGGAAGCCGTTACGCTCATTGTCATTCTGCGCGCTCGCGAAGGCCAGGAAACTTTGCTCGAAGCGGAACTGCGTGCCCTGGTCGGTCCGTCACGCAGAGAGGAAGGCTGCCTGCGCTATGATCTGCACCGCTCTGTCGACTTACCTGGCGCACTCATGCTGCACGAAGTGTGGGCTACTCGCGAAGCCCACACCGAGCACTCCCACACGCCGCATTTCTTGCGTTGGAACGCGCGCAAGGACGCACTCCTAGCCTCGCGCGAAGCCAATTTCTGGAAGCAGATTGTTTAAGCCCAAGTGAGACCTTAGCTTTCGGGTGGGGCGAGGAAGTAGCCCGGGCGGGTGCGGACCTTCAAGTTTTTCGCGTCGTTGCGCAGGACACTCACTTTAATCTCATGGTAGCCCGTGGCATCCGAACCGGTCGGCGTGTAGCTGATGGTGTACTGCGAGTGCAGCTCGCCGCCGATTTCGTCGATGGCTTTTTCAATGGAGCGGTCCTTGAACGTCGCGAGATGCGCGCCTCCGGTAGCGGTGGCGGCGACTTCGAGGGCGTGATCCTTCACTTGATCGTGGATGTGCTGCACGGCCCACACGGCCGCGGCCATCAAGTCAATATTTCCATAGCGGTTTTGCTCGCTGGTCGGCGTTTGGGGCACGCCGGGCTGCGGTGGAAGCGGAAACGTGCCGGGTGGCGTGATTTGCGGCCGCGTGTCTTTGGGCTTGGCTTGCAACTCGGCGCGAGTGGTCGAAAGGCCCACGCTGTAAATCGTCACGTTGGCCAACTGCGCCTGCCGCAGCACTTCACCTAGTTTTGCTTCGCTGCCGGCATCGGTAGCTTCAGAAAGAATCATCATCACGCGGCGGCGCCCGGGCTCATCCGCAGCTGCCTGCGGCCGGCCGGAGAGCATTTCCACGCCTACCGACATGGCATCGTAAAGTTTCGATCCCGACGTCCCTGCTCCCAGGTGCGCGATGGTGTTCTCGACGAGGTCTCCGCTGGTGGTGAAATCCTGCAGTTTGTCGACCGCGTCGTTGAAGCTCACCACGGCTGCTTCACCAGTCGGCCCGGTCACAGTTTGTGTGAACAAAATGCCAGTTTTGCGAATCTGCGGCATCAAGGGCTCGATACGCGAGCTCGTCTCGATCAAAATCACCGTGGATATTGGGTCGCCGCCGAGATCGAAGTGGGAGATCTGCTGAGCAACGCCATTATCGGTGACCCTGAAATTTTCCGCTTCCAGATCGTGAACCATCTCGCCACGGCCATTGCGCACCGTCACCGGCGTGTTCACCAGTGCGACCCTCACTCTTACCTTGGCTTGCGTGTCCTTAGGGGGCAATTGGACTTCGACGCCGGGCTTGGGAGCGACGGGACCGGAGGGGGATTGCCCGCAAGCGGGGTGGCCCGCCATAGCCAGAAAGAACGCTAGAGTTAGGGATGCACGTGCAAGTCGGATCATTCTGATTCCCTGGTACGACAGTAGGTAGCCGGCGCCCAACACAACTAATACCTGCCGGGAGTAATGCTCCTGCACTACACTGTACTTGATTCGACGCATGGTCAGCGGAAGACGTTGCCGCAAGCCGCTGCGATTCCTACAATCAGAGTTTGTCTCAACGGGAGAATAAAGACCCATGTCCGACGGCCACAAACTGAAACCGCAGCATGCGCCGAAAGCGCCACACGAAGACCAAAAGTTCTTGAAGAGCACGCCGGCCAGGCCCATCCGCATCCTCGGGGAATATATCCACCCGTTAGTGCAGCTCAAAAGAGAAGGAATCGGGGACACCGTCGTGATGTTCGGTTCCGCGCGCATCGAGTCCCACGAGACAGCGCAGGCGCGTGTAACGCGGCTGAAAAAAGAAAAGACTTCGAAGATGTCCTCCGAGAAGCGGACCAATCATCGCGCAGCTCTGCGCCACGCGAAGAGTTTGCTGGAAATGTCGCGCTATTACGAAGAAGCGCGGCAGCTTTCGCACAAGCTGACCACCTGGTCGCTGACGCTAGGACCTCGGCCGCGGCGCTTTGTGGTTTGTTCCGGCGGCGGGCCGGGAATCATGGAAGCAGCGAACCGCGGAGCGTACGAGGCAGGCGGTAAATCTGTTGGCCTGTCGATCGAGCTGCCGCACGAGCAATTCGCAAATCCCTACATCAGCCCGGAGCTCAGCTTCAATTTCAAATATTTTTTCATGCGCAAACTGTGGTTCGCGCAGATCGCCAAGGCCTTGATCGTGTTTCCGGGCGGCTTCGGGACCATGGACGAGCTCTGGGAAATGCTGACGCTGCTGCAAACAGGAAAGCTTGCCAAGCAGAACATCATCCTGATCTATGGCCGCAAGTATTGGGACGAAGTGCTGAACTGGAAAGCCATGGTGCGCTGGGGCACCATCAACGAGAACGAATACAAGATGCTGCAATTTGCCGATACCGTGGACGAGGCCTTCGACCACATTCGCGCTGGGCTCGAGAAATATCACATGGATGCTGATCCATTTTTGCAGGCGTACTAACCGCGACAGCGTGATAAACCATTTATTTACAAGTATTTATAGTGTGGTCCCGCCTTTGCTACATTCTCTCCACAAGTGTGTTTTATGAAACAGCACACCCCATCCCAGTTTGGGGATACTTAGGGAGGATGGAGGAAACATGACGCTTCATATAGGAGAGAAGAAGTTTTTCAGAAAGGTGATGCTCGCTGGTGCGGCACTTCTTGGCATGCTTGCCTTTGCGGGAGCACCCCGGGCATCTGCCGAGGACTACGATCGTTGCCAGCGACGAATCGCCAAGGCGGACCACCGGCTGCACGAAGCTGCGGAACATCACGGCTGGAATAGCCGCCAAGCGGAACATGCTCGCCACGAACTGCATGAAGCGCGGGAACGCTGTTGGAGGGAGCGACATCGCTGGTGGGATGAAGACGGCCGCCGCTGGCATTCCGATCGCGATTGGGATGACCACGATCACGATCGCCGCTAACTGATAATTGTGTTTCTCGGGGCGCGGGCAGCCGCGCCCCTTTTGTTTTGCCTGAATCTAAATTGCCAAAGTTGCCGAAGAACAAAAAGAAAAAGGGGCCTCCGCTGCGGCGTGCGCCCCGTTTCTATTTTGCCTTTTTGAAAAGAGATTAGTGCGAACTCACCAGCTGTTCATCGGAAAAAACAGCTTCAAAGCGCCGAGTTTCATCCTGATCGTGCAACATCACGATCGGAACCACGCGCAAGTACTGTTTGCACGCATGGCACTGCGTCACTTCTCCTTGCAAGTCCTGCAAAAAACCATCCGTAAAATGATAGAGCGCGCGCTCGCGCCGGGCATTCTTTTTGTCCCGCGCGCCGCAGTGCGGACAGATGAATTCCACCGTGTCCTGCTGCGGATCGCGGTCCAGAGCAGCCCAGCCGGTGCGGCGCACACCTACTGTTTCGAGATTGTGCCGGTCCATCGGGGCTTTCCTCCTTAGATCCACGTCCACAAGGAATAAGATGCGAGAAGATGATATCAAGGTGCAAGTTTTCAGTAACACACTCATTCTAAATAGGTTAGGTGCTGGCGTGCGCCGCATCGCTCTTTTCCTCGCGAAACTCGTCCCTTTCGCGGAAGCCACGGGAACTTGTCTCCACCCTTGGTGTCCAACGCAGTGAGGACGCGCGCAACCTCACATCCCTGCGAGCGCGGCGCCGGTCTCCTGGAGATCTAGAGCAACCCCCAGGAAGTCGGCGCCGCAAAATTTTCTGTGGTTCCGTTTCGCGGGACCGCAGAGCCCTGCATACTCGCAGAAAAAATTGTGGAGGTGTGTAATGTCGTCCGAGCCCCGAAGCCTTTCAGAACTGTGCCCCAAAGAAAGCCTTGGATCTTTGAGCGGATGCCTGGTGGATGGCGATGCAGAACAACGTATGCGCGAACACCGGGTGAAGCGGCGCGCTTTGGCCATTTCAATTCTTTTGCAGAGTACCGTTCTTGCGGCGCTGGTTCTCGTGCCATTGTTTGGCAAGGCGGAACGCATAAGCCTCACCATCGTCACTCCCATTCCTCCTTATTCTCGGTACCGCAATGCGTCGCACAGTACTGCTGCGCAACCTCCACTCCAGCACGGCCAACAAAATGTATGCCGTTTCTGTGCGCCACTGCGCATCCCACACAGCATAGCTACCCAAGACGACAAGTCATCCACAAGAGAAACTGACGAAGCACCGCCTGGGTTCGGAGATAACATTCCGGGCGCGATCGACAGTCTTATCCCGCTATCAGAGGCGCGACAGAGAGTTTTGCTGCCGCCCAACACTGAGAGTCAGGTAAGGCGGCCGCGAATCGTGCGCATGACGCAGATAGACCCGGCGATGCTGATTCGCCGCGTTGAGCCCGTCTATCCGCCGTTGGCGCGACAGACGCATCGCGAAGGTCGCGTGGAACTGCGCGCCATCATCGGCACCGACGGCAGCATTCAATCTTTGCAAATTGTTGCCAGTGATCCGCTATTTGATCTTTCCGCGAAAGAGGCAGTCAGTCAGTGGCGCTACCGGCCAACGATTCTGAATGGCCAGCCCGTCGAGATCGACACATACATTACGGTGATTTACACCACTCAGCATTGAAATGCAGCCCGAACAGTGCAAGGGGCCGTCCCCCTTTGGAGTACGGCCCCTCTGCCTGCACCGGGCAACCGATACTTGGTGTTTCGGCTGGAATGATTACTTGAAGTGGAAAACGATTCCAGTGGAAACGCGCAGGTTGTTCTGTGTTTGATTGTTACCGTTCGTGATTTCCGGCAAATGCGTCAACAGGTAGTCGAATTGCAACGGCCGGATCGAGAAACGGTCCCGCACGTTCCAGTCGACGCCGGCGCCAAACGCCGTCGCGAATGCCGTGTGGGAATTGGATGTAGCGAACACGCCTGAACCAGCGCGCGCTCCGCCGAACAACACTTGGCCAAACGGCGAAATCCGCCGGTGCCCGCGATAGGTGAAGCGTGGGCCAAACAAGTAGGTGAGCATATGGTCGTCCACGT
>Ga0209648_10002148_pt1 | contig 16250 bp, 4 predicted proteins | sample GraSoi2013_115cm_FD_185830 | JGI IMG/M metagenome (GOLD analysis project Ga0209648, IMG submission 185830) | Grasslands soil microbial communities from the Angelo Coastal Reserve, California, USA - Sample 9_17_2013_115cm (SPAdes) (version 2) | ecosystem: Environmental > Terrestrial > Soil >...
TTGGAAAGACTTGCAGCTACGGCGTCGAGCGCATCAACTACGACGCGTCGGTCAACGGCGGCCTGCACGTCTACTCCATCGGCGGCAACGACGCATTCGTCGTCGACGACAACGCAGCGCCGACGTACCTAGACGGCGGCGCCGGCGACAACAGCTTCCAGATCGGGCAGATCTACGGCCTGCGCAGGAACGCGGCCGCCGTGGCATCGCCGACTCCGCCCACGTTTGGCGTGTCAGGCAACCTCGCCGCCGAGAACGTGTTCGACGTGGCCACGGTCGCCACCACACGCGGCTGGCTGTCTCGCGGCACGAGCGAGCCTCTCGTCGCGCAGGGCGGCACCGGGAACAACATCTTCACCGTTTACAGCAACCACGCCGTGCTGCACCTCGAAGGCGACGGCGGCAACAACCTGTTCATCGTTCGGGGCTTCGCCCTTGCGCAGGTCGACAGCGTTGGCAACATCAAGCTGCCCGGCGGGTGCACCACGATCGCAGCCCCGTACTGCCTGCCTATGCCGATTACAACCAACGGCTTCTCGACGGCGGCCGAGACCGACGTGCGCACGGGCGCCGGCAACAACCAGGTCGAATACAACATGAACGCGCCCGTGTCGGTGGACGGTGGCACGGGCTTCAACAAGCTGATCATCCTGGGCACCGAGTTCGCCGACCACATCGTGGTCACCGATCACGGGATCTTCGGCGCGGGCATGTTCGTCACGTTCCGGAACATCCAGGTGATCGAGATCAACGCGCTCGAAGGTGATGACACGATCGACGTGCTCTCGACGCCCCCGGGGGTGGCCATCCGTGTCATCGGCGGGCTCGGAAGCAACCAGATCAACGTGGCCGGCGACGTCAACGGCAACGTCTATTCGCAGGACATCAACGGGACGAGCTCGACGATCAACCACGACGTCATCACCACAGATCAGCTCTATGCCGACCTGGTGATCCCAGGCGTGAGCCTGAGCGTCGCCCAGGCGTCGCAGGGCGCCGTGATCGTCACCGAGCACGCCGGCGGCACTACGGTCTACGAGGACCACCCGGCGTCAGGCCCCATCGGCACCAGGATCGATTCCTACAACGTGCGCCTGGCGAAGCAGCCGACCAGCAACGTTTATGTGTCCGTGACTGCCGAGCCGGACATCCTGTCCAACCGTTTGGCCACTCCGTTCGGCGATTCGATCCTGCTCAGCACCGGCGCGACTCCCGCGGTCGGCAACAGCACGGCGACCTCGGACTTCTACCAGCACACGATCTTCGACACGAACGCGCTCGATTTGCCAAACCGAGCGACGGTGCTGGTCTTCACGCCAATCAACTGGCAGGTCCCGCAGATCGTCGACGTCGGCGCGATCAACGATGGCCTCAACGACGGCGTGCGGGTCTACGAGGTCAGCCACTCGGTCCTGAGCGCAGATCCATTCTTCGACGACGCGGTCGTCCGCAACGTCGAGGTCACCAAGATCGACCCGGGCGACCCCGCGATCCTGGTCACGAACCTGGGCAACTCCAACACCGCTACCGTCATCCCGCTCGCCGACTTCACCGACGGCGCATGCAGCGGTACTTGCCCCGGAACCACGTTCACGTCCGCGAGCGCCGTCTTCACTCTGAGCGACCTCGGTCAGCCGATCACGGGCCCCGCCATCGGCGGCGGCACCGTCATCCTCGCGGTGAACAGCGCGACGTCCGTGACCCTCTCGAACTCGGTCGCGGGCAGCGGACTCACGTTCCACCTGCCCAGCCGGTTGGCTGGGTTCGCATTCTTCCGCGATGGCGTAGCGACAGGCGGCACCACCTTCACGTCGACGACCGCCGCGTTCAACGCCGGCGACGTCGGCAAGCCGATCGCGGAGACCGGCGCCGGTGGACACCTGTCGGCGGGCACGACGATCGCCAGCGTCATCGACTCCGAGACGGTCACCCTGTCCGCGGCGGCAGTGGCGGGTACCGGCATCGTCTTCGCCCTACCGGCGCGCAACGCCAGCAACGTTGTGCTCGAAGGCGACAACACGTCGGACTGCGTCAAGGGAATCTGCGACTACTACTCGCTGACCCTGGCCACGCAGCCGACCACGCCGAGCGTCACCGTCACTATCGCGCCGATCGACGGCTTCGTCGTGCTGTCGAGCACCGACTCGAGGTTCAGCACCGTCACGCCGCAGTTCGGCACCACGGCGGGCGTCTACCAGGTCGTGTTCGCTCAGGCGGACTTCAACAAGCCGGTCGTGGTCAGGGTCGCGGCGGCCAACCTGTTCGCGCCGTTCGACCCGCACAACGAGTTCATCAACCACACCGCCACAGCCGGGTCTCCTGAATACGCCGGCTCGGCTGGTCCGCCTGTCATCCCGGCGGTGCAGTCCAGCCCGCTCTACCTGCAGATCTTCAGCAACCGCGAGCCGAACGGCATCGTGCAAGCACCCGCGAACATGGTCGTGACCAAGTGTGGTGACCTCGCCTGCACGTTCCCAGGTCCTGGGTCGAGCTACAGCCTGCGGCTGGCGATGGCGCCCGTGCAGCCTGTCACCGTCGCGCTCATCACCGACGGCCAGACTGACATCACAACCGGCGGCGGCATCACCAACATGCCGATCGGAAACTCGGGACCGAAGCCGCTGTTCACGGGCAACATCACGATCTCCGGAAACACGGTTTCGCGTGCGGCCGGCTCTGAGCTCGGTAGCTTCGTCACCGAGGGTTTCGCCGCCGGCCAGCTGATCTCCTTCTCCGGCGGGCTCGTGGCCGCGGGTCCGTACACGATCGCCTCCGTGCTCGACGGCTCGCTCATGCTGATGAGCGCGCCCGCCGGGTGCAATCCCACAGCCTGCAGCGGCGTCGTCATCAACCGGGTGGTCAACCACGGGTTGTACACGGGCTCGGTGATCTTTGGTGTGGACGCCATCTCCGGCAACGGCACGATGACTCGAGTTGACCACTCGAGCTGGCTCGACGATGGCTTCCTCGAGGGTCAGATCTTCAAGATCGCCGGCACCAGCACGCTGTACAAGATCCAGGCCCTGACCGGGACGAGCTCCAACCGGGTCGACGTCCTGGAGGTGACCGGGGCGGCAGCGCTGCCGCATCTCAGCGGCACCTTCACCGTGCAGCTGACCCAGTGGGCGGCCGAAGTGACTTTCACCAGCCTCAACTGGTACATGCCTATCGCAGTGCCGGTCCTGGCCGACCCCAGGTTCCAGGTCCCGCCGGGCAACGCCAACCAGCTGTTCTTCCCGAAGGTCCCGCACCTGCTGGCGAACATCAAGGGCCCACTCTCCGTCGAAGGTGCCGACCCAGGCAACGACCACACATCTCTGCAGATGGCCGTGATGCTGCCGCAGGAGACGAACGCGCTGCCATTCGGCATCGGAATCCAGCCGCCCGAGTCGCAGCAGGTCAACGTGCTGAACCTGTTCGACGACGGATCGCAGCAGGACCAGACCGGCCAGGTCAGCTCGACCGTGGTGGCCGGCTTCGGCATGGGCCCGGGCGTGGACTTCACCCACCACAAGGGGTATGTCTTCCCGCCGGACCCGAGGCACCCGACCTTCGGCGAGCCGGCCAAGTTCCCGAGCGGTGTGAGCTTTGGCTCGATCACGATCGACCCGGTCACGGGTGAGTTCAGCACGAACGCCAGCCTGTCCACGATCCAGGTCCTGAACCTGATGGGCGGCCAGGGCAACGACCACGTGACCGTCAGCGGCAGCCTGGTGCCGGGTCCTTACGCCAACCTCGACGGGTCGCTCTTCACGAACGACACGCTCAACACCTTCATCCACGGCGGTCTGACGCAGGTCCAGGGTGGTGGTGCTGCATTCCTGTCCGTCACCGGCACGTTCGACACGACCGCAACCACAATCAAGCGCGACGACAACCTGAACTGGGGCGACTACGAGTTCGCGATCGGCCAGGAGCTCCTGTGGAACGGCCAGCCCTTCGGCATGATCACGGGCGTCTCGGGAAGCACCCTGACTGTCGCCGGCGCGCCGCCGACGATCGGTTCGAGTCTCCCAGGCACGATCGCGGTCTTCGACCCGGCGACCAAGTCGACCGGCACGTTCACCTTTGCCGGCCTGACCATCACGCGCAACGACCTCCGCTCGTGGGCGGAGTTCGGATTCGCGGTCGGTCAGTACGTAACGGTCGACGGCGTGCCGGCCGGCAAGGTCACCGGCCTGAGCGGCGCCACCAATGACATCCTCACCGTCACCGGGACGCTGCCGGCCGCTGGGGCCACGGTCGCGGTCTACGACCCGATCAACCCGAACCCCGTGCGGCTCGGCGGCAACGACACCATCGTGACCGGCGGCGGCGGTCCCGGCCCCGGTCTGGCTCCGCCCATGCTCGCGTCAGGCACCTTCACCGCGACGGCCAACACCCTGGCGCGGACCGACACTGGTTCGTGGATCGCCGACGGTTTTGTTCACGGCATGGTGCTCCAGATCAACGGCAACCCGGCCTGGACGATCGCGGGAGTCAGCGCGAGCACGCTGTTGCTGAGCGGCACCGCCCTGACGCCCGGATCAATCACAGCCACGCCGGCGGCGCCGATCATCGGGTTCGCGCCCTCGCCGCTCGTCATCTACGGCAGCACGTCGCAGGATGGCATCTGGTACAGCGGCGACCCGCACACGATGACGCAGCGCGACTTTGGGTCCAAGCCGTTCCCGACCCAGCTCGGCAACGGCACGCCGGACTTCATCCTCCCAGTCGCCGATCCGTTCCGCTTCGCGGGCAACAACGTCCTCGACGGCAGCGCCGACTTCCCGATCGCGCTGCTTTCGGCGACATCGGTGCCCAACGTCGGCGTGCCCGAGGGCCAGGTGCCGAGCGTCGGGCTGGTGCTCTACGGCGGCCCCGGCAACAACACGATCTATGGCAGCCAGGCGTCTGACTTCATCGCCGGCGGCTCCGGAAACACGACCGTATTCGGCGAGCGTGGCGACAACCAGCTGCTCGGCAGCGACGGTGTGAACGTCAACGTGATCTCCCGTGCGCTTTCGTTCCCGACCGTGAACACGAGCGTGTATCTCAATGCGGATCCGCTGCTGTGCGGGCCGGCGGCATGCAACAACCTCATCTACGGCAACACGCCGGGCGGCGAGGTCGTCACCGACAGGTTCGGCGACTACAACGATGTGATCTTCGGAGCCATGGGCGTCGTGACCCAGGACACCCGCGAAGCGACCGTCGGCGTGCTCGGCGCCCTCCGGACGGTCACCGGTGCGGCCCTGACGTCGAACATCACCGGCCATGGAACGCTGACTTGCGCGTCGGCGTGCTTCCTGCCTACAGACGTGGGTCTCGTCGTGTCAGACAACGGCCGGTACATCGCCCCGGCGACCACGATCATGTCTTACCAGTCGGCAACGCAGGTGACGCTGTCGGCCAACGCCGTGGGCAACGCCAATCCGACCAACCTGACGGTCGCGCTGGGCGCCGGGCGGACGGTTACGGGCACGTTGACCGCGGGCGCCGCGACCGTGATGAACACTGTGCCGCCCGGGACCAGCTCGACCGTGGCCACGCTGTCGTGCGCGTCGGCCTGCTTCCTGTCCACCGACGCCGGGCTGGATGTCAACGACCCGGGCAACGTCCACCTATCGCTCGGCACCGTGATCGTCAGCGTGAGCGGGGACGGCAAGACCGCCACACTCTCGCGTGACGCCATCGGCGGAACGACGGCCGGGCTGGTGGTCACTGTCGGACCGGCGCACGGCTACTGCCGTCCGACCGGCGGAAACTCGAACACCCCGTACTGCGCACCGAGCGGGACGACCCCGTGGGGCGACTCCCGCGTCGAGAAGCTGCTGACGACCGGCGACATCCTCAGCATCTCCTCGACCTCGCCGCAGAACCACGGCAACGACACGCTCTACGGATCCGGCGGCGACAACGTGATGATCGGCGGCGACGGCAACGACAACATCCAGGGTGGACCGGGCCGCAACCTGATCATCGGCGGCAGCGCGCTGCTGGATCGGACCACGCACCTCTTCAATTACAGCAACCCGCGCTTCCAGGACCTGATCGGGACCCAGATGTACAACGGGACGCCGAGCAACAGCTCTGCGTTCGGCCAGTCGATGAATGACGGCAAGGCTCAATGCGACCCGACAGGCCACGCGTGGTGGGGCGACTTCCTGTCCGACGCAGGCAGCGCGCCGGGGTGCGTGTCCTCTGGCGGCAAGATCGGGATCACGCTGTCGGCGCAGCTCAACTCACCCGGGGTGCCGACGTTCCTGCAGGACTCGGCCTACAAGGGCGCCGACTACATCGCGGGTGGCTCGGGCAGCAGCTACATCTTCGGCGAGTCGAACAACAACATCATCCAGGCGCACGGCTCCATCGACATCGCATATCCGATCAGCGCGACGAACCCCGTATCGGTCGCAAACCAGCCGGCCACGGGCTCCGAGACCAGCGGCGACCCGTACGCCGGCGCGGCGAACTGTCCGTTCGCCGGCTTCGTGCTGGGCGATCGGGTCGGCGCTTGCCGGACGAACGCGGGCGACGCCCTGCCGGTCGACCCGACGCTGCCGCTCCAGGTCAACCCGTCGATGGACAACAATGGTCCGAACTACTCGGCGATCGGGACTTTCACCTTCGGCACCAACACGATCACGCGCGGCGGGCTGCTGTCATGGTCCGACCTCGGGTTCGCAGTCGGCCAGACGATCACGGTGAACGGCTCTCCAGCGGGCGTGATCACTGCTGAGACGTTCAGCACCCTGACGCTGAGCGCCGCGTTTACGTCAGGTTCGATGACGGCCACGATCGTGGCCACCGACGGCGAAACCTACGTCGAGGGCGGCCGTGGCAACAACACGATCTTCGCCAACCAGGGCCAGAACGACATCGTCGGTGGCAACTCCGACATGTTCAGCCTCAGCCTGCCTAACGGCAGTCCGTACCTGCTCGGTCTGCGCGAAAGCGGCTCGAACCTGATCTTCGGCGGCTCCGGCAACAACGTCGGCTACGGCGACTGCACCAGCGCGAGCTTTGACTCGCTGAACTCGAACAACGAGTGCGTCACGCAGCCGAACGGCCATGCGCACGACGCCAACGTCATTCTCGCCAACAACGGCGACGTGATCCGTCTGGTCGGCACGAACAAGACCTACGGTGCAGGCAACGGGGTCGCGACGTTCAACTTCAGCGCCGGCGCGTACCTCAACTACAACTACGACATCGCGGGCTACCCGACGGCAACGGAACGGATCATCGCCCGCACCGTGACCCTTCTCGACATCACGCCGGGTGGCCCGGACCTCGCTGGCGAAACTGCCGGCGGGCCGCTCGTCACAGGCGCGAAGGCGACCAACGGCGCCGGCGACATCGGCGGCAACCCGGTGCCCGCCAACTGGGGCGGCAGTGGCCAGCCGGGCAACACGCTCCAGCAGGGCTCAGAGATCCACGCCGAGAGCGGTGATGCGTTCATCTACGGCGGCCCCGCAGACGACCTCGTCTTCGGCGGCCTGCAGAACGACACGATCATCCTCGGCTACGGCGACAACTGGGTGTCCGGCGGCCGTGGGGACCAGTGCATCGTCGGCGGCGGCGGGCGCTGCTTCACCAGCCGCAACGGCTTCAACGAGCCGCTGTACGGCATCGCGGCCATCACCAACGCGACCACTCCCTCGCTGAACCAGCTCATCACCACGCCGGGCAACGTGCAGCAGGCCGTGATCGACGTCGCGGGCGCACTGAACTACGCGCCCATCCTCTACCCGTACAACTGGGATCCCGCGACCTACATGTCGCCCGGCGTGTCCAACGGGAACCCGACCTACTCCACGAACTGCAAGGAGAACAAGACCTGCCCGACCTACGAGACGGTGTACGGGCACAACATCATCTACGGCGGCTGGGGCAACGGCGTGGTGCACGGCGGGCCGGGCAACTCGGCCATCTCAGGTGCCGAGGCGCCGACGATCGGCTACACGGACAACTTCAACATGTACGGCCACGAGACCGCCGCGCAGTACCTGAGCACCGGCACCGCGGACACCGTCCTGACCGACTACGTCCTGAACACGGTCCCCGTCGAAACCGACTTCTTCCGCCCGTTCAACCCCGGCAACGCGGCCGGCTTCATGCCCAACAGCGACCCGCCGAATGGCAACCAGGGCCGCGGCTTCAACATCGGCAAGTCGCTGTACTTCAACGCGGAAGACGTCAGGCGCCAGATCGAGCTGTTCCCGACCGTGATCGACCCGACTGTGACGTCTGACGGCCTCACCCCGGCGGGCCTCAACCCGCTCGACTGCGAGTGGACAGGCGCGATCGGCTCGGCCTGCGCGGACGCTACTGGTACCAAGACGGCAGGTCTGCCGTTCTTCATGACCTTCAACCAGGTCGACCCGAACCTGCCGATCGACGCCGTCTGGAACAAGCCCGCGGGCTTCCTGCCCGACCCGGTCACCGGCGACAAGGCGCTGTTCGGCGACCTCGGCAACGACTACCTGGTCACCGGCATGGGTCGCGTCCGGGTCTATGGCGGTTGGGGCTTCGACCTGATCGACCTGCGCGCGAGCACCGTGGTGGACAACGGTCTGAATGACATCCCGGTCCCGAACTCGCACGCTGGCGCTGGTTCGCCGGACTGGGAGGCTCTGGCCTACGGCGGCGCCGGGCAGGACATCTTCTTCGCCGGCACCGGCGGCGACCGCCTGATCGACTGGGTCGGCAACCACAACAGCTACTACGTGCCGTTCTCGCAGTTCGGTATGCCGGCTGTCAGCCGCACTCTGATGCCGTTCCTGCCAGAGTTCCTCTACGCGCTGTCCAAGAGCGACGGCGCCGACCAGACGCTCGGGCCGCGCAGCGACGCGTTCTGTGCCAGCGCGGGCGGATCGTCGAACCTCGCCTGCAGCGACTACCCGACGTACAGCGGCGCCCCGGCGCGCAACGGCGAGCCGTTCGGCGAGCTCGGTTTGGTCCTTCAGCACGACGCCGCCTGGCACCAGCAGAGCGGGCCGCCCTTCAACGAGATGCCCGAGAATCTGGGCGGGACCGGCATCGACGTCGCGAAGACGGCCAATATCATGCCGTTCGCCTCTGCCGGTACCTGCGACTATCTCAGCGAGAGCAGCGCCTGCACTGCCGCGTCGAACCTGTCACTGGCCAACGGTGCCGGGGTCAACCTCCCGTGTGGCACGAACACGCCGGGCGCCAGCGCCGCGCCCCTGGCCGTCACCGGAACGCCAGGCGCAACCATCACGTTCAAGTTCACCGAAGGCAGCTATACGGTCTCCGGCACGGGCGTGATCGGCCCCACCGGCAAGTTCGCCACGAGCGTCGACATCTCCAGCTTCCCCGACGGCACGATCACGGTCACCGCGACGCTGGTCGCGAACGGCAAGACCACGACGCTGACCGGGACGATGGGGAAGAACAGTGTCGCGCCGCCGGCGCCGACGCCGAGCGCGCCGGCCTGGGCGAACATCGCCAACTCCTCTGTGTACAACGTCAGCGTCACCGGTCAGGCGGGCGCCATCGCGAACGTCGTGATCACCGATGGTCAGGCACCGATTTCCAATCAGTCAAACGGAATGGACTTCATCGGCGCGAACGGGACGGTCGTCGTGCCGGTCGACGTCACTGGCCTGGTCGATGGACCGCTGACGATCTCGGTGACGCTGACGAACGGAGCTGGCAACAGCTACGCGACCACGCTGACCATCACCAAGGACACGGTTCCGCCGGTGGTGACGGTGGCCGCGCCGACGTACATCACCCCTGCCAACGTCAAGACATACCAACCGCTGCTGACCACGGAGGCGGATGCCACCGACACCTACGTCATGACGGACGGGATCAACACTCAGTCGGGCACCAAGGTCACAACCCCCAGTGGTCAGTGGAACCTGCCGATCACCGCGTCGTCCTTCAAGGACGGCCCGATCACCCTCACGCTCACTGTGACCGACCCGGCGGGCAACCCAACGGTCGTGACGCTCAACCTGGTCAAGGACACGGCCGCTCCCGTCGGCTCGTTCACGATCGGCGGCACGGTGATCAATGGCACGACCGCGACGAACAATGCGGCCCTGGCGCTCAACCTCGGCTTCACCGCGACGTCGGGTATCGGCACCGTTGCCTTCTCGACCAACGGCGGTTCGACCTACGGCGCCGCGCAGGCCTACGCGACGGCGGCGTCGATCCCGCTGATCGGCGCGGATGGCCTCTACACCATCGCGATCCAGGTCACGAGCAACGCGGGCAACGTTGCCACCTTCACCAAGCAGGTCCGCCTCGACCGGATCGGTCCGACGATCACGTCCTCGATCACCTCGCCGGCCAATGCGGGCTCATACGACGTCGGACAGGCTGTAACGCTCACATTCGGCGCGAGCGACCCTGACAACGTGGCCTCGGTGAGCGCCGTGCTCGACGGCGCGACGTCCATCACCAGCAGCGTGGCCTTCAACACCGAGACGCTGGGCGCCGGCACGCACACCATCGTGATCGTGGCCAAGGATGGACTCGGCAACGTGTCCACCAGCACGCTCACACTCACCGTCCACGCAACGGTCGCCGGCCTCACGAAGGCCGTGAACGATGGCGTGATCTCCGCCAACATCACGTCCAGCACGACCTCGTCGCAGCTGCTCTCCTACTTGTCGAGCGCCCAGTCGGCGCTCAACGCCAACAACCACTCCTCCGCTAAGAGCTACCTGGCTTTGTTCGTGAGCCTGATTCAGGCGCAGAGCGGCCTCTCGATAAACGCCGCGTACGCGGCGCTGCTCATCGGCTGGGCCCAGGACCTGATCGCCCGCCTGTAGCCCGAGAGGCTAAGGTTTCTGGACACATGGCCCCCATCGTCGAGGTCGACCGGCTCTCCAAGAGCTTCGGCCATGTCCACGCTCTCAACGGGATCTCCCTGAGCGTCGCCGAAGGCGAGGTCTTCGGCTTCCTCGGACCCAACGGCGCCGGCAAGACCACGACCATCCGCATCCTCCTCGGGCTGCAGCACGCCGACAGCGGCACCGCCAAGGTCGGCGGGTTCGACTGCTGGACCGCGCACGCGAAGGCGGCGCGGCTGTTGGGAGCCACGCTCGAGCAGCCGGCGCTGTACGGCTTTCTCTCGGGCCGCGACAACCTACGCCTGTTCGCGCGCCTCCTCGGCACAGTCGACGAAAAACAGATCTCGGAGCTGCTCGACCTGGTCGGGATGACCGAGCGGGGCGACGACAAGGTCAAGCGGTACTCGATGGGCATGCGTCAGCGCCTGGCGCTGGCCCAGGCGATGCTGGGCAAGCCCAAGCTCTTGATTCTCGACGAGCCGACCAATGGCCTCGACCCCAACGGCATCCACGGCCTGCGCATCCTCTTGCGAAAGCTTGCGGACGAGGGCATGACCATCTTCTTCTCGAGCCACCTTCTGTCCGAGGTCGAAGAGCTGTGCGATCGGGTCGTCGTGCTGCATCGCGGCGAGGTCAAGGCTGCCGGTCCGCTGAGCGAGCTGATGAACGTCAAAGGCTTCCACTACCGCATCGACGTGTCCGATGCCGACAAGGCGATGGAGATCGTTAGATCGATCGATGGCGCCACCGTCGAACCCGGCACCATCAAGGACTCGATCATCGTCAGCTCCCAGTCCGACCTGGCGCGGACGATCAACCACGCGTTGGTCGTGGCCGGTATTGGCGTCGATCAGCTGGTGCGCACGCAGCGCGGCCTCGAGGACGTGTACATCGAGCTTACGGGCGTGGCGCCCGGAAGCCCGCTCAGCGGTCCGCCGCCGCCGCCTCCTCCTCCACCTCCGCCGCCTGCTCCACCGCCATCAATCCCTTCGGGAGCTCTGACTCCGTAATGACTTTCATCAACCTGGTTCGAATCGAGCTCATGAAGACCTGGCGCAGCCGCTGGATCGTGTTCGCGGTGATGGGTGGGATCTTCCTTCTCATCGCCGGCGGCCTGTACACCTACTACGTGATCAGCCAGCACCGCTGGAGCCCGCCACCCGCGATCGCGTGGCAGACGACGCTGCGTCAGGAGATCGCTAACAACCAGCAATCGATCACGCAACTGCAACAGATCAAGGAGACGCAGCCCTCGAGAGGAGGTTTGCGCGGCGGTTTCGGCATCGATGACGAAATCAAGCGTGAGCAGCAGGCGATTGCCGACGACCAGTACCTCCTCGACAACAACATCGCCCCATTGCAATCGTTCTCGATCACGCTGGCCGCGCTCTTCGCGCTGGGCGGTATCGTCATGTTCCTTCTGATCCGCATCTTCGGATGGCTCGCCTCGGAGGAGATCGCGGGCGAGCGCTCCGACCGCACGATCGCCATCCTCCTCAGCCGCCCGATGAGCCGCGACCAGCTGCTGCTCGCCAAGGCCGTGGCCTCGTTTCTGATCAGCCTCGCGGTGGTGCTGGTGACCTTCCTCATCGTTTACGCGATGGTTGCTTTCATCGAGGGCTCGGTCGGCCCATTGGACGGGCAGGTCGGGATCGCGGTCGATGGAAGCAAGGCGTTCGGCGCCGGAAACCTGGTCGTCATGCCGATTCTGCTTTTCGTCCTCATGTGCATCGGCGCCGCGATGCTGGGAGTCCTGTGCGTGCAGGGCATGAGCCTGCTCGTCTCTGTGGTAACCGGGAGGTGGGCGGCGATCGGGATCACCCTTGCTGTGCTGTTCGGCGCCCCGCTCGTGAGCGGCGTCGTGACCTTGATCATCACCCTCATCAGCGGCAGCACTGGCAACGCCCATTTCCTGAACTACTTCTTCGTCAACGTCCTCGCCCCGGTCTCCGCGATCGCACCCGTGTTCGCAAACGGACCCGCGTCAGCCGGGACCGGCATGAACGAGTTCGCGGCCCAGATCGCAACCCTGACCGTCTGGACGATCGCCTTCTTCGGAGCCGCCTGGCTGCTGTTCCACCGCAAGCAGGAAGCCGGCTAGCTCACCGCCCGGTCGCCGATCTCGAGCACCGAATCAAGGATCTCAAAGCCCTCATCGAGCTCGGCCTCGGTGATGCAAAGCGGCGGGTTGGTCATGACCACGTTCCAGCGCACGAACGTGTACATCCCGGCGTCGAGCAGGGCCTGGCCGATCGCCTTCATCTCCGGCGAGGTGCCATTGAACGGCGCCATCGGCTCCAGCGTCGAGCGATTGCGCACGAGTTCCAGCGCGCCGAACAGGCCGATCGAGCGCGCCGCGCCGATGCACCGGTGGCGTTCCGCGAGCCGCGCGTGGTGCCTGGCCAGCACGACTCCCATCCGCTGCGCGTTGCCGACCATGTCGTCCTCTTCGTAAGCCTGGATCGCGCCCAGCGCAGCGGCGCAGCCGAGCGGATGGCTGTTGTAAGTGAGGCCGCCGTAGAAGACGTGATCGTCGAAGTACGACGCCACCTTCGGCCGCATGCCCACCGCGCCGAGAGGGACGTAGCTGCTCGTCAAGCCTTTGGCCAGCGTGATCAGGTCGGGGACCACGCCCCAGTGGTCGACTGCAAACCAGCGTCCGGTGCGCCCGAACCCGGTCATGACCTCGTCGCAGATGAGCAGGATCCCGTGCCGGTCGCATATCTCGCGCACGCCTTCGAGGTAGCCGTCGGGCGGGATCAATATGCCGTTGGTGCCGGTGATCGGTTCGAGGATTAAGGCGGCGATGGTCTGAGGTCCTTCGAGCTGGATCGTCTCCTCGAGGTCGGCCAGCGCTTCGCCGGCGGTATCCCATCCACGCTGGATGCCGTGATACGGGTCGAGGACGTGGACGACGCCGGTGGCGAACTCGTTCGCCCAACGACGCGGATCTCCTGTGGCCTGGATCGCGGTTCCGGTCGAGCCGTGATACGAGCGGTAGCGGGCCAGGATCTTGTGCCGCCCGGTCACCGTGCGCGCAATCTTGATCGCGTTCTCGTTGGCGTCGGCGCCGCCGAGCGTGAACAGCACCTTGTCGATGTCACCCGGCAGCAGCTCGGCGAGCTTGAGCCCCAGCCGAGCGCGCGGTTCGTGCGCCATGAAGGGGCTGATGTACGAAAGCTGCTCGGCCTGACGCTTGATCGCATCGATAATTCGCCGATCGCCATGGCCGGCGCTCACGCACATCAGCTGGCTGTTGAAGTCGATGAACCGCCGGCCGTCGACGGTGTGGAAGTAGACCCCCTTCGCGCTCTCGACGGCCATCGGTTTCAAGCCCGCCTGGGCCGACCAGTCATAGAGGGTGTGCCGCAGGCAGAGGTCGGTTATCTCCTGCGCAGTGAGGGCTTTGATGGTATCGGTCACGACTGGTCGCTCTCGTTGATGACGTCGTGCGCTCGGAGCCGATCGAGGCTCTGCATGCGTGACTGGGCCCGCGGTCCGAGCCGGTTCAACACTGCAGCCACCATGGCCTCCAGCACCGCCGTCGCGCCAACCAGCGAATCGAACGGCCCCACCGTCTCGACGCTGGTGACAAGCACCTGGCGCGCAAACGCCGAGGCCGGCGAGAGCCAGGGATCGGTGAAGAGCACGACGTTGCAGCCCTGCGTGGAGGCGACCCTCGCGCTCTCTATCGTGTCGGCCTGGTAGCGCCGGTAGTCGAACACGATCAGCACGTCGCCTTTGCGCAGGTCGATGAGCTGCTGGGCCGGAGCGCTCCGCTCAGCGTCGACCAGTGAGATGCCCGGCCGAAGCAGGTGCAGCTGGCCGGCGAGATAGCGCGCGAGCTGAGCGCTGACCCGGCCGCCGAGGACCAGGACCCGCCGCCGCACGTCGCAGAGTAGCCCGACCGCCTCTTCGAAGTCGTGGTGGGACAGCTGCTCGACGGTCGCCTGGAGGTTGCGCCGGGACACGTCCAGGGCATCCGCGAGAAGCGTGCCGGCGCCACGACCCGGTTGCTCGTCTCGGTACCGCTCCAGCGGCGAGGAGAGCCGGTTCTGCACCTCATGGCGCAGCACTTCCTGAAACTCCGGGTAGCCTCGAAAGCCGAGCTTGGTGATGAACCGGGTCACGGTCGGGGGGCTGACGCCGGCCCGCTCCGCAAACCTCGCCACGCTCTCCAGGCCGGCGATCGGGTAAGAGGCCAGCAGCACCCGGGCCAGCTTCCGCTCGGCCGGGCTGAGGCTGGCGAGGTGGTGCCGGACCAGCTCTCCGACCCTCGACTCGGGCGCCGTGTCGTTTGTTACATCCCGTCCCAATCCACCCGCTCCCGACACATCCTTGACAAGAATCCTATCCGCTGTTAGCTTCGCCGCAACGCATCAGGGGAGCGCCGCGGCGACGCGGCGCAATAGGGGAGAAAGCATGAGCGTTCAGACCCAATCTGCAGACGTCGAGGCCCTCCACAAGATGGGCTATGCACAGGAGCTCCGCCGGCGCATGTCGACCTTCAACAACTTCGCGGTCTCCTTCACGATCATCTCGATCCTTTCCGGCTGTCTGACGCTCTACGGGTACGGGATGAACACCGGCGGCCCCATCGTGATGAACATCGGGTGGCCACTGGTCGGCCTGTTCGTCCTCGTGGTCGGCCTCGCCATGGCTGAGCTGGCCTCGAGCTATCCCACCGCCGGAGGACTCTACTACTGGGCCGCGAAGCTGGGCGGCAAGAACTCCGCCGGCTGGAGCTGGTTCACCGGCTGGTTCAACCTCCTCGGCCAGGTTGGCATCACCGCCGGCATCGACTTCGGGCTGGCTTTGTTCGCGGACGCGCTGCTCAACGCCCTCTTCAACTATCCGACATCGCCAGGCTGGATCGTCTTGATATACGCCGTCGTGTTGTTCCTACACGGGCTGCTCAACACGTTCGGCGTCGGCCTCGTCGCCCTGCTCAACGACATCTCCGTGTGGTGGCACCTGATCGGCGTCGCGATCATCTTCGCAGTGCTCTTCTTCGTCCCAGCGCATCACCAGTCGGTGTCCTTCATCTTCACCAACTTCGTGAACAACACCGGCTTCAGCTTTGGAGGAGTCCCGATCTATGTCTTCTTGATCGGCCTGCTGCTGGCCCAGTACACGTTCACCGGCTACGACGCGTCGGCGCACATGACCGAGGAGACGAACAACGCCGCGCTAGCCGGCCCGCGAGGCATCGTGTGGTCCATCGTCGTCTCGCTGATCGCCGGCTGGATCCTGCTGATCGGCGTCACGGGCGCGATCCAGAACTACGCGGCGGAAGCGAGCGCCGTAACGCCGGGCGCGCAGGTCTTTCTTGACGCCGCCGGGCACAACCTCGGCCTTTTCCTGCTGTTCATCATCGTCGGCGCCCAGTTCTACTGCGGCATGTCGTCGGTCACCGCAAACTCGCGCATGATCTACGCG
>Ga0209648_10002150_pt1 | contig 16247 bp, 18 predicted proteins | sample GraSoi2013_115cm_FD_185830 | JGI IMG/M metagenome (GOLD analysis project Ga0209648, IMG submission 185830) | Grasslands soil microbial communities from the Angelo Coastal Reserve, California, USA - Sample 9_17_2013_115cm (SPAdes) (version 2) | ecosystem: Environmental > Terrestrial > Soil >...
CCGAATCCGCTTATGTGCAGGCCATCGACAAACTCGCCGCGGAAGCCAAGCCGCAACTGGAGACTCCCGGGACCGCGCTGATGGCCAACTACCGCGAAAAACTTCTGGTGCTGGACAGCGCCATTGATGATCTACGCGCACAGACCGGGCAAAACCCGTCGAACGCCCATCTGCGCTACGAATTGCTGGCGATGTACCAAGAGAAGCAGCGCACGCTCGAAGAGATTCTGGAGGAAAAGCGATGATCGGCGCAGCACAAGAAACGCCGCAAGACGGGCAACACGTGGCGCGCCGCGGCAGCCCTCGGGTGACGACATTGCTGCGCCTGACGGCCTTTCTCCTTCTGATGCCTCTTACCGGCGCGGCCGCGAATCCCGGCCAAGAGCAGGTCTCGCGCGACTTTCAAAAGACTCTGACGCTCGGTGCGGGTCAGTCCTTCCGCATCGAAAACAAATTCGGAGAGGTTCGCATTCACGGCGAATCCGGCCGCGAACTGAGGATCTCCGCGACGATTCGCGCGCAAGCAGACTCCCACGAACAGGCGCAATCCTTTGCAGACAAAGTCCGCATCGACGTGGAACAGACCTCGCAGGGCGTGCAGGTCCGTACCAACTACCCGGAAGGGACTAGAAACTGGTTCGGTCACAAGAATGCGTCCTATTCGGTCGATTACGACATAGCGATGCCATCGGACGCGCCGCTGTTTGTAAAAAACAGCTTCGGCAGCGTGAACGCTGCCGGTGTGCGCAGCAAAAGTGAGTTCGACAATAGCCATGGTTCGCTCAACGTGCGCGATACCGGCTCCGCGCGGCTCAGCAACTCGTTCGGCAGCATCGAACTTACGAGCGCTGCCGGCGACACCTCCGTCAACGACAACAATGGCTCGGTGCAGGTCTCCGGGATTAAAGGGGCGCTCGAATTGCATAATCGCTTCGGCAGCATTACGGTGCGCGACGTACAGGGCGCGGCCGACATCACCGGGGGCAATGGCGCGGTCAGCCTGTCCGATGCCGCTTCCGCCAGGATCACCACTTCCTTCGGCAGCGTCGATGCGCGCAATATTCGCGGCGATTTGATCGTGCACGACAACAACGGCAACGTGGAGGTTTCCTCGATCGGAGGGGCCGCAGATATCACTGACAGCTTCGGGAATGTGACCTTTTCGGATGTGAAGGGCCGGGTGAATTGCACCACGAGTAACGGCCGCGTCTACGGTAGTTCTCTATCCGGGAGCTCAGTCACCGTTCGCGACTCTTTCGGGAGTCTCGAATTGAGCAACATCGCCAGCGCCCTGAATGCCGAAACCTCAAACGGAAAAATTACTTTGCATTCGGCTCACGGCACAGTCGACCTGAAGTCTTCCTTCGGCGCCATTGAAGCCTCGGACATCTCCAAGGGAATCCGGGCGGTAACCGGCAACGGGAGCATCACGCTGACCGATATCGGTGGCGATACGTTTGCCAAGACCAGCTTCGGCAGTGTCGAGGCCGATCGCATCAGCGGAAATCTGACGGTGGAAAACAGCAACGGTTCGGTGACGGCACGCAACGTCAAAGGAGACGCTGAGGTGAGCACGTCGTTTGCGGGAGTCACGCTGGAAAGCATTGGCGGCAAAATCACGGTGAACAATCAGAATGGCGGAATTGCCGTCTCTGCCATTCGCCCGGCCAGCGGCTGCCACGACATTTCGCTTAAGACTTCCTTTTCTTCGATTCGCGTGCGCATTCCGGCAGGCGTGGGCTATAACGTCAGCGCACGCACGTCTTTTGGCCGCATTTCCACGGATGTGCCGATCACTGCAACGGGCAGCGTGGGCACCGATTCGCTGAACGGCACAATCGGCTCGGGCGGCTGCCAGCTGCAGCTCACGGATTCCAATGGCAGCATCGAAATCACAAAGGCTCCGTAACCGTGCGCAGCAGCTCAAACGCTCAAGCTTGAAGTTCCCTTGTGGCGCACGCGATCCATGGCGAACGCCTTCCGCAAAATACGTGCTGCCGTTTCCGTCAATTTGTACGTGTGGAGTTCATCTTCACGAGCAAACGCCACGTCGGTCACGTCGCTCCCGGCGCGCGCTTGGCCTCCAAGGCGTTCGCAAAGGTAATCCACAATCACGTAATGAAATCGCGGCCCTTTTTGCGGTTCGGCGCCGCCCGCCGTGCTTTCCACGTAAATCCGGTCAAACACTTCGATCAACTCCAGAACGCGCACTTCGAGGCCGGTCTCCTCGAGCAGTTCCCGCGCTACGCCTTCCTCGAGGGTTTCGCCCAGCTCCAGCGTGCCCCCGGGAATCGACCATTCTCCCAGTAGCGGCTCGCTGCCCCGCCGGATCAGCAACGCACGGCCGTCATCGATGATCACACCTCCCACACCGACCATGGGGCGTTCCGGATATTCTCGCGAAGATGCCATTTAATGTCTAAACTCGTGCTGCAGCTGGGCGCAATCGTGAGCAATTCCGCCCCGGGGGAGTTGACTTCATATTCCGCGTTATATAATACGCTCCACGGTGGTGCTCGCGGTCTTGGCGGCGCCAACCCTTGCGAGAGACTGTACGGAGGATGGAGCCGTGATCCGCTGCCCTGAATGTTCCGCAGAGATCGATGTCGACGAAGATGAAGTCGAAGAGGGCGAGATCCTGAGTTGCCCGGAGTGTGAATCCGAGCTCGAAGTGTCGCAAACCCATCCCGTTCACCTGAACATCATTTCCGAAGATGAAGAGGAGGAAGAAGACGAAGAGGGCGAGGTCGGCGAAAATGGCGACCTTCCCAAGGATGAGGAAGAAGAGGACGAGGAAGACGACGAGGAGTGACTCTGCCCTTCCGTGTCTGGCATCTTGTTATCTGCCTGCCAACATCTAAGCTATTAAGGAGTGGTTCATTGCATAGGCTTCGGGGTGTCGCTTTCTTGCGCGTGGCCGTCGTCGTCTTGACTGCGGTGCGTTCTGCTCCAGCCCAAGAACCTGCGCCAACTACGCCCACACAGTCGGCTGCCGGCACAGCTGCTGCAAAGCCGCCGGCAAAAAACGGCAAACAAAAATACAGTCACGCCAACGATTTCCTGATCCGCGGCTCCGTCTTCACGGACAAGGCGCTCTCGTTTCCAGGCGTAAAGTTGCGCGTTCGGCGCGCGGGAGAAAAGAAGTTTCGCTGGGAGGACTACACTAATTCTCGAGGAGAATTCGCAATGCGCGTGCCGCAGGGTTCTGAATATGAGATGGTAGTGCGCGCGAAGGGCTTTGCAGACCAAACGAAGGTCGTCGACGCGAAGAACGGCACGGCCGACAATAACCTGGTCTTTCGCATGCAACCGGTAGCGGGAGGAAAGAAATGAACATCCGGCGCATCTTCTCTCTGGGTTTGGCGCTGGCGTTCTGCGTTTCGATCGCTACAGCGCAGGATGCCAAGCGCGAAGCACAACTGCGCACCGTTCGCGGCATCGTCTCGGACAAATCCTCCGAAGATCCAGTTCCCTCGGGTGTGGTCTTTCTTAAGAATACGCGCACCAACGCGGTGCGCAGCTACATCGCCGACGAAGAAGGAAACTATCGCTTCAGCGGTCTCGATCCGAACACGGACTACGAAATTCATGCGGAAAAAGACGGCGCGAAATCCGCAACGCACACAATTTCCAGCTTCGACAGCAAGAAAGAGATCGTTTTCAATCTAAAGATTGAAAAGAAGAAAAGCTGACCTTCGTTTTATTCGGGGAAAGCTTTTGCGTCTATTCCCGGAACCAGCTTGAGAGCGTTTTTGTAGTAGACCTTCTTCAGCACTTCATCCGGAAGCTCGAAGCCATAGATGCGCCAGAACGCGTGGCGCTTGCGGTAGTACTCAAAATATTCGTCGCGCGTTTCGAGCGCGCGAAAATACCATTTGTATTCGTTCACATCGTAGATGTCTTTGCCCATCAGCACGCGATCCTGATACTTGATCAGGAAATCGTGCGCCGAATACGGCTGGCGGCCGAGCTCGGCAAGCACCGCCGCGATATCCACATACATGTTGGGCAGCGTGTCGAACAGTTTGCCCAAGCGCTCGAGATCATTCCCGTGAAAGGCAAGGTGCGCGGCAATGAAGTTCGTGTGCGGGTGTTTCGCAAACAGGTGGTTGCGCTCGGCCATCAGCGTTTCAAATGGCGGATACCGCGAGGGTGGGCGCGCGCGCTGGGGGAATTCCTTGAGTTCGAGCCAACGCTCGTTGTTCTTATCCCATGGATCGAAAAACGCCGACGGCTCGGCAATGTGAATGAGCACCGGGATTTTCAGCTCGGCGCATTTTTCAAAAAGGGGATCGAAGATGGGATCGTCGGCGTGCACGCGTTCGCCGTTCGTATATTTCAGATCCATGCCGAAGTTCTTGAAAATCTTAAGGCCCTGCGCGCCATTACGAACGTCTTGCGCAAGCCGCTCCGCGGCGTGCTGGCCGTAGCCGGGCGTATTGAGGTCGTCATAGCTCGGATTGGCGAAGACCACGAATCGATTGGGATAGCGGCCTTTCATGGTAGCGACGGTTTTCCGCAATTCCTCGCCAGTGCCGCCGCTGAGATTGACGAGCACGCGAAGATTGATGGTGTCCATTTCCTTCACCAGCTGATCCACGTGCTCGGGCGTGGGATTCCAGTGATGGCTGTGGATGTCGATGAACGGAAATTTCGCGCGCTCGATCTTGTGCTCTTTGGTGACCAGCGTGGACTTGGGCTGGTACTCCTCAATGGTCAGCGACTGCTGATTTGCGGAGGCTTGCTGAGATCTCGCTGCAGGCGGCCCGATCACCCAAATGGCGCAAGCAAATGCGGGCACCGCCCCAATAGTGCCAATCGTTCGCCACGATTTCATCGCCCACCCCATGGTGATGGAAACCTTGCGATTATGGCATGACGCAGGTCTCGTTGTACGGCGCGCCTCCGTTCTTGTATTGCGCTTCACCGCACAGCGGCACGACGGCACGCTAAGGCGAGCAAGGCCCTCTGTTAGAATTTGTTCGTGAGCGCTCGATTCTTTCTTCGCTTCCTCTTGCCCGCCATTCTGGCGCTGCCATTGGGATTCGCAGGTCTCGCGCTGGCCGCGGAAAATGAACCGACGATCCCTGCTCCGGTCCTGATGCTTCTCTCTCCTGGACTGAAGGTCGCGGAACTCGTGACGCCAGCAAGGCGCGAGGCGCTCGGGGTCACATTTGGGTGGTTTCTAAGGGTCGGAATTGCCGCGAATGCTGCCTACTACTTCGCTCTTTTCCTTTTGTTTGTTTATCTGTTGCAGCGCCGTCGCAATTCTGCCGTTTAGAAGTGGAGAATTCAGCCGGCGAACTCCCCGATTCAGAACCTCTTTCACCATCGTGGCGCGGCACTGGGCACTGGGGGCGATACCCTGCGTGTTTTCAATCGCCACCCCTTGGCCGCTCTAAAGGGAAGTGCTAGCATGCCCGCGAACTACAGCCGACTGTCTTGTCCTAGGTATGGAGATCCAACAATGGCAATAATTCCAAAGCGTTTTACTCTGGGATTCGCACCAATTGCGATTGTCGCGGCGTCGTGCTTGCTTCTCTCGGCGCAGCAGAAAAGCGTTTCGGTGGAAGGCTACGTTCTCGACTCGGCGTGCGCGTTCACAAAGAACCTGGACAAGCCCATCAGCCGGGAGTGCGCGCTCTCTTGCGCCAAGGCAGGCTCGCAGCTTGTCATTCTGTCTGACGACGGATCGGTCTACTGGCCCATCGCGGACACCACTCCGGCGACAGGGCAAAACAATCGACTCCTGGAGTTCGCTGGCGGCCGTGTCGTGGCCAAAGGAAAGTTGTACGATCGCGGCGGCTCGCACGCCTTGGTGATCGAACAAATCGCCGCAGCGCCGACGAAAAAATAATCCTGATGCAGTGTTGCCACTCGCGTGCGCAGCGTGCTGCCCTCGTAAGATCCACCCGCGTAATCAGGGTGCGTACCGCCGCCTTGACAACCTTTTTCCCCCAGCCTACGCTCCTCAACTCCTTTTCCGCGAGAGGTGCCCAGCGATGATACGGAAATGCCGCTGCCTTTTTGCCAAGCAGATTGCCTGCCTTTGCATCGTGGTGATCTCCGCCCTGCTTTCCTTAGCGGCAGTTGCGCTGCCCGCAGAGACCTACGGAATCGTCATCGAACACGGCGTCGCGGCGGCTATGCGCGACGGAGTCAAGCTGCGTGCGGATATTTACCGCCCGAACGTGCCTGGGAAATTTCCGGTTCTGCTAGTGCGCACACCCTATGACAAGACTCAGGAGATGGAGTTCGCTTCTAAAGCCGCAGCGCGCGGCTATGTCGTAGTGGCCCAGGATGTTCGCGGCAGATTTCAATCCGAGGGTGAGTGGTATCCGTTCAAATATGAATCGCAGGATGGCTACGACACCGTGGAATGGGTGGCTGCGCTGCCCTACGCAAATGGAAAGGTCGGAATGTATGGCGGCTCCTACGTGGGAGCGACGCAATTTCTTGCGGCCATTGCCAGGCCTCCGCACCTGGCGGGCATTTGCCCCAACGTCACCGCCTCCAATTATCACGATGGCTGGACGTACCAGGGCGGCGCGTTCGAGCAGTGGTTCAACGAATCCTGGACCACCGGACTGGCGATGAACACGATGCAGCGGCGCGTGCAAGCTGGACAGAAAGCGGTCGCGTGGACGCAGAAGCTGCCGCTGACGACGTATCCAGTTCTGGAGGCGCCGCCCACTGCGGATCTCGCTCCTTATTTTGCAGACTGGCTCGCGCATCCGAATTACGACGAATACTGGAAGCAATGGTCCATCGAGGATCACTACGCGCAAATCCAAGTGCCCGTTTTCAGTCTCGGCGCCTGGTATGACATTTTTCTCGGAGGAACGCTGCGGAACTATGTGCGCCTGAAACAGGAAGCCGGCACAGAGGAAGGGCGCCGCGGGCAAAAGCTGATGGTGTACGTCGGCGGACACGCGGGCGGGTCGGACAGCAAGAAGGTCGGTGCCGTGGACTTCGGCGAGAAGCTCCCGTTCAATTTCAACGAGGTCGTGCTGAGCTGGTACGACGCGCTGCTCAAGGGCCAAACGAACTCCGCGTCCGCGGAGAAGCCGGTAAAAATTTTTGTGATGGGCAAGAATGAGTGGCGCGAGGAAGAGGATTGGCCGCTCGCTCGCGTGAAAAGGACGAAGTATTACCTGCACTCGGCAGGAGCGGCCAACACCGGGAGCGGAGACGGCACGCTGAGCACGGCGGCCCCTGGAGCAGAGAAGGCCGATCAATTCACGTACGATCCCAACGATGCGGTGCCTACGCTGGGCGGGCCGCTGTGCTGCGGGCCTTTCCCTCCTTCCGGGCTGGGCCCGCAGGACCAGAGCAAGGCGGAATCGCGCAACGACGTCCTGGTTTTTACGACCCCTGCACTTACGAAAGACCTGGAGCTCACGGGACCTGTTTCGCTTGACTTGTACGTGAGCAGCTCGGCGCTCGATACGGATTTCACCGGGAAGCTGGTCGACGTGTGGCCGAACGGTTTCGCGCAAAATCTTACCGAGGGAATCCTGCGGCTGAGGTATCGCAACTCGCAAGAGAAGCCGGAACTTGCCAAGCCCGGCGAGACGTATCACATCACGGTGGATCTCTGGGCCACCAGCAACGTGTTCCTGGCCGGGCACAAACTGCGCCTCGAAGTTTCCAGTAGCAACTTCCCGAGGTTCGACCGCAATCTAAATACGGGCGAAGAGCAAGCCGCCGGTACGCGCATCAGCAAGGCGACTAACGTGATTTACCACGACACGGCGCGTCCTTCGGCGCTGGTTCTCCCGCTGGTTCCGTAGCGAAACGACGGGGTGAATCGCGTAGGCGCAATCCAGCATCTTATTGCCTGAACTAAATTTTCCGTTTAGCCGCTTGCCTTGACACTGCAAAACACGCGGCCTACACTATGGAGTTTTTAGATGGCCCCAAAATCTATGCACACGGGTCGGGAACCGGCCATGGACAAGAAAAGGCTCGACTACTACAAAAAGAAGCTGGTGGCCCGCCGCGAGGAGCTCATGAAGACCATCGCACGCACCGAGGAAGAAGGCCGCCAGGCGGATGACGACCAGACCGTGGACTTGGCTGACAAAGCCGCTAATTCCTACACCAAGGAATTTTTGTTTGGCATGACCAACACCGACCGCACCATCCTGAACATGATTGATGAGGCCCTCAAGCGCATCAAATCCAACGAGTACGGCCTCTGCGCCAATTGCCAGGAAGAAATGCAGCAGAAGCGGCTGGAAGCGGTGCCCTGGGCCAAACACTGCATCAATTGCCAGGAAAAAGCGGAGCAAGGCTTGCTGTAGCGCGGCGTCAACAAGCAGTCCCCTTCCCTCTTTACTTAACCAATGATATATTTCCTCTTTGTTTATCCAAGGGTTAAGGTTAAGCTTGTGGCGGCATGGCGGATCGCCTGACCTCCGGAAAACGCGAGGGCGGTTGGCTGCTTCAGGCAGCGGATGCCCTCACCAGCGTGTTTTTCCCAGCGGACTGCAGAATCTGCGAGCGCTTGCTCCTGTCCTCCCGGCGCGTTCCGATTTGCGAAGAGTGCCTCCAGTCCTTCGCCCCGCTCCAAGGACACTTGTGTGAAACGTGCGGACAGCCCTGGTCTAGTTGGTCGCTCGGTCCTTCAAGGCAATCGGGCGACAACGAGCAACAGCAGGTCCTTTGTCCAGAGTGCCGAACACGTGCGTGGGGCTTCGACCGGGCGCGCAGCTTCGCGGAGTACAAAGCCTCGCTGGTCCGCGCGATTGTCATGCTGAAGTTTGAGCAAATCGAGCCTCTGGGCAGGTGGTTTGCTGATCGCCTCCGAGAGATCGCCGCCCGCGAACGGATCGAAGCGGACCTCGTGGTTCCAGTACCCCTTCACCGCCAGCGCCAACGCGAGCGTGGCTACAATCAGGCGGATTTGATCGCCAGGCCCCTTGCTAAGCAGTTAGGCCTGCCATACCGGGCCGTTTTGCTTGTCCGCACCCGCCCCCGGCCAAACAAGCAGATCCTCAGTCTCGAGGAACGCTGGGAGTCCGTACGTGGCGCTTTTGCCACACGTCCGGGCAGCCAAGTTGACAACCTACGCGTCTTACTGGTAGATGATGTAATGACGACGGGAGCCACCCTAGACGCCTGCGCACGGGCGCTTCGAGCGGCAGGAGCCAAGTCGGTCACCGGGCTAACTGTGGCCCGGGCGGCGCGGCATCCGTTGGCAGGCTCCGGCGAGTCGAACCCGAGGGGCGCGTGAGCGCACGAAGATCAGAATCCTTTGAGTCGCGGGGGCACCGAAACCTGGAAGGCTCCACCTCTGCGCCCGCTTCCGACGGTCCTGCTGGCAGTAGAATCCACAACACGATTCTGATGCGTCGCCCGTCGCTGATGCAGGAGCCGGTCCTCGTCCTAAACGCCACTTACGAGCCCATCAACGTCACCGCAGTGCGACGCGCGATGGTCCTGATGTTCAAGGGAGTAGCGCAGGCCGAAGAGCTCCATTCCGCGGAAGTCCATTCCGCAGCTCATGCGCATCGGGTGCCGTCGGTAATTCGTTTGCTGGCGTACCGGCATATCCCACAGCAGAGCCGGGCCCTTTCCAGAAAGAATATCCTGCTGCGCGATCGGAACACCTGCCAGTTTTGCGGTGGGGTTTTTCCCAGCTCGGAACTCACGTTGGATCATGTCGTTCCGCGTTCCCGTGGCGGCCGTTCGTCCTGGGAGAACCTGGTGGCCTGCTGCTATCGCTGCAACAACAGCAAGGGAGACCGTACCCCGGAGGAGGCGGGGCTGAAATTAGCTCGCCGGCCCCGGCCGTTTACCCTGCATACCTCTCGCCAGCTCATGCGCCTTATTGGACATCGCGACGAACGCTGGCGTAAGTATCTTTTTTATTAAGGACTTCGGTCCTTCCAAAAAATTTCTGAAAATTTCGCCGCCAGTGAAACCTTTTTCACCGGCACGCATCTAAATTAATAACTAACCACTTCGAGGACACACCCCGGGAAGCAGTTAAGGCCAACACCTTAACTGCTTCTCTTCCTTTTGGGACCTAATTCTTGGCCGGTTCGGAAATTCCGAAATCGATGGGGCCTCTGCCGGCGCTATGCGGAAAGCTCCGCACTGCCGACTGCTCGTCTTGAAATTCCTGGAACACCTGATGGAGCTGCGTGATCTTTAGAATTTCCTCAACCTTCTCAGTCAACCCCACGACCTTCATCTCGCCCCCGCGCTTGATCACGCTCATGTAGGTGTGAACCAGATCCCCGATGCCGGAGCTGTCGAGATAGTCCAGCCTGCTTAGGTTCAATACGATGAGCTTTCGCCCTTCTTTGAGCAACTGCGCGATGCTGTTCCGCAACGCGCCGCTCTCGAACGACGTAAGTCGTCCCGCTACCTCAACGATCGAGATCGGTCCCGCGTGCCGGATGGTGGCGGAGAAATTCAAGTTTTATCCTCGGAAATTCCAGGCGGTAATTCTACCTGCAGCGGTGGAAGACGAATAGAGGAATCGCGTGCGGCGTAATCGCGACCTATCCCAAAAGTTTGACGCTCTCGCTACTGGCGCATAACCACGCGCAGTCCGCGCCGCCAACTTTCGGCAAGCCCGACCCGTGCGACCTCGAGATCCGGTGAAAGGTAAGTCAGGAGCACATCCGTGGCCGGATGAAATCGCAATGCCGGAGCAACGAGGTAAACGATCGGCGCGGCATTCTGCAACTCGATCCCGCCGAAATACCCGTACCGCGAGAAGTCACCTCGTTCCAGGTGCCGGCGCACGCGAAGCCAATAGTCCGCAGCTTGCAGCGGAAGATGGATGTGTTCGTTGGCTTTCAGCTCAAGAACAGCCAGTCGCCCGCCGCGCGTTACCGTCAGCAAGTCGAGAATCCCGTGTTCACCGCCGCAGTTGGCGAAGACTTGCGCGTAAACAAATCGCGAATCGAGCGAGGCATCGATCCGCGTCACGTCCTCGCGCACCAGGGCCTCCAGCCAGCGCTCCGCTTGCAGACGATATAGTGGCTGACGCGTATCGCTGGCCAGCGGATGGCGATAGTTCTCCAGCTCATTGACTAGTTTCGTTAATTGCGGCCGAGAGTCGGCGGTGAGCTGTCGCCGAGGATCCGCCGTGCCAAAGAAAATCCGACCCTCGTGCCATCGAGCAATTGCCAATCCACGAAATCGCAACCAAACCTCACGCAACGGGACCGATGGATGCACCGTCATCGACCGCGGCGCCAGGGCCAGAATAGGCTCCAGACCCGCGCGCGCCAGATCGAGCAGCGATTGCGCCTCGCGTTGGGGCACAAGCCAACTATCCACGTTTCCGGCCGACCGCGGGTCGAGCCTTTCCATCGTTTCCCGGAGTGGATCGAGTTCATAGAGTTCCACGTCCGCTTTGGGATTCAACGCACCAAAACGATGAGCCACGGTTCGCGACGCACCCATAGGAAGAATCAGACGGAGTCCACAGATGGTTCCGCGTCGGCAGGATTCCCTCGCGCGCTCCAGCCACAGCAGCGCGAAGGTCAAGCTATTATCGATGGTGTCCGTGGATTCGCCATCCGAAACACCGAGGACCGCCCAATACGAGGAGCCCCGGCGCGACAGGCCGCGGGCGTAACTGCCGGAAAGCGAGTGCTCCAGATCCGGCGCAGTGGTCAGCGATTCCAGCGTTTCATCGGGGAATTGTTCTGCCAGCAGACGGCTGAACCGTCCGGAAAAAGCCTGGCGGGATATTTCGCGTTCCGAATGATCGAACTCGACGCGGATGAATTCCAGCTGGTCCGGTTTGCTGCGCCCAAATCGCTCAACGGCAAGCGCAAGCCGCTGATCGGAGTGATCCGTGATCGCCAGAACCCGGCGCGTAACGTTGTACTCTTCCGACCACAGATGCAGAAGGGGTTTTTCCCCGGAACCCCGGACTTCCCACAACAGCCTGGAGAACCGCGCGACTCGCCCGCTCTCTCGTACCTCTACGGCGGCCGAGGCAATGAATTCGCGCAGGCTGGCTTCCAATTCTGCCGCAAGCTCCACGCGCGGGATTATAGACCATGCAAATTCTAAGGAAAGTACTATTTCGCAGGGCCAAACCGCAGGCCGCTTACACGCACCACCGGCAACTGCATGTTCCAAGACGTTGGAATGTGCTCGAAGGAGACTTCGAAGGCGCGGCGCTCCGAAGGAGTTACCGGCGGGCTGGCTGAGGTCGCCGCAAGCCGCGTCTCGCGCAACGCGACTTGCTCCAGTTGATCGGAAAATTCCACGGTCACTTCGATTTCGCTTAGCGTCCGGTCGCCGGTATTAATCAGGTCGCCCGCGAGTGTCGTCACTTCCTGATTGAGAAAGTTTTCGGCGCGGCTGAGAGCGAGGTTCTCAAATTGAATTTTCGAGGCATAAGCCCGCTCTGCCGGGCCAAACGGTGGATGGACTTCTTGAGCTCCTCCGCGGGATGGCGACTGGCGTCCCGGCCAGAGATAAAACGCCGCCAGCACGATCACCACGGCGGCCGCGGCCACGCTAAGCGCAAAGCTGAACCGCGTGCGTTCCGGCGCCGGCTCTGGAATCTCGATGTGCGGCTCTTCGTGCATGAATTTAGAGTAAAACGCGCGTGCGCGATTCGCTACGCCAAAATTTAGATGAGGCAGGGAATTAAGGGTTCAGCGTCCCAAGCTGAGCCGCTGCACAAGTGGCTCCGGCAAACGCGCCGCACGCATGCGCGCTTGCACTGCCGGAATGTCGTACGAAACGCGCCAGAACTCCACGATGTGATGCTCCAGATCGGCGATGGCAAAGCCCGCGCGCGGGTCTCCGTCGCGCGGCTGTCCGATGGATCCCGGATTCAGCAGATAGCGGCTGCGCGGCTCCGTTCGCAATGGCGCAAATGCTTCCGAAAGCCGGGGACTAATGTGCAGCACTTCCAAATTGTTGCTGGAATTTTCGTAGGAAAATCCCCCTTGGTGATGCGTGTGACCGAAAAACGTGATCATCGCCGTGGAGTCCAACAGCCCTTCGAGCGCCTGGGCCGGAGTGAACACGTACTCGTCTTCATCTTGAAATGCCCCGTGCACCAGCACAATCCCATCGACTTCCAGCGGCCCTTGCGGAAGCTCCGTTAACCATTTCAAGTTATCGCCGGAAAGCTGGGAGCGTGTCCAATCCACTGCGGCCTTGGCAACCGGATTGAAATCATCGGTGGCCATTTTATCTGTGGCGGCTTTGTCGTGGTTCCCTCGGATGGTTCTCGCGCCCAGCTCGCGAATTTTGGAAGTAACCTCGTTAGGGTCCGGTCCGTAGCCGACCACGTCGCCCAAACATACCACGCGATCCCAGCGGCCTTTCGTGGCCTCCAGGGCGGCATTGAGAGCGGTGGCGTTGGCGTGCAGATCGCTAAGAACGAGAGTCCGCATCAAGAGCATCCCAAAAGAGCACTTGAGTATAAATGAAGCCGCATCTGGATTGCACGGAGGATTGGGCTCATCTTTTCGTTATCAACTCACTCATCGTCTCGCACACGCGAGCGCTAGGCGCCGAAAGCGCGCTGCTTCCTGGCTCTTTATAAAAGTTTAAGAAAAAGCGCCAAATTGGGCGCTTTTTTTCTCGATAAAGAGGGCAATCTAAGCATGGAATTTTACTTTGTTCGCGAAACATTCCCATGCCGTGCTTCGTCTATACGAGTGCAGCCGGGTAGCAAGCGGCTCTGGGTCCGTCAGAGAAATCTCAATCAAAAACCCCGCGGTGGCAGCCGCGGGGCGTTGACACGCATCTTTCCGGCCGTTAGTCCAGGAAGAGCAGGTGTCGTTCGGGGAAGGCTACTCGCTCCCCGCCCTGCGTGTCAACCATTCTGTCCGGCCTCAGCAGTTGTGGTGCGGCTGACTTGAAAATGAAAGGAAGTTGACACGCATGAAATCCAACTCGCTCCTTCGGACCGCGGCGCTCTTGGCCGTGGCCGCTCTCGCCCTCCCGGTTTTTGCCAAGCCCATCAGCGAAACCATCAACATCACCCAGGCCGCCAGGGTCGGCAAGGCCGATCTCCAAGCCGGTGAATACCGCCTGCTGATCGACGGCAACAAAGCGACGGTGCAGAAAGGCAAGTCCGTCATCGCCGAAAGTGAAGGCCGTGGGAAGAGCGTGATACCAAGTCCAACTACGACGCCGTACTGGTCGGAGAAAATGGCCAAGTCAAGGAAGTGCGTTTCTCGGGCCAAAAGCGCGTTTTCGTCTTTAGCGAATAGCGCCTGACTTCCGCGACCACTTCCATCGACGAAAGGGAGGCCGCCCGCGCGGCGGTTTCCCTTTCGCTTTTTCTGAACGAATCCGCCCGCAGGCTCCTTCAGCTCAACGAATGAGCATGCAATCGCCGTAGCTATAAAAGCGATAACCCGCGTCCACCGCATGTTTGTACGCCGCAAGCACTCTCTCGCGTCCGGCAAAGGCGCAAACCAAGGCGAGCAATGTGGAGCGCGGCAGGTGAAAATTCGTAAGCAGTGCTGTGACTACTCGAAAGCGAAACCCAGGAAAAATGAAGATCTGTGCTTCCGCCTTTCCGGGATGCAGCAAAGTTCGCGGCCCGGCTTCCGCTGCCTTCCTTGCCGCATCTTCGAGAGCCCGCGCTACGGTCGTGCCCACGGCAAGAATAGGTCGACTTGCGGTGTGCGCTTCCGCCACGTGGGCGGCCGTGTGTTCGGAAATTTCGTACGATTCGGCGTGCATGCGATGTCCTTCCACGGTATCGCTGTGGATGGGCTGAAATGTTCCCAGACCCACGTTCAGCGTCAGCTCGCAGATTTCCGCCCCGCGTTGGCGAATTGCCGTCAACACTTCCGGAGTGAAGTGCAGCCCTGCCGTGGGCGCAGCAATCGCGCCAGGATTCTTGGCGAAGACCGTCTGGTACCGCTCGCGGTCCGCGAATTCGTCCTCCCTGTCAATGTAAGGCGGCAACGGGACGTGGCCGAGCCGTTCGATGTGCTCTGAGATTTTGCGCGCGTCGCGGGAGTCAAATCGCAAAGTCCGCAGCCCCAATTCTCCACGGCCGACGATTTCCGCTTGAAGTTCGCCCTGTCCGAAGAGGATTTGCTCTCCAGTCTTCACCTTGCGGCCTGGCCGCACCAGGGCATTCCAGACGTCTGGCTCTAGCTGCTGCGTCAGAAGCACCTCAACCGTTCCGCTGAGGTGCGCTTTCCTGGTGGCCCGCGAAGCAGGCTGTGAGTGAACTCCAGCACGATGTCCGAAGAGGCGCGCGGGAATCACCCGGGTGTTGTTGAGGATGATCAGCTCATTCCCGTGGAGCAGGTGCGGCAACTCGTTGAATAACCGATCCTGGTATGCGCCGCTGGTGCGATCCAGCGCGAGCAGGCGCGAGGCATCGCGTCGCTCAAGTGGCCGCTGCGCAATTCGTTCGGCGGGCAGTAAGTAATCCAATTCCTCGAGACGCATTGTGGAGCAGTCTAGCAAGCCTCCCATCTCTGGAAAAGTCGCAAATCGTCTATGCCCTGCCTAGCTTTGCCGACTGGCAGTAACTCTCGTGGCATCCACTAATCAACTCATAATACTGGCTTTAGATTAGAATTAGGGTGTCTTTCAATTATTCTTGACAATGAGAGACGCATATTTTATGATTCGTACGTAATAACCTTAGGAGGCGAATACAAATGAGGACTTTGAACCGTTTTGAGCCCTTTCGCGGGTTTGCCACTCTTCAAGACCAGATCAGCCGCTTGTTCAATGACGGATTCGAGCGCACTGGCGGGGATTCCAGCCTCACCACTTGGGCGCCGCCTGTCGATATTTACGAGACCGAGCACGAGTTGGTCGTGAAGGCCGAATCTCCCCGAGGTCGATCCCAAGGATCTCGACATTCGCGTGGAGAACAACATCCTGACCATTCGCGGCGAGTGCAAGTTCGAGACCAAGGTGGCCGAAGACAAGTACTTGCGCGTGGAGCGCACCTATGGGTCGTTCAGCCGCAGCTTCTCTCTGGCCATCACCGTGAATTCGGAAGCGATCAAGGCCGACTATCACGATGGAGTGCTGACCCTGAGCATTCCGAAGCGCGAGGAAGCCAAGCCGAAGCAAATTAAGATCAATGTCGGGACACCGGCAATGGCTGCGGCGGCCAGCGCAAAGTAAGCTCGAAAACGGTAGGCAATTGTTGTAAAGATGGGGCTGGCGACAAGCCGGCCCCCTTTCCTTAAAGGAGAGACATCCAAGGAAGTAGGAACTTTTTATGCTGCGATTTGAAAAAATGACCGTGAAGGCTCAGGAAGCCT
>Ga0209648_10002151_pt1 | contig 16245 bp, 19 predicted proteins | sample GraSoi2013_115cm_FD_185830 | JGI IMG/M metagenome (GOLD analysis project Ga0209648, IMG submission 185830) | Grasslands soil microbial communities from the Angelo Coastal Reserve, California, USA - Sample 9_17_2013_115cm (SPAdes) (version 2) | ecosystem: Environmental > Terrestrial > Soil >...
GTCGCCGGGCAACGTGCCGTGAGACTCTGTGCGTACGTCTAGCAACAAACTGGCGAGTTCTCGATTTGCTTCCGAAAGGAGAGCTTGGAAAACGTCATCAATACGCTCATTTTCTCCGCGAGGTAACGAATGCCGGACACCCCGGCGAAATAATGGTTGGGAATCAACGGCCATGCTCAGGATCGCCACATCAGACGGATTGTTCACGGATTTGAAGCCTGCCTGTCGTTTCCGCGAGCAGTTAGTGAACTTGTTTGAGCTCATCGGCATATGTGCGCATCCTTGATCTGCGGACGGTCCTCCGCTGCTACCTTTTCCTCTTTTGACAATGTCTCTCGCACGGGCTTGGTTGCGGCGGTCCGAATTCTCAGTTCTGCTAGCAGCAGCCGCGCGTCCCCCAGGAACAGATAGCGACGCGCAAAAACTGCAAGTTCATCCAGGCCGTTTGGAAAACCTTTTCGCAGCAGACCCTTCCAAAGAGCAGGCGAGACGGGCAGCGGAGCGCGCCGGTGCTTCATTGCGAGCAGAACGACCCAGTCACCGAGCAACGGTGCGATCGTATTCCGCCATTCGAACTGACCTTTACGCGCGTCACGAAACATCATTCGTTTTCCTTGCCTTGCACGCCAACGTGCTCCGGACAGTGATTTAGTGGACTGCCTGCGTCTGGTGCGCCGCAAGCTTGCAAATCCGCTGCAATTCCTCGTACGTGAAGTAGGTCTCTTCCTCGTTGCCGGCACGTTCCACATGGCCCAATCCAGATTCCTTCGAAATGCGCCGGAATTCTGCTTCCGGTATGCCGAGAAGGAAGGAAGCTCTTGCCTGCGTAACATATCTCGGGACTTGATTGTTCATGACCTCCTCCTGTGGCGCGACGATGACCATGGCAGCTTCTTCGACAGCCGCTATCGTCGTCTTGTAAATATCGGTGTTAGACGTTCTGTCCATATACATGAACCTCCACCAACATGAGTTCGGCCCGCCTCCGTGTCAGCGCTGTTCGGTAGTTGGGGTGTTCGAGGTGGGGGCCCTGATCACGGAGGCGGCCCGCTCCTCTCCTTGCAGCATAGCCGGTTGCCAAATGATTTCAATCCGGTGAATCACCCATTTCGACTGAGTGAAATGACCAAGAACGGTCTGGGGGTAAACCCTTCCAGGCGCGCGGTCAGGCCTGGATCAAACCGCGGCGGATGGCGTAGCGCACCAAACTCGCTGTTTCGTGGATATCAAGCTTCTTCATGAGTCTTGATCTGTGCGATTCGGCAGTTTTTACGCTGATCCCCAGTTGCAGAGCGACATCTCTCGTAGACCTGCCTTCACCAACTAATTGAAGAACTTGACGCTCACGCCCTGAAAGGGGGTCGGCCGGGACGTACGTCTTGGAGAGATAAGCGTCAACAACCGTCCGTGAAATGCTCGGGCTAAGATAAACGCATCCCCGGCAGACTTCTCGGATGGCATGCACGAGATCGTCCGCGGCCTGGTTCTTGAGCACGTATCCTTTTACTCCGCCACGGAGAGCCTCGGTGACATACTGATCTTCGTCATGCTGTGTAAGAAGTATGACCTTTGTTTTCGGCGATGACTTCGTCATTTCCCGTGCGGCGTCAACGCCATTCATGACCGGCATGCTGATGTCGATGATAGCCACATCCGGCTTGTCCTTGGCTGCCAAGCGCAGCGCTTCTTGTCCATCCGAGGCCTCGCCGACAACTTGAAATCCTTGTTTTTCCAGTAATGCCTTCAGTCCCTGGCGGATCAGGGCATGATCATCGGCAAGTAAAATGCGTGTGGGCATCGTATCGCGGGCAGATTAAGGAATTCCGGCGCTCCCAGGCAATCAGGTAGTTTCCTCTATTCCTCTGGGGTAAAGACCCGATCAGTGGCGAGGCGGACGCGGGAGATGATCTAACAGCAGTTTCTTATCCTCCTGAAACCGCTCCATATGCAGTGCGCTGACAGGAAGAAAGTCCACAGACTCCATCAAGATCCATCGCCAGTGACAAAAAGCGTCACTCAGAGTGATGTAGAATGCCGTCGTCGAGAGAATTATGAACAGGCGCGTGTACTTCGGAGGGCAGCATCGAGAAGAGGAAACATCGAAGCTTTGCAGCGGTTAGAGAAATCGAAGCGGAACGGTTGCCGACGACAACGAGTTTACCCAGCAAACACCAAATAATGTAACGACGAATGGGACTATGAGATGCCTAAGGACCTGCGGTAGACAAACGACCGTAAGTTTTCCATTCAGGGTTGCACCAACCCTCGGCGGACTGCGTAGCGCACAAGACTTGCTGTCTCGTGAATATCCAGCTTCTGCATGAGCCTCATGCGGTGAGATTCGGCCGTTTTCACGCTGATACCGAGGAGGGAGGCAGCATCTTTGGTGGACTTTCCTTCAGCAATCAGCTGCAATACCTGTCGCTCGCGCACGGTCAAAGGATCTGTCGGCCTGTCCGATTTGGAGCGGTACGCCTCCACAACCGCGCGTGATATGCCCGGGCTTAGGTAGAACTCTCCTCGAGAGACCTGTTGAATTGCGTGAATCAGGTCGCTTGCGACCTGATTCTTCAGGACGTATCCCTTTACGCCAGCTTCGAGCGCTTCGTGGATATACTGTTCTTCTTCATGCTGCGTAAGGAGAATTGTTTTCGTCTTTGGGCTGGAACGGCCGAGTTCGCGAGCCGCAACGATGCCGTTCAGCGTCGGCATGCTGATGTCTAGGACCGCGATATCCGGATGGTGCTCTTCCGTTAGGCGGACTGCCTCTTGTCCATCGGATGCTTCCGCAACAACTTGAAATTTCTCCCGCTCCAGCAATGACTTCAGACCCTGACGTACCAGCACATGGTCATCCGCGAGCACGATGCGAATTGGCATGATCACCCTCCAATGGAAGTCGAATGGAAAGCTCAGTTCCGTGCCCAGGGCGGGATTCGATATGCAGTGTTCCGCCGATTGCAGTCACCCGTTCCTGCATGGCGATTAGTCCTAGCCCCTTCCGGCCCCGAGCCGCATGAGTTTGGCCAGAGTCGAAACCTCCGCCGTCGTCACGGATCGAACAACACAGCACTAGGTCTTCTCTCCACGCCCGAATCCACACATTGCTTGCCTTCGCATGCTTAACTGCATTGGTTAGCGCTTCTTGAACAATGCGATAAAGTGTTGTCTCAACGGCGCTAGGCGGGCGTCCGGGAACGGCCGCATCGATGTGAATCGGCAGATTGGCGCGTTTCGAAATTCCTTCCGCTAGAAAACGGATGGCGGGAATCCAGCCGAGATCATCTAAGATCGTTGGCCGAAGTTCATGGGAATACCGTCGCAAATGTTTCTCAACTTGGTTCAACATTTCTTTAATCCGCGCGAACTGCGCTTGCTGGGGTGGCGGCACTTCCAGAGCCACTTCGGCTAGCGCGAGGTGCACGGCGACGAGCAGTTGTCCAGCCTCGTCGTGCACGGCGTACGCGATGCGCTTGATTTCCTCCTCGAGCGTTTCGTTCAATTGCCGCAGTGCCGTTACGGCATCCTGAAAGCCACGGTGTGCCATCTCATAAGGAGACAAGCACTCCGCGAGGAATTCGGCGCTCGACCGGAGCAATTCCACCTGGCGTTTCCCACTTTCCGCATCGCAAACCAAAGCAAGTACAGCCTGATGATGCAAGGAAGCTATCTCCACGAGACTCTTTTGCTCGGTGAGCGCTCGACGACCGAGTTCATACGCCCGCCCCAGTGCGGGTTCGCCTCCGCCGGCCGCATATTCACGCAACGAAGAGCGGTACTCGTCTTCAAAACCCCCATCCGTTTTTGTCTTGCGTCGAATCGCGATCTTCATGGATTAATTCCCGTTAACCGCGAGACTAGAACGAGCGCATCGTCATTTCCGCTGCGATACTGCTCGAGAATTCTGTCTGCCGCCCTTTGCGGATTCTCCCGAGCGGAGAGGGTCACGGAAAAATCGCTTCGGACTCCATCTGTTGCGAAGAAAAGTGTATCTCCCCGCACGATCGGAAGCACGGTGGCCTGAAGGGCAGGTAACTGGGAACCGACGACGCCAGCTCGCAGGAGAAGCGACTCCCGCACATTGCCTTTCTTCGCATCGGCACGCATCAACACTCCTTGGACGTTCCCGACACCGAGCCAGGTCATCATGCCATGTTCCGGGTCAATGCAAGCAAGGCTCAATACAACCCCGCGAGTTGCCCGGAGTTTCTCGTGGCATCGTTCTACCAGAGAGATAATCGGTTCGTCGGCAAAGCTTCTGAGAAGCGCAGCTGCTGCCTTAGAGGCATTGGCGGCTTCTTCGCCGTGCCCTATGCCGTCAATCGCTGAAACCAGAATTCCATTTCGGTTGCAGCAAACCAGGTGGTGATCGCCCGACTCTCCCTGGCCCGGAAGAACGAACTTGGCAACACCATATTCGACCATCGGCTCTCTTATTGTCTCCACTTCTTCACCGCCACAATTGTTCCCCGGCCGGGTTGGGAAGTGATCTCAAATTCGTCCATCAAGCGGCGCACCCCAGGTAATCCAAGTCCAAGACTTCCAGAGGTGGAGAAGCCGTCTCGCAATGCCTGGCGAACATCAGGGATTCCGGGACCGTCATCGGTAGCGATGACCGAAATGCCTTGACGGTTCAAGCCATTCACCGTCTTTAGCGTGATTTGGCCTCTGCGGGCATAGGAGACGATGTTGCGCGCTAATTCTGAGATTGCCGTTGCAATGAGTGTGGCATCCCCCGTTGAGAACCCAAGTTCAGTCGCCATCAGCCGACCCTTCTGGCGGGCTGAAACGATATCCTGGTCGGAGTTGATTGCCACCCGGATTTCCTCAACCGACACTATGGCTCACTCTCAGTTCGTGGTTTTGAACTTTTCGTTCAAGTAGGCCAGACCTTCTTCCAAGTCTAACGCGGTTGCAACGCCTTCCAGCGTTAAGCCGAGCTGCACCATTGCAAAAGCCACTTCGGGCTGAATTCCTACGATAACCGTCTCCGCCCCGCGCAGCCGAATCATATGAGCGATCTCGCGCAGCGTCCGTGATGCAAACGAGTCCATCACGTCCATCGCGGTAACATCGACGATAACCGCTCGGGAGCGAAACTTAACAACTTGCTGCACCAAACCCATGCGCAGTTGGTTGAGGTCCGCGTCCGACAGAGCGGCCTGAAAGGTCGCAATCAGGACCGCTCCTTGCTTGAGAATCGGGACTTCCACGTAGCCCTTCCTCCGATCCGCTTAGCGTGGCTCCGGCTCCGCTAGTTTCGCAACTTTGTATCCCAAGACTCTTTCCGCTTGCTCAATGCCACCCTGCAAGTCGCCCACGGTGTTCATCTTGCCGAGGTCCACACCGATCGTCACCAGTGTCTGCGCAATCTCCGGCGAAAGCCCGGTCACAATGACGGTCGCGCCGAGAAGCCGTGACGCTTCGACTGTTTGCACCAGGTGGTTCGCTACCGTGACGTCCATGGCTGCCACACCGGTGATATCGATGACGACGACTTTCGCGCGGTTCGTTCGAATCCCGCGCAGGAGTTGCTCCGTCAATTGCCGGGCGCGTTGCGGGTCGATGACGCCGATGATGGGAAGAATCAGCAGCCGCTCGCGAACCTGCAGCACCGGAGTGGAGAGTTCGCGGATTGCTTCCTGTTGCTGGCGAATAACGCGTTCGCGCTCTTGCACGAAGCCGACTGCCACCGTGTTTGCGATGCGGTTTGCCGCCGGCTCGTAGGCGTCCAGGATGCGATTCAACTTCTTGAAATCGTTCTGGTATTTCGCAAATAGGGAACGCGCCAGCACGTCGCGCAGCAACAGCACAATCCCGACGACTTCGTGAGTTTCGACACCGCGTGGAATGATGCGTTCTGAAAGGTTTCGCGCGTAAGCTTGCAGCGCCTCGAAGGCCTCGGTTTCGAGTGCCTCAACGTAACTGTCGTATATCGAGGTTGCTTCCGCGAAGATCTCTTCTTTGGTCATCGCGGTCAGAAGGCGTGTCTCAGAGATGCGCACCACCCATTCCTCACGCAGTTGAGTTCGATTCTGCCGGAGGTGCGCTACAAGTTCTCGGAGAAGCTCTGATGGTTCTTCTGCTTGTTTTGGTTCAAGGGATAAGGACGCACCTTCTCGTTTCGCCATGAAGATCTTCTCCTCGGCGCGAGGGCCTGCTTCCGGACCGGCCCGCCGCCTGAACGCAATAAACACTGGATAGGCAATACCATCAGAAACCCGGCTCCTCAATCAAGTAGACCCCTGTAACCAGCCTCAGGTAAAGACCTGAGTTGCAGGCCAGACCCCACTACCGTGGAGCATTTTTTTAACCCGATCGCGGTTCTGATGAAGGGTGCCAACCCGCCTTCCGCGTGGGAACAACTAAAGGAACATTAAGTGTTTCTGACGGCTCTAAACGCTACTAGATGCTCCTGAAAATGCCTCGTAAGTCCTTGACAATCCTTCCTCTGCAGATTTGCCAAGGTTCAGGTGTCGGTTCGATTCCGATAGGCCGCTCCATTAAATCAAGCACTTACAGACTCTACTTCCTCAGCGTCGGAACACAAAGGAACAGTACTTGTTCCCGCCGCCGGCCGAATCATCTCAACCACCTTCAAGTGCGCTGCACGCTTCGCAGGCGTTAGAGCCTGTGCGTACACGTCTAGCGTTAATCTGCTGTTCGCGTGGCGCATCAGTTCCTGAGTGGTCTTAACGTCCTCACCGCTGCCCTTCAGCAACGTTGCAAACGTTCTACGGAAAGAATGCCAGCCTATTTGCTTCGCGATGCCTAGCCGCTTCGCAGCTGGCTGCACAAAGCACTTCAGTGGTGTTTCTGGCCAGTAGGGCTGCTTGCCATTCATCTTCGGGCTGGCGAACACCCAGTCTCCTAGCTGACGGTATGGTGCCTGCGTACTCCAATCGCGGAGCGCAGTAGCCAACGCGCCATCCATCGGGACTGGTTTCTGAGATGCTTCTGTTTTCATTTCGCCAACGTGCTGATGAACGACCGCACGGCTCAAGTTGATGACTCCAGTACTAAAGTCAACATCAGACCACCTCAGGCCCAGAGCCTCAGATACCCTTAAGCCGGTGGCGGCTGTCAGGAAGACCAGTACGCGGGCAGGATTCTGAAGCGCAGCCAGAAGGTTCTTCAGTTCTTCAGCGTCAAAAACGTCAGGTGTCCTCTTCCGCTTCACACTTTGCCGCACAAGGCTGATGGGATTCTTTTGCAGCAATTCGTGACGGCAAGCATGGGCAAAGATGACATGCATGACATTTCTGACCTTAGCCTTTGTTGCGTTCGCCAGCGAAAGTGCATGCAGCCAGCTTTCAACTTCAACGGTTCGGACATCGGAGAGTCGGTGTTCGCCCCATTTGGGTGCGATCCAGACATTCAGAGATGTCTCTACAGTTCGCTGCGTGGAGTGCGCTTTGCTGGGCAATTCGTTGTCTGTGTAGTGCTTGACCAACTGTGTGACGGTCAAAGGCACTGCGGGGTTATCCGCGATGGCGTTGGCGTGAAGCGGCTCAGCGGCTTTGCGTGCTGCCGTTTTCGTTGGGAACTGTTCCACGGTGCCCACAACCACCTTTCGGTTGACCCTGCCATCTGGAGTGTTCTCTCGCCGTCTGAAAATCCAGACTGGCCTGCAGGAACATCACCTAGTTCCGGCGGGAAAAAGCGGCCAAGATCGGGCGCATTGGTTGGCACACATTTCGTCACACGTATTCAACTCTTCTCCGAGCATTCGGCGTGGACGTGAAGGTGCAGCAAGAATTGCTGCGGCACGCAGACATTCGGACAACCATGAACATCTACACGCAGGCGGCCCACAAGCGATGCGGGAAGCACACGGTAAAGTAGTGGAAATGTTGTTGCGGGTGCGGAAGGCGGGATGAGAAAAACGAGGCAGCTTTAGGGCAGCAATAAGCGTTTCCCACGCTGCTAAGTTGTTTCTCTCTGTTCCGTAGAATGTTTCGCAAGTCCTTGAGAACACTGGAAAGGGTAATTTCGATCCCCACCCACCACCCCTACCAACCATCCCATTTGCTCAGAATGACTTAGCGATTTCGCGAGGCGGCAAAAGGCGGCAATAAGAGCCTTATGGGTGGCACCTATGGTCCTGGCGGACGCGAAGTTGACAGCGAGGCAGAAGTGCTGCATAACCTTTTCTATGTGTTCTATGTGCGCTCAGTCCTGCAGATGGAATTCACCGGCAAAGATTTTCGGGCAATGGTTCAAAGGGTTGCCTGCGGCCTCTACCGTGATATTGCAAAATCCATTGGTAACTGTTTGAAACTACGCTGCACGGATGGCTACCAAAACCGCGTTTGGACAACCTGAGGAACAGTTATTGGGTCATCAATGGGCCATAAAATCTTCAATGCTTCCCGCGGTAGAGGTCGGTGACAAACAGCCTGCGAAATCTCGCGAATAACCTTCGGTTTATGAGAACGCACAAAGTACACGGGGCTCGTTGATTCTGTGACACTTAACGCGGAATCAAACAACCGGAGTTCTTTCCCAAGTCTTTCCCGGGAAGTTGCGATGCGCGTACGCCTGTAACACCAAGGAGCAGGTACTATCCGCTAATGTGCGACAAAAAGAGTTTCAAGTGACATTTGTGATTAGGTTTTACATTTTGGCGAACGACACCCTCCGAAAAGGTTGAAAGTCAAAGTTTCCAATCGTGATCGCACGGTGTACGACCTTGCGTTTCATCTCTTCCGGCTGAGCCTGGCGTATCGCGATGCGTTTCCTTGCTGGCATTGACGTGTTCAGTCCGGGTAAGGCTCGCTGCCCCGCCCATGCGCTTGGGTCAGAACATCGAAGATACCCTTAGATATTGCCCGTTTTCATCTTTCCTAGCTAACGAAAGGGAAAGGCTGTATAGTTTCGTTAGGAAATCCCTAACGAAACGATGCTTTGCGATGGCGACGCCTACCAAACCCAACAGCCGCCTCGGGACTTACATCCTCAAGTCCTTCAAGGACGAGTCCTTCAGGGCCTATGTACCACCGCCGTTGCCGCCGGACCCGCCGCTGGCCCTCCAGCCGCTCTTGCCATTGCTTGAGCAGGCAAACCAGGCACTCGGTCGCCTGGACGGACTCGCGTCCATTCTGCCCGATCCCTCGCTCTTCATTTACCTCTACGTTCGGAAGGAAGCCGTGCTCTCTTCGCAGATCGAGGGCACACAGTCGTCGTTTTCTGACCTGATGTTATTCGAAAGCGCCGAAGCCCCCAGTGTCCCGCTGGAAGACGTCCAGGAAGTCTCAAATTATGTGGCAGCGATGAATCACGGGCTTCGCCGACTCCGCGAGGATTTTCCGCTTTCTCTGCGGTTGATACGAGAGATTCACAAGATTCTCTTGTCCAAGGGGCGCGGCAGTCAGAAGCGTCCGGGTGAATTCCGCGAAATCCAAAACTGGATCGGTGGAACGCGGCCCGGCAACGCTGCATTTGTTCCGGCACCGCCTGATAAAGTCATGGAGTGCATGGGCGCGCTCGAAAAGTTCCTGCATCGCCAGCAGGAAGACCTGCCGATTCTGGTGAAGGCGGCCCTCGTGCATGTGCAGTTCGAAACAATCCACCCCTTCTTGGACGGAAACGGAAGACTAGGCCGCTTGCTGATTACATTCTTGCTGTGCGTCGCTGGTGCTATCCGTGAGCCCATTTTGTACCTCAGCCTCTATTTCAAGACGAACAGGCAGAAATACTATGAACTGCTTGACCGCGTCCGCACGCATGGGGATTGGGAGACTTGGCTCGAATTCTTTCTAACCGGCGTGAAGGAGACCGCCCAACAAGCGGCTGATACGTCGCGGGAGATACTCACGCTCATTGAACAAGACCGCCGCAAGATCGAGGAACTTGGCCGACCGGCTGCATCAGTTCTGCGCGTTCACCAGCACCTTCAGCGAAAGCCCATCATCACGATCCCGGCAACAGCCGAACAACTCTCCCTCTCTGCGCCCACTGTGGCGAAGGCTTTGCAGCACATGGTGAAGCTCGGTATGGTTCGTGAAACGACCGGCAAACAGCGTCATCGGCTCTTCACTTATCACGGCTACCTGGAAATTCTCAACCGGGGCACGGAACTGCCAAAAACAAGTCACTGACAACTTTTTCGAAGCTCAAGGGCAAGCCGGAACGGGGCCCACAGACCCCACCAAATACTACCGCCCGCCGCTGTGACGAGCTGTGACAGGTTACGGAAGAGACTTACGGGGAGACCCTGGCGAGACTTGAACACGCTCGCGCCCAAGTGAACTTGCAGTTTTTTGATGATATGCAGGCAGGCGAACAGAAAGACGCCGCGCGCTTCGAGCGTCAAGAGCGCAGTGCGGGAGAACGCTCATGAGCAAGAAGCCGAAGGTTGTGTGGGGCGGACGCACGCCCGTAACTCCCATCAGCGCCAAGGAACGCAGGAAAATCGACAAGCGGATAAAGAAGCGACACGAATGGCTGCGCAAGAGGTACCCCGAGGTGAAGCCACTTGCCGTCGAGCTCTGGATCAGAGATCTAAAGCTTGCAGGCAAGAGCAAAAGCCACATCCGGGACATGATGCATCTGCTCTTCAATTGGGCCATGCGGTGGGAATTGATTCCGATTGAGCGAAATCCAATGAGTCTCGTTCGCGTGAAGGGTTCTTCAAAACGAACGAAGCTTCCAAGGATTTTGACCATCAAAGAGTTCGATCTCTTGCTTGAGAGACTGAAGGAACCCGGAGACAGGAAATCCGTATTGGCCGAGTAAGATTCGTGAGAATCATTTGGTTCGCGCCGGCGCAGCAGCCGGCATAGGGCGTGTTGGATGGCATACGTTTCGACACACGTACTCGTGCTTGTTGCGTGAGCACGAAGTGGATGTGAAAGTTCAGCAGGCTTTGTTGAGGCATGCGGACATTCGAACGACCATGAACATCTACACGCAAGCAATACCGAAGGCAGTGCGCGAAGCAAATCGCAGAGTTGTGCGCAGCATCATGGGAAAAAAGGCGGCATTAAGGCGTCCAAGGACTACCAAATCCTTCTTTTTCAGACCGAGCCCTACTTCGTAAGTCGTTGAAATGCCAATGGTAGGTTGTTTCGATCCCCACCGCCCTACCAACCATATTCAACCGACTGTCAGGGGCAGATCCTACCGATGATCGCGATCTAAAATGGGCGCAAACATCTGTGAGACGGACAGCTCGGCTCTTCCACCGCTTGAACCCAGCAGCTTGCTTTGCCAATCTTTTTCTTATCATTGGAACAGATTTCAGCGAAATGCTCCGCTCGATGGCTCCTTTGATTCCGGCATTTTCTCTCCGACAATTCGCATTGCTACTCCGGTCACCCTCCCTACGATTTCAGCCTGAGACGGGTAGTCAAATCGGCGAACATCCTGGCGGGAATGAGGGTGGGGAATTACGATCAGCTGACCCCGGTCCACCTGGCACCAACTGCAAACGTAGCCGTTTCGGAGCTCCACGAAATAGACGGGGCGGTCGAATTCCGTCTTCCATTTCTCAGTGCTGATCTTCCTTTGGCTCGCGTCGATCTCCACAAGTGATCCGGGACGGATGAGAGGGAAGAGCGTGTAGTCTTCGAGGCCGATATACCCGTACACGGATTTGCGCAGGTCCAGATGCTGCAAGAAACCAACGGGGATTTCGTCCCATTTTTCCACGACTCTCGCAAGTAGGTTTGTCTTCTCCAATCGGAAATCTGGCTTGAACTGCACTGGTAACGACACCTTCTCAATGTCGGGGTCGGCTCCGCTATCCAAGAGATGTGTTCTTGGAACTCCGATGGACATGCGATAGCGGCTCAGATCGCCCAGCGGCAATCCAAAATAAGACATTAGCTCTGTGATTCTGCGATTGTAGATTGCGCCAAACGTATGGAACTTGTAGATGCTCGGCGTAAATTTGCCGTTTTCATGTCCGTCACCCAAGCGTGGGATACATAATATTCACGGCTGTGCCTTTCTTCTGCGATTTGCAGACTCTTGGCCTCCACATCGCGGGTGGTCAGTCCCAAGCGCACACGCAATTCCTTCAACTTCTCTCCAGCACTCGGACTCGGTTTACGTGCGTCCATTGGCGGGAATCCTACGCTGGTAGCTCGTCCATGTCCAGCTACGTGACTCTTCATTCTATCCATACACAGTTTTTGTGCGGGCTGCTAAAAATTTCGCGACTGGTCGCAATTGCGGCCACGGGAGCAATTGTTTCCACCGCGGACTGAATCTTGGCTATACGGCCAAGGACTAATGTCCCTTCGAATGGACCGGGCCGAACAAGTACGGCAAATTCTTACTACTAGAGGTTTAACTCTCTACCGCGTATCTCAGCAGTCCGCCGAAATCTTCGGCCGTTCCTCCCGGTTCTATGTTCCACACAACTTGTATTACGACGTCGCAGATCCTTCATTGATCCCAACCATTCATCAGATGCTCGCTCTCAGCCACATCACAAACTTTCGGTTGTACGACTGGCTGGCAGTGTTCGGATTCGACCTGGACGTAATTTCCCGGCTTCGATTGTTGGTTCCCAGGCAGCGCACAACACTCTTAGACTCCTCGGTCCATGACACGCATGCATGGATTCCTTGGTTTGCGGATAGGCTCCATGCAGGGCCGGTACCACCGATCGCTCCTTTGGGACAGTTTTTGGCTTCAGCAGCGCCGAGGCGTGCAGCGGAATTACTCGCGCTAAGCAAGAGAAGATTTCTTTATTGCAAAGTTGGCGAAGGAGACGTGCACGCGTTTCCACACCTTGCGCCCGGCAGCGTCGTCAGAATAGATGAACAGCGTTCCAAAGAACTGCTGTCTGACGGGAAGAATCATGCCGAAGGGCGGATCTTCCTTATCGAGCATGGCTTTGAATTCACCTGCTCGCAGCTCGTGGTGCTCGAAAAAGACAGAATAATGCTGCATTCGCAGCAGCGGCCCTGTGCACAAACCGAGTTGCGGCTCGGCAAGGAAGCACGAATCCTCGGTGTGGTGGACGCTGAAATCCGCCCAATGACGGACCTTCGCGCTGTGCAAATGCCGCACCCATCGGCCGGTTTGCCAAAGCCGCGACCTCTGCACGCAGCAAACTTTCAAACCAATCTCAAGGATCTTCTCAGGAGCTCACGTTTGCGCGCGGGACTGTCCTTCCGGGAAGCATCCGGCATGAGCCGGTGGATCGCGAGCACACTCTCGGACCAGCTCTATTTCGCGGCGCCAAGCACTCTTTCCGACTACGAAACGCTGTCGACTCCGCCCCGGCACATCCAAAAGATCCTCACGCTGTGTGTTCTGTACTGCATCGACTTCCAGGAATTTCTGCGCGCTTGCGGATTTCCACTCGATCAAAATGGGCACGAGCCGATCCCCGACGAACTTGTTCCTCGGCAGGTGCCGAATCGAAGCCCCGGTCTCCCCATCCCTAGCAGGCAGGAAAACCTCCACGAAGACGGTAGTTTCCTAAACTCCCTCATGAAGCGGTGGGAAGAAGTTCCGTTTTTTCTAAGACATTCACTCAACGAGCTTACCGGCCTCAAGAGCTTTTCTCTTTCGGATGTATTTTGGGTGGAAGGAGATGAGGCCCCTATCCATCCTCTGCTCTTAAACGCCACATTTGTTGTCGTCAATCGCCGCGTCAAGAATCCTGCCCAATCCAAGACCGCTTGCGAACCGCCGCTGTGTCTTATTCTCAAACGGGACGGCAGCTATCTGTGCGGTTGTTGTGCTCTACATCAGGGCAATCTCGTCGTCCGCGCCTATCCCTGCGGGCGGCTCGCCACGCAGCAATTCAGGAATGGGATTGACGCGGAGGTAATCGGACAGGTGACCACGATTCTAAGAAAACTTCTTTGACAAACCAATTGTAAACGGAGACGCTTTCCATTTCCGTCTTGGTAACGGAAGCGGTCAGACTAAATCTCTTCTCTTAAGCGTGAAGTCGATGATGGCGAAGCGCCCCGAAATGCGGTCAAGAGTTACAGAGAGCGAGAAGTGGATGCGATTGTATGAAAGGGCCGCCGACAGCTCCCCGAGGGCGCGCGGCTGTTAAACGAGAGGCTGTAGGTTCGAATCCTACCCGCGGGCACAACCTCAAATTTTTCAATCAGTTGGATGTCGCGAGAGCATTCGGGCTTCCGCCGAATGCTTTGGAAAGTTTTTTCACGCTTCCGAGCCTATGGTCTGGAACCGAAAGGTTTTAATTCTAATGGAATCTAGGGAACGAACCTCACAAAGTGGACCCTTGTTCAGGAGATGAAATGAGCAAAGTGAATCACGCTCAGGAACGAGCAAATCTCAGGAGCAGTTCAAACTGCCCATGATCAGCGGCGCGTAATGCCCGCAAATACGCGTCCCTGGCATTCCCTGGAGCGATGACGTCATTGTGGCCCCAGGAAAAAAGACGATGCGCGTTTTTCACAGCGACGACGTCCGCAATTAGTCGCGCGTGCCTGCCGTTTCCGTTGGGAAACGCGTGAATGACAACAAGCTCGTGATGAAATCGGACGGCGCACTCGTCGACCTCGTAAGTCTTGTTATCTAGCCAGTACGCTGCATTTCCCAGGAGTTGGGCGAGTTTCTCATGGATCTGATGAACCGGCACGCCGAGGTTTTTCTCTTTCTTGCGGTAGGTGCCGGCCCATTTCCATGTTTCCTCGAACATGCGCCGATGGAGTTCACGAACATAATCTTCGCTGACCGGGTTCAACCGCGCTAACTGTCGGTCCGCGAGCGCCCATTGTCGGGCCCGAAGAATGTTATCGCGCTCCCATTCGTTCAACTCTTCGCGAGTGCCCAGATTGGGAATGAGATCCGCCTGTTCGTCGGGGCTGAGAGGAGTATTGGAGTCGGATACGGGAGCGTCAGGCATCTGGGTTCTTAACGCTTATTCAAGATGCGCTGAGTTTCGCGCCCAATCTTGTCCTGGATTCCAGTCGTGGCCTGATCTTCGAGCGCCATTGTATGCTCAACCGCCAGCACGTCGCTCTCGGCTCTTTTGCGAGCCCAGTTTTCCGCCAGTTGTTTCAGCGAACCGGCCTTGGGGACGATAGCGTAGACGAGTTCACACTCCATGGCTTCCGCATAGCGCCTGAGTGTTTGCAGCGTGATCCTGTGTGTCTCTTCGGACTTTTCAAACGAAGCGACGGTCTGGGGAGTCTTGCGCATGTTGCGGGCAACTTCTCTTATGGTGATTCCGAGAGCTTCCCTCACGGCGCGTAGCCAGCCACGTTTTGGCCGGCTAACAGAGTGAGTTCCGGCAAAGGATTCCAGGTTTCGATCAAGTTGTGTGAGCCGCAATTCACGGAATTCGGGTTTCATGGGCCACCCTTCAGAGAAGAGTATAAACTGTTTTTGTCTTTAGTAAAACAGAATATACACTGTTGTTGTGCCATAACTGACAGCATATAAGCTGTTGTTGAACGACCGGCAGGAATCTCTCGGACGCAAGATGCGTTTCAGGGGCTAAGTTCTGAAGCGATTCTTGTTGATCTTCAGCGACCTATCTGGTCGGGCAGAGGACAGCAGAGGTACTAGAGGTCGTGGGTCTTGACACTCAGTCATCCCGAGGAATAGCCTCACGGCCAATAACGGAACGCCGTGCACCCTCGAACGTAGCCTACGTTCTCAGTCGCTGACATCGCGAACTCCCAAATAAGACCGGAATAAGCACTCTCTCCCGCGCGAGAAACTAAACTCAATTAAGGAGGAGAATCATGAACACCCGGAGGATCCTTTTCACATTGGTTACGGCAGCCTTGGTGGCCGTGCTGTTGCTGCACGTTACACGAACTCCAACGGCACGCGCCGCCGCCTCAGGTGGCGTAATCGCTTGCACGCTCAAAAATGGCCCGACTGTTGTCTCGGGGCCGGGAAACATGGTGACTGCCACCTGCACGGCGCCTTCGCAAGTGGTGGATACCGCGGACAATGACACATCCGGTCTATCAACAAATGCCGTGGTGAATATCACTGGCCCTGCGAACTAGGCTAGGGCAATTACAGCAGTTTGGCGATCAACCCGAACGATGACTGCACCTTCTGGTGCGCGAAGGAATACCGGCAGCTTTAATTGGAGCACCTGCATCGCCTCGTTTAAGTTCAACTCGTGCAAATGAAACGCGGCTCCGACAGGTGGAAGGGGCTGACCTGCTCCCCGAAATTTAGTCCAGCCAAAACGTAGCTTCTCCGGGTATAAGACCACGAGAGGAGAAGCGTCATGAAAAGGAGCCGGTTTAGTGAAGAGCAGATCGTCGGGGTGTTGAAAGAAGC
>Ga0209648_10002152_pt1 | contig 16240 bp, 17 predicted proteins | sample GraSoi2013_115cm_FD_185830 | JGI IMG/M metagenome (GOLD analysis project Ga0209648, IMG submission 185830) | Grasslands soil microbial communities from the Angelo Coastal Reserve, California, USA - Sample 9_17_2013_115cm (SPAdes) (version 2) | ecosystem: Environmental > Terrestrial > Soil >...
GTCTCCACGGAAACTCGGCTGCTCCGGAGATTTTTGCTGCACCGGAGCATCTCGCGGTGTACGGAACTGACCGAAGAAGCATCGAGGAAATGGCCAAGGCAGATGCGAAAGCGGGCGACCGGCTACACCCTCGTTTACCTTATCTGACCGCCGAAGCAGAGTGGGCCATCGACCACGAAATGGCACGAACAATCGAAGACGTATTGTCGCGCCGGACTCGAGCGCTTCTCCTCGATTCTAAGGCGGCGGTGGAGGCAGCGCCTCGGGTAGCTCGGCTCTTAGCCGAAAAATTGTCGCGCGATGCGGCTTGGGAAGCCAAACAAGTTCAACAATTTTCCGAGCTAGCCAAGCACTATTCACTCAATTAAGGGTTAAAAGGTCGCGAAAACCGACCGGCCCCTTCCGCGGTTTCCAGGGGCCCGTCTATCTTTTGGTTGAGATTGCCTTCTCCCGCATTAAGGCTGATTGATGCGGGCCGCCATCTTCTCGTTCATCTGGTTAGGCTGCGTTGCGCCAGTAGAAGCTCAGACCGCGACACCAACGCCGGTCGCTAGCCTGTCGCCAAAAAACGTGGTCGAAGCCGTAGCCGATCCGAGCAAAGCCGAGAGCCAGAACTTCGATATTGAATACCTGAGTCGATCGTTTGCGTTCTCCATCGATCGTCTCAGTGTGCAGTTGAGCCAGACTCTGGGTCCCTGGAGCAAATACAATCTGTTTTTACAGATTACACCGGCCAAGATCATTCTGGGAATACTTTCGGCGCTGGTTGCTCTTGCGATTTTGCAGATCGTCCGGCTCCTGTTGGCCGCAGTCCATCGGCGACCGCACAACGAACCGTCGGAACGGTTTTGGCTTGGTGGACTCCTGCGCGCACTGCGCAAAGGCGTCGGAATTTTCTTTTGGGTAACAGCTATTTTCCTTTTCCTCTCGCCATTGCTTCCCCATATCGCAATCGGCCTGCAGAACGAGGGGATCTTCCACATCGTCAGTAAACTGACCGAACTAGGCTATTTTGCGGCGCTGATTGTTTTCTGTTATTACCTGGTTCTCCTCATCGATTCCTGGTTAACGCTTCACGCCCAGCGAGAGCCGCGCCAGTGGTACTATCCCGCTTTTCCATTCCTGGGGAAATTACTGTTTTACAATTTCATCCTGATCTCGCTTCAGCTGTGCCTAAACTTGCTTCAGCTGCCGGGATCGGCCCAAGCCCTCGGCTCAAAGTTCGTGTCGATCGCCAGTGCCATCGTCAACTGCGTCACCTTCATCCAGATGATCAGGGCCGTTGAAGCCATGCTGGTTAGCCGGACCAGCTTGCGCGACCACGATATTTATAAATTCCGCGGTTTCCTGACCAGGTTACAGGTAGTCCGTCGGCTCCTCGTATTCCTGGTTATCATCATCAGCATCGGCGTGATTTTGATGAACATTGACGGGGTCCGACAAGTCGGGACCGGGCTACTTGCTTCAGCCGGCGTGGCTGGCGTCATTTTCGGATTCGCCGCACAAAAGTCACTTTCCACGATTATTGCCGGTTTGCAGATCGCTTTGACTGGTCCCATGAAAATCGACGATGTCGTGATCGTGGAGGGAGAGTACGGTACAATCGAAGAAATCACGCTCACTTACGTAGTCGTAAAGCTGTGGGACCTGCGTCGAATGATCCTGCCGATCACCTATTTTTTGGACAAGCCGTTCCAGAATTGGACCCGCACCAGCTCTGAGCTGATTGGAGCGGTGCTCCTGTATACCGATTTCATGATCCCGATTGAAGAGATCCGCCGCGCCGCCGAAAAGATTGTGGCAGCTTCTCCACTCTGGGACAAACGCGTGTACGGCGCTCAGGTCACCGATTGGAAAAACGAGACAATCGAGATTCGGATCTTAGTTAGCTCCGATACGGCCGCCCATCTCTTTGATCTTCGATGTGAAGTCCGAGAAAAGATCTTGAACTACCTCCAACAAGGAAATCCTGAGGCGTTCCCGCACGTCCGAACTACGTTCTTTCCGGCCAACGGCTCACCGTTCGGCGATCAAAAGCCTCAGCGCTCATCAAAATAAGGAGAAATGCAGATAAGGAGAAAATGCGGATTTCTCATCTCCTCGGATGCACTTTCGCTGCGACTTTCAGCCGCAGCCCATTCAAGGAAATGAATCCGGTCGCATCAGATTGGTTATAAGCTTGCGTCGGGTCAGCCTCCATGGTGGCAATCTCTGGATTGTACAGGCTCACCGGACTCATCCGCCCGGCAGCAATCACGTTGCCTTTGTACAGTTTCACGCGCACGAGGCCGGTGACATGCTTTTGCGACTCCGAGACTAGTGCCTGGATCGCTTCTCGCTCCGGCGCAAACCAGAAACCGTTATAGACCAGCTCCGCGTACTTTGGTCCGAGTGTGTCGCGCAGATGCATTACTTCCCTGTCCATCGTCAACGACTCGATCTGTCGATGCGCGAAAAACAGAATTGCTCCTCCTGGAGTCTCGTACACTCCTCGGCTCTTCATTCCGACAAAACGATTCTCCACCATATCAACTCGGCCGATGCCATTTCTGCCTCCGAAGAAGTTGAGTAGCTTCATTACCCAAAATGGCGAGAGCCGGATTCTTCCTTCGGCGGTCTTAACCAGATCGCCCTCAAATCCGAGCTGATCCAATCGCGCTTGTAGTTCCGGATGGCCAAGGGCCCGACAAACTCCGCTTTCAAATTCCAATTCCAAATATTCCGGCTGGTCGGGCGCATCTTCCGGAGCGACACTCAACTTATACATGTCTCGCATCTCGGCGGTACTCGCATCAATCCAGGGATCCTCGAGAATGCCGCTTTCATAACTGATGTGGAGAAGATTACGATCCATGGAATAAGGCTTCTTCGCCGTGGCCGCGACCGGGATACCATGTTTCTCCGCATACTGGATCATTTCTGTGCGGCCGGAAAATTGCCGCCGGAAAGCTTCGTCCCGCCATGGCGCAATGACGCGAATGTCCGGAGCAAGCGCAGCTACTGCCAGTTCAAAGCGTACTTGATCATTACCCTTGCCCGTCGCGCCATGAGCGACTGCTTCCGCTTTCTCCGCCCGGGCTATTTCGACCATTCGTTTCGCAATGAGCGGGCGAGCGATGCTGGTGCCGAGATAATATTGATTTTCATACAGCGCCGAAGCCTGGAACATCGGAAAGATGAAATCTCGAGCGAACTCGTCGCGCAGATCGTCGACGTAACATTTCGATGCGCCAGTCCGCAGCGCCTTGTCTTCCAACCCCTCCAGCTCTTCCTCCTGGCCGATGTCGGCACAAAATGCGATGACCTCGGCCGAATAGAACTCTTTCATCCATTTCAAAATGACCGACGTGTCGAGCCCTCCCGAGTATGCGACAACGATTTTCATGGCGGCTGCACCAATACAATAGAGGATAGCCAATAGCTAATATTTCAGCGAACGTCAGTGAACATCAGCGAACGTCAGTGAACATCAGCGAACGACAGTGAACGTCAGTTCGTTGTCGTTCGTTGCGTAATATGCGGTTCCTTCAGATAAATCGGCTCGCTTAGAGGCGCGTAGCTGCCTGCTTTATCCAGGAGAAATCGCGCGGAAGGAACCTTCACTTCCACCTGGGGTAACTCCGGAATTGGCCCGACGGCAAAGAGCGGAATACCTAGCCTATTTCCAACCAGATTAGATAAGCCGGCCTTTGGCAGCAATTCTGGCCCTTCCGAAATCTCACCATTGGCAATGCGGGCAAAAAAAACCGATCCGCGACGCGCATCGCCAATCACTGCGTAGTCGGTTTCTGCAAACCCAAGAATTGAGGGACATCCCCATCTCCGGCATCCAGTGGCTAGGCTTAATCCAAAAGCACTGGCTACGGCCACACGCAAACCGGTGTAGGAGCCTGGACCGATTCCAACGATGACTTCATCTAGTTGATCAACTAGTTCGATCGCTTTGGCCATCTCGGTCGCCAGCTCTCCTGCGCCGTGAAACATGCGCTCGTGAATCACAATGCCGTTCCTTGCGAGGACCAGACTGCCGGGCGCCGCGGAGTTTTCAATGACGAGATTCGTACACTTTTTCATCGGAATTTGTTGTGCACCCCGTTCACCAGACAATCAGCCTTTCGTTCCCAGAGCTAATTCGGATTTCGACTCGGATTGCGTCTCGCGGTATCCGATCCGGAAATCGGTCGGCCCACTCGATGGCGCAGATTCCCCATTGGCGGAGATAGTCGTCAAAACCTATCTCATCCAGCTCTTTTTCAGTCTCCAAACGATAGAAATCCATGTGAAACAACGGCAACCGGCCACTACGGTATTCATGAACCAGGGCAAATGTTGGACTGGTAACCGGATCAATACTGCCCAGACCATCTGCGATGCCTTTCACAAACTCAGTCTTGCCAGCACCCAGATCTCCGCATAAGCCGATCACGGAATTCTCTGGCAGAGCCAAGGTGAGTTCTCTGGCCAGCGCTCGAGTCTCTTCCGGGCCGTGCGCCAATCGTTTCATTCGTTCTTCGTGACGCGGAAATGGTCGTATCCGGAATCGGTGAGTTGATCAAATCCGGACGCACTGAGTTCTTGGAGATTCGGCTCGGTGAGTCGCCCAATTTGGGTCAACACCAGTGTCGGGAATTTCTTGTTCCAGCGTTCTTCCAGGGTTGGAACCATTTCTGGTGGGACGGCAAACAGGAGTTCGTAATCTTCTCCGTCTGATATCGCCTGTTCGATTGAGCATCCTTTGCTCAAGGGCAGGCGCTTACGATCGATTACGAAGCCGGTGCGACTCGCTTTTGCCAGTCGTGGCAAATCGCTACCCAGCCCGTCGCTGAGATCGATCATCGCATTGATTACAAAATGATCAGCTAACCAGAGCGCTTCGGCTAACCGTGGCTCGAAGCGAAGATGCTTTCCGCGAATCGATCCACCCAATTGCCCAGTCACATAGAGAAAATCGCCGGGCTTCCCTCCCGAGCGCAATAGCGCACGTCGCTTTTCAACAATCCCGGTCAGCGCTACCGAAATAAATGCTGGACCTGGCGAACGCGAAGTCTCACCGCCTACCAGGTTCACTTCATACCGCTGAGCCGCTTTCCGGAGCCCGGAGTAAACGCCGCGAAGCCAGCGTAATCGCACCTGCGGAGCCACTGCAATTGTTACCAACGCATCCATTGGTTTGCCGCCCATCGCGGCAACGTCGCTAATCGCTCGGCAGAGTGCTTTCCAGCCAACCCAGATTGCCGGCGATTCTTTCGAGAAATGAATGCTTTCTACGATGCATTCGGTTTTTAGGAGCTGCCAGCGTTTCCCGAATTTCACTACGGCGCAGTCATCTCCCGGGCCGATCTTGACCCGCGAGTCGAGTCTCAAGCTTCTGGTCAGTTCAGCAATCAGATTCTCCTCACCAATATCAGCCAGCTCGACGTCCCCCATTCTGCCTCGTTTTCCGCTTGCCTCCTTCATCTCGTTTGGAAGGCGATTGCGATCAGATTGAGGGTGTTGAAAAGCGCATGCATTGTCATCGGCACCAGCAGGCTACCGGTTGCCTCGTACGATACCGTGAACAAACAACTCAGAATGAAGAGCGGGAATAAGGTCGGCACATTTAAATGGATAATTGCGAAAAGAACCGCGGTAAACACCAGCGCCGGCAGTGCCCCGAAATAACGGCGCATCACTCCATAAAGATAACCTCGAAATGCCAGCTCTTCCGCGATCGGAGCAATCGCGACCGCTAGCAATATGATCGGCAAACGCTGCCCAATACTACTGGAACGCTCGAATACCTGAATGATCTCTTGTGAATCAGTCGTTGGATCCGTATGCAAAAAATACGATGCCAGATAACTGGCAGCAAGAATCAGCGGCAGCGCGCAGACCAACAAAGAGATACCCCAAAGGATTGATTTTCGAAGGGGCAGTTGATCCATGCCGAACACGGTAGATGGCCGAAATCCTCGGAGCCGGAGCGAAACCAGGATTGTGCCAAGAATCAGACCCCAAAAGTAAAGTGCGCTCAGGAGCAGGCTCCGGGTGTCGACGTTTGCCGGCAGCGATACCCGAGTCGAGTCGACGTTCGCAAACAGTTGAGTCACCACAATGAGAATGAGTCCGCCGGCAAGCAACCCATCCAGTAACGAATAAGCTCCGACGAAGACCTTGCCCGTGTGGTTTGCGTAAACGCGCCAGAACATTCGCCCATAAATCCCCAGCGCAACCGGAATCAGTAAAAGTATGATTATAGATAAGACGAGATCCATTCCTAAAAATGAGAAGCTCACACTACACTGGATTGGCCCTTGGTCTACCCGGCGACCAATCGCACGAAATCCGATGATCGTGCTCGGTTCGGCGATTGGCTATTTACCCTGTTGCCCTTGTTCACGATCTTAGTGTTCTTCTGTGCCAAACAATACAGATGCGCGTATTAATACAGCGGGTCTTGAGCGCATCGGTCGAAGTCGGAGGTCGATCGGTGGGCCAAATCGGTCATGGTCTGTTGCTGTTGGTCGGAATTGAAACGAACGACACTGCGGAGGATCTCAACTGGCTAGCCAGCAAAGTTCCCCGTCTGCGGATATTTGCCGACGAAAACGGCGCAATGAATCGCTCGATCCAAGATGTCAGCGGAGGGTTGCTGGTGATTAGCCAATTCACTTTGTTCGCCAGCACCAAAAAAGGAAATCGCCCCTCCTTCATCAAAGCCGCGCCTCCTGAAGCTGCCGAACAGACGTTTGACGAATTCTGCGCACAGCTCTCGAAGCAAATGGATCAACCGGTCGAGCGCGGCATCTTCGGAGCGCACATGACGATCAATCTAGTCAACGATGGGCCCGTCACCATCTGGATCGACTCGAAACAACGAGAGTGACTGCCGTAGGAACGCGCTCCGCGCATAGGTTCTCTCGCTCTAAATCATCGATGACGCGGACAAACTCTGCGCATTGCCACGCTCGATCAGATGATTGCACTCATCGAAATCGGTAAACGGTTATCGGCCGAACGGCGCGCCGCCTCAGCCAGAGCTAAAGAGCGTAGCCCGTCATGAATGGTTACGGAGAAGGGCGCGTCTGATTGTGCCCTAGAAACAAAATCGTCAAGCAAGTGCTCATAAGAGGAAGCGTAGCGCTGCGGAAAGAACTCGTACAGCGGCCCTCTTTTCTCCCCTTCTTTGGTAAACCATTTGACATTGGTCGGCCGCGGATTCTCCAGAGCGATGGTACCTGCTGAACCAAAGATTTCGATTCGCTGCTCGAAACCGTAAGAACATCGCCTGGAATTGAGAATGGTGCAGGTCTCACCACCCGAACCAATCAATTGAACGGACACCGTGTCGTAGTCATTGAACGCCCGGATATCATCGGAAAACAGGCAGCTGCCATGTGCAAACACCGTAACAAACTCAAAAGGCGCGAATGAGCGTACGGTGTCGAAATCATGAATGGTCATGTCGCGAAAGATTCCTCCCGACTGCCTTACATAAAGCGGAGGCGGCGGAGCTGGATCTCGTGATATGACCACAATTTGTTCCAGCGTACCGATATCTCCTTGCTCGACCGCTTGGCGAATAGCAGCCAAAGAAGGATCAAATCTGCGATTGAATCCCATCATCACCCGGGTTGCACGATCACCGAGCTGCCGAACACATGCCTTCGCCCGCTCCAGATCGAGATCAACCGGCTTCTCACAAAAGACGTACTTGCCGGCCTCCACGGAGCGGACGACATAGTCAACATGGGTGTCGGTCGGAGAGCAGACAAACACCGCTTCGACACCGGGTAAATTGATAGCCTCCTCGAATTCCGAGACCATCTGGCATCCCGCCATCTCAGCGATGCTCTTTGCCCGTTCCTTGTCTTGCTCGAGTACGCAGAGAAGACGGGCACGGCGATTTCTCACCATATTTCTCGCGTGAAGCTGTCCGATTCGGCCGGCTCCGATCAAAGCAATTCCTAGAGGCGCTGTACTCATCAAAGCGATTTGGTTAAGAGGTCGTTCTAGTTGAGCCGAACTTCTTCTCCCCCTTGAGCCGAAGACTCGTAGCACGCGGCGATCAATTTCAGAATGTCGCGGGCGTGAGCAACGGGGATTTCGACCGGCCGTTCGCCCAGCGCTGCAGCAACGAAACTCTCCACTTCCCGACGGAAGAAATGCAAGTTACCAATCTCAGCCAATTCAGGAGTGTACTCAGTCTTCTCCGAAGCCCAGGCAATTGGAAACGAGGTCTCGTTCCATCGAGTCCAACCCGCATTGAAGCGGCCCTTGGCCTTTTTAAGGAACAGCTCACAGGTCGCTGGCAACGGCCTCGCGTGCAGCACGCCTTGATCGCCATAGAAAGAAATCGCCCAACTTTCTACCCACGGCAGAGGATCCCAGGAGCTAAAGTCGAAACTCACGATTTTATTCGAATACTCGAACACGACGATACCGGCGTCTTCACGCGATCCCGGGCCGAACAAGCCCCCAAACTTCGGAATCTTGGCATTGGCCGAATCTGGCATCCCCAGGTGGTGAATGAGCAAATCGATCAGGTGACAGCCAATGACAAAAAATGCCCCGCCAATATCATCCGGCTGGTTCAAATGCGATGTCGCCGCTTCGTCAAGAGAACAGCCGCCATGCAATCTTGCTTGAAGAACCCGTCCTAGCATACCCGACTCGAGCACTTCGTCCGTGATGCTTACCGCCGGTGAGAACCGATAGGAATAACCCACCTGGCAGATACCACTCGTTTCTTCAACAACCCGGACGAGGGTTTCCAGGTCCTCCAAGCTCTTGCCTCCCGGTTTCTCTACCAACACTGCTTTTCCCGCGCGCAATGCAGAAGACGCCAGCGGCACCATGGAGTGGTTTTTACTGTGTATCAGGACAATATTGACGTCGCGGTCGTCCAGAATTGCGTCTAACGGCCGCTCCGGGATCTCGAATTTCTTGGTGAAAGGTTCTATAACCGGGTCATTATCCCATGCGCCCAGAATGGGGATCGATTTTTCGATGAGAGCACGAGTCCGACCCGAAGTATGTGGATGAGTTACTCCAAGTAGGGCGGCTCCTGGTTTGGCAGCTGCACGGGTCATAGATTTTCTAATCAGGCAAGCGACGCCTTTCGATTTAGTCCGAGGTCATCGACAATTGTTGTTGTTCGGCCGGCACAATCCCGAGATGGGCCGTTAGTCCTTGGGGGTTAACAGCGAGACGAGTAACAGCTCCAACTGCTGATCGGCGCGAAAGGTCACGGCGCTGTCTTTTAGTAGCAAAGCGGCCGACCCGGCCTCGAGGCGAAAGCCTCTGCCATTGACCTCCAACTCACCTGTTCCGGTAATGACATAGGCAGCGACTTCCTTGTCTTGCTGGCTCAAGCTAGTTGGCGCATTCGCTTGAACAATCCGCCTTTCAACGCAGTCCCACGGTCCCTCGAAATAGTGCGCCAGGGACTGAATCTGGCCACGTTCTAAGTGCAGGAATTCACCCGGCATGCTGCACCTCCAGTTCATCAGTTGGACGCCGGCGCGGCAACTTTCCGGAGATAGCCGGCGGAAATACTTCGATCACGATGTATTCCAACCTTTCGGAGCCATCATTGATTACGCTTTGCCAGGAATTCAAAGGGGTCGCCACTAAATCGCCCGGACCGACTCTGCGTTCATCTCCGTCCATCGTTACGAGTCCCGTGCCGCTCAGAAAATAGAAAATTTCCTCGGTGTGAGTATGCGTATGCTTTCCCACCCGATCACCCGGCCCAAGGGCGACCCACTCAAAACCGTCCCAATCGGCCTGCAAATGCGACCCTGTAGCTAACCGTTTCCAAAGCAAGGTTCCCGTTCCACCGTGTATTCCGAACACCGTCGACGGATTCTTGGTATCCGAAAGGATGACTGTGCTGTGTTTCATTGGTTTCTTCCTTTACTAACAACTCACCAGAGCCCTCGAAATCGTTCCCCCGACATGCCCTCCGCTCCACCGGTAATAAAGGCGGTTCGACCTTTGGAGTTGATAACCCATAAAGCTTCCCGGGTTAATCGTTGTTGGGCAATTACGAGGGAGCAGGCTAAGTGTATACACTTTTAATTGATTCGCAATAGTTCTTTTCCGCTCTCCTCCCCCGGTCTCGGCCAGAGTCTCGCTACTGTGCCGTCCAGCCGCCGTCCACTTTCACGCTCGAACCGGTGATGAGAGACGCCGCATCAGAGCAAAGAAAGACAACTGCCGGCGCGATGTCCTCCGGCCGTCCTAAGCGGCCGGCTGGAATCTTGGAGAGCACCGATTCTCGAAAGCTTTCGTCCGCGAACATCGGTCTGGTAAACTCGGTTTCGACAAATGTTGGCGCAACGGAATTGACTCGAATGCCATGGGAAGCAACCTCAATGGCCAAAGCTTTGGTGAATCCTTCCACCGCGTGCTTGGCTGCACAATAAACTGTCCGGTTAGCGGCACCCACATGTCCCATTTGCGAGGTAATATTCACAATCGCGCCCTTCACCTGGCCCGCTATCATCGCGTTGACCACTAATTGGGTCAGAAAGAACAAGGCGCGCATGTTCAGCTCAAAGATCTGATCGTAATGGGACTCCGTCACCGTCACAAACGGCTCGGGAATATTCATCCCGGAATTGTTGACTAGAATGTCTATCCGGCCCAAACGGCTGATCAATTCGCTCCGATCAGGCGGATGCAACAAGTCGCAAATGAGTACTTCCGCTTCCCGGCCAAATCCGCGAATCGTGACTGCTACCGCCGCCAGATCCGACTCCGAGCGGCCGAGCAGCACGGTATCCGCTCCTTCCCGCGCTAAGGCGAGAGCGATAGCTTTGCCGATACCCCGACTAGCACCGGTAACCAGTGCGCGTCTACCCAGCAAAGCCAATCCGGAAGAACTTCCACCATCCATCAGAATGCGCGCTCGGCCGTTGGCAATGAAACCATCTTCATTGCGGTACGGACTGCCGTTGGGTCGTGGTCAGGAGCCAGCACACCGAGTAGTCCCAAAACCACCGATGAATAGTGCCGGGCCAATCGCTCAGCCGCCAGCGAGGGATCCCGCTTGATACATGCATCCAGGATGTCCCGATGTTCCTTTATCCCCTTCGACCAGGCGCGCGGAGTTTCAGTGGTGTAGGCGTGGCGGTAGCGTTCGGCATGTTCCGACAATTCTACGATTTCTCTCAATTGCCGCTCGCCGATATGCCGGACCAAGCCGAAGTGAAACTGACGATGCGGTTGCTCCCAACCAAGGTAATCTTCCTCCGCCGCGTAGTGTTCCATTTCCCCGAGGCTCTTTCTGATTTCTTTGAGTTCCCTTTCCGAGAGGTGAGGAACACTGAGGCGAATTGCCAATCCCTCCAGCAAAATGCGCATTGCGTACAGGTCTTCCAGTCCTCGCAACGACAATGGAGAAACGCGCAAGCGCTTGTACGATTCGCCTTCGATCAGCCCCTCGCGCTGCAGCATGCGCATCGCCTCCCGCAGCGGCGTCCGGCTCACGCCCAGCCGCTTGGCTAGATGAACCTGATTCAGAATCATCCCGGCCGGCAGCGCGTTCTTTAGGATCGCTCTCCGCAACCCGTCATGGATCTCTTCCGCATTCTCCCACTCACTCTTGCGGGGGAGCGCGTTTAACTCAGGAGAAACAGCCTTGACCATGCGTACCCGCGCTTTCGCCGAATCGGATATTCTTTGTGTATACAGAATGGGTTACTGTTGATCGCCTTGATAACCCGAACCGCGCCATTTTCCAACCTATTTTATTCCCTCTTCCATCCGGAAGGCCGATCGAAAGTGTATACACCTGTCAGCAGCGGCCAATCGTCAATTCGTTTACCGATTGATCCCCAGGCTGCTCAAGTATCGCAAACTCTCCATCATCGCGGCGGTCGCCGATTCGCAGCTACCCGGCTTACGGTCCTGCTCGATAACGGCCGGTCCGCTGAATCCATTTCTACTCAGCGCTTCGCCAAAAGATCGAAAATCGACATTCCCTTTTCCCAGAGGTTGAAATATACCCAGGTCAACCGCGTCCAGGAAGGCGACTCCCTCGGCCCTGACCTGATCGAGTAGCTCAGCCGAAATATCTTTGAAGTTAACATACGGTGTGCGATCAGCGTGGCGGCGGTACAGCACCGTCGGATCGATCTGGCCGTACAGGCAGTGTCCGGTATCGATCGCCAACTGGATCAGCTCCGGGTCAGTATGAGCGAGCAGTTCCTCTACCTCGTCCTCAAACTCAAGGTTGGATCCGGCATGTGGATGAGCCACCGCCTGGATGCCGAACTCACGGCTAATTGCACCGACTTCCTCAATTCTTGCCCAAAACTCGCGCTTGGCGCGACCTTCTAACCGGCGTGCTCGTTCAGAACGCCCGGCAGTTGCGTGCCTCTTCTCGCTCCAATCGACAATCACCAGAAAGCTCCCACCACTGTCGGAAATCAAGCGAGCAAGCCGGCGCGCTTCATCCAGAGCATAGCCGGTAAGGTTTTCCTCTTCAAACGACGCTAGTAATGCCGCTCCCACACAGGCCAGCTGCCGCGCCGCCAGTTGTGCCTTGACCAGTTTCCCATCCTCCGGCCAAAAGCCGAGCGGCCCAAGTTCAGTATACTTAAAGCCAACTTTAGCGATTTCGTCGAAGACCTCCTGCCAGGACGGCAGATTAGCCCGACCCATATGATCCACTCCCCAAGAAACCGGCGCAGTGGCTAGCTTAATTTCCTTCGACATAAATCTCTCCATGATCGATCGACGAGCGGCATGCCATAGTCCCGGAAATTGGCTGGAGGCATCGGGCCCCAGATATTGTTCCACTCGGGAATGTCGCTCCAATCTTTCCATTGGTAGCTCTCTTCTCTCTCCACCCGCAAAATATCCGCGAAGTACTCAACCAAAGTGCCGTTCAAATCCGCGTGATAAGTAAAGAGGTTGTTACCAGGACCATGCCTACCCGGTCCCCATACCAGCTGGCGGCCGTGGCCTCGCAGGACGTCACCCAACTGTTTGAAGACCGCCCAATCGTCCACCTCCCAGGCATAATGGTGCAGCCCGGGCGCACCCTTCATCAGATTGATCGAGTGATGAATTTCACCGCAGCGGAGCCAAACGATCTCGCCGTTGAGCCCGCGATCCGACACTCGGAAATTCAGGTATTGAACTAAAAACTCTTCGATCGGTCGAAGATCCGCAACCTTTAATAGCGCGTGTCCGAGCCGCCGGGGTCGAACCCCTGGAGTGCTGTAAAACAAACGTTCCGATCGATTGCAATTCTCGGCCAGTTCAAAGACATAGCCGGAGGGACCAATAAATTGAAGAACCCTGGTGATTCCGGGATACGGATCCGACAATTCACTGAAGGGAATGCTTCCGTTTTTCAACCTGCTTTTAAGTAAGGGCAACGAGTCTTCGTTCGATGCTTCCAGTCCTATTCGTTGCACACCGGGGGCGGCTCCGGATCGTAGCAATAGTTCAAATTTCCGCTCTCCCGCTGTCAGGTAAGCGATATCGGCGCTACGTCCGACCAGATGCAAACCGTTGATTTGTTGAGCTTCCTCGACCGCGGCCGGGAGATCGGGTACCGTGAGGGCTAGATACCCAAGAGATCGGGTAATCGGATAATGGTCGGCTTGGTTCATGGGGCGGAAGTCTCGCTCTAGTGTATACACTTTTGCCGGATCGGGTCAATCGAATTTCTTGATCGCGAGTGCGGTTTTAGACGAGCTGGCCGGAATGCGTTCATCCTATAATCTCTCGATCCGCGCTTGAAGTGTATACAGTTATTGGCTAGATTAGGTCCGCAGTTCAACCGTGGTGAAAACGCTCCCCCACCAAAGAAGACCTGCATTCTGCCCGCCCACGAACGAGAATCAGAGCACTAGTACCGATTTCATATGATTACCATTTCTCAAACCTGGCCGTAACCTCGATGAAAGGCAGCAGGCGGAACGCAATATTCGTGCTACCGTCGAAGAAATTATCGAAAAGGTCCGTAACCATGGCGACGCTGCCGTCCGGGAGCTGTCGGTGGGATTCGATAAGTGGGACCGCGAAAGTTATCGGCTGAGTACATCGGAAATCGAGCAGCTGCTCGATTCCGTTCCCAAAACTGTGATCCGGGATATCGAGTTTGCCCAAAAGCAAATTCGCACGTTCGCCCAGGCGCAAAGGAGAGCGCTTACCGACATCGAGATTGAAACCATTCCTGGAGTTCGGTTGGGGCATAAGAATATCCCGGTCAATAGTGTCGGAGCATACGTTCCCGGTGGAAGATATCCGATGGTGGCCTCCGCCCATATGAGCGTGGTCACCGCTAAGGTAGCAGGTGTAAAACGGGTGATCGCTGCTACCCCTCCGCTTAAAGGAGCACCGCCAGCCGCCACTGTCGCAGCCATTGTCCTCGCCGGGGCAGATGAGGTTTTTGTCCTCGGAGGAGTTCAAGCCATCGCAGCGTTCGCGCTGGGAACAGGAACGATCAACCCCGTTGATATGCTGGTCGGACCCGGCAACGCTTATGTTGCAGAGGCCAAACGCCAGCTTTTTGGAACTGTCGGTATCGATCTTCTGGCTGGTCCGACCGAGACCTTGATCATTGCCGATGATACCGTCGACGTTGAAATGGTCGCAACCGATCTCCTCGGTCAAGCCGAGCATGGTCCGACGTCGCCCGCAGTCCTGCTCACGACCTCCAGATCACTGGCTGAAGCGCTTCCGGCGGAGATCGAGCGACAACTGAAAGAGTTGCCCACGGCGGACGTTGCCGGTGCCGCTTGGAAGAATTGCGGGAGCATCATCCTGGCCGACTCCGAAGAGGAGATGATCGCCCACGCCGACAAAATTGGCTCTGAGCATGTCCAAGTGCTTACCCGCGATCCGAAAATCTTCCTGGATCGGATGACCAACTATGGCGCTTTGTTTCTCGGTCCGGAAACCAATGTGGCGTTTGGCGATAAAGTGATTGGAACGAACCATACACTCCCTACCAATCGCGCCAGTCGATACACTGGCGGCCTCTGGGTCGGCAAATTCCTCAAGACGGTCACCTACCAGTCTTGCACCCCGGAAGCGAGCGTGATGATCGGCGAATACTGTTCAAGGCTATGCGAGATCGAAAATTTCGCCGGCCACCAGGCCCAAGCCGATTTGCGGGTGCGACGCTACGGCAAGCGTTCATAGAAGGAGCGATTGAATGTCAGCCATCCAGATCGCCGATCACCAAGGCAATAAGGCTTCTCATGGCCGTGTCTTAGTAAACGGAGTTCGCTTGCATTACGTAACCGCGGGCTCGGGAGCTCCCTTGCTGCTTCTCCATGGTGTGCCAAAGACATCGTTTTACTGGTACCGAATCATTCCCCTGCTCACACCGCATTTCACAATCGTTGCTCCGGATATCAGGGGATTTGGCGATTCCGCTAAGCCGCATGGCGGATACGACATGAAGACGATTGCCGAAGATCTTGCCCAGCTGATGAGCGCGTTAGGTCACGACACTTTTTCCGTGGCCGGGGAGGACTGGGGTGCCGCCTTCGCCTACGCCCTCGCGGCATCGAATCGCGATCGAGTGAAGAAACTGTCCTTCGGTGAGATGCTTTTGCCTGGATTTGGTATCGAAAAATGGTCGTTCCTGAATGAAGAGAACGTCAACTCGACGCACTGGTCCTGGCACGTGAACTTCTTTTATCTGCGCGACGTTCCCGAGATGCTCATTCAAGGCCGTGAGGAGATATTCTGGTCGACTTGGATAAAAAACGAAACGTTCGATCCAAGTTCCATTTCGCATGAGGCGGTAGCTGAGTGGGTTCGTTGCGCATCGGCACCCGGCGGCCTGCGCGGCATTTTCGAAGTCTACCGGGCGCATTTCGAAAATGCCAAACAGACCGTTCAATGGGCGGCAAACAAACTCGAAATACCGGTCCTTGCTATCAGTAGTCAGTACTTTATGAAGGAAGAACCCTTGCGCCAGATGCAACAAGTCGCACGACAGGTCAAGTATGTGGATCTTGAGCGTTGCGGGCATAGCATGGCACTCGAGCAACCGGAAAAGCTAGCTGCGACGATGCTAGAATTTTTTCGCGGCTAGGCTGAGAACGCCGGTTTTCCTTGGCTCGATGTCGGCCCGCTCAAAATGGCACAAAGTATCGAGCGGCTGCCACTCCTTATCCACAGTATCGCCGAGGCGAATGGCGGAGACGACGGAGTGCCGCGTTTTGGCCTAACGCTCCTCACTCCCGCTTCAGCTGGATTTAGGCGGGCGGGCGGGTGAGCGCCC
>Ga0209648_10002153_pt1 | contig 16237 bp, 12 predicted proteins | sample GraSoi2013_115cm_FD_185830 | JGI IMG/M metagenome (GOLD analysis project Ga0209648, IMG submission 185830) | Grasslands soil microbial communities from the Angelo Coastal Reserve, California, USA - Sample 9_17_2013_115cm (SPAdes) (version 2) | ecosystem: Environmental > Terrestrial > Soil >...
AGGTCGCCCGCCTTCATGCCTTGACCCCGCTGCTAATCAGTTTTCCGTCCGCCAACTCTACAATCCGATGCGAAAATTTTTCCGCCAATGGCCTCTCGTGCGTAACCATCACAATCGTTACGCCTGACTGGTTGATCTCCCGTAACAGATTCATGATCTCAACTCCGGTCGCGCTATCCAGGTTTCCGGTGGGCTCGTCTGCAAGCAGGATCGCCGGCCGGTTCACCAGCGCCCGCGCCAGCGCTGCCCGCTGCTGCTCTCCGCCGGAGAGTTCACTCGGCCTGTGGCTAAGCCGCTTTTCCAGACGTACGCGTTCCAGCGCCTCGCGCACTCGTCCAGCGCGCTCGCCGCGCTCCACCTCGGCAAGGCGCAGCGGCAGCTCTACGTTTTCCTCGAGCGTCATTCGCGGAAGCAGGTTGAAGGCCTGGAAAACCATGCCTACAGTGCGGCTGCGATAGCGCGCCAATTCTATTGGATTCAATTCAGAAAGGTTGCGGTCATGCGCAAAGATAGCGCCTGAAGTAGGGCGGTCCAGCCCGGCCATGAGGTTCAAAAGCGTGGATTTCCCCGAGCCCGAGCTTCCCAGCAGCGCCACGAACTCGGCCGCGCCCACCTGCAACGACACCTCGTCCACCGCGCGGATAAGCGCAGACCCCATCTGGTATTGCCGCGTCACCCGCTCGGTGCGCAGGGCGGCCCCGCCGTTCGTTGGCATCATTTACTTTCGATGTTACTACACAGATAGACGTTCCTGCGGAGGCTTCTTATGTTAAGAAACGCAAAGAAAAGTAACGGCAAGTGAAGAACTATACGACTGACAACTGCTGCTATCGCTCAATAATCAACTCGGGCTCGGTGGGAACATGCTTCTCTACTTTCGGCGGAGCAGCTTTCGGCGCAACAGTTTCTTTGGGGGCAAGGGTTTCAGGCTCTTGTTCGTGGTCACTAAGCTGTAAACGTAAATTCCCCGGATTCGTCGCATAAGCGAGGCCAGTGTCGAACTCCACGATTCCTTTGCGAATCATCTCTTCAATCATCTGGTCGAAGCATTGCATGCCGTCCAGGTTGCCATCCACCATGGCGTCAATCAGGCTCTTGCCTTCGCCCTCTCCTTTTTCCATGTACTCGCGTGTGCGCAGGGTAGATTTCAACATCTCGAACGCCGCCACACGGCCTGTGCCATCTTTGCGTGGGATAAGGCGCTGGGAAATGATCCAGCGAAAACTCTTCGATAAGCGGTTGCGAATGATGTGCTGCTCCGGCAAAGGGAAGACCCCGATGATGCGCTCCACAGTCTTGGAGGCGTCAGTCGTGTGCAGCGTGGAAAGCACAAGGTGCCCGGTCTCTGCTGCTTCCATGGCAATCTCGATGGTCTCCTTGTCGCGCATCTCGCCCACCAGGATTACCTTTGGCGCCTGGCGCAGTGCCGCCCGCAGCGCCAGCGTGAAGCTGGGCGTATCGCTGTGCAGCTCTCGCTGATGAATCGTAGAACGCTTGTGCCGGTGGATAAACTCAACCGGGTCTTCAATCGTGATGATGTGGTACCCGTGGGTTTCGTTGATCCGGTCCACGATGGCGGCCATAGTCGAAGATTTCCCCGACCCCGTGGGTCCGGTCACCAGCACGATGCCGTTCTTCAAGTTGGCAATTTCCCCAAGTTGCGCAGGCAGTTTCAGGTCTGCAAACGTCGGCACATTCCTCGGGATCACCCGCATCACAATGGCATAGCTGCCGCGCTGCTTGAATATGTTGACTCGGAATCGCGCCTCTCCCGGAAGGCTGTACGAGGTGTCGCAGGAGCCCTGGTCGCGCAACGCAGTGATGGCCTGCTTGTTGCCATTGATTAAATCGCCTGCGATGCGCTGAGTGTCTTCGGGGCCAAGTACAGGCAACTCCGCAATTTTTACTGGGATCAGTTGCCCGCGCAGCTCCACCTGCGGTGGCCGCCCTGGCGAGAAGATCAGGTCGCTGATCTGGCTGGAAACCTGCAGCATGGCCTTGAGCACTGCATTGGTAGTAATCGCCGGATCAGTCGGGCTTGTAGGTTCGCTTGGTTCAGGGGTTGAGCTGGTTACGGGTGAATCCATTCAGCCTCAGATTGTATCCCTGCTACTCTGAAAGCTGACAGATTACTGTAGTAACAAAACAGGCCATCATTCCATTTCGGGAAAAAACACCAAGTTTTTCCCGAAATGGAAAATAATAGCCTTATCGCAGTAGGGCTGAAGCACACCACAAAATCGGCGCCTGGCCATGCAAGTCGCCGGTGTTGCGTGCGCGGTCGAGGTAATACTGCAGATCATTCTTCTTGTTGGTGCCTTCACATACATTGGTGATGTCGCCATCTTTGTTGATGTAACTCACCAGCCCGAGCCAGCCTTTGCGTGCTGCGGGTGCGTAAATCTTCTTATCCAGCCAGCCATTCTTGACGCCGGTGATCATGGCGAAGGTGAACATACCCGTGGATGATGTCTCAGGCCAGGCCTCAGGGTGATCAATCAATTGACGCCACATACCGTCCTTACTCTGGTATTCGAGCAATGACTTCATCATCTTTTGGTAGCCCTGCAGGATTCGCGCACGCTTAGGATGGTTTTTTGGAAGCGACCGCAACAACTCAGCCATGCCCACAGCAACCCATCCGTTGCCCCGTCCCCAGAAAAAGGGAACGTCGGGCGCATGATAAAACAATCCGTTGGGCTGCTGCAGCTTGTCCAGGTAGGAGGACATCTCCAGCGCTGCGCGGTCGATATATTTAGGGTCTCCGGTTGCGCGATAAGCTTGCACCTGCACCGCGGTAATCATGAACATGTCATCAATCCAGTAGCGGGTCTGCTTGGTCAATCCATCCGGCGTTGGGTCAACCCATTGTTTGTCGGCGAGGCCCTTACCTAAGTCGAGATACTTCTGCTGCCTGGTTTCGATGTAAAGCTCCAGCGGAACCGTGCCGAAAACCGTCGAGTCAACATGGTCGGGGACCGGCACCAAGTTGGATTCCTCAGCAAATAGTGGATCGAAGCGCTTGATGAGCCGGGCGGTGAGGTCTTTGTCGCGGCTCAATTGTGCAAAGGTCAATGATCCGTACCACGTGCAAACCTCCGGATAAATGATATGGGCCGGTGGCGCACTCCTGCCGAAGTTTCCGTGCGGGCTGGCGACAAAGCGTTCGGCCACGCGTTTACCGACCTCTTGCGGCGAAGTTCCAGCGGGCCAATTCTTGAATTCCTTCTGCGCCAAGCTCTGCAAGCTAGCCGCCAAAATCATTGTCGCGACTGCGGCCCCTTGCATGAGTCTTCTGCACTGACGGTTCATCTCAGGTTCTCCCTTTGCGTATTCATTGATTTTCCGATTTAATTCCTGCTGCAGCGTGCTCCGTTGAGAGCGTGGCTTCGCCGCCGCAATTTCCGTATACCTCATAAAGGCAAGCAAGCAATATAGCAGGTGCAATGCGATGATTGGGGCGAAAATTGGACCAGCAGGTGCACGTTCCCACTAACTTCAAGATTGCCAAATGAAACGTTTAGAATGTCCAACTTGACACGTCCGTGCTTGCGCGAGCGATAGTTAATTTGGCGAATACCCTAAAAAAATCAACATAAGCGAAAAGGAGTATCGCATGACCAATCGTTTTAAATACTTGGGGTTGATCCTGCTGATAGGAGCTTTCTTAGTGTTCCCCGGCTCTGCCCTATGGGCGGCGACCGAAACCCTGGAATCTCCTGCATTGCAAGTTGAATTGAATACTAGTCCTTATTCATTTCGTGTCATTGAACGCTCAACTGGAGACGTGCTGCTCTCGCAGGATAATACGTTTTTCAAGTTCGCCAGCGAGATCTATCCTGTCACCGATGCCACCGACGTGGCCAAAACCTCCAGCAGCCTGCTGACTTGGGCACCGTCGGCGCGCTCGAGGTGTATTGCCGCAATCTGAAGGGTGTGACCAAAAATGGTGTGGTGCTGCATGAAGGCTCCGACTACACTTACGACGCGCACGCGCGCAAACTCAACGTTCCATTCAAGGGCGCGACCACATTGGTCATCCAGGGTGCGAGCGGCATCTTCGGCCAATGAACGAGACATCACAAAGAAGAATATGTGTTTTTGAGAAGGAGGGCCTGATACCGTGATGAAGCTGAAGCAATTAGGCAACAGTGACATGCAGATTACGCCCCTTGGCATTGGCGCTTGGGCGATCGGTGGCGGCGGATGGCAATTCGCCTGGGGCCCACAAGATGACAACAACTCCATTGCTGCCATCCACGCCGCCCTTGATGCCGGAATGAATTGGATAGACACCGCCGCCGTCTATGGCCTGGGGCACTCCGAAGAAGTCGTGGCCCAGGCCTTGAAGGGCCGTTCCAGGCGTCCTTATGTTTTTACGAAATGCGCGCTTGTCTGGAACGAAAAAGGTGAAATTGGTCATAGCCTGAAAGCCAGCTCGGTGCGGCGCGAAGTTGAAGCCAGCCTTAAGCGTTTACAGATTGATGTGATTGATTTGTATCAGATTCATTGGCCCGATCCCCCGCAGGAAATTGAAGAAGGCTGGGAAACCATGGCCAAACTGAAACAAGAGGGCAAAGTGCGCTGGATCGGCGTCTCCAACTTCGACGTCGAGCAGATGGAACGCGCGCGCAAGATCGCTCCTATCACCTCCTTGCAGCCTCCTTACTCCATCATTCGGCCTGATGTTGAGCGTGACATCCTGCCCTATTGCGCCCGGAACCAGATTGGCGTGATTGTCTATTCGCCCATGCAGTCCGGACTTTTGAGCGGCGCCATGACCCGTAAGCGCATTGCCAATATGCCTGAAGATGACTTTCGCAAACGCAATTCGCACTTCCAGGAGCCGGAGCTGACCCGCAATCTGGAGTTGGCCAAGTTGTTGCGCGATATCGGTGTCCGCAACCGGCGCAAGCCCGGGGAGGTTGCCATTGCCTGGACTCTGCGCCGGCCGGAGGTGACGGGAGCAATCGTAGGGATGCGTTCCCCACAGCAGGTCAAAGGCGTGATCCGCGCGGCCGAGTTTCGCCTGGGCTCTGAAGAGATTGCCAGGATCGAATCGTTCCTGCAATCCTGGCAAAGCAAACTTGAACCCCAGCGAAGCGCGGTTTAGAACTGGTTCCATAAATAGATTTCGGACTTCAATCAGTTAAGATGTGCTCCAGGTCTAAATCACAATGCATAGAATCCCTTACCAGGAACTTTTCGATACTCTTCTGCGTGTCCTGCAGAAGCTGGGATTTGAATCTGAGCGTGCCCGGCTCTGCGCCCGGCTTTTCGCCGACGCAAGCCGCGACGGCGTTTACTCCCACGGCCTGAATCGTTTTCCCCGCTTCGTCTTGCAAATTCAAAATGGGACCATCAACATTCATGCTGAGCCTGAGCTCGTCGCAGCCTGCGGCTCGCTCGAACGCTGGGATGGAAAACTTGGCCCCGGTCCTCTCAATGCTTACCAGTGTATGGAAAGAGCGATCGCGCTTTCCAAGAAGCACGGTACAGGCTGCGTAGCTCTGGCCAATACCACGCACTGGATGCGTGGCGGAAACTTCGGCTGGCAGGCAGCCGACGCCGGCGTCATTGGAATCTGCTGGACCAACACCCTGCCCAATCTTCCGCCCTGGGGTGCGAGCGATCCGCGTGTGGGCAATAACCCTCTGATCATCGCTGTGCCTCGGCCCGCCGGGCACGTAGTGCTCGATATGGCCGTGTCACAGTTCTCGTACGGAGCGCTGGCTTCTTACCGCATGCGCGGTGAACTGCTCCCGGTGGACGGTGGCTTCGATACGAAAGGGCAGCTAACCCGAGATCCGGCTGAAATTGAAGCATCAAAGCGGCCTTTACCTATTGGCTACTGGAAAGGCTCGGGTCTGGCATTGATGCTTGACCTGGTGGGGGCGCTGCTGTCAGGTGGCAAGGCCACGCATCAGATCACATCCGATCCCGACCGCGAAAGCTATCTCTCGCAGGTCTTCATCGCATTGGACCCGTCGTCTGTCGGTACCCCTGAAGTTGCCGCCAGGATTGCCGACGAAATCATTGCGTACTTCAAACTGCCGCCGCACTCGGGTGGCGAGCAGGTGCGATATCCGGGTGAACAAGTACTGAAAATCCGAAGCGAGAACCTGGCCAAAGGCATCCCGGTCGAGCCGACAATCTGGAGCAAGGTGCAGGCGATGTAAGCAGTTGTCAGATGCTAGTTACCAGTTTCCAGTTTCTAACTAAAAACTGAACTCTGACAAAGAATATCGCAAACACTATTAAGAACCTTTTTTCCTGCCTTGAATCCAAGCTGCTATATGAACCAATTCAGTGGTCGGCTGGCATTGGTTATTTGTCTGCTTACGGCGCTCGTGCTGCAGGCCGAGTCTCCCGCTTCGTTGTACAAAAAAGGGAAAGACGCGGAGGCCGCCCAGATGTACGAGGCCGCGTATGAGCTTTATAAGCAGGCTTACGATAAAGATCCCAAGGACCTTCGCTTCCGCGTAGCCTTCGAACGCACCCGGTTTTATGCCGCAGCCGCGAAAGTGCATCGCGGCCAGCTTTTCCGCGATGGCGGAAGGTTAGAAGATGCGCTGGCACAATTTGAGGCGGCTGCGGCTATTGATCCCTCGATGGATATCGCCCAGCAGGAAATCCGTCTGACCCGCCGCATGATGGAGGAGCTCAAGCAGCAACCGCTCCCGCAAGACGAGGTTCAATCGCAGGGACCGCTTTCCAGCCGGCTGCAGGGCGCCCTGGGGCCGGTGGAATTGCAACCGATCTCAGACCAACCCATCACACTCAAGATGACAGAAGACAGCCGCATACTCTATGAGGTCATCGGAAAATATGCAGGCATCAACGTACTGTTCGATCCGGACTTCACGGCGCACCGCATCCACGTTGAACTGAACGGCGTCTCACTGCGGGATGCGCTCCAGATCGTGGCTTTCGAGTCCAAGACGTTCTGGCGTCCGGTGACCAGCAACACAATTTTTGTTGCGCAAGATAATCCCGCCAAACGCAGGGAACTGGAGCAGAGCGTCATCAAGACCTTTTATCTGTCCAATGTCTCGCAGCCTGCAGAGTTGAATGACATTGCGGCAGCACTGCGCTCGCTCTTGCAGATTGAGCGCGTGCAGCTCATGGCCTCCAAGAACGCCATTGCCGTACGCGGAACTCCTGACCAGATCGCCTTGGCGGAAAAATTGATTGATGATTTCGATAAAGCCGAGCCCGAGGTGGTGGTGGATGTTGCCATCATGCAGGTGAACCGCGACCATACTCGTAATCTTGGGATTGCGCCTGCGCCTCCTGGTACCGCAACCGTGGCGCTTCAGGGTTTGCAGAGCGCAACTCCCGGCGGTGCAGCGGCGGGAATGACTCTCAATACCTTAAAGCATATAGGTTCGCAGAGTTATGCGGTTACTCTTCCAGCCGCAGTAGTCTCTTTCCTGTTCAGCGATAGTGACAGCAGGATCATACAAAGCCCCCAGGTTCGGTCAGTGAACGGGGCAAAGGCCACGCTCAAGATCGGCGACCGTGTTCCCGTAGTCGCCGGATCATTTGCCAATCCATTGTCGGGGTCTGGCGGCGGTCTGCTTAACCCGGTGGTGCAGACACAATTTCAATATCAGGAGGTAGGGGTAAAAATTGAAATCACCCCTACAGTCCATGCCAACCACGAAATCAACCTCAAAGTTGCGATGGAAATCTCTTCGATCACGGGCAAAACCACGATCGGCGGGGTTGAGCAACCCAATATCGGGCAGCGCACCATCGAAAATGAAATTCGCCTTCAAGAGGGCGAAATCAATATCATGGGCGGCATCTTTGAAGATCGAGAGATCAAGAGTTGGAGTGGACTCCCCGGATTAGGAAGAATCCCGTTGTTCCGGCACCTGTTTGCCTCAGAGAGTACCGAGCATGGCGTGAATGAGATCGTGTTTGTGCTGATTCCCCACATCGTGCGCAGGCAGGAAATTACGCCCTTGAACACTGAATCCCTCTCTGTTGGTACCAAAGATACGATAGAGCTGCGCCAGAGTCCTACTCAGGGGCCAACGCCGGCCCAACAACCAACACCGTCGCAACCGGCCCAGGAACATAAGTAACTTCGCCGCAGAAAAAACGCGAGTGCGCAGCATCCTGAGTGAAATCGAAGAGGTTGGCTTGCAGCCAGAACCTGCAGGCTTCTTCAGCGCCGGACCTTCGTTCTTGTTGACCAATCCCAACACATTTTGGGCCTGCCACGCAGGAAAGGCAAGGCCAAAGATACCCAAACAGTAAACTAAAGTACTCAAAGAACTATCCCTTAGAGCAACCGAAGCTGAGGATTGACGACTCTGGCCTGCTTTTGAGAACTATTTTTTGATTTTTCTCCGCGTCTCCACACCTCCGTGGTAAAAACTAAGTGAGTTTCTTTCGCCCAACAAACTGGCCTTTCCAATACGTATCTCCTGGCGCGAGGAACTGAGAACTGAGAACCGACAACTGGGAACTGTTCTTCCATGCCTACCTTCGCCGCGGTTGATATTGGCTCCAATTCCGTGCGCATCAAGATTGCGCGCCTCGTGCGTCACCGGCTGGTGACGATCCACGAAGACCGCGAGGTCACCCGTCTAGGCAAATCGGTTTTCAAGAGCGGCATCCTCACGCCCGCGGCCCTGGCGCGCACGGTTGAAGTTTTGCAGCGCTTCCACAAGGCGGCCCAAAAAACCGGGGCGCAGGTAGTACGCGTAGTGGCCACCAGTGCCTTGCGCGATGCCCGCAACGGGCGGGCGTTTATGGATTGGGTCCGCTCTGCCACCGGATGGAAGGTCGAAATCATCAGTGGGCTGGAAGAAGGGCGGCTCATCCATCTGGGTTTGCTCTCCAATATGCGGCTGGGTGCTTCGCCCGTTCTGATGGTGGATTTGGGCGGCGGAAGCTGCGAACTCACCATCTCTGCCGCCGGACACATCCTTTACACCATCAGCCTGCCCTTGGGCGCGGTGCGTCTGACGGAAGAATTTCTCAAGCACGATCCTCCCGCTCCCAAAGAGCTGCGCCGCCTGCGCAGCTTTATTGAGAAAGAGATGGGCCGCACGGTTCGGCGCGTCCTCGCTTACAAGCCCCGTGTCATGATCGCCACCTCGGGCACGGCGGCTGCTTTGGCGGCCGTGTGCAGCGGCGTGCACAAGAGAAGCGTGCGCGAATCGGCGCAGGATGTCCCCCGCGCCAAGGCCGTCAAAATCGCCGCCAAGCTGGCCAAGATGAAAATGGCGCAGCGCACCGCGTTGGTGGGCATCGGTCCGCGCCGCGCGGAAATCGTGGTGGCCGGCGCGGTGGTCTTTGCCGAGCTGCTGGAAAAATGTCATCTGCGCGGCTTCCGCTATTCGCCGCTGGGATTGCGCGACGGCCTGCTCGCCCAGATGGCGGCAGACTACGACGTGCGCACGCGCTCACGCAAGCAAATCGAATCTGACCGCTGGGACGCTCTGCTGGCCACCGGTAAAAACTATCGCGTGGATATGGCTTACTCGCACCATGTGCGCAAGCTGGCGCTCGATCTTTTCCGCCACCTGCGCCCCGTGCACAATCTGCCTCAGGAGTATACCGAGTGGCTCTCGGCTGCGGCCATGCTGCATGAGGTCGGAATTTACGTTAACCGTTACGGCTGGCACCGCCACGCGCACTACATCATTGCCAACAGCGAAATCTTCGGCTACACCGCATACGAGCGCGCGCTCATCGCGGCCATTGCCCGCTATTTGGGAAATTCCCGCCCTGCGGCCGCCCACAAAGCCATGAAGTTGCTTCGCCCCGCGGACCGCATTCTGGCGCACAAGGCGATTTTTCTCCTGCGTCTGGCGCGTGCTTTGAATCAAAGCCGCAGGGCCGTCGTGAGCGGCATTTCGGCCCGGATCAAAGGCGGCAAGGTGCGTCTCGTGCTTCGCACCAAAGGCACTTTGGGCGCTGAGCTGGAGTTGTGGGCCCTGGATAAAGAACGCAACTACTTCCGCGAACTTTTTGGACGCGAACTCGAAGCCGTGCTTTCGTAAAAACTGTGCAGGAGCGCAATCGCTTGTCCTCGACCAACTGCTGGTTTTTTCACCACAGAGACACAGAGAAGGGCAAGAGACTTTCGCCGCGGATGAACGTGGATCAACGCAGATTTTCGGAAGATTGTGGTCCCCCATTGCTTCGAGTAGTTAAAGTGTTGATAAGTCACTACAATTCAATGACATACAGAGAGGGCGGTGTAGTGGTTCAAGCAGTCTCAAAACCCGGTATTGGGCCCCGACTCGCGCTACGCTGGCACGATCCGGCGCTTGCTTCGCGCTCAAACTGCGACGAAAAAAGTCAGATTTTCAAAGATAGAGGTCTAACCTCAGCATTCTTGAATGCCAGGACAATGATAAGCCGCCACTCCTAAGGTTCAGAGTTTTGATATCATTTTGATATCAACCTGGTATCAAATCATTGATTCCTGGGAACCCCTAGGCCATCATTGGCATGGAAGTGTGTTCAACAGCATTCAAGAATGCAGGGTTTCGTAAACCCCTCGAGCTCTTTGAAAATTCATTTTGCGATGTGGGATTCTGAGGGCTGAGTACTGAGGACTGAAGTACTGAGACCTGAGTATGAGGACTGAGTATGGGTACTGGCAGCAAGTACCCCACCCCGGCATCGACTTTCCCCGCCAAATATGCGGCGATCAGCGTAGTTTTTAGGTCTCCAACCACAAGCAGCAAGTACCCCCCTCCCCCCATCACTTGGAGGCAATGAATAGCAGCTCATTATTGCGGAGATACTTCGGGGAGTTGAGAAGCCAGTAGATCACGGCAGAGCGGGTATGTCTACATATAAGGAATGCCGCGAAGTGAGAAAGAAAGTTTCTACGCTTGAGTGACCTTTATTCTAGAAAATGTCTCTCAAGGAACATTTTGCGTTTACCTGAGAATCTGCCGAGCTGTGATCTGTGTCACTTGCACAAAAGCGCAAATCGAATACACTATATAGAGTGAAACAGATCGGCAAAGTCGTTGTTTTGTTTTCGCTGCTTTCCGTATTTGCAGCGCCGTTAATGGCTTGCCTGTTGCCCAATGGCATAGCAACAACGGAAGAACGCGAGTGTTGCCGACAAATGGCTGAACGATGCGGAGCGATGGGAATGCCCTCCTCTCATTCGTGCTGCCGCACCACGGTTCGGGAGAGCAATCCTTATTTGGCCAGCTCTCGCGCCTCGGTTTCCACCCAGCATCTGGTGATCTCTGCAGATCTGCCGATTGCACATACATCCTGGTTGACGCATGTTTCCCGCATCCAGTGGCTCTCCAATACGCATGCCCCCCCTGAATCTCCGCCAGAAACTATTTCCATCCTGAGAATCTGATCCTGCTTTCGCTTTCCTTTACAGGTACGCCTTAGTGTGCCTGTGTGTCTCCGTGTTTTCCCATGGGAGGAAAGATGAAAGTGCTTTTGAATCACAAAAATAAAGCAAGCATTTATTTTGCTGTTTGCCTGATGGCTGCCGCCGGCCTGCTGGCTCAGCAGCCTTCTTCTGGAGCTGCCAGTGCAGAAGTTCCCGGCGCAGCTTTAGCAGCAGGGGCGACCCCACTGCCCGATTTAATGGCAGAGGCGGAAAAGAATAACCCTGAGATTCTTGCTGCCGGCCACGGCTGGAAGGCCGCGGCAAACGCTGTTGGATCAGCTCGCGCCTTGCCCGATACGCAAGTGTCGGTGCAGTCGTTCAGCGTAGGCAGTCCGCGTCCATTCGCTGGATTCAGTCACAGTGATTTTGCTTACATCGGCTTGGGGGCATCGCAGGATATTCCCTATCCGGGCAAGCGCACGTTGCGCGGCCAGGTTGCCGAACGCGAAGCGGATTCCCAGCGAGAACAAGCCGAGTCAGTGCGGCGGCAGATCATTGACAAGCTGAAGGCGTCTTATTTCCAGCTCGCTTATCTTGAGCAGATGCTCGGCATCCTGGAGTGGAACGGCCAGGTGCTCAGTGACATTGAGAAAATCGCCGAGTCCCGTTACCGCGTCGGCCAGGGCAATCAACAAGAGGTGCTGAAGGCCCAGCTTGAGCGCACGAAAATCCTGCAGGAAATCACCATGCATCATCGCGATGAAGGCCAGCTCCAGGCGCAACTCAAGCAGCTTCTTGGCCGGGCGCAGGAGTCGCCCGATATTGTTGCGGCACCTCTCACCCTTCGTCCCTTGGCTTATACCGCGTCCGATCTTCTCTGGGCCGTCAAGGAACACAACCCCGACGTGCGGGCCCGGGCTGCAATGCTCGACAAGGCAGACGCGCAAATCAATCTGGCGAAAAAAGAATTTCGCCCCGACTTCAACGTGCAGTACACATTTGAGCGCACCGGAAGCAGCTTCCCCGCGTACTACATGGCAACCTTCGGCATCAACTTGCCCAATCGCGGCCGGCGCAAGGCTGAACTTGCCCAGGCCAGCGAGCTGCGGGAGCAGGCGAATGCAGAACTCGCCGCCGAAACCCAGCGGCAAATGGCCGAAGTGCAAAGCCAATATGTGCTCGCCCAAACCTCGGCTGACCAGCTCAAGATTTACAAGGAAGGTCTGATACCACAATCGGATGCAACCTTCCATTCGGCTTTGGCTGCGTACCAATCCAACCGGCAGGACTTTGAAACCCTGCTCTCTGCCTTTCGTGATCTGTTGAATCTCAATCTCGATTATCAGCGCGAATTGGCCACGCACGAAGCTGCTCTCGCCCGCCTCGAAACCCTTACAGGAGTGACACTGCCATGAACGGAAATATGGAACCCCGCACCCATCGGAATATGTTTTGGCGCAATGCATTTCTTGCTGCGCTCATCATCAACGCGATACTCATTGTGGGCCTGGCTGGGCTGTGGTGGCACTCGAGTTCCGCTCACCAGGCCAACGCTGCGGAGCCGCAGGCTGCATCAACACCCCCGGTAAACGGTTCAGAAGCAGGCAACATAGCGGCGGAAGGCGCAACTCCCGCCTCAGAGCAAGCGCCACTCGCGTTGGTACAGCTCACGCCGCAGCGTATGCAAAGCATCGGCATAAAGTTCGGGACCGTTGAATACCAGAACGTGAGCGACGAGATTCGAGCAACCGGAAATGTGGAGATGGATGAGAGAAGGCTCTCCTATGTTCAGACGCGTTTCCCAGGATGGGTCCGCAAAGTCTATGCCGATGCGACTTACCAATATGTTCGCAAAGGGCAGCCGCTCTTCACGATTTACAGTCCAGACCTGGTCACAACCGAACAGGAGTATTTACTGGCCCGGCAAAATCAGCAGAAACTCGAAAACAGTCAGATCGGAGAAGTTTCCAGCGGGGCTGCATCTCTCGTGAGTGCTGCACGAGAGCGGCTGGCGCAATGGGAGGTGCCGGAAAGCGAGATTTCGAAACTTGAAACCACCGGCAAGGCCATTACTGACCTTACATTTAATTCTCCTGCCTCCGGATACATTACCGAAAAAAATGTGTTGCCCAACATGTATGTGCAGCCTGAAACGAAGTTGTACACCGTGGCCGACCTCTCCACGGTTTGGGTGTATGCCCAGGTCTTTCAGAATGATGTAGGCAAAATCCGGCCGGGCGAGCAGGCCCAAATCACTGTGGATGCATATCCGGGAAAGACGTTCAGCGGACATCTTGACCAGGTCCTGCCGCAGGTGGATATGGCAACTCGCACCGTGCGCGTCCGCTTTTCACTGGCCAATCCAGAGCTCAATCTGAAACCGGGCATGTATGTGAATGTCGCGCTCAAAACTTCTATAGGAAAGCAGCTTGTTGTTCCTGCATCTGCCGTCTTCCAATCCGGCACAAAACAGATTGTCTTTGTGGATCAGGGCGAAGGGAGGCTGGAGCCGCGTGAGGTGCAAACCGGCGCTCGTGTGGGCGAGCAATTCGTTGTCGTCGCAGGATTAAAAGCCAAAGAGACGATTGTCATCTCGCCCAACTTCCTGATTGATTCTGAAAGCCAGTTGCAGGCCGCCACCGGAGCATTCGTACCTCCGCCGCCAGGGGCCGGTGGCGCTGCCGCGATGAACTCGGGCGGGGCAGTGCAGAATTCTCCTCAGGCAAACATTCAACTGACTACGGACCCATCGCCTCCCCATAAAGGCAGCAATATCTTCCGAGTGAAACTGACAAATAAGGATGGCTCACCCGTCACGGGAGCCCAGGTTACAGTTATTTTCTACATGCCGGCAATGCCCGCAATGGGAATGGCGGCAATGAAGACATCGGTCAATTGCTCTGAAAGTGGCGGAGGCATTTATGAAGGCAAAGGCGATCTTGGTTCCGGAGGCACCTGGCAGGTCACGCTGATAGCGCATAAGAACGGCGAAACCATTGCAACCAGCCAGCTCACCCTGAATGCCGAAGGAGGAATGTAACCATGATCTCTCGCGTCATTGAATGGTGTGCAAAAAACAGATTTTTAGTATTCACCTGTGTTCTCTTGCTGGTCATGGCCGGCATCTGGTCGTTGCGGCAGGTGCCTCTGGATGCCCTGCCTGATATTTCTGACACTCAGGTCATCCTGCACACGCGATGGGAAGGCGAGCCTCCCAACATCATCGAGGACCAGGTTACTTACCCAATCGTCACGGCATTGCTGGCAGCGCCACGCGTGAAGGCGGTGCGTGCCCAGACCATGTTTGGTGACTCTTACGTTTTCGTGGTCTTTGAAGATGGCACGGACCTCTACTGGGCGCGCTCTCGCGTCCTGGAATATTTGCAGCAGATTCGCGGACGTTTGCCGGCAAACGTGAATCCCCTGATCGGCCCGGACGCCACCGGCGCAGGCTGGGTCTTCGAATACGCGCTTGTAGACCGCAGCCATCAACGCAGTCTGGCCGACCTTCGCAGCCTGCAGGAGTGGCAGCTTCGTTATCAGCTTGAAACCGTTCCGGGCGTAGCAGAAATCGCGACCATTGGCGGATTCGTGAAGCAGTACCAGGTCAGGCTTGACCCCAACAAATTGCTCGCCTACGGTGTCTCTCTATCACAGGTGATTGACCAGGTGAAGAGCAGCACCAACGAAGTTGGCGGGCGGGTCCTGGAGCTCAGCGGAACGCAGTACATGGTTCGTGGTTTGGGTTATTTCCATTCGCTTGCCGATTTGGAAAATGTCCCTATCACCAGCAAGAATGGCACGCCCGTGCTGGTCAAGGATTTGGGATCAGTCTCCTTCGGACCGGATATACGCGATGGAGTCGCCGAATGGAACGGTGATGGAGAAACCGTAGGCGGCATCGTGGTGATGCGCGATGGCATGAATGCCTTGAATGTGATCAACGGCATCAAACAAAAGCTGCAGCAAATCAAAGGCTCTCTGCCCCCGGGTGTCGAAGTCGTCCCCGCCTATGACCGCTCAGGATTGATTGAGGATTCCATCCGCACTTTGCAGCGAGACCTGCTGGAAGAAGCCGTGATCGTGAGCCTGGTGTGTATTGCATTTCTCTTTCATTTCCGCTCCGCGCTCATTCCCATTATCACGCTCCCGCTTGCGGTTTCCATGGCGTTCATTCCCATGTATTTCCTTCACGTCACCTCCAACATCATGTCACTGGGAGGCCTGGCGCTGGCCATCGGTGTGCTCATTGATGCAGCCATTGTGATGGTGGAGAACGGCCATCGGCATCTCTCCGAACATCCCGCGAACGAAACGGGCATGCCCGAAGCCGAGCGCCGCCGTGTTCTGATTCACGCCGCCAAACAAGTTGGTCCGCCGCTATTTTTCTCGCTCTTGATCATCGTGGTGTCGTTCCTCCCGGTTTTCCTGCTGGAGGCACAGGAAGGCCGCATGTTTCGTCCACTGGCCTGGACGAAAACTCTGGCCGTCGGGTTCTCTTCCTTGCTGGCGGTTACCCTGGTGCCCATCCTCATGGTGATGTGGATTCGGGGCAAACTGAAACCCGAATCACAAAACCCATTGGCCCGCATCTCCCAGGCAATCTATCTGCCCGTGCTGCAACTTTGCCTGAAGTACCGCAAAACCACTTTGCTGTTGAATTTGTTGTTTTTAGTGTTGACGTTCCCGCTCGCGCTGAAACTCGGCAGCCAGTTCATGCCGCCGCTCTACGAAGGATCGTCATTGTACATGCCTACCTCTCTCCCCGGCATCGGTATGACTCAGGCCACTGCGTTGTTGCAGGAGCAAGATCGCATCATTCGCGCATTCCCCGAGGTTCAGTCTGTTTTCGGCGTAGTGGGCCGCTCCGACAGCTCCACCGATAATGCTCCTCTCGACATG
>Ga0209648_10002155_pt1 | contig 16228 bp, 16 predicted proteins | sample GraSoi2013_115cm_FD_185830 | JGI IMG/M metagenome (GOLD analysis project Ga0209648, IMG submission 185830) | Grasslands soil microbial communities from the Angelo Coastal Reserve, California, USA - Sample 9_17_2013_115cm (SPAdes) (version 2) | ecosystem: Environmental > Terrestrial > Soil >...
GCGAGCGTTTCGCGCGTCTTGCCCTCGACCAAAATGTTGACCCGCTGAATCCCTGGAACGTTCACGGCCAGCGTCTCCACCAGCGAATTTACGGTGAGTTGCTCGCTGAGAATGCCGGAGCGGTGCTGGTCGGCGAACGCGGCATTCAGATCGATGACGGCCGCGCCCGGATTGACCAGGTAGATGCTGCGGATGTCCGACGCCGGAGCCAGCGGATGTGCTGTGCCCGGTTGCTGGTAGATGCGCAGCAGCGCGCGCAACAACTCTTCGGCTCGCTGCTGGCGTCCTCCGGGAAGAGGAATCTGCGCCGAGCGCGCGCGGAGCATGCCGGCGGCGTCATCTGCAACGTACAGCGTCACCGTTTCGGTTGGACCGGAGGCTGGGGGAGCGACCGGCAAGGCGCTGGTTGCCGCAGCAGACTCGAGTTCCACCGCTCGTCGCCGCATGTGGCGAAGGTAGATTCCCATCGACACCACCACCATCAGCAGCGCAGCCACACCGATCAGAAGATGCCGCGGAATCATGGTTGAACCTTCATTGCGGAACTCCCAGGCGGTCGCGGACAGAAACCACAGCATCGGCAATCGCCGACGCGGCCCGTTGCTGATAATTGGCCGAGGTCAAGTCGGCGATACCATCCGCTCCGGGCGCAAGTTCCACGGCGACTGCAGGCATGAACACATTGTTCAACGGCCGCAACGAAGCGGAGGATTCTCGAACCGGGAGTTGTTTCTTCTGCATTTCGGCAACGATTGCCGCCGATACCATCCGGCTGACGGGCAAAGCCGACGCCTGTGCCGCATTCCAGGCATGAAAGACACCGTTATTGATTCCTTCCACCGGCAGCAGCGCGGTGTACACACGCGCTCCGTTGCCCTGCGAAGCCGCGTGGAGGCTGATGTAGATTCCGGCGCGAGCGGCGTTTGCCGCCGCTGCGCGCTGATCCAGGGTCGAACTGTTATCCCCGTCGCGCAGCAACGCGACTGCGAATCCCCGAATCTCCAGTTCGTGCCGCAACAGCCGTGCAAATCCCAGGGTGACATTTTTCTCGGGCAGCGTATCGGTCAAGGCCGCACCGCGTTCGTTGCCGCCGTGCGCGGGATCGACCACGGCCAGAACGCGATGAACATTGCTATTGCTGTTGCCAGCGCCGGTATTGGCATTGCCCGAACCGACGTTGGCAGCCGGCGCTCCGGGCGATGGGGCCTGCGGCGGATTCTGCGGTGCGGATCCAGGTCCTGCAGCATTCGGCATCGCTGCTGTTCCATTCGCAACCGTTGCCGGTTGGGCGGTTGAAACCGTGGCTGTCGAAACCACGATCGTTGAAACGATGATCGTCCTTCGGTCGTTGCTGAAGCTCGCCAGCAGTGGCTGGTTTGCAGAGAGGTCTAATTCGGCGTCGCCGTTGTTCTCCGAGTAAGTGGCCTGCGTGATGACCTTGTTGTCAAAAGAAATCGACTGGCTTCCCGGGGAGACGACAGGGTCCCGCTTAAAGACCATCCGGAGCTTGCCCGGTTCGGTGGAGATCGTCGGGTTCACCGGACCGCTAAAATTCAGCGTCAGCCGTGGCGGGTTGCTCGCGTCCAGTTGGAAACGGATTTGTATTCCGACATCGCCGACGAATAACCGGCGCGAGCTTTCGCGAAAATTGACTGGCGCACCCAGAAAGCGCGGCAGAAGTGCGCTCAGCGAGCTTAGCGGAACCAACCCGCGCGAGTTTTCAATCAGGAAGGGAGCGACGAAATCAAAATCGCGACCACGAATTCTAGCCCGCGTCTTTCCCGCAACAAACTCTGCGTCCACCGCGTTATACCGAAGTCTAAAGCGCCGCCCTTGCGAAACGGTGCTGACGCGGCCAAGCGGTTCCAGAAGTTCGAGCAGGCCGACATACTCACGGCCCGCACGCTCTAGAACTGGGAGCTTGTAGGTCGCAACCGGAGAGTAGACGGAGATGTGCTTTTCTTCCGCCGAGGGCGCCGCGGACAGAAAAGTCACGCTGGCCAACAGGATGGCCAAAGCCTTTTGCGTCAAAGTCTGGTTCGTCGTGGTGGAGGGCACCTCTGCTAAATCCTAAACATGCTGGTGGAGAGCCGGGCGTCCCGGCCCGGCTGGACGGCGAGACGCCCGTCCCTCCACAACCCTTTGCTACTCCAGCGCATAAATCGTGAGCCCACTCAGCAACTTGGGGTAGAAATCGGTGGACTTCTGGGGCAGCACTTCGCCGGCAAAGGCGATATCGCGAACCTGCTCCATGCGCACCGGATTCATCAGGAACGCCACTTGGACCTTTCCACTTCGCACCTGCAGCAGCGCGTCAGCGGCCTCGCGGCAATAGGAAACATTCTCCTGATTGCGAATGGCTTCCTCCGAGATCTTCAGAACGCCTTCCAGCAGGCACTTGTGCAATTGCACGACGTCCAGCGCTTGCTGGCGCAGAGAAAGGCTTCCGAACACGCTGGAGCCATTGGCCTTGGGCGTGTGTAGAAGAAACGCAGCTTCGCCGGTGACCGCGAGCAGCGCCGTTCCGTCGTGCCCCGCCTCCTGCAGAATGGCTTTGGCGCGCGCCGCATCGATTCCGGCATCGACCTCTTCCACATCGAAGAATCTCCCGGTCTCCGCCTGAAATCGTGCAACCGAAAAAGCTGGCAGGCCGAACGCGAGCCGGTGCGTTGGCAGGATTACCAGGCCCGGGCGATCCATATCGACGAAGGTCATCATCACCGAGTCGTAAGGAACAGGAAGGCCCGACCCCGTCTCGGCCTCGGCTCGCCGTTCGTTGCGATAGGTCAAGGCAGTCTCATAGCGGTGATGGCCGTCGGCGATGATCAGCTTCTTATCCCGCATCTCTATCTGCACCGAGGCAATGACCGAGGCATCGGAGATCCTCCAGACGCGGTGCACTACGTCGTACTCGTCGGTGATCTCGATCAGCGGGGAAGCGCTCCGCGGGGCTGCCGCCGAATCGAGCAGGGAGTCCACCTTGCCTGCCCCGCTGTAAAGCATGAAGATTTGACCGAAGTGGGCTCGATTCGCGCGCAGCAGGTCCAGCCGGTCGGCCTTGGGCTTGGCCAGTGTCTGCTCGTGCCGGAACACGGCGCCGGCGGAATATTCCTCGATCCGGCCGAGTGCGATGAAGCCCCTGCGCTCGGCTGTCGCCTGGCTTCCCGGATGCCAGAACGTCTGGGAATAGCGATAGATTGAGGGCTCAGGATCCCGTTGCAAAACGCCCGTCTGGCACCAGTTCTGGAAGTACGCCGCCGCTCGGGTATAGACGTTCTCGGCGTCCCCGTCGCCCGGCAGGCGTTTTCCGAGGATAATCCGCACCAGGTTATAAGGATTTGCCTGGTAGTAGCGTTCCTGCATTGCCGGGGTGATTTTGTCGTAGGGCTGGGTCACGACCTGCTGAACCGGTACGCGGTCCGGGGCGTAGCGCCAAGCTCGAAAGGGAGAAATTATTGCCATAATGGGAAGTCAGAATTGTAGCAGGGACGATCCGACCCCGGCCGCAAACACAAAAAAAGCCAAAAAAGAGAAAAAAGATGCGCAGAGCCTGTAGCAACCTTCTGAGTCTGTGTCGAATCTCACGGTCGCGTCCAAAAGGTGACAAAACTCTTTCGAGATTGTGCTACTATCCGGCTCAGTAGAGTGCTTGTGGCCCGGCTTTTGGGACGGGGTCGCCTCCCTTCAAGGCGCGCATTCGCACTGATGTGGGTAGGGCCTATGTTGTGCGGCAGACAGTTCTCGGCTCGAGTCTCCTTCGCTGTTTTTCTGATGGTTGCTGTTGGCAGCGCCCTCCCGCTTCTCGCCCAGAATTTGACCGAAGACGTACACATCCAGCCCCGCGTCCAGCCACCGCCTCCGAAAGAGCCCGACATCGATCCCGCGCTCAAGACCCACACCAAGCCCTTCAAAGTAGACGTGGACATGGTTCTGGTGCCGGTCACCATCACTGATCCGTTAAACCGTCTTGTAACCGGCCTTGACCGCGAGAACTTTAACCTTTTCGAAGGCAAGGACCGGCAGGAGATCAAGACGTTCTCCAGCGAAGACGCTCCGGTTTCGATCGGCGTGATCTTTGACATGAGCGGCAGCATGAGCAGCAAGATCGAGCGCGCCCGCGAGGCGGTTGTCGAGTTCTTCAAGACCGCGAACCCGCAGGACGAGTTCTTCATGATCACCTTCTCCGATAAGCCCGAGGAGATCGCCGATTTCACCAGTTCTGTCGATGACATTCAGGGCAGGCTCCTATACACCATGCCCAAAGGCCGGACGGCGCTGCTGGATGCCATCTACCTCGGCGTCAGCAAAATGCGCCAGGCCAAGTATCCGAAGAAGGCTTTGCTGATCATCTCCGACGGCGGGGATAACCATAGCCGCTATACCGAAGGCGAGATCCGTTCCATGGTCAAAGAGGCCGACATTCTTATCTACGCCATCGGCATCTACGATCATTACTTCCCGACTGACGAAGAGCGGCTCGGACCAGCCCTGCTCAGTGACGTCACCGAATTGACCGGTGGCCGGGCTTTTACCATTGATAACCCGAACGACTTGGCGGACGTTTCCACAAAAATTGGCATCGAGTTGCGCAACCAATATGTCATTGGATACCGTCCAAAGAACCCAACCCGCGATGGCAAATGGCGTAAAATAAAAGTGAAACTCCTACCGCCAAAAGGATTACCGCCGCTACGGGTTTATGCCAAGACGGGTTATTATGCGCCGACGGAATAACGTTCCTGTACTGATTTTCTTCGTCCTGACAACGCTGTTCCCGGCTAGCTCGCAAACCGAGGGGGTAGCCCCGAAGCAGTTGCCTCCGGCCCCGGCTGCGGGTTCCCAGTCACCTGCGAATTCCCAACCGACGCCTCAACCGCCAACCACCACCGCGCTTCCGCCAGCCTCCTCGGGGCAGGACGTCGTTCCGAACGCGGCTCCGAACGCCGCTCAGAAGGCGGCTCAGAATGCCGATTCCTCCGACAGCGGCGTCTTCGTTTTCCGCAAACAGGTCGAGGAAGTCGTGCTGCATGCCACCGTCGTCGACGACAAGCAACACATCGTCACCAGCCTCGATAAGGGCGATTTCAATGTTTACGAGAATGGGAGCCCCCAGACCATCACTTCATTCCGCCACGAAGACATCCCCGTTGCCATGGGCATCGTCGTCGACAACTCTGGCTCCATGCGCGAGAAGCGTCAAAAGGTGAACGCCGCTGCACTGAATCTGGTGCGCTCGTCGAATCCAAATGATGAGGTATTCATCGTCAACTTCAACGACGAGTACTACCTTGACCAGGATTTCACTTCCAGCATCAATAAGCTGAAAGAGGGGCTGGAAAAAATCGAGGCTCGCGGCGGCACGGCGCTCTACGATGCGGTTGTAGCCTCTGCCGACCACTTGAAAAAAGATGCGAAGCTTGAAAAGAAAGTCATTTTTGTAGTTACCGACGGAGAAGACAACGAGAGCGCCGAAACTCTTGAGCAGGCGGTAAGGCGTCTGCAGGGCGACGGCGGGCCCACCGTTTACGCCATTGGCATCCTGGAGGGCGAAGAGCACCCGAAGCACGCCAAACGCGCCCTGCAAATCATGTCCGAGAGAACTGGCGGCATCGCTTTTTTCCCAAAAACGCTCGACGAAGTTGACGCCATCAGCCGCAGCGTGGCCCATGATATTCGAACTCAATACACCATTGGATACAAACCGACGACGCCGAAAACCCAGGGGGGCTATCGTCAAGTGAAGGTGGACGCCCGTTCGCGCGACCACGGCAAGCTGACCGTCCGAACTAAGAGCGGTTATTACGCCGGAATCGAGCCTGCTTCCGGCGCGCAGTAGAGCAGGATTGTTTTTGTAATCGGGTAAATGTTTGTGAATCTCGTGCGGCTGCGACGGCCGCTCCCGGCCAGAATCGGATTTCAAATTCCCAAATTACTAAATTACAGAATTACAGAATTACTAAATTACAAAATCCCCTCATTGACGCTTCGCCTTCCTGTTCCTTACTCTGTAGAGTGCCGTTAACAACCTCAAACTCACGCCTGCGCGTTAGCGACGATATTTCCAAGCTTGTCGGCGAAACGCCGATGCTGCAAATGAAGAAGCTGGCCCCTCCGGGATCGGCCGACATTTTCGCCAAGCTCGAATACCTGAACCCGGGCGGCAGCGTGAAAGACCGCGCCGCCATTGGCTTAATCGCGCGCGCTGAGAGCGAAGGCAAGCTGAAGCCGGGTGGTACCGTCATTGAAGCCACCGCCGGAAACACCGGCATCGGCCTCGCTCTGATCGGCGTGAGTCGCGGCTACAAAGTCCGGCTGTTCGTGCCTGAAAAATTTTCAGAGGAAAAGGTCATCATCATGCGCGCCCTCGGCGCCGAGGTGACTCGCACCCCGGAAGCCGAGGGCATGCAAGGCGCGATCGAGCGCGCCAATGATCTGCTGGCAACCGACCCCTCCGCGTTCATGGCCGCGCAATTCGATAATCCCGCCAACACCGACTTCCACTACGAAACGACCGCGCGCGAGATTTTTGAGCAGATGGAGGGACGCATTGACGCCATCACGGTCGGCTGCGGCACCGCGGGAACATTTACAGGTGTCGCTCGCTTTCTAAAGGAGCGCTTGCCAAAAGTGCACACCGTTGCCGTCGAGACCGAGGGCTCGATCCTCGGCGGAGGTAAACCCGGACCGCACAAAGTGGAAGGCATCGGAAACACTTTCATTCCCGGAAACTTCGATGGCTCGGTTTGCGACGAGATCATGATGGTCACCGACGATCAAGCTTTCGGCATGGTGAAAGAACTAGCTGCGCGCGAAGGCGTTCTCGGAGGCTCAAGCGCTGGCGCCAACGCTTACGCCGCAGTCGAAATTGCCAAGCGCCTTGGGGCAGGGAAGCGCGTGGTGACGCTGATCCCGGACTCTGCCGAACGCTATCTGTCGAAGAAAATTTTTGAAGGCGGAATATAGAGAAGCCCTTGGCTGTTAGCTCTTAGCTCTTGGCTTGGGGCTCTCAACTTGATGCCTTAGTACCATGACGGCGTGACAGGGAGACGGTGGAGTGACGGGCGTCTCGGGCAGGGACGCCCGGCTCTCCACCAGCAAGCTTGGATCGACAGCCGAACAATCGCACGGTCGGGGCACGAGAGCTAAAAGCCGAAGGCCTAAGAGCTAAAAGCCGAAAAGCTGACCTAGGAGAACTCTTGACCACTAAACCACCGGGCTTCGCAACCCGTGCCATCCACGTGGGACAAGAGCCCGATGCCGCCACCGGCGCGGTCTCCGCCCCCATCTACCCAACCTCCACTTACGTTCAGGAAGAAATTGGAAAAAATAAAGGTTACGAATACGCGCGCGTATCGAATCCAACCCGCGACCGCCTGGAGACCAACCTGGCTGCGCTGGAAAACGGTATTGCAGCCAAGGTGTTCGCTAGTGGCATGGCAGCCATCAACGCTATCGTGACCATGCTGAAGTCCGGTGACCACATCGTTGCTGGCCACAATCTCTACGGCGGGCCAACCCTCTGATGGAGCTTTGCGATCTCCACGCGATCAACGAACTCAGCCATCGGCACGGCGTCGAGGTCGTCGTGGACAACACTTTCATGTCGCCGTATTTCCAGCGTCCGATCGAACTCGGCGCCGACATGGTCGTCCATTCCACCACAAAATTCCTCAACGGACACAGCGACGGCCTGGGAGGTGTGGTAGTCTGCACCAAACCCGAGCAGGCGGAGAAACTTGCTTTTCTTCAGAAAGCGGCCGGCGCCATCCTATCGCCCTTCGAGTGCTGGCTGATTCTGCGCGGCGTGAAAACTCTGGCGGTGCGCATGTTGCAGCACGACTGCAACGGCCGTCGAGTGGCTGACTACCTCTCGAAACATAAAAAAGTTCAGAAGGTTTTCTATCCCGGACTGCCCGATCATCCGCAGCACGAACTGGCCAAGCGCCAGATGTCCGGCTTCGGATCCATGATCGCGTTCGAGACCGGATCGCTCGTGAACGCCAACAAGATGCTCCGCAAAGTGCGCGTTTGTTCACTGGCCGAGTCGCTGGGTGGAGTCGAAACTCTGATTTCTCATCCCGCAACCATGACGCACGGCGCCGTCGGCGAAGAAGGTCGCCGCAAAATCGGCATCACCGACGGCATGGTCCGCATCTCGGTAGGTATTGAGGACGTGGACGACATCCTCGCCGATCTCGATCAGGCGCTGGCGGCGATCTAGCGTGCTTGTGGAGGGACGGGCGTCTCGCCCGTCCCGCACAATATAGCGGCCCGGCGGGGACGCCCGGCGCCCCACCGGCAGATCACCAGTCGCCCTCAGCGCACCGACTCTCCAATCCACTTCAGGTACGCCGCGCTTCCATCTGCAATGGCAATCTCGATACACTCCGGAAGTTCGTAGGAATGCATCTCACTCAAAGCCTCGCGCAGGCGATTGAAAGCGTCTGCCGTCGTCTTGATTAGGAGCAGCCACTCGGTCGCCGACTCGACCTCGCCTTGCCAGCGATAGACCGACTCAATCTGGGGAAGAATGTTCACGCACGCCGCCAGGTGCCGCTCCACCAACGTCTGTGCAATGCTCCGGGCTTCTTCGAGTGAACCGCAAGTCGTGAGTACGAGTCGTTTGTCGGTCATATAAAATCAAGCCTTTGAGTTTCACTCGAAGCGTACGAGGCATCCGATGGCGACGCAAATCAAGTTTGGCACATCTGGGTGGCGGGCCGTAATGGCCGAAGAGTTCACTTTCGCCAATGTCCACAGGGCTGTGCACGGCATCGCGCGCTATGTGGCGTCGCAGCAGTTGAATGGAGCAAAGGTCAAAGTCATTGTTGGCCGCGATCCACGCTTCCTCGGCGAAACTTTCTGCGACATGGCCGCCGACATCTTGTCGAGCCACGGCATTACTCCGCTGTTCATTTCGGAGCCTGCGCCCACACCCGCGATTTCCTACGCTGTCATCCAATCGAAAGCCGACGGCGCCATCAACTTCACGGCCTCACACAATCCGCCGGAATACAACGGCATCAAGTTTTCGACGCCCGATGGCGCACCTGCGCTCCCCGAAGTTACGCAAGCCATCGAGCGTGAGATCGCAGCCTTCGACGCGAATCCGCAAACGCCCCACTCAAGTGAAGAGCAGGCTCAATTCATGGTCCGGGCCTTCCACTCCCAATCCCAGTCCATTGACCCGCGCCGCATGTATCTCTCGCGACTGCGCGAAATCGTCGATTTCGACGTCATCAGAAAAGCAAACGTTAAGATTGCGTTCGATCCCATGTGGGGCGCTGCCCGCGGCTATTCTGACGCGTTCCTGCGCGAAGCCGGAGTGACCGTGGCCACTGTCCACGACAGCCGCGACGTGCTCTTCGGAGGACACGCTCCCGAACCCGACGATCATCTGCTCGAAGACCTGCGCCACAAGATGCGTGAAATCGATGCGGCTATTGGCATCGCGACCGATGGCGATGCCGATCGCTTCGGGATTGTGGACGACGACGGCACCTTCTTGCAACCCAACTACATCATCGCGCTGCTCTTTGACTATCTGGTGGAAACTCGCGGCTGGAAGAACGGAGTGGGCAAGTCCGTCGCCACCACCAATTTGATCAACGCACTCGCCGAAAAACACGGAATCGAGCTTCACGAAACCCCCGTCGGCTTCAAATACATTGGCGAACTCATCAAGCAGGACAAGATCCTCATCGGCGGTGAAGAGAGCGCCGGCCTCTCCATCCGCAAACACGTCCCGGAGAAAGACGGAGTTCTCGCCGGCCTGCTTTGCTGCGAGATGGTCGCTCGCCGTGGCGCCTCGCTCGGCAAACAACTGAGCAACCTATTTGCCGAAGTTGGTTCATTCTATCCGTTGCGGGAGAACTTCCGCTTGACGCCGGAAGTAAAACAGAAGTTTACTGAGAAGTTACGTCGCGATCCGAGCGAGTTCCATGGCATTAGAGTTGCCGACGTGGTGAGGACCGACGGACTTAAAGTCGTCCTCGCCGACGGATCGTGGGTTTGCTACCGGCTCTCGGGCACAGAGCCAGTGGTGCGCGTTTATTGCGAAGCGCGCAGCAGGGAAGACCTCGCAAAGTTGAGCGTGGCGGCCAGGGCATGGATCTTCGACTAGGACCAACGCCGAGAATGCGCATCCTCCCACGTCCGGAGGAACGCCTCCGCGCGGTCATTTATCTGGCCAGGGATCAGGCTAAGGATCAGGCTCCAAGGGTGGAGGCCGCGGCGGTGCGCTGGGTCGAACGCACGCGCCCGGTCTGGTCGTGGCTTGCCCTGGAGTGGCGTCGCCTGGGAACCGCGGCCGCGGTCCTTCTTATTGTAGGGCTGCTGCTGCACGCGATGTTCGGAGCCAACGGCATGGTTATCTATCGCCAGAAGCACGCCGAGATGCAAGCGCTCCAGACTGAGGTCGAGCGCCTGCAGAAAGAAAATAATCAGTACGTGGACCAGATTAAATCGCTTAAGTCCGATCCTGCCGCCATTGAGAAGGAAGCCCGCGAGCAGCTCCACTACACCCGGAGCGGAGAAGTTGTTTACGTCACTCCCGATCCACCCCAGAAGCCAGCCACCGGCCGCGCTAAGAACGAGAGGTAGATGTTGGTTGAAAGAATCGTTCGGGAATGGGCGGCTTCAGTTATCCCGGTCCTACTGGCTCCTGATCCTACTGACTGAAGATCGCATGCGTGCTGTCGAGCGAACACTTTTCAGCGGCGGGCGCGTTCGATTCCGATAAATGTCGCCCGCGAAGCGACTTCCACCATTGCAGCAGGGGCTTGACTTGCGGCTCGTAGGGCTTGAGGCTCTTGCTGTCGAGGAACTCCATATTCTGAAAGTTCTTGTCTCGCGCCACGCTGATTGTATAAGGGTGGGTATCTTGCATCACCAACGGCGGCACAGTTCCTGGAACTTTGAGTTCGCGAAATTCCTTGCTGTCAAGAATCCCGCCGAGCGCATTCCATTCCGCTTCAGAGAGTTCGCCCTCATAGACCTTGCGGTCAGTATCTTTTCCATGGTGGCGGCTCGCCTTCTCCGAGTGGAAGCGGTGGTCCGTGTACACCAGAGTGCAGTACTGGTCGGCGGACAGGGAACCCGGCTGAACCTCAGAAAGAAGTAGTCGGACTGCAGGGGTAGTCGGGGCTTGGCCTGAGCCTGTGGTCGTTGCCAGTCCCAACCCCAGTAAGAAAGCAAAAAATCTGAAGGGTCTCGTCATCGCGTTAACCTATCCTCGCTATCCAACGTTCATCGGTACACAATGTTGCGGCTTTGCATCCTTTAGGTCCGACTTACTCTTCTTCTCGAGACCCTCGAACCACTTCATCAGCGGGTTCAGCGTTTTTTGGTAGGGCGCGCCGTTGTCGAGATACTTATCCATTCCACTTGTCTCGCTCGTCTTCACCCGCTCCTTGATTGTCGTGAAGTGCTGCTCTGCTCCTGTATGGTCGATTTGGACGTCGATGCTCTCGATTTCACGAACCGTGACGGCGTCGTCGGGAAGGTTCGGCGCCTTGGGCGTGCTAACCTTTTTCAGGGCTTCATCATCGAGGATTGACTTAAGGTGCTGAAGATCATCCGCTGCCAGAGAGCCTTCGGCGGTCTTGATTTTGGGCTTTCCTAAAGTTGCTTCGTCTCGTTTCTCCAGCACATACTTGCCATCGCCATAAACCACCAGGCACGAAAGCGAATTGGGGTAGCTGAACACATCCCCCGATTTGCCATAGGTGACGCCATTCATGCCCTGCGCGTGCAGGACGTTAGTCTCCAGATTCAGATAAGCTTTCGAACGTTGCAAGCGAAGGAGCGGCGTTGAGGACTCCTGGCCCACACCAACGTTCGCAAACAGCAGGATTCCAAGAAGCGGCAGAAGCGGGAGTAACTTGTCAAAACGGAGTAGCGCGACCATTTTGTTTCCTCCTTGCGGGGTTACTATTCTGCCTGCCATGGTACACCGGAATCGCGGCAAAGTGCGATCGCTTTTTCCCAGCTCTTCCGGGGCGCAGCTTTCCAATTTTTCGCAGCCCACTCTCTGCTCCTCCTGTGATAAAGTTCAGGAGTTCGCATCACGTGTGGGAACTAATCTAAGGAGGGTGACATGCGGAACTTTCTCTTGTTGTTACTTGCCTGTTCGCTGATTTTGTTGGTGGCTTCGGTGTCATTTGCCGGCGACGCACAAACCGTGAACGGCTGGGTTGCCGACTCCAAATGTGGCGTCAAGGGTGCCAACGCGGGCGCGGAGGCTTGCACAAAGAAGTGCATCGCAGCCGGTGAAAAGGCAGTCCTCGTAACCGACACTGACCAGAAGGTCCTGGCGGTGGACAATCCCGATACCCTCAAGGGTCATGAGGGACATCACGTTGCCGTGACCGGGCACGTCGACGGCGACAAGATCCACGTCGATAGCGTCAAGATGCTTTAGGTCCGACGAGTCCAGATAGATGTAAAAACGGGCGGCCGTTGCGGCCGCCCAATCTTCCGTGGAGTGACGGGCGTCTCGCCCGTCCACCCCGAACTTCTTTTCGTACGTGTCTATCGCACGTCTCTAGCGCACGACGCCTTCCAGCGGCGAACTGGCAGTCGCATAAAGCTTCCGCGGCATTCGACCCGCCATGTACGCCTGCCTGCCCGCCAGCACTGCGTGCTTCATCGCTTCCGCCATCAATACCGGTTCCTGAGCGCCCGCGATGCCGGTGTTCATCAGCACGGCGTCGTAGCCTAGTTCCATGGCAATGGCAGCGTCGGAAGCTGTGCCCACGCCCGCGTCCACAATCAGCGGGACTCCCGTGATCAGCTCGCGCAGGATTCGCAGGTTGGCGGCGTTCTGAATCCCCAGCCCGCTGCCGATCGGCGCGCCCAACGGCATCACCGCCGAAGCGCCCGCGTCAACCAGGCGTTTGGCGAACACGATGTCGTCCGAGGTATAGGCCAGCACCGTGAATCCCTCCTTCGCCAGGACACGTGTGGCTTCGAGCGTCGCTTGCACATCCGGATACAGCGTTGCCTGGTCGCCAATCACTTCGAGCTTGATCCAGTCCGAGAGTCCGACCTCGCGCGCCAGCCGGGCGGTGCGGATGGTGTCGTCTGCCGTATAGCAGCCGGCGGTGTTTGGCAGAAGAAAATATTTATTCGGATCGATGTAATCGAGCAGAGATTCTTTGCTGCGGTCAAGATTCACCCGGCGCACGGCCACAGTCACCATGTCTGCGCCGCTGGCCTCGAGCGCGCGGGCGGTTTCCTGAAACGATTTGTATTTGCCGGTGCCAACGATCAAGCGGGAATGGAATTGCTTGCCAGCAATGATTAGCGAGTCCGTCATGTCTTTATTATTGTACGGCGGCCGCGAGCAAGCAAACCAGCCACTGGAGCGACGAGCGTCTCACCCGTCCTTGGGCAGCTAAGCGGCCGGGCGGGGACGCCCGGCGCTCCACTATCCTACCCTCCGGCCGTCTCTGCTTTCGCGTACATCTCATCAATCTGCGTCCGGTACCGCTCCTCAATCCCCCGTCGCCGCACCTTGAAAGTATGCGTCAGCGTGCCATCCGCTGCCGAGAGTTCCTCGGGTACGACCAGCACACGTTTCAGTCTTTCGAAGCGCGCCAGGTTCTGATTCAGGTCTTCGATGATGCCTTCGTACAGCGCCTGCACTTTGGCGTTCGCGACGAGTTCTTCTCGCGAGGCAAAGTCAACATCGTTCTCCCGTGCCCAATCTTCCAGAGCGGGGAAGTGCGGCGCGATCAGCACTGCGGGAAACTTCCGCCGGTCGCCGAACACCACCGCCGTCCCAATCAGCGGGTTCACCTTCAACGAATTCTCGATCGGTTGCGGCGCGATGAACTTCCCGCCGGAAGTCTTGATCAGATCCTTCTTCCGATCCGTGATCGAAAGGAATCCCTCGCTGTCGAGGTACCCGATATCTCCCGTCTTGAACCAGCCATCCACAAATGCAGCCTGCGCTTCATCCGGACGATTCCAATATCCCTTGAATATCGAGGGCCCACGCGCCAGTACCTCGCCGTCGTCGGCAATCCGCACTTCGACATTCGCCAGCGGCTTGCCGACGGTCCCCAGTTTGTGCGCGGCGGGCGTGTTTACCGCGATCACCGGTGAAGTCTCGGTCAGTCCGTAGCCCTCGTGGATGGGAATGCCGATATCGGCAAACCACTCCGCCAATTCCAGACCCAGCGGCGCGCCTCCGGAAATGAACTCCTCTGCCTTTCCACCCATCCCCGCGCGCACTTTGGAAAAGAGCAACCGGTCGGCGATTTTCCAGGCGAGCGTTGCAGGCTGGATTCCAGCGAGAGTCTCGGCGCGGTGAGCGCTTCCCACCGCAAGCGCCCAGCGATAGACCGCGCTTTTCGGAAAGCTCGCGGTCTTGACGACAACCTGCCGGCGAATCTTTTCGTATACGCGCGGCACACCAATAAAGATGGCCGGTTGCACTTCCGTCAGAGCCTTGGCCAGTTGCGCAATGTCGGGACAATACGCCAGCACCACCCCGCGGTACAGCAGCGCGAAGTCCACGTGCCGCGCGGTCACATGGGAAAGTGGGAGAAACGATACGCTGACCTCTCCTTTTGTCCCGAAGCCGAATGCCTCCATCGAGCAGGAGATATTCGACGCCATGTTCCCGTGGGTCAGCATCGCTCCCTTCGGAGTTCCCGTCGTGCCTGAGGTGTAAATAATTGTCGCTAGATCGTCGGGCCGAATCGTCCGTGAACGGGCATCGAACTCCGGATCGAAGTCAGTCGGCCCTTGGAGCATCAGTTCCTGCATCTTGACCGCATGCGCAGTTTCGACCGCGTCCATCACCAGGATCCGCTCCACCGACGTCTGCTGCTGAATGGCCAACACCTTTTCCAACTGGTTCTTCGTGGACACAGCGATGATGCGCGCCCCGGAATTGTTGAGGATGAACGCGGCGTGCTCCGCTGTCTGTGTGGAATAAATCGGAACCGTGACCGCGCCCAGGGCAAGCGCCGCGAAATCGGTGATCGTCCACTCCGGGCGATTTTCGCTAAGGATGGCGACGCGATCGCCTTTGCGAACTCCCCAGGATTCAAGCGTGCGAGCTATACCCACGACGCCGCGGTAAATCTCCGTGGAAGAGATCGGCGCCCAGCCCAGGGCTCCTCTTTGCAGCATGACGCGATCGCGGCGGTTGCTGCAGACCGCAAATAAAATGTCGTTTAGAGTCTGGAGGCTCATCCGATCCGATCAGATCAAGGTCCCGCAGTCGTCGTATGCAGTTATTGTACAGAGTCCGCAGATGCGCCTCGGCATTACGGCTCGTGGGGGCGTTTCGTGCTTTGACCGCGTTCCCAGCCGCAGGGTACGCTTTAAGAATCTTTCGAAAGGGGTTTCCATGAAACGAAGGGGTGTTCCGACAATGTTAGGGGTCTGGCTGCTCACAGCGGCAATTGTCTGCCCGCAGATCAAAGCTCAAGGCAACAAGCCCGAGCCGCCGCCTAAACTGAAAGTCGGCGACGTGGCTCCCGACTTCAAACTTCAGTACTTCGATGGCAGCGACGAAAAAGACGTTACCCTAAGCCAGTATCGCGGCAAAAGCAACGTCGTTCTGGCGTTCTACATCTTTGCCTTCACCGGTGGTTGAACCGCGCAAATGAAGGCCTTCCAGCAGAACCTCAAGACGCTGGAAGCGGCCGACACCCAGGTCCTGGGTGTGAGCATGGACAGCCCCTTCGCCAATAAAGCCTTCGCCGACCAGATCGGCGTCACCTTCCCGCTTCTGAGTGACTGGGGTGGAGATGTCACCCGCCAGTACGGCGTCTACGTCGACAAGTACAAAGCCGCGCGCCGCGTCAACTTCCTGATAGGCAAAGACGGGAAAATTCTGGAAGAGCAGATTGACCGGGATGCCATCGATCCCAAGAAGATCGTAGATACCTGCGAGCGCAAGAAAGTGAGCCGCTGAATCACGCCTGACGCAAGGCGGAGAAACGTCAGGAGCGGGTCCGCTTAGAGTTCAAGACGAGCATGAGACCTCAAGAATTCAAGCGGACCCGCCAAGGAATCCCAGTCTGTGTACAGAGTGCTAAAGCAATCATCTTTGCGATCTCCTACCACCGATGTGCCCACTACCGTAGGGGAAGCGAGATTGACCCCGCCTCACCACACTGTTATGATTTTTCTGCGGGGTGGAGCAGTCTGGTAGCTCGTTGGGCTCATAACCCAAAGGTCGGTGGTTCAAATCCACCCCCCGCAACCA
>Ga0209648_10002156_pt1 | contig 16223 bp, 12 predicted proteins | sample GraSoi2013_115cm_FD_185830 | JGI IMG/M metagenome (GOLD analysis project Ga0209648, IMG submission 185830) | Grasslands soil microbial communities from the Angelo Coastal Reserve, California, USA - Sample 9_17_2013_115cm (SPAdes) (version 2) | ecosystem: Environmental > Terrestrial > Soil >...
GTATGGTCGAGCAGATGGCTGTGCTGCTCGAGACCTCCCTCATGCTCCGCTACGGCGAGAGCGCGGCCGCCTCGATCTTCTGCAACTCGAGGTTGGGCGGGGCGTGGGGACATACGTTCGGCACGCTTTCAAGTTCAAATGAGCTCAAATCGGTGATCGAGCGGCACCGGCCGCGTTTCTGATACCGGAGGGATGATTCAAGAAACCGAGGAAATCACGCATGTCTGGCAGAGCTCGGCCGCATCTCGAGTACCGCCAGGCGAGGTAATACTGGTTACCGACTTTGACGGTACCCTGGCCGAGGTCGTTCCGGATCCCGCGGCGGCGCGCGCCCGGCCCGAGGCGCTAGAGGCCCTGCAAGAGCTCGTGATGGTGCTCGCGGACGTGGTCGTCCTCAGCAGCCGGCCGTTCGCGCAGCTCGAGACCCTGGTGCCCATATCCGGCGCCAGGCTCATCGGCGACAGCGGGCTCGCGATTCCGCGTCATGCCCAGAAGGAGGCGCTGGACCGCTTCAACGCGGACGCGAGCAGGCTGCTCGAGCGGATCCCCGGCGCGTGGATCGAGGTCAAGCCGGCCAGCACAGCGATCCACTTCCGCAACACAAACAAGAGCGGCGAGGAGATGCTCGAGCTGCTGCGGCCGGTGCTCGACGGCGCGCGCCTTTCCGCGGCGCTCGGCCGCAAGGTCGTCGAGGTCCACGCTCCGAAGGCGGGGAAGGGGAGCGCGCTCGCGGCGCTGCTGCCGGCCGAAGACCCGGGAGGCGTCGTGTGCTTCGGCGACGACGAGAACGACCGCTCGCTGTTCGAGTACGTGAGCGCGCTCGACATCCCGCACATGGCAGTGGGCGTGTGGTCGCCGGAAGCCCCGCCGGACCTGTTCGAGCGCTGCGACCTCGTGGTCCCAGGTCCTGAAGGAGTCACCAGGGTCCTGCAGGAAATCGTCGAGTGGGCTAAGGCTTCGAGCTGACCCGCTCGGCGGCGGGCGGGACCAGGTCGCGCAGATCCTGGACCTGGTTGCTGATCCACCTCGCGATGTCGTTAGTGCGCACCACGTTCTTCGCGCCCTCGTTCATCCGGTGGCGCTCCTCGACCGGCATGGTCAGGCCCGTGTACATCGCCTCCGCAGTCGCCTCGACGTCGAATGGGTTGACCGAAAGCACGTTGCCCCTCAGCTCCTCGTGCGCGCCCGCGTTTTCGGAGAGCACGATCATGCCGTCGGTCTGGTTGACCAGCGCGCCCTCCTTGGCGACGAGGTTCAAACCGTCGTACACGGGATTCACCAGCAGGACGTCGAAGTTCTTCATCATCGCGATCGCTTTGCGCTCGCTTTCCGCGATCTCCAGGCGGATGGGCTGCCATCCGTCTGTGCCGAACTCGCTGTTGATCCGTCCCGCGGTCTGCCTGATCTGCCGCAGGTAGCGGCTGTAAGCAGCGACGTCCTGACGCGAAGGCTGCAGGAACGCCCAGAACTGCACCTGCCCGTTCAGGTCGGGGTGGTACCGAAGCATCTTCTCGAAAGCGATGAAGCCGCGGACGATATTCTTCGACGGGTCTGTGCGGTCGATCCGTGCGATGAGCCGCGCCGGGCGGAGCGCCGCCATCTCCTGTTCCTGCCGCTTGACGCCACGCGATGACGCCAGGCGCGTCGTCATCGGGACGTCGACGGAGATCGGATAGTGACGCGCGTAGACGATGCGACCTCCCGCCACCACCGCCCGCTCACGCTCGTCCACCTGCAGCCCCAAGTTCTCCTCGCAGGTCAGCAGGAAGTTGCGTACGTCGAGGCTCGACTGGAAGCCGACGATGTCGCAGGCCAGCAGCCCCTCGAGGATCGCGTCACGCATCTCTTTGGGCAGCACCTTCCAGTACTGAGGCGTGGCCCACGGCACGTGCAGGAAGAACTGGATCACCGCATCCGGCAGGGCCTCGCGGACGAAGCGCGGCACGAGGTAGAGCTGGTAGTCGTGCACCAGGACGAGAGGACGTGAGGAGGCTCCGCGGGCAAGGCCGATCACCCTCTCGGCCATCTGCTTGTTGACCTCGACGTAACCGTCGGTCCAGGCCTGGTGGATGCGGTAGTCGATGATCGGTTCGTTGCCCAGGTCCCAGAGGTAGTGCTGGATGAACCACAGCACAGGGTTGGAGATGACCGAGTAGTACATGTCGTACTGCTCGCGAGTCGGCGTCGCGTAGAACAGCCGGCCGGTCGATTGCGCCAGCGGCACGACCAGCCCGCCCTGGTGGTTCGCGGCGATCGCGCGCTCGGCGTCGCTGCGCGCGCACGCCACCCAGTCCGCCCCCAGGGCCTCGGCCAGCGTCAGCAGCCCGGTGATCACGCCGCCCGAGCCCCGCCTGAAAGTGCCGTCAGGCCGCGGCTCATGCGGGCCGCGGTTGGAGACAAGGATCGGATAGTGACCGGGCAGCGTCCGCGCGACGTAGCTGCGGATCGAGCTGGGCCTAGCGTCCGTCTTCCGCGGTCCTCACCAGACTCCACCTGTCGATCGGGACGTCGTGGACGCGCACGCCAGACGCGCGGGAGACGGCGTTGGCAAGGGCGGCCGTGCCGGGAATGGCGGGCGGCTCGCCGACACCTTTGGCGCCCAGCGGCCCGACCGGCGACGGGACCTCGATCAGCCGCACGTCGATATGCGGGACCTGGTCGGCCGCGGGCAGCTCGTAGTCGAGAAAGGACGCCGTGCGCAGCTGGCCATCGCCGTCGTACACGAGCTGCTCGCCAAGGGCCCGGCCCAGCGCCTGCGTGGCGCCGCCATGGATCTGACCTTCGACCTCCGGCGGGTTGATTGCGTGGCCGACGTCCTGGATCGCGGCGTAGCCGGTCAGCTGAAACGCACCGGTCTCGCGGTCGATGCGCACGCGCGCGATGTGCATCGTGAACATGGGGGAAGCAGCCTGCACCGCCGAGCGGCCGGTCGCCTCGATCGGCTTATGCCGGCCCATGAACTCGCGGCTCATCTTGACCAGCTTTGTGATCTCGACCGACCGGCTCGGCGCCCCCTTCACCGCGACGTTCCCGCCGACGATCTCCAGGTCCTCCGGCGCCGCTTCGAGCTCCTCGGTGGCGATCTCCAGCAGCTGGCGCCGCGCCTCTCGCGCGGCCTCGTAAACCGCCCCGCCGACGCTGTAGGTGACCTGGCTGCCACTCGAGGTCGTGCTGAAGGGAGCCGACGCCGTGTCGCCGACCTCGACCCTGACCATGTCGGGGGAGACCCCGAATGCCTCGGCCGCGATCATGGCGAGGCCGGTCGCCGTGCCGCTGATGTCGGGCGAGCCCACCGTCACAGAGACGGTGCCGTCCGGCTCGACCCGGCAGCCGGCCGCCGATGGCGTCCGCGCCCCGCCCCACGCGCCGAGGGCGACGCCGACCGCTTCGTCGTCGCCAAGGTCGGCCATGTACAGCGGATGGAGCCTCGCCTCTTCGAGCACCTCGACCGACGCGATGCGCGGCCACCGGCCGCCGTCGACGGTGGGATCGCCCTCCCGCGAGACATTTCGGAGCCTCAGCTCGATGGGGTCCATCTCGAGTCGCGCCGCAAGCTCGTCCATCGCGGATTCGAGCGCGAAGTAAGCCTGCGTCGCACCGGGAGCCCGGTAGGCGTCGGTCGGGGTCTTGTTGGTCGAGACCTCGAAGCCGCGCAGCTCGAAGTTGGGGACGCGGTAGGTCCCGCCGAGGAAGTTCGTGGTGAGACCAGCGTGCCAACCTGCCGACGCGCCGTTGTCGTAGTGGAATCGAGCGCGCAGCGCGACCAGCGTGCCGTCGCGCTTCGCGCCAAGCTCGAGGTCGAACTGCGCCGCGGGAGCGGGGCGACCGACGACGAACTCGTGCGAGCGGCCGAGGGCGAGGCGCACCGGCCGGCGAAGGCGAACCGCGAGCAGCGCAAGGAGAGGCTCGAGCAGCTCGATCTTGCCGCCAAAGCCGCCACCCACGGGCATGCCGACAACGCGCACCTTGTGCGGAGGCAGGTCGAGGAGCCCGGCGACCGTGTCGCGGACGACGAATGGCCCTTGCGTGGACGACCACAGGGTGAGGCCCCCGTCCGGCTCGGGCCGGACGACCGCCACGTGCGGCTCCATGAACGACTGGTGGGCGCCGGCGATCCGGTACGTGCCCTTCACCACGACGTCGGCCGCCTTCAAGGCGGCATCGGTGTCGCCCCGCTTGAGGTGGGCCACTCCGGTGACGTTGCGCAGCCGCTCGTCGGGCGCTCCGTCGGCCGCGGCCGAGGCGCCGTGGAGCGAGGCGTCCTGCGCGTCAGCGGCCTCCGCTTCGCCGAGCACGAGCGGCGCCTGCGCGGCCATGGCCGCGATCGGATCGACGACCGGCTGAGTCTCTTCGTACTCGACCTCGACGAGCGCCGCCGCGTCGGTGGCGGCGGACTCGCTTTCGGCGATCACCGCGACGACTGGCTGGCCGGCGTAGAAGACGCGGTCGACGGCGAGTGGAAGGTCCGGGCCCGCGCGCTCGACCCCTGGAAGATCGGCACCCGTGACCACGTCGACGACGCCAGGCACGGCACGCGCAGCTCCGGTCTCGATGCGCCGGATCCGCGCGCTGGGCGCGTGCGACAGCACGAGGTGGACGTGCAGCAGGCCTGCAAGCTCGAGGTCGGCCGTGAAACGGGTCGCCCCGGTGACCTTCTCGCGTCCTTCCTGCCGTCGCCGGCCCACGGCGGGTACGCTCATCACCCGAAGATGCTACGCAGAGGGGTGGCTCGGCTGTTTGCCGCGCTCGCGGTGTTGCTTTTGCTCGCCTGCTCGAGCGGGGCCCCGGCCGCGCCCCAGGCCGCAGCGCTCGCGGCCGTGCAGGCCCTGCGATTTCCGATCCAGCACGACGTCAGCACGCTCGACCCCGCGATGATCGACAGCGAGTCCGAAGCGGCGATCGCCCAGAACGTCTTCGACGGACTGCTGAAGTTCGACAGCAACCTGAACATCTCGCCCGACATCGCGGCAGCTCTGCCTATCGCCTCGTCCGACGGCTTGACCTACACGTTCAAGCTCCGCCAGGACGTTACGTTCTCCAACGGCGACAGGGTTACGTCAAAGGACGTGCTGTATTCGTGGAACCGCGCCGCCGCCATGCAGGGCCCGTTCGCGACGAACCTGTCGCCGATCGCGGGCTATGACAAGGTCTCGACGAACCAGGTCTCAGGCGCTCCGCTCGAAGGCCTGCTCGAAAAGAACGACCCCTCGGTCATTTTGACCGGCCTCACCGCGCCCGACGATTACACCGTCGTCGCCAAGCTGACCGGCGCGGCCGGCTGGTTCGAGTCGGCGATCGCGCAGCCGGCGGCCGCCGGGATGATCGTCGATCAGAAGGTGGTCAAGGCCGACTTTGGCAACTGGTGGAACAAGCCCGCGACGCTGGTCGGCACCGGCGCCTTCAAGATGACCGCCCACACCGCGGACCAGTCGCTCGAGTTCGGAGCCGTCCCCGATTGGTGGGGGCGGCCAAAGCCGACCCTCACCACCATCCATATCGACGTGGTCAGCGACCCGACAGCCGCGCTCGCCAGGTACGAGGCGGGGACGTTCGACCTGTACGGCTACGCCGCGTACGGTCCGGCCGCCGCGGACGTAGCCAGGCTCCGGGGCAAGCCGGCGGAGAAGGAGCAGCTGGTGCTCGAGGTCAAGAACAAGACCTACTTCCTCAGCTTCAACATGGTCGCGGACGCGAAGAGGCCGGCGGGCGGACCGTTTACCCTCGACCAGGGCAACATCTCGCACAATCTCCGCCTCGCCTTCAACCTCTCGATCGACCGGGCAAAGCTTGCCAAGGACCTCTGCTCCGACATCGCATGCGTCCCCGCGACGGGCGGACTCATCCCCAAGGGCCTGGCGGGTTACCTCGGCGACGGGTCGGATCCGCTTTCAGTGTTCGATCCCGTCAGGGCGCGAAGCCTCCGCCTGCTGGCCGACCCGGAAGGGACCAGGACGAAGGACCTGATCTATACGTACGACCCGGAGAATCCGTTCAACGAGCCGGCTGCGAAGCTGTTGCAAGCGCAGTGGCTCGACAACCTCGGGGTCACGGTCAAGCTGCAGACCGTGCCGCACAGCCGGTTCATCACCGAGCGGCTGAAGGGGAGCTATGTGCTGTCACGCGATGGTTGGGCGGCCGACTACAACCATCCTCAGGACTGGTTCGACAACCTGTACGGAGCATCGGCCGGGTGCCCTGATGTCAGCTGCACGACCGGGTACGACACCAAGGCGTATGACCAGCTGCTGACGAAGGCGGATGCCGAGCCTCTCCCCGGAGCGATCCCCGATTACAAGGCGTTGAGCCGGCAGCTGATCGACGACGTGGGGTACGTCCCGCTCTTCTATACGGTCGACGCGTTTCTGTTCAAGCCGTATGTGCTCGGCGCCGGCTCCAACAACATGTTCGACTACTGGTGGAACCAGATCCAGATCACGTCCCACTGACGGGAATTCCACGTTTTTGGATCCAAACGCGGCTAATCGCCCTTGAATTTGGCGTTTTTGGATCCAAAAACGCCTATCGAGATGGGCTACAGCTACCCCGCATTGCTTTGGCGGCCGGGTTCAACCCGGCCGCGACTATGCCTCTTTGTCGCCAAACGTCGCTTCGAGTGGCTGCTTAGATAAGTCCCTACCGTATACCGGAAAGAGAGCAGGCCCGTCGGCGAAGCCGACCGGCCGATGAGAGGGAACCATCGGGGTTCCCTCTCATAGTTGCCCCGGGAAATGGCAGGCGGCGAACCGCCCTGGCTCTTTCATCTCGAGCGGGGGCTCGACCTCGGAGCAGATCTTCTGCGCGATCGGGCAGCGGGTATGGAAGCGGCAGGCCGAAGGAGGATTGACAGGTGACGGGATCTCACCCTTCAGCAGGATGGGTCTGCGGGCCGCCTCCAGGTCTGGGTCCGGCACCGGGACCGAGCTCTCGAGCACCTTCGTGTAGGGGTGCAGCGGCCTGTCGCGGATGGCGTCGCTCGGCCCGATCTCCACGATCTTGCCCAGGTACATGACCGCGATCCGGTCGCTGATGTGCCTGACGACGGAAAGGTCGTGGGCGATGAAAAGAAAAGTCAGCCGGAACTTGTCCTGCAGGTCCTCCATCAGGTTGACGATCTGAGCCTGGATCGACACGTCGAGGGCCGACACCGGCTCGTCCGCGACGATGAACGTCGGGTTCAGGACCAGCGCGCGCGCGATGCCGATGCGCTGGCGCTGGCCACCCGAGAACTCGTGCGGGTAGCGGTTGACGAAGTTTGGGTTGAGGCCGACGACGCGCATCACCTCTTGCACGCGCTGCTCGGCTTTGCGGCCGCGCGCGACTCCGAAGTTGCGCAGCGGCTCGGAGACGATGTCGCCCACTGTCATGCGGGGGTTGAGTGACGCGTAGGGGTCCTGGAAGATCATCTGGATCTGCTGCCGCGTCTTGCGCAGCTTTTCGCCGCGAACCTTCGTCAGGTCCGTGTCCTTGAAATAGACATGGCCCGATGTCGCCGGCTGCAGGCGCACGATCACCCTGCCGAGCGTCGACTTGCCGCACCCGGATTCCCCGACGAGTCCCAGCGTCTCACCGGCCTCGATCGCCAGGCTGACTCCGTCGACCGCATGCACGACGTTGCGCCCGAATAAGCCGCCGCCGGCGGGGAAGTACTTCACCACGTCCTCGACCCTGATCAATGTGGACTTCAGGGTCGGGTCGTTCGCCGGAGAGGGGGCTTGCTGCGCGCTCACGCTATCGCTTCGGGGTTGGCCACGTTCTTCATCAGCACCCAGCACCGCGCGCGCTGGTTCGGATCGACCTCCGCGAGCTCTGGCTCCTCGGTGAAGCAGCGGTCGACTCGAAACTTGCAGCGCGGGTGGAACTTGCAGCCGGGCGGCATCTTGCCGAGGTCAGGCGGCAGGCCCTTGATCGAGATGAGCCTTTCCTTGCCGACCTCGTCCACCCGGGGCATCGAGCGCAGAAGCGACCACGTGTAAGGATGCTGCGGGTTCTTGAAGATCGCGCGCGTCGGGCCCTCTTCGACGACCCTGCCCGCGTACATGACGATGACGCGGTTGCACAGGCTCGCCACCAGCGCCATGTTGTGCGTGATCAGGATGACCGCCGCGCGCAGCTCTCGGCTGAGGTCGCGCAGCAGCTCGATGATCGACGCCTGCACGGTTACGTCGAGGGCGGTGGTCGGCTCGTCGGCGATCAGCAGGGATGGCTCGTTGGAGACGCCCATCGCGATCATGGCGCGCTGCCGCATGCCGCCCGAGAACTGGTGCGGGTAGTCGCGAACCCGGTCTTTCGCGGCCGGGATGCGCACGCGCTGCAGCATCGGGACCACCCGTTCCTTGGACTGCTGGCGCGTGAACCTGGAGTGGGCGGCCATCGCCTCCTCGACCTGGAAACCGACGCGAAGCACCGGGTTGAGCGACGTCATCGGGTCCTGGAAGATCATCGCGACCTCGTTGCCGCGGAACTCCCGGATCTCCTCATCGGTCATCTCGACGACGTCCTTCTCGCCGTACAGGATCCGTCCGCTCGTGATCTTCCCGGGGTCGGGGATGAGGCGCAGGATGGAGAGCGCGGTCATCGTCTTGCCAGACCCTGATTCGCCAACGATGCCGACGATCTCGCCGCGGTCGATCTCGAAGTTGATCCCGTCCACCGCGGTCACAGTGCCGCCGGCCGTGGCGAATTGAACCCGCAGGTCCTGCACGCGGAGGAGAGAGGCCAGCGCCTATCTCCTCATCCGGGGGTCGAAAGCGTCGCGCAGCCCGTCGCCCACCCAGTTGAAAGCCATCAGCGTGAGCGAGAGGGCGATAGTCGGCGCGAGCACGATGTGAGGGGCGAAGTCCATGCCGTGGTAGCCGTCGGCGGCCATCGCGCCCCATGACGGGGTGGGGGAGGGAAGGCCCAGCCCGAGGAAGCTCAGGAAAGCCTCGAAGAGCACAGCGGCGGGAATGGCGAAGGTCGCCTGGACGATGATCGGCCCGAGCGCGTTCGGAAAGATGTGCCGGAAGAGCAGCGCGAAGTCCCGTGCGCCGGACATCCGCGCTGCCTCGACGAACTCCCTCTCGCGCAGGGCCAGCGCCTGGCCGCGCTGCCTCGACGAACTCCCTCTCGCGCAGGGCCAGCGCCTGGCCGCGCACCAGGCGTGCGACGTCCATCCAGCGTGTGAGCGAGAACGCGATGACGATGACAAGGACGCCTCGCGGTATCAGGTGCAGTGCGTCGGAAAGGACGAACACCAGGATCAGGGCCACTAGCAGGTCGGGAATGCCGTACCAGATGTTGATGAAGAAGGAGATCACGGTGTCGACAGACCCGCGATAGAACCCCGCGAGCAATCCCAGCGGGATGCCGATCAGGCTCACGATGATCGCGCTCCCGATGCCGACCTCGACGGTGATCAGCGCGCCGCCCATGATCCGGCTCAGGATGTCGCGGCCGGCCTGGTCGAGACCAAGCGGGTGACCGCCGCTCGGGGGTTGATAGGTGGGACCGACCGCCTGCAGCCAGGTCGGGTAAGGCGTCCAGACGATCGAGATCAGCGCCGTGATGAACAGGATCCCGATGATCACGCCCCCGACCAGGGCCAGCCGGTTACGTCGGATGCGGCGCCACGCGTCGGTGAGCAGGGTGGCCTGCTGCGGCATCTCATAGGTGAGCTCGAGTTCGGGCGGGGCGACGGGGGCTGCTTGCGCCATCAGTAGCGAATCCTCGGGTCGAGCACCGGGTAGATCACGTCGACCGTCAGGTTCGCGAGCCCGACGAGCTTGCGCCATCAGTAGCGAATCCTCGGGTCGAGCACCGGGTAGATCACGTCGACCGTCAGGTTCGCGAGCCCGACGAGCGCCGCGTAGAAGGTGAAGACCCCGATCACGATGTTGTAGTCGCGGGCGAGGATGCTCGTGACGAACTCCTTGCCCAGGCCTGGGATGCCGAAGATGTTCTCGATCACGACCGACCCGGTGATGATCCCGGTCGTGAGCGGACCCAGAATGGTGACCACCGGGATGAGGGCATTTCGAAGGGCATGCCGGACGACCACCACCCGGGCCTTCAGCCCTTTGGCCCATGCGGTGCGAACGTAGTCGGTGCGAATCGTCTCGAGCATGCTGGCCCGAGTTAGGCGGGCGACGTAGCTCGCGTAGGGCAGCCCGAGGGCGAGAGCGGGCACCTCCACCTGCGTCAGCGGGCTGGTAAATCCGGGCGAGTAGAAAACCGTGCCCTGAGTCCACTGGTAGAAGTAGTGGCCGAAGATCAGAAGCCCGAAGATCGCAAGCACAAAGCTCGGGATGCTGTAGCCGATCACGGCCGCGCTCGACGCGACGTAGTCGACCCACGTGTTCTGTCGGAGGGCGGCGATGACGCCGAGGAGGAGGCCGAGACCGACCGTTACCAGCAGGGCGAAGAAGCCGACCGTGGCGCTGACTGACGTCTCGCGCAAAAGGAGTGGCGTGATCCTCACGCCGCGGTTGACGAGGGACTCGCCGAGGTTGCCGTGGAGCACGCCGCCGACCCAGTTCAGGTACTGCTGCTGCAGCGGAAGATCGAGGCCGTAGTGGTGGAGCGCCGCCGCCAGGGATGTGTCCGTCTGACGCGTCTCGTTCAGGAACGCGTTGCCCGGGATCTGGTGGAGCAGCAGGAAGACGATGGAGGAAACCAGGATGGTGGTGATAGCGATAAGGACGAGCCGCTGTCCGATGTAGAGGAGGGTTCCCCTCATCCGCTAGATCACTTCCCTCTTATTCAGATTGACGAAGGGGGTCCGTCTTAACGGCGGACCCCCTTAATTCTGTCGATATCGACCGGTTTAGTGCTGGAGGATCTTGACGTCCGACCAGTAGTTGTCGTACAGCGCGTTGCCGCCGGCACCCGTGATGTACGGGTGAACGAGGTACTGCTGGATGCCGTAGACGAGGTTACCGGTCACGGTGTTGTCGACCAGGATCTTGTTCATTGCCTTGTAGGTGTCGAGCGACTGGGTCAAGGGCTTGCTGTTGGCGTCCTTGGCCATCGAGTCGAGCTGCGAGTTCGAGTAGCAAGCGCCACCCGAGCCGGCGTCGGTGACGAACAGGAAGTCGAACCAGTCCTGGGGGTGGTCGTAGTCCGCGCCCCAGCTGTGGCGGAAAATCGGATAGGTGCACTTGGTGCGCGCGTTGAAGAACGACGCGCGGTCCTGTGCCGTGCACTGCATCGTGACGTTGAGGTTCTCCTTCCACTGAGAGGCGAGGTTGTCGCAGACGGCCTTGTTGAACGCGCTCGTGTTGTAGGTGTAGACGAGGTTCTTGGTCTTGGAACCGTCCGGGTCCCACTGCTTGTACAGAGACTGGGCCTTGGCCTTGTCGAAGACCGCCCACGGGTCGGTGTTGTCGCCGAGGTAGCCCTTCAGTCCCTTCGTGATCACGCCGCCGGTCGCCTTGACACACGCCGTGCCCTTGGAGCACGCGATGTCAACGAGCTGGTCGCGGTCGACCGCCAGGCTGAAGGCCTCGCGGCCGAGCTTGCCCGCATCGCCTGCGAACGGGTTGCCCTTGGTGCAGTTCTTCGAAGGCTTACCGGCGCCTTCGCAGAAGTTGAAGCCGATCCATGTGGTGCGGGCTGAAGGCTGGAGCGTGAGCTGCTTCTTCAGCTGCGCGTCGGAGTTGTAGCGGATTACGTCCTCGGGGGTAAGGCTCTGGTTGGCGAAGCCGATCAGGCTGTAGCCGTTGGATTCGTACTTGGTCAGCTGCGCCTTCTGGTCGGCGACGATCTCGATGTGGACCTTGGTCAAGGTCCCGGTCGAGCCGCCCCACCAGTTGGGCACCGGCGCGAAGTCGATGGACTGCTTCGGCGTTCGCGCGGTCATCTTGAACTGGCCGGTGCCGATCGCCGTCGCGGGGTCGCTTGCCCAGTTGGAATCGGTGGCCTTGCCGGCCGCTGTGACGACCTTCTGGTCGACCACCCAGGCCGTCCACAGGGCGGTCTCGGTGTACCAGTAGGCGGCTGTTGCGCTCAGGGTCGCCGAGAAGCTGAAGTCGTCGATCTTCTTGAGTCCGGTCATCGTTGTCGCTTTGCCGTTCGCCACGTCGTCATAGCCGGCAACCGGCTGGAAGACCGAGGCGTAGTCACCCTGGATCGCGGCTGCTCGGTTCCAGCTGAAGATGAAGTCGTCGGCTTTGACCGGGTCACCATTCGCGAACTTGGCGTTGTTCCGCATCTTGAAGGTGTAGGTCAGGCCGTCCGACGAGATCGTGGGGGGCCCGGACGCTATGTCGGGGACCTGGTTCAGCTGGTCGTCGAACTTGTACAGGCCGGAGTAGGTGTTGCGGAAGATGTCGATGTCGACCGCCGCCGACATCGTGGCGGGGTCCAGGTTGCCGACGTCGTCGACCATAGGGAAGCTGAGGGTCTGGTCCGAGGCCAGGTTTTGGCCGCCCCCTCCTCCGCCGCCCCCACAGGCCACGGCCATCGAAATTGCTCCCAACGCCACGGCGAGGGAACGGAACGTTGCGATTCGCGACATGCCACCTCCTACAGAACACGGCTCGAGGAGGGCGCACCTAAAGGCTCAACTCTCCTCGAAATCCATCGCCCTCTTCCCGGTTGCCCGGGGCGAGAGTGCGCCGGCGACAGATGTTTGCCACCTTCCGATGGCCCCGCTACTCCACGTTCATATTTGAACTTTGCTTCACCGAAGTCAAGTTTTGACGACAAATGGGGCCGGGCGGTGCTTGAATTGAGATCAGATGAGGCGCACGGCGGCTTTCCTGTCGGCCGGCCTGCTGGGGGTGGTGGCGCTGCTCTCCGGCCTGGCCGTGGACTCGTACCTCCACGCCCAGGACCCCAACCTGGCCCACCGGGAGGGGCTTTTCACGCTCAGCAACCCCGGCCACGTGCTGTTGGGAATCGGCATTGGGCTTGTCGTGGTGGGGGTGGTCGGAGCGGCCTACACCACCCTGCCGTTCGGCGTCTGGATGCGCCGCGGCCTGCTGGCCGCCGCGCTGGCCCTGATCGTGGTCTCAGGCGACATCGCGGGCTGGGCGGCTTCAGTCGAACGGTCGCAGGCGCCGCCCAACCAGGCGGCGGCTCACAGCCATGGCACGACGGCTGCGGCGACCCGCCAGCCGACCGCGACCGAGCTCGAGGCCGCGTCCAGGCTTATCGCCGAAACGAAGGCCTCGGTGGCGAGGTATGTCGAACTGAAGGTGGCGATCGCCGCGGGCTACGTGCCGATGGAGCCGGTCACTGACCAGGTCGTCCACTACGTCAACCCGGCCTACCTGACCGACGCCGACGTCCTCAACCCGTTGCACGTGCAGTCATTGATCTACTTCAACGGCAAGCAGGGCCCGATCCTCATCGGCGCGATGTTCATCATGCCCCGGAGCTTCGAGGCCGGACCCCAGGTCGGAGGACCGCTCACCGTGTGGCACCAGCACTCCAATATCTGCTTCGACGACGTCACGGGCATGGCGGTCGCGTTCGCCGACGACGCGTCGTCCAGTGCCAACGACAAGAGCGGATCCTGTCCGCGCGGAAGCACGCACAGGACCACTCCGCAGATGCTGCACGTGTGGCTCATCGACAACCCTGACGGACCGTTCGCGTCGACGATGGCACCCGATGTACTGGGTACGACCGCCCCGGTTACCTAGTGCTTGAGGATGCGAATCCCGGTCCAGTCGTAGTCATAGAGCGCGTTGCCGCCCGCGCCCCTGACGTAAGGATGTACGAGGTACTGCTGCACCGCGTAGAGCAGCCCACCGAACACTGAGTCGTTGACGAGCAAGAACCCCGCGACGCGGTAATCGCTCGCCCCTGCGCTTGCGGTCTTCGCGTCAGCCGAGGCCACCACCTTGTCGAGGTTGGGGTTTGAGTAGCACGAGCCAGACGATGGGGCGCCGGTGACGAACAGGTAGTCGAACCAGTCCTGCGGGTGGTCATAGTCCGCGGCCCAGCTCTGGCGGAACATCGGATATGCGCACGCGCCGTTGCGCTGGTCGAAGAACGTCTTGCGGTCCATGTCGACGCATGCGACCGTGACGCCGAGGTTCTTCTTCCACTGCGCGGCCAGGTTGTCGCACACGGCATTGTTGAACGGGTTGGTGTCGTACGTGTAGGTGAGTCCCTTCACCTTCGACCCGTCGGGGTCCCAGGCCTGGTACTCAGCCTTCGCCGCGACGGCGTCGAACTTCACGTTGTGGTCGGCGCCGTCGCCGAGATAGCCCTGGAGCCCCTTGCTCATCACGCCACCTGTTGCCTCGATGCAGGTCGTCTGCTGGTTGCAGACGGCGTCGACCAGGACCTTGCGGTCGATCGCCTGGCTGAAGGCGTGGCGGCCGGCCCGGCCGGCGTCGATTCCGGCAAAAGGCCCTGAGCGCAGGTTGAACCCAACCCAGAAAGTGGTTCCAATCGGAACGACCGTCATCTGACTTTGCAGCTTCGCGTCAGAGGTATAGCGCGTCGCGGCCGCGGGCCCGAGAGCCTGGCGGCCGTAGCCGATCAGGCTGAAGACGCCCGACTCGTACTGCGTGACCTGGGCCGCGGCGTCGGACATCACCTCGACGTGGACCCGCGTGAGCACGCCCGTCTTGCCGCCGTACCAGCCCGAGACAGGCTCGAAGTCCATCGACTGGCCAGGCGTACGGGCGGTCATCCGGAAAGGTCCGCTCCCGATCAGCGTGTCGGGCTTGCTGAACCACAGGGTGTCGCCCGCGGTAGCGATCACCTTCTGGTCGACGACCCAGAAGGGCCACAGCCCGGTCTCGGTGACGAAATAGCCGGAACGCCTGGTGAGCATGACGTTGAGGGTGTAGTCGTCGACCTTGGCCAGACCGCTCATCTGGCCCGTCTTGCCTGACGCGACGTCCTGGTAGCCGGCGATCACTCCGAACAGTGCGGCGTAGTCGCCCTGCTTGGCGGCGGCGCGGTTCCAGCTGTAGACGATGTCGCCGGCGGTGATCGGGTCCCCGTTGGAGAAGCGGCCGTCGTGGCGGAGGTGGAACGTGTAGCTCAGCGCGTCGGCCGACACGGTGGGCTGGCCTGCCGCCAGGTCCGGAACCTCGCGAAGCTGCTGGTCGAACCTGTACAGGCCCGAGAAGACGTTGCGCAGGACCTCCACGTCCGCGGGGCTCGAGATCAGCGCCGGGTCGAGGTCGGCGAGGTCCTGGCCGATTGGAAAGCTCAGGGTCTGGTCGGGGGCGAGCGGCTCCGGCGCGGGGTTGGGGAGGCCGGCGGGCCGGCCCACCAAGAGGACGAGCAGCAACGCGATCAAACCGACGGCCACCCCGGCGCTTGCGGGCAGGTAGCGACGAATCCGGATGCGGCTCGGTGTGGGTGCGGGCGCGGGCTCAGTCGCCAACCCGGGGAAGGCTACAGCCGCGCGACCTCCTCTTGTGCTAACCGCTTGTCGTCGGCACGACGTGGACTACGAACAGCAGGAACAGCGTGACGATCAGGCCGATCAGGGAGATGAAGGTCGTGATGATCTTGCTCGTCATGCTCCAGCCGGTGAACCAGACGAAAATCGCCGAGATCGGGCCGCACAGCCACAAGAGAAGGATGTAGATGAGGATGCTGGTGGTCCCGACCTGCCAGCTCGCGTAGTTGACGTTGTGGCTGTAGTCGCTGTGCTGCATCCGCTCGCCCGCGAGACGCCAGTCCGCCTCCGGAGGCAGCGGCGGGGGCGCCGCGAGGGCGGCCGCCTCGCGCTCCCGCTTCTCACGCGCCATCCGCTCGACCTCCGAGGGGTCGACCCAGGAGGGGAGTGGAACTGCGGCGCCGGCGGCGGAGCCGGCCCACGCCGGCGGAGGAGGTGGTGCGGGTGGTGCGGGCGGTGCGAGTGGTGCGGGCGGTGGGGCGGGCGGCTGGCTGGGCCTCGGCGTCCGCTGGCCCGTGAACGGCTGCCAGCCGGCGCCGGGTGCGAGTGGTGCGGGCGGTGGGGCGGGCGGCTGGCTGGGCCTCGGCGTCCGCTGGCCCGTGAACGGCTGCCAGCCGGCGCCGTCGAAGCGCCACTTCCCGTCCTCGGACAGCGCGTCGTTCCAATTCGCGCCGTCCCAGAACCAGTTGCCGTCCCCCGACCACGCGGTCTGGACCGAGCTCATAAGCGCGGCCATTAAAGCATCGAAAAGTGGCTTAGACCCGTATGGACGCAGAAATGGGGACAATCGTTTCCAGCCGGCGTAGCTCAGCTTGGTTAGAGCAACGGTCTTTTAAACCGAGGGTCCGGGGTTCGAATCCCCGCGCCGGCACCA
>Ga0209648_10002158_pt1 | contig 16218 bp, 12 predicted proteins | sample GraSoi2013_115cm_FD_185830 | JGI IMG/M metagenome (GOLD analysis project Ga0209648, IMG submission 185830) | Grasslands soil microbial communities from the Angelo Coastal Reserve, California, USA - Sample 9_17_2013_115cm (SPAdes) (version 2) | ecosystem: Environmental > Terrestrial > Soil >...
GCCACGGGGCGGCCGATCAATACGCCCGATTACGCGCTCATCGCCGGTCCCGCCGCCGGCGAGCGCACGCGGCGAAGGTACGCCGCGGCGAGACCCCTTGCGGGTGAAGAGCAAGCCTCCCCACCCAACCGCAAACGCCGCGCGCGAGCGAGGACGGCAATATGAGCGTCGCGGCCCTCGATGCAACCGTGGACCTCCCTCCGCGCGAGGCGGCCGTCGGTGCGCCCACGGAGATCAGCCCGCGTACGCGCGTGTTGCTGCACGGGCCGATCGTTTCGACCCTGTTGCGGATGGCGTGGCCCAATGTGCTGGTCATGGTGGCGCAGGCAGCCACTGGATTGATCGAAACCTGGTTCGTATCGAAGCTCGGGACCGATGCGCTCGCGGGCATGGCGCTCGTCTTCCCCGGCGTCATGCTGATGCAAATGATTTCCGCCGGCGCCATGGGCGGCGGCATCTCGTCTGCGATCGCGCGCTCGCTCGGCCGCGGCCGGCGCGACCAAGCCGATGCGCTGGCGATGCACGCTGTGATCATCCATGTTGCGCTCGGCGCGTTGTTCACCGGCATCATGCTCGGCTTCGGCCGACCGATCTATCGCGCGCTCGGCGGCGCGGGCGGCGAACTCGACGCGGCTGTGACCTATTCGAACGTCGTGTTTGCCGGCAGCGTGCTGCTCTGGCTGCTCAACGGTTTGGCGAGCATCATCCGCGGCACCGGCAATATGCTCGTCCCGGCATTGGTGATCTGCGTCGGCGTCGTGGTGCTGGTGCCGCTGTCGCCGCTGCTCATCTTCGGCATCGGCCCGTTCCCGGCGCTCGGCATCGCCGGCGGCGGCGTGGCGCTCCTCTTGTTCTACGCCGCCGGCACCGCGGTGCTCGCCTGGTATATCCTGTCCGGACGCAATATCGCCCGCTTGCGGCCGGCGCGTCCGCGTTGGCCGTTGTTCCGCGAGATCCTGGGCGTGGGCGCCGTCGCCGCGGTCACCTCGGTGCAGACCAACGTGATCATCGCGCTGGCTACGGCGCTGGTTGCCACCGCCGCCGGCCCCGGTGCCGCCGCCGGGTATGGCACCTCGGCGCGGCTGGAATATCTGCTGGTTCCGCTGGTCTTCGGTCTCGGCGCGCCGTTGGTCGCGATGGTCGGCACCAACGTCGGTGCCGGGGAGCGCAAGCGCGCGCTCCGCATCGCCTTTGTCGGCAGCGCGCTCGCGTTTGCAATCACCGAAGCCATCGGCGTCGTTGCAGCAATTTGGCCCCACGCCTGGATCGCGCTGTTCAGCGCCGATCCGCGCGTGATCGAAACCGGGAGCGATTATTTGCGCATCGTCGGGCCCAGCTACGGGTTTTTCGGGCTCGCGCTTGCGCTCTACTTCGCCTCGCAAGGCGCGGGACGGTTGTTCTGGCCGCTGTCCGCGGGCTTCCTGCGCATGCTTGTCGCCATCGCCGGGGGATGGCTGGCGCTGCGCTTGACCGGCTCGCTCAACTGGCTGTTCGCCGCGCTTGCGCTCGGCCTCGTTCTGCACGGGCTCACGCTGGTCGTGGCGATCGGCACCGGCGCGTGGTTTCGCAATCCGCCGCGGCGGATCACAGCGCCCGCGGCCTGATCGCGCGCAAGCGGGCGCGGCGCACATGTTCGGCGCGCGCTTACGCTCACCTCAAGCTTGTGAAGCCGATGGAGCGTGCGCCAACGGAGCAGCGCGCGACTCGATCCGCCAGCGCGGTCAGCCACGGCATTTGACCCCACCGCACGCGAGGGAATACGCGCCCGGAGCGCCGTGTTATGATGCGTTGCGAGGACGAGGGAGGGACATCCGTGGACCAGGGCATCATCAATCTCTACGACCGCTTCACCCATGGCGGCATGAGCCGGCGCGAGTTTCTTGACCGGCTGGCCGAGCTGGCGGGCTCGACGGCAGCCGCCGCTGCGCTCTTGCCGCTGTTACAGAATAGTTACGCGCAAGCCGCGATCGTGGCTGCGGACGACGCGAGGCTCGCCGCCGAACGCGTCTCCTACGATTCCCCCAAGGGCAAGATCAACGGCTATCTCGTGCGCGGCAAGGCCTTGGGCAAGCGCCCCGCTGTCATCGTCATCCACGAGAACCGCGGGCTCAACGCGCATATCGAAGACGTGGCGCGCCGGCTTGCGGTCGAAGGCTACCTCGCGCTCGCGCCCGACCTTTTGTCCGTCAACGGGGGTACGCCGCCTGAGGAGGACAAGGCGCGCGAGCTTCACGCCAAGACCGAGCGCGAGGACATGATCGCCGCGGCGCTCGCGGCCATCCCGTTCATGCAAAAGCATGCGGAAGCGACCGGCAAGGTCGGCGCGGTCGGCTTCTGCTTCGGCGGCGGCGTGGTCAACCGGATGGCGGCGGGAAGTCCCGATCTCGCGGCCGCGGTGCCTTACTACGGCCTGCAAGTCCCGGCCGAGATGGTGCCGGCGATCAAGGCGCCGCTTCTCCTGCAATATGCCGAGACCGATGAGAACATCAACAAAGGCATCGCCGCCTATGAGGCGGCGCTGACCGCCAACAACAAGAAATATGCGATCTACGTCTATCCCGGCACCCAGCACGCCTTCAACAACGACACGGGTGCCGCCCGCTACAACAAGGCGGCGGCCGATCTCGCCTGGAGCCGAACGCTCGCCTTCTTCGCGGAGCATTTGGGCGCGCCGCCGAAGGCGGCGTAGGGAACGGCGGCCGGGATTCGCCGAGAGCTGCCGGCAACATCCTGTTTACCGGCGGTCAGTTGCCGTCAGCCCTGGGCGCGGACGCGGCGTGCGCTTTTCTTGGGAGCCAGCGTCTCGATCAGCGCGGTTGCGGTGCGCAGGAGGCGGCCGTCGCGGCCGAGGGGGCCGACGAGCTGGGCAGCGAGCGGAAGACCGCCCTCGCCTGCGAACAGCGGCAACGACACGGCGGGCAAGCCGCTCAACGTCCACAAGGTACAGAACGCGGGATCGCCGGTGGAACCGAGCCCCTTGGGGGCGACGCCAGGAGCCGCCGGCGTCACGATCGCGTCGTAGGCGTCGAAAATATCGGCGAGGCCTGCGGCGTAGCGCTGAGCCTTGGCCAGCGCGTCGAGATAGTCGACCGCGCTCACGGCCCTGCCGTGCGCAAGGAGCTTGCGTAACGCTTCGCTCGGCTCGCCGCGCGCGACCAACGGGCCGAGATTGTGCGCCATGTCGGCCGCCATGATGGTGCGGTGCACTTCCCAGGCTTCGGTCCACGACGGCGGAAGGTCGACGGGCCCGACCGCGGACCCGAGCTCGGCCGCGAGCTCCTCGAACGCGGCCTTGGTGTCGCTGTCGGCCTTGTCCCACACCGGCGTGCGCACGAACGCGAAGCGCGGCGGCAGCGGCGGCGGCTCGCGCTGCAGCGCGCGGAAATCGGGGGCGGCGAAAGGCCCGGTGTCGGGGTCGGCCGGATCCTGCCCCGCGATCACTTCGAGGATGAGTGCGAGGTCGGGAACCGAACGCGCGAAGGCGCCGATATGATCGAGCTTGCGCGACAGCGGCAGCACGCCGGCGCGCGAGACGAGCCCATGGCTCGGCTTGACCGCGAATACGCCGCAGAAGGCGGCGGGCCTGATAACCGATCCGTTGGTTTGGGAGCCGAGCGCGAGCGGCACCATGCGGGCGGCCACCGCCGCCGCCGATCCCGACGAGGAGCCGCCGGGCGTGCGCGCGTGGTCATGCGGGTTGCGCGTCGGGCCGGGATGGTAATACGCGAACTCGGTGGTCACCGACTTGCCGATGATGACCGCGCCGGCCGCGCGCAGCTTGGCGACCACGGTGGCGTCGTGCCGAGGCCTGCGGCCGCTGCCGATCGGCGAGCCGAGCTCGGTCGGATAATCCGCGGTGTCGATGATGTCCTTGATCGCGACTGGGACGCCGTGCAGCGGTCCGAGCGAGTGGCCCTGCGCGCGGCGCTCGTCGAGCGCGCGCGCCTGCGTGAGCGCGTGCTCGCGGTCGAGATGGACGAACGCTTTGATCTCGCCATCAACCGCTTCAATGCGGTCGAGGCAGGCGCGCGTATAATCCTCGGCCGAAACGGCGCCGCGGGCGATTTCCGCCGCGGCCTCGGTCGCGGTCAGCTTGACGAACTCGTCGGTCATAACTGTTTGCGCGACTTTTTCGCCTCAGCCGCCGCCGTAGAGATAATTCGGCAGCCAGAGCGTCATCCCGGGCCACAGATACATGATCACCATGCAAACGATGATGACGACCATGTAGGGCATCATGCCGGCAAAAATCTGGTTGAGCGTGACGTGCCGCGGCGCGACGCCCTTGAGGTAGAACGCCGACATCGCAACCGGCGGCGAAAGGAACGCCGCCTGCAGGTTCACGAACACCAGCGTGCCCCACAGGATCGGGTCGATGTTGAAGTGCTTCAGCAGCGGCAGGAAGATGGGAACGAAGATGACGATGATCTCCGTCCACTCGAGCGGCCACCCGAGCAGGAAGATGATCGCCTGCGACAGGATCATGAACTGCACGGGCGTCATGTTGAGGGACAACACCCATTGCTCGACCAGCGCCTGCCCGCCCAGGATCGCAAACACCCCGGAAAACAGCGCCGAGCCGACGAACAGCCAGCACACCATGGCCGTGGTCTTCGCCGTCAAGAACACCGCTTCCTTGGTGCGTTTCCAATCGAGCGTCCTGGCCTGCAAAGCCAGCAGGAAAGCGCCGGCAGCGCCGATGCCGGCGGATTCGGTCGCCGTGGTGATTCCGAACAGAATGACACCGAGAACGACGACGGTGAGAATACTCAGTGGCATCACGGACGAGGTCAGGAGCTTCAGAACCACGAAGCGATCGGCGTCCATTCGCCAATAATAGCGCACGATCATCAGCGTCCCGGCGACGGCGCACAGCCCAAACCAAAAATAAAAGCCTTCCGGCGGCCCGCGTTCGGCGGGTGTAGCGGCGGGGCCACTGAGTCCTGGACTTCCCAGCTGCTGTACGCCCGATACGGCCGCCTCGGCGGCCGCCTGCTGATGAATGACCACGTACCACCACGCCAACCAGAGCGTGCCCGCGATCAAAGCGAACGGCACGAGTGCCACGCAAAAGTTCTTGAACAGGGTACCATAGCTGATGCGTTCTTTGTCGGCGTCGATGGCTGTGGCTCGCGAGGGCGAGAACAACGCCGAAACGAGGCCGACCAACATGTTGTTCGAATAGGCCGATTGAAATTTTCGCATCCACGTCGGCACGGGGACCCGAGTCAACTCCTCCGGTAACGGAGGAGCGATCTTCGGTTGGATCGTCGCCCAGCCAACGATATAGACCATGTACAGCAACGCGAGAAAGAATCCGGGAAGCATCGCGGCCGCGTAAAGCTTCACCACCGATTGCCCGGCCACCGCCGCATAGACGATGATCATCACCGACGGCGGGATCAAAATGCCGAGCGTGCCGCCCGCCGTGATCACTCCGGATGCGAGCTTCACGTCATAGCCCGCGCGCAGCATCGGATTGAAGGCAATCACGCCCATCAGCACCACGACGGCGCCCACCAGGCCGCTGGCGATGCCCCAGAACGTGCACACGATCAGCGTCGCCACGGCGAGCGAGGCCGGCACGCGGCGGAACGCGAGCTGGATCGAGTAGAACATCTTGTCGACCAGCGCGCCGCGCTCCATCACGTAGCCCATGAGCACGAACAGCGGGATGGAAATCAGCACGTCGTTGGTCATCGCGCCGTAGGTGCGCTGGACCATCAGGTCGAAGACCTTGTTGTCCGTGAACAGCTGGTGCGGCTCGTAGAACGCGATGTAGCCGAAGAACATCCCGAGGCCCATGAGCGTGAATGCCGTCGGGAAGCCCATCATGATCACGACCACGATGAGCGCGAGCATGGTGAGCCCGAGGGCGGGATCGCTCATGTCTGGAGGTCTCCCCCCATACCGCGCTGGCGCGCGGTCTCGTCGATTTTATGCGCGCGCGCGATGGCGAGCTTGCGAGCTTCTTCGTCGACGTGCTCGCTCTGCGCGAGCTGCTCTTCGACTACGTCGATCTCCGTGACGTCCTTGAGACGGCTCGGCCATTTGCCGGTCTTGAGACAGACGATGCAACGCACGATCTCCGCGGCGCCCTGGAGCATCACCAAGACTCCGGCGACCGGAATCATTGCCTTGAACTGGTAGACCGGCGGGCCCTCCGCCGTCACGGTCGAATGCTCCCCGATGGCCCACGATTCGGACGCGAACACGTACCCGGAATAAATGAGCGCGGCAATTCCGGGGATGAAGAAGACGATGTACAGCACCAGGTCAAGTCCGGCCTGCATCCGCGGCCGCATCGAACCATAGAGGAAATCGCCGCGGACATGGGCGTTCTGCGCCAAGGTGTAAGCGCCGGCCAGCATGAACAGCGTGCCGTAGAGCATGTTGTCGAGGTCGAATATCCAGGCCGTCGGCGCATTCAAGATGTAGCGCTTGAAGACCTCGACACAGACGACGGTCATCAGCGCGATGATCAGCCAAGCCGCAGCCTTGCCCACCCAGGTGCTGATGCCATCAATCGCGTGCAGGATGCTTTGGACGTTCATCCAGTGCCGCCGCTGAGCGTGAGGAAAATTGACAACAACAAAGCACCATCCGGTCGCGCCGAATGGTGCTTTGCCAGTTCAGCGCGTCGTCAGATGGGCTTCTTGGCGTTCGGTCCCCAGTAATGGTCGAACACCATCTTTCGGCTCACGACGGTGTCCTGTTCCCATTGCGTCGCCCGCTTTGCAAACGCGAGCTGGGATTCGATGATCTCCTTGAATAGCGGATTTTCCGCCGCTTTCTTCTTTGCCACCTCGTCGAAGATCTCGAGCTGCCTTTTGAGCACCGCATCGGGCGTTTTGTAGAACTTCACGTTGTCCTTGGTCTGCAGCTCGACGTAGTCCTGCGAGTAGCGGTCGATGGCTTTCCACTGCATGTCCTGCGACGCAGCCTCGACGGCATTTGCGATGATTGCCTTCAACTTGTCGGGCAATGCGTCGTACTTGGTCTTATTGAACGTGATCTCGAACTGCTCGGCATTCTGATGGTAGCTCTGCAGCATGCAGACCTTGGAGACATCGGCAAAGCCGAGCGCGCGGTCCGACGAGGCGTTGTTGAACTCGGCCGCATCGAGCAGGCCACGGTCCATGGCCGCCACGATCTCGCCGCCGGGCAGTGCGTTGACCGCGGCGCCCAGTCCCGTGAACACGTCAATGGAAATTCCGACGGTGCGGAACTTGAGGCCTTTGAAGTCGTCGGGCTTTGTGATCGGCTTTTTGTACCAGCCGAGCGGCTGGGTCGGCATCGGTCCATAGGGGAACGAGACGACGTTCGCTCCGATCGAGTTGTAGAGCTTGTTGAGCAGCTCCTTGCCGCCGCCGTACTTGTGCCAGGCCAACAGCATGTTGGCGTCCATCGCGTAGCCCGGGCCCGACCCCCACAGTGCCAACGCGGTTTGCTTGCCGTAGTGGTAGACGAGCACGCCATGGCCGCCGTCGAGCACTCCCTTCGACACCGCATCGAGCAGTTGGAAGGCGGGCACCACGGCACCGGCGGGCAGCACCTCGATCTTGAGATCGCCGCCAGTCATGTCGTTGACTTTCTTGGCATAATCGAGCGCGTATTCGTGAAAGATATCCTTCGACGGCCACGTGCTCTGCCAGCGCATGTTGATCGGGCCCTGCGCCCTCACGACGCTCGGCGCCGCCACGGTCGCGGCTGTCGCCACCGCAGCTCCTTTGAGGAACTTGCGGCGCGTCGCTACTGCAGATGGAGACTTAGTCGGCATTCCTTCCTCCCTGGTCAGTGACTTCAGAGACGACGTTCTTCGTCATCTTCTGCGATTAACCCACCCGAATAGCACCTATTCCAGCAGGGGCGGTTGTAGGCGGTGATACCGCACCACACAAGGCTCGAATTGTCTCGCCCCCCCGCGATACGTGAGCGCACGCGGCCAAAGTTAACAATAGTGGCCTGACGGCGGCCGTGGTCCATTACCAGAGCAAGGTTTCCGCCGTCGCGGGATGGGGTTTCGGGGGGCTTATGCTAAAGTTGAAGATGGGGACGGCCAGATCAGACCCACGGCTCCCACCCGTGAAAGGGACGATCGCCCAATTCAGGCCGAATTGATCGGCTGAGCCATCGCCCAAGCGCAATTTCGATCCGCTGCCGGCAGACAGGAGAAGCCCCGTGTCACGCCTCCTTTCGACGCTCGCCATCATCTGGCGGCTTGCTCGTCCGTATTTCTTTTCCGAGGACCGCTGGGCCGGCCGCGTTCTATTGGGCACGGTCATCGCCATCGAGCTCTCGGTCGTGGCCATCAACGTCATGCTCAACCAATGGAACAACCGCTTCTATAACGCGCTGCAGGAGCGCAATTGGGACGCGTTCATCTACGAGATCGGCTTTTTCTGCGTGTTGGCAGCGATCTATATCGTGCTCGCGGTCTACCAACTCTATCTCAATCAATGGCTGCAGATCCGGTGGCGGCGCTGGATGACGCGGTACTACCTCGATCATTGGCTGGCCGGCGCCAATCACTACCGCATGCAGCTGCTCGGCGATGCCGCCGACAATCCCGACCAGCGCATCGCCGAGGACATCAACATGTTCATCGATCGCACGCTGGCGATCAGCGTCGGGTTGCTCAGCGCGATCGTGACGCTGGTCTCCTTCGTCGTGATCCTGTGGACGCTCTCCGCGGCCGCCCCGCTCCATCTGTTCGGTGCGAGCTTCACCATTCCAGGCTACCTGGTCTGGGCGGCGCTGCTCTATGCCGCGGTCGGAACCACGCTCACCCATCTTATCGGTTGGCCGCTCGTCTCGCTCAATTTCCGCCAGCAGCGGTTCGAGGCCGACTTCCGTTTCAACCTCGTTCGGGTGCGCGAGAACTCCGAGCAAATCGCGCTGCTGGGAGGAGAAACCGCCGAGCAGGAGCGGTTGCTCGATCGCTTCGGTTATGTCGTCGGCAACTTTCTCCTGATCATGCAGCGGACCAAGAAGCTGACCTTTCTGACCTCAGGCTACACGCAGATATCGATCGTCTTTCCCTTCATCGTGATCAGTCCCGCCTATTTTGCCGGAGCGGTTCAGCTCGGCGGACTGATGCAGACCGCATCCGCGTTCACCAGCGTACAGACCGCGCTGTCGTTTTTCGTCAACGCCTATCGTTCGCTCGCGGAGTGGCGGGCGGTGATCGCGCGCCTCGACGGCTTCAACATCGCAGGCGAGCGGGCGCGGGCGGCAGCAACGGCGCCACAGGCGATCGCGGTGTCGACGCGCGAGGGCAGAGATCGGGTCGAAATCGACGACCTTCTGGTGCGGCTGCCGCAAGGCACCCCGCTCGTCGCCGCCGACGACATTGCCATCGCGGCGGGCGAGCGGGTGCTGCTCACCGGTCCGTCCGGCTCGGGCAAGTCGACCTTGTTCCGGGCCATCGCGGGTACGTGGCCGTTCGGCGCGGGCACCATCCGGGTGCCCAAGGGGGCCAAGCTGATGGCGCTGCCGCAGCGACCTTATTTCCCGATCGGCACGCTGACGGCCGCGGTCACTTATCCAGCGGAGCCCGGCACCTTCGGTGCCGAGGAACTCTCCGAGGTCATCACCGCCGTCGGCCTGCCGGCGCTCGCCGGGCGGATTACCGAGGAGGCGCACTGGAACCGAATGCTCTCGCTCGGCGAGCAGCAACGCCTCGGCATTGCCCGCGCCATTCTGCAGGCGCCCGATTATCTTTTCCTCGACGAAGCCACGGCTTCGCTCGACGAGGCGGCGGAAGCCGCGCTTTACCGCCTTCTCAACGCGCGGCTCAAGCGCACCACGATCGTGTCGATCGGCCACCGCTCGACGCTCGCCGCCTTCCACCGCCGCGGTCTCGTGCTCGAGCGCGACGGCGAGCTCAACCGGCTGCGTGAAGCCGCGCTCGCACCGGCGGCGGAATAACCCCGACAGCCGCTGGAGGGTGGCCGCCGGGAACAGCGGCGCGCCGGTTCGGGGCCGATCAGGCGGCGGCCGCCTTCTTGCGGTTGGCCTCGAGCCGGGCATCGACCAGTGCGACCGTGGCATCGATGACGGCATTGCGCAGACCCTTCTGCGCCGCGATCGCCTGCACCAGCTTATCCGCGCGTTCGATATTGGGCGCACCGTTGTTGAGTGCGCGGGCGGCGGACGACGGCCGCGTGAGCCCATCCGCGGCGGCGGCGTATTTCTCGAACGGCACCAGATCGTCCGGCGCGGCGCCGAGCTTGATGCAGAGGTCGCGCACGAAGTTATAGATCGCGCGCGACGCCTCGACGTCGCGGTGCACCGCTTCCTTGATGGTGATCGCGCCGTCCTTGGTGACGCAGCGGTAGTTGCCGGTCAGCAGCATCGCCCACTTGGCGAGCGGCACGAAGATGGACTCGTGCACCTTGAGCTTCACCGGCAATTCGATCTTGTTGCCGTCACCGGGATCGAATCGGATCGCCTCGATATCGTCCTGCAGCCGGCGGAGAATGGCGGTGTCCTTGTCGGTATCGAAACGCGCGACCTTGAAGTTGGTCGGCAGCGTGACCTGCAGCACGTTGACCTTTTCCTCCGGCGGGCGGATCGCCTGCGGGTCCGGGCTGCACAGCGTCAAGAATCGGGGATCGAAACTGTCCCAGACGCTAGGGTCGGTATAGGCGGTTTTCAACGGGTCGGTGTTCAGGCCCTGGATGCGCTTGAGGTACGGCAGCGGCGGCATGTTCATGATCGACATGCAGGGCACTCTGGACCTGGCGACGGCGTCGAGCAGTTGGCGCACGCCGGCGGAACGATATTGCGGCTCCTGCATCGCGAGGCCGACGAGGTCGTACTCGGTCGGATCGACGTCCGCGGGGCCGCCCGCGGACACTTTGCCCGGCAGCTTGCGCGAGTCGACCTCGACTGGGTCTTTGCGGCCTCTGATCGGCAAGCGCACGCGAAAGCCCTCGGCGTTGATCAAGTCGGCCTCCTGGGGGAGGCACACGAGCTTCACCTGATGACCCCCGAACAGCAGCTTGGAGGCCAGCAGCGACCCGTAGGACGCGCCCATGATCAAGATGTTGTAAGTCGCCGGCATAGCGAACCTCCTCCGCGTGGGGGTGTGGAAGCAGGAGAGCGTTGATCCCTCTCGCGCGTGCAATGCTATTCGGCTCGCCATCCCCACGCAATTGGGGTCGCCGCAGCATGGCACTCCCCTAGCCGGCGCGAGCCTGCCTGAGCGGCCGTTCGCCGGTGAGCGCCGCCGATGCCGCACTCGATCGGCTCCCTCTCCCGTCGGGAAAAGGAGCCGACCGGCGCCAACGTCAGGCCCGTTCTTCTGTCGCGGTGGGTATTACGAGGAGGTCCCGCCCGAACCGCCGCTGCCGCCCCCGGACGTGCCGCCCATCGGCGGCCATGCGGGCGGAGGGGTGTAAGACGGCGTCGAGCTTGGGGCCGGAGCGGGCTTTGGCGCCGCAGCGGCCTTGGCCTTCGGCTTCGCCTTTTTGGCGCTGCTCTTCTTCGCCGCGACGCGCTTTTTCTTACGGGCCGGCGCGGCTTTTTTCCCCACCTTCCGTTTCTTCGTCCTCGACTTCGCCTTCTTCGCCTTCTTCGCTTTCTTCGCCATGATCGCCTCCCGATCTTTACGGCTTCGCTACTGTCACTTCACCAGCGCAACGGGCGCTGCCGCTGCGTCAGATCCCCCGCTTCCCGGCGAGCGCTTCGGGTTCGGGGCCTCCGGTCGCCCAGTCGACGAGCTCGACGGTGTGAACGACCGGGATCACCGTGCCCGCAGCGATCTGCGTTATGCAGCCGATATTGCCGGCGGCGATCACGTCGGGCTTGAGCTTTTCGATATTCCCGACTTTACGGTCGCGCAACCTCCTCGCAAGCTCCGGCTGCAGCATGTTGTACGTGCCGGCCGAACCACAGCACAGATGTCCTTCCGCTACATCTTTCACTACGAATCCAAACTTGCAAAGCAATTCTTTCGGCGCGCGCGTGATTTTCTGACCGTGCTGGAGCGAGCAGGCCGAATGATAAGCGACCACGAGCCCAGTCGGGTCGCGCGTGGACGACAGTTCGAGGCCGCTCAGATACTCGCTGATATCCTTGGCAAGCCGCGACACGCGCAGCGCCTTGGGGGCGTAGGTTTCATCTGTGCGCAGCAGATAGCCGTAGTCCTTGACCACGGTGCCGCAACCCGAGGCCGTGACCAAGATGGCGTCGAGGCCCTCGCCCGCGATCTCGGCGGTCCAGGCGTCGATCTGGCGGCGGGCGGCGGAGAGGGCCTCGGACTCGCGGCCCATATGGTGGGCAAGGGAGCCGCAGCAGCCCTCATCCGCAACCACCACCTCGATGCCATGGCGGGTCAGGAGGCGGACGGTGGCTGCGTTGATCGCGGGGGCGACCACCGGGCTGACGCACCCGGTCAACAGTGCCACCCGGCCGCGGCGGGGAGCGGACGCCGGGAATAGGCGCCGCCCCGACGCGGCGAACTTCGGCGGCAGCCGGGCGGGCGCCAATCGCAGCATGGCCGCAACCGGCTTGAGCCCCAGCGCGGCAAACAAGCCGGCGAACGGCTTGCCCATCCGCGCCGCGGCGAGCGCCCGGCGCAGGAGACGATTGTTCGGCAGCACACGGGCGAGAAGCGCGCGGAGCAGGCGGTCGAGGGGAGGCCGCGCATAGGTGGCCTCGATACGCTCGCGCGCGTAGTCGACGAGGTGCATGTAATTCACCCCCGACGGGCAGGTGGTCATGCAGGCCAGACACGACAGGCAGCGATCGATATGCTTGACCACCTCGGCGGTCGCCGGCCGGTCATTCTCCAGCATGTCCTTGATCAGGTAGATGCGCCCGCGCGGCGAATCGAGCTCGTCCCCGAGCAACACGTAGGTCGGGCAGGTCGCGGTGCAGAAGCCGCAATGCACGCAGGTGCGCAGGATGCGGTCCGCTTCCGCGACATTGGGGTCGGCGAGTTGCGCGAGGGTAAAGGAAGTCTGCACTGGGACCGATCACCAACTGCGCCGTAATGGCGGACAGAAGCCCGGCAATGACGAAGAGATCCCCGTCATACCCCGGCCCACATCCGGCCCGGATTGAGCACCCCCCTGGGATCGAAGCTCTCCTTGACCCGCTTCGTCAATGCGGCAACGGCGGCATTCTGGGGCGCGAACACGTCGATCGCCGCGCGCACGGAGGCCGGTGCGCGGATCAGCGTCGCATGCCCCCCGGCCGCGGCCACCGCGCGCCGCACGAGCGCCGCACCCGCATCGTCGCAGGCGCCGAGCGCAACCCAGATCAGGCCGCCCGCCCAGTCGTAGAACATCTGCGCCTGCGCCGCGCTTGCGATCATGGCGGCAAGTTCGGCGCCGCGGCTCGGCGCCGTCGAGATGCGCCAGAGCGGCTGCTCGTCTTGTCGCGCCGACCGATCGGCCGCAAAGGGCGCCACATCGCGCACCGCCGTCCACAACGCGCGCGAACCCGGCGCCTCGAGCGTCGCGAGCTCGCCGAACGGCTTCATCAGCGCCTCGAGCATGCGCTTGCGCTCGGCGACCGAGGGCGAAAAACCCTCGAGCCGCAGCGCGGTGACGGCGCCGGCGGCTATGACCCCCGCCTCGACGCGGACGGTGACCCCGGCCGGCAGATGCGCGGCGCCCGACACATCGCAGGAGGATCCCATAGCGCTGGTCATGGCCTCGATCGCCCGCGCCGGCTCGAGACCGCGGACCAACAGCGTTTGCTCGGTCTCCGGCCGAGGCAGCACCTTGATCGTCACCTCGGTCATCGCCGCGAGCGTGCCCCATGAGCCTGCGATCAGCTTGCACAGGTCGTAGCCGGTGACGTTTTTCACCACCCGCCCGCCGGACTTGAATGTTTCGCCACGGCCGGACACGGCGTAGAAGCCGAGGAAATGGTCGCGCGCGGCGCCGGCCTTGATCCGGCGCGGACCGGAAACGTTCGCCGCCAGGGCGCCGCCGATCGTGCCGCGGCCGGCGACGCCGCCGAGGATGCCAGCGTAGTCCATGGGCTCGAAGGCGAGCTGCTGCCCGTTGGCGGCAAGGAGCGCTTCGATTTCGGCGAGCGGCGTGCCGGCCTTGGCCGAGAGCACAAGCTCCTCCGGCTCGTAGAGGGTGACGCCGGTCAATGCGGAAAGATCGAGCGTTAGGTCCGTTTGCGCGGGCCGGCCGATCGCGCGCTTGGAGCCGTGCCCCACGATTTCCGCCGTCTTGCCCTCGGCCAGCGCCCATTGCACCGCCGCCTCGACATCCTTGGCATCCTTGGCATCGCGGGGTTGGACGGTGTCGGCCATCGCCGGTTCAGAACCTCGGAATATCCGGAAACGGTACCCGCCCCGCGTGCACGTGCATGCGCCCGAGCTCGGCGCAGCGATGCAGCGTCGGAAATACCTTGCCCGGATTGAGCAGGCCCTTGTCGTCGAAGGCGCATTTGAGCCGCTGCTGCTGCTTGAGGTCAGCCTCGGAGAACATGGCCGGCATCAAGTCGCGCTTTTCCACGCCCACCCCGTGCTCGCCGGTGAGCACGCCACCTACTTCGACGCAAAGCTTGAGGATGTCTGCACCGAACTTTTCCGTCCGCTCGAGCTCGCCCGGCTTGTTGGCGTCGTAAAGAATGAGCGGGTGAAGATTGCCGTCACCGGCGTGGAAGACATTGGCGACGGCGAGCCCATAAGTCTCGGACAGCTCGCGCATGCGCTTGAGCACCTGCGGCAGCCGCGCTCGCGGAATGGTGCCGTCCATACAGTAGTAGTCTGGCGAGATGCGGCCGACCGCCGGGAACGCCGCCTTGCGCCCGGCCCAGAACAGGAGCCGCTCCTGCTCGGAAGTCGAGACCCGGCAGGTCAAGGCGCGGCAAGATCTTGCGATCGCCTCGATACGGGCGATGAGGTGATCGACCTCGGCGCGCGGCCCGTCGACTTCGACGATCAACAGCGCCTCGACGTCGAGCGGATATCCGGCATGCACGAATTGCTCGACCGCATGGATCGCGGGCCGATCCATCATCTCCATTCCGCCGGGGATGATGCCCGCGCCAATGATCTTGGCCACGCACTCGCCGGCGTCCTCGGACGAGGCAAAACCGACCAATACGGCGCGCGCGCAGTCCGGTTTCTTGAGGATGCGCACGGTGATCTCGGTGACGACGCCGAGCAAGCCCTCCGACCCGGTGATGATGCCGAGCAGATCGTAGCCGCCAGCGTCGAGATGCTTGCCGCCGACGCGGACGATTTCGCCCGTCATGAGCACCAGCTCGCAGCCGAGCAGGTTGTTGGTGGTCATGCCGTATTTGAGGCAATGCACGCCGCCGGAATTTTCCGCCACGTTGCCGCCGATGGTGCAGGCGATCTGCGAGGAGGGATCGGGGGCGTAGTAGAAACCGGCGTGCTCTACCGCTTCCGTCACGGCAAGATTGGTCACGCCCGGCTCGACCACGGCGAGGCGGTTGGCGAAATCGATCTCGCGGATGCGGTTGAACTTGGCCATGCCGAGAAGGACGCCATCGGTGAGCGGCAACGCGCCGCCGGAGAGCGAGGTACCGGCCCCGCGCGGCACCACCTTGATGCCTTCGGCATGGCAGAACGCGAGCACGCGACTCACCTGCGGCGTGGTCTCGGGCAGCACGACGACCATGGGAAGCTGGCGATAAGCGGTCAGCCCATCGGATTCGTAGGGACGCATCTCGCGCTCGGCCGCGATCACGCCTTCGCCCGGCACGATAGCGCGAAGTGCCGCCACGATGCTCTCGCGGCGGGCGAGTACGGCTTGGTCCGGCGCGGGCATTGCGAGCGACACCTGCACGCTCCGTGGGTCGATTGCGGGCCGATCGCGGCTCGCTCTCACGCCATGTTTCTCTCGTTACGCCATGTTTATAGCGGCAACGCGGCCTGAAATCGCGCTGTTCCGCAAAAAAACTGCGCGCGTCATGGCAGCGGGACAAATTCTCCCTTTGGGCCGTTGACACTGCCGACACTTAACGCCATTCGAACAGCGTGAAGATTGCGATCGCAAGTCGGCTCAAGCCGACTTGCGCGCTTATGAGGGGCAGGTTTCGGGTCGATCCGAGACCGGCGCCAGGCCGGGCGTCGATCGGAATTCGAAAGAGGAGGGAAACGATGAGGACATTGGTGATCGCCGGGATCGTCGTTGCAGCTTCGAGCGGCACGGCATTGGCGCAGGACGCCGCCGCCGGCGAACAGGTGTTCAGGCGATTGTGCTCCCCCTGCCACGA